>Ga0315281_10007817_pt1 | contig 14978 bp, 13 predicted proteins | sample YL17G07_0_MG_FD_204540 | JGI IMG/M metagenome (GOLD analysis project Ga0315281, IMG submission 204540) | Sediment microbial communities from Yellowstone Lake, YNP, Wyoming, USA - YL17G07_0 | ecosystem: Environmental > Aquatic > Freshwater > Lake > Sediment | place: USA: Wyoming | collected...
AGCCTCGGTCAAGCCCTCCAGCGCGTAGTCGTCACATCAAACTCCTGCTCAGATCTTCAGCTCGCGCTTGAGTTCTTCGAGGAAGCGCCAGTCCGCTCCGCGCTCCAGGATGGTCTCCGGGCTAGACTTGATGAAGCCCGTCTCCCGCATGCGCAGAGCATAGAAGCGGATGGTGTCCGCCGAGTCGTATTCCCGCCAGCGGTCGTAGCGGATCTCCCGGATGGCCTGGAGCGTGAAGTCGTAGTTCTCAGCGAATTTGCGGTCCATCATGCGCTGCGCGACCAGCTCCGGCTGGGAGACGCAGAGGTCAATGGACTTGAGGATTGCGCGCATGGCGCGCTTGGTCGCGACCGGATTCCTCTCGGCGAAGGCGGCGCTGGTGGTGAGGAAGCAGCAGAAATACTGCGACCATGGCGCGTCGGTCGAGGTGGCGACGATGGTGTGGCCGATCTTGAGGGCGCGCATCTCCTGCGGCTCGGGTGGGAACGCAAGGAAGGCATCGATCTTGCCCTCGATGAACAGCTGCTTGGGCGACACCTTCTCGTCGACCACCCAGTCGATGTCGCGGTGCGGATCGAGGCCGACATAGGCGGCCATCAGGTGCACCAGGACATGGGGTAGCAGCGTGAGGCCGACCTTCTTGCCCTTGAGGTCACCGACGCTCTTGATCTTATCGTTGGCGATGAGCTCGAGGCAGCCGGAGTGTATGCCGCCGAGGAGCTTGATCGAAAGGCCGGCATCGAGAGCCGAGATGCTCGTCGCCGCAAAATCCCAATGTAGGTCGATCTTGTCATCGGCCAGCAGCTGGAATGGATCGTCGTCCCCGGTCGGTTGGTAGACAACCTCGCTGAACCCTTCGACCTTCAGCAAATCCTCGGCATAGAAGAGCGCCGGATCGCAGCTGGTCGGCAGGAATTCGGCGATCCGGATGCGCGACACTTCCGGAGGCGGCTCCGCCTGAGCGGGGCGCCCGCTCAAGAGGCCGAATGTGCACCCTGTCGCCACCGACGCGTTCGCAAGGAACCGGCGCCTTGTCTGCATGGAATGCCTCCTCTGGGGCCGAGCCGCCGCTACGCCCTCACCGTCGGGGGAGCCCCGTCTGACGCGCCGCTCACCCGTGGGGATAGTATCCCGTGGGGATAGTATACTGAGATCCATATCTGTCAATTCGCTTCCAATCGCGACCTAGGGCAATCGCTTGAATCGCTGGAATCGACGGGTGTCCCTACCGAAAATGTCATCCGGGGTGGCGCTGGCGGGAATATCGGCTAGTTTCGGCGGGAATGGTCAATCTTCTCAAGTTCGTTGGCGCTGTGCTGGCGTCGATCCTGAGGTCGCCGGCCAGACGCGAGGCCGAGATCCTGTTTCTGCGCCAGCAGGTCCTGGTCCTGAGGCGGTTGGCGCCAGGCCGGCCCAGGCTGGGACTGACCGACAAGCTGATTTTCGTCTGGCTCTATCGGCTTTTCCCGACCGTGTCCGACGCCGCGTTGATCTTCAAGCCGGAGACGCTGGTGCGGTGGCATCGGCGGGGTTTTCGCCTGTTCTGGCGCTGGAAGTCCCGGCGACCGGCTGGGCGCCCTACCCTTCCAGTGGATGTCCGCAAGCTGGTCCCGCACATGAGCCGCGAAAACCCTCTGTGGGGCGCGCCTCGCATACATGGAGAGCTAGTGAAGCTCGGGATATGGACCTCTTCGTCGTGCCGACGATCGGGTTCAGGCTCTTATACGGCCTAGCCATTCTCCGGCTCGGGCGGCGGCAGTTGGTCTGGACCAATGCCACCACAAACCCCTGCCCCTACCGAAAACTCTGCGCGCGGCGGAATCCCTCATGATTTTCCGCAGCTTTGCTTAGCCAGAAATCGGGCCGAAAAATCACATGAACTGCCTGATTTGGCGGCTGCTTGATAGACGGACGCAGGATCCATTTCCAACGCTAAAAACGTGAACGCCGCTTGGCATCAGACTCCTCCGGTCGGTTGGCCTGGGCTCCAAGATTGACGACGGCGGGCCCGGAACAGCGGCAAATGGTTGGCAGGCCGGTGCCGATTGGTGTCAGAAATGCGGCAGGATTCTGCGGCGGGCGGGGTTTTCGGTAGGCATCAAGGGACAGGGTCGCCAGATGGGCCGCAAGCCTACAAACAACGTGATAATGCCCCCGTTCTTTGCTCGCTTGCCCCGACCCCTACGCTTTTGCCCTGGCAAGCAGGATCTCCCGCAGCGCCTCCCGATCAGCGGCGTAATCCTTGTCAATCGATTTCGATCGTTGGTTCGTCCGCCAATCCGAAGCGGCAAGAAGTGGAGCGTCTTCGGCAGGCGGCAGACCCTGGCCACGAATTAGATCGGATGCCCGTTCCGCCAGCATGATGGTTGGGGCGTTCAGGTCTCCAGCGGTTGCTTGCGGCATGATCGACGAATCGACGACCCTCAAATTCCGCACCCCCCTCACCTGGCAGCTTGGATCGACGACCGACGTTTCATCCTCACCCATTCGGCAGGTGCCGCAGGGATGGCAGGCGCTCTCGGCCTTGTCCTTGGTGAATTGATCGAGGTCCTCGTCACTCGTGCAGTCAACTCCGGGTGCCAGCTCCCTTCCGCTGTAGAGAGAAAGGGCCTCCTGCCGAAAGATCTCACGGGTAAAGCGAATGCATGCCCGAAACTCACGCCAATCGTCTTCGTGGCTCATATAATTGAAGCGCACCCGTGGCAAGCTCCGAACGCCGTTATCCCGCAGCCTTACCCAGCCGCGGCTTTTCGAACGCTTTGTGCCGACGTGAACCTGAAAGCCATGTCCCTTGACCAGCGTCTTGCCATCATAGGAGATCGCCAACGGCAGGAAATGGAATTGGATATCCGGGTAAATGATCCCGGCGCTGCTCCGGATATGCCCGCCGGATTCAAAATGGTTCGTCGCTCCAAGCCCGCCCTTGGTCAACAGCCACCGCAAACCGATCATGGCTTTGGCAGGCAGGTTCATCGAACTGTAAAGCGTCACGGGTTTGCGGCATTCCTGTTGCATATACAGCTCCAGGTGATCCATGAGATTTTCGCCGACGCTCGGCTTGTCACAGACTATCGCGATGCCGTGGGATTTCAGCTCTTCGGTCGGACCGACACCCGAACGCTTGAGGATCGTCGGCGACATGATGGAGCCAGCGCTTAGAATCACTTCACGGCTTGCCCGTGCCAGAAAAGAGGTTCCATTTCTTTCGAACTGGACACCACTGGCCCTAATGCCGTCGAACAGAATGCGATCAACCATGGCATGGCAGACCACCCGCACGTTACCGCGCTTCTGCGCCGGGCGGAGATAAGCGTCAGCGGCGCTGCAGCGCCTACCATCGGCGACGGTCATCTCCATTGGGCCGAAGCCTTCGTGCTGGCGCTCGTTCATGTTGGCGCTCAAGGCATATCCTGCCTGCCCCGCCGCCTCCACGAAGGCGTGATAAAGAGGATTTGTCTCCCCGCCGCGCGTAACCCTAAGCGGCCCGGCGGTGCCTCTGAGGGGGCCAGCGCCGTTAACGCACTCTGCCCTCTGGAAATAGGGCAACACATTCGCCCAATGCCACCCCCTGGCCCCTAATGCGCTCCACAACTCGTAGTCCATGGGATTGCCGCGCACGTAACACATGCCATTGACCGACGAGGATCCACCGAGACCCTTGCCACGCGGCAAATTCACACTCCGGCCGCCGAGCCCCGGCTCCGGCTCCGTCTTCATCCCCCAATTGAACCGCTCTGTGTTCATCGGAATTGAAAGAGCGGCCGGCATGGATACGAGCAATGACTTGTCGCTACCTCCGGCCTCCAGCACCAGAATCCTGACCTTCGGATCTTCACTCAGCCTATTCGCCAACACGCATCCGGCCGAACCCGCGCCGATGACGATGAAGTCATAGCTGCCTTCGTCACGATGTCGTGAAGCGGAAACGGTCATTGTCCGTAGCTCTGCCGCCCCGCTGAGGAGCGCACAAAAGGATAGGGTCAGTCGATGATGACGTAGTATTTTAGCATTGCTACGGGCTGCTTCCAGTAGCCTCGGAAGCCTTTCGGCACCAGAAGGGCGTCGCCCTTTTCGTATTTTTCGCTGAAATCGTCGTTCTCCAGAACGACATATCCATCCAGCACGTACATGAATTCGTCGCAAGGGTAGCTATCATACCATTCCGTGTAGGGCGAGGACCGCCAAATCCCAGCCCTTACACTTGGCTGGGCCCTCTTGAAATAGACGTGATCCAGGCCCTGCGGCTGGCCTTCGATCAGCTTGGCTGTCTCCAAAGGACCGTCGGCGGCGGCCATCCATCCGAGCGGGCCGGTGGCTGAGAACCTGATCGGTGTGCTCATTGTCTCTCTTTCTGAAGCGTGAGTGCATGAATGGCTTGGCTCTTGATATTCCACACCCCTGTCCCTACCGAAAACTCTACCTGGCCAGAAATTCTGTGTCATGAACCAAATGGCGTCGTCACTCTAACGGATCCTGTGAAAATGGCCGAAGTTGTCCGTGCTCGACAGGCGCTTCGCGCCCATGTGGCGCGTCAAAGTCGAGAAGCGGACCGAGGGGCACGATGCGGGTGGGGTTGATCCGCTCGTGGCTTTGGTAATAGTGCCGCTTGATATGTTCGAAATTCACGGTCTCACGCACGCTTGGCCACTGATAAAGCTCGCGGAGATAGGCCGAGAGTTTGGGATAGTCGACCAGCCGCCTCAGATTGCATTTGAAATGACCGACATAGACTGCATCGAAGCGTATGAGGGTCGTGAACAACCGCCAGTCAGCCTCGGTGATCCGCCCGCCACAGAGGTAGCGATGTTTCGATAAGCGGCTCTCCAGCCAATCGAGAGTTTCGAACAGCGGGATCACAGCCTCCTCATGGGCGGCCTGAGTGCTGGCAAAGCCTGCCCGGTAGACGCCGTTGTTGACCGTTTCGTAAATGCGGGTATTGAGAGCGTCGATCTCCGGGCGCAACGCCTCGGGATAGTAGTCGCCGGTCTTCGCGCCGATGCCATCGAAGGCGCTGCCCAGCATGCGAATGATCTGCGAGGACTCGTTGTTCACGATCATGTCTGTCGCCTTGTCCCAGAGCACCGGCACGGTAACCCGGCCGCTATAGCGCGGATCGGCCTTGGCATAGATTTCGTAAAGGCAGCGGGCGCCATTGACCGTATCGGCAACCACACCGGGATCCGGTTTGAAGGTCCAGCCTTCGGGCCCCAGGAACCAATGGACGACCGAGAGGGAGATTGCCGCCTCAAGCCCCTTGAGCGAGCGGAAGATCAGCGCTCTATGGGCCCAGGGGCAGGCGTAGGAAACATAGAGATGGTAGCGGCCGGGTTCAGCGGCGAAGCCCCCGCGACCCGTGGATCCGGGTCGCCCGTCTGTCGTCACCCAATTGCGGAATCCCGACTGAGCCCGGACAAATCGCCCATCCGTGGACGTCAATCCGACGCTGCCTGCCTGCCAATGTCCGTCAACCAGTTGGCCCATGTTGACCCTCTCGACCTGAGGCTACCCCACGATGCACACGGGGATGCATCCGGAAATGCAAAATGAAGGCAAGCCCGCCTACGCTCCCCAACAAGGTAGACTCATTTTCCGCGTCATCGCCCAACCCATGGTCGGTGGCCTGCATCGCCGCTATGCTCGACTCTAGTTTTTGGTAGGGACACGGATCGCCCCTCCGGCTACCTCGCCGTCTTCTCTAACCCGCACCATGTGGCGATGAACAACGCGATGGTGCGGGTGATCTTGCGGAGCGAGGTCAAGCTCACTCGTTCGTCGAAGCCGTGATAATCCTCGGATTTCGGACCGTAGACCAAGGCCGGGATATCAGCATAGAGGCCGAAGAAGCGCGCATCGGTGGTGGCGGTAGCGGGCTTGCCTAGCAGGGCCTCGCCGAAGGCCTGGAGATGGCTTTGCCCTAGCACGGCATGAATTTCGTTGGCCTTGTCGACGACATAGGGTTCGGCCTGGAAACCGTGATAGACCACTTTGGGTGGGTTGTTGGCGAGGAAGGTATCGCCGGCGGCGGCGTTGCGCACAGCTGTCTCGACAGCGCCGCGTACCTCGGCCAAGGACTGGCCGGGATAGAAAGAAATCCGCATGTCGAAAGTGCACCAGGCCGGCACCGATGATGTCCAGTCGCCGCCTTCGATCTTGCTGACCACAAAATTGATCGGATGGCTGTGATCGTGCCAGATTGGATGGCGTGATTTGTTCCATTCCGACTCCAGCGCGTGGAGCGCGCGAATGATCGGGAAACAGGCCTCGATCGCGTTGGCGCCCTGTCCGGCATGGCCGACATGGGTGGGCTTGCCGCGCACCTTCACCTGGAACCACATGACACCGAGTTGGGCAGTCATACAGGTTTCCTGCATCGGCTCGGGGATCAGGGCCGCCTTGGCCCGATAGCCGCGCTGCAAACAAGCAAGCGCGCCGTTGCCGGTGCATTCCTCTTCGATCACCGATTGCAGATAGACCTCGGCCGCTGGGCGATAGCCGAGCTGATCCAGCGCGTCGAAAGCGGCCAGCGAGGCCACCAGCCCGGCCTTCATGTCACCCGAACCTCGCCCGTAAAGCCAGTCGCCCTCGATCCAAGGGGAGAAAGGCGGCTTAGTCCAGAGATCGAGCGGGCCGGTCGGCACCACATCGATATGGCCGTTGAGGATGAGGGAGCGGCCCGTCGTCTGGCGCGGGCGGTGGATTCCGACCACGTTGAAGGCATTGTCATAAGGGATGGCGACGGGCGAAAAGCCCGGTAGATGCTGGATATCGGCGACATCGATTCGCCAGCAATCCACCGCCAATCCGCGCCGATGATAGTTCTCCGCCATGAAATCCTGCGCCGTCGCTTCTTGGCCGCGCAGCGACGGGATGGCGATGAGATCGGCAGTCAACTTCACCTGAGCATCGAAGCCGCCATCGACGGCGGCGATGATATCGCTCTGCAAGCCAGTGTCCATGATGTGTCCCTACCAAAACTGGATTCAAGCATAACGGTGATGTAGGCCGCCGGCCATGGGTTGGGCAATAACCCGGTCAAACCGCTCGACGGCGCGACGAATTGCTGCGCCTTGGCCCAAATCATTCCAACGGTCGGCTTTAAGCTGCTCTACTGCCTGGTATTTCTCGCTCACGGTCGGCGCCAGCTCTTGTCCTACGCGATAACCGCTCGGTAAGCGCCGGAGGCACCCGACCGGCGTAACGCGCTGGCCACTCCCGAAAACATCACCCGCGTGATGATCCAGCGCCGGATACAGCCGCGTCCCCGGGGCTGCTAGGCAGCCTTCGGATTCGTCACGGCATCCCGCCAACGAAACCGCTCGTATCTTCACTCTTGATGAGTGTCAGCCTTACCCCGACGTGACGGCAGCCGGGCCTCGGACAAGCCAGATGTTGCGCGACTTCATCCAATCGCACATTGCGATGCTCAACCTTGATGAGAAGCTGCACGGGACTTTGCAGCCAGACGTGCAGACATCTGATACAGGTCGACTCAAGAATAACGCTGTCGTCCAAATCTCGCAGCGCTGTGTCTTCGAGCCAGCTCACCAGAAGTCCTCCGCCGAAGGAATCCGGTTGTAGGATATCTTGCCGCCTGCGTACCCGCCGGGCGGCGGCGTCCACGGTCCAAGCGTCACCACGCGCTTGCCGAATTTTTGGTTCAGCCCGTCAATGGCGTGAGTCAGTTTTTCTTGTTTGCGGCGCGTGCTGTCGTCATTCAAGAACAAATCGAGTTGACGCTCATTGGCCGGTGACAGATTGCTCAGCGTCACGCCGATCCTGATAATCTCGGCGCGGCGAGGAATTTCAGCACGGGTTTTCTTCCATAAGTTCGTAAGGCCGCTCAGACAGGCTTGATCGTCCTGAACGGAGGGAAGCGCGCACTGCCCGTACCAAGCACCGCCGCGTATATCGAGCCAGAGGCTGAGCTTGTCCGCGTAATAACCGTCACGGCGCATACGCCTTGCCGCTTTCGTCAGCAAAAGGCGGGAGCAGGACTGCGCCTGTTCGGCGTTGCGCCATTGCGGCGGCAAAACCCGTCCGTGGCCGAACATGCCTCGCGACGTTGGCATGGCATGAATGTCATAGCCGTGCAGCGCGTACCACATGCGCTCGCCGTTCACGTTGCCCCACAAGGCACGTAACTGTTTTGGCTGCGCGTGCCAGAGATCGCGGATCGTGCATATGCCCCCGCTTTTGAGGCGCTTTTCCATTCGCGTGCCAACGCCTGGAATTGTATCCAGTGGCAAAGCAAACAGCGGTTCCGGCAAGTCGGCGGGGTGCCAGATCGTCACGCCATTGGGCTTGTCGATCTTGCAGGCGATTTTCGCGAGCAAGCGATTGGCGGCAAAACCTATCGAGCAGGTGATCTGCTCGCCGATATTTGCGCGTATGCGGTCCTTGATCCTTTTCGCCAATCCCAGAGGATCGGCGATGTTCGTCCTGTCGAGCTTGCAGGACAGCTCGTCAATGGACTTCACCGTCTCAATGGGAATCTCGCAGGAGATTTCATTGAGCAGCGCGTTATGCGCGCGGCGGAACAGATCGGGCCGCTGTGTGACGAGAACGATGTCGGGACAGATGGCGCGTGCTTCTGGCACCCGCATGACATTTTTGCAGCCGGCGGCCTTGGCCTCCTTCGAGCAGGCGATGACGACGGTTGAATTCGCCGCCGATGTCTCGAACGGGATAACCCCGACCGGACGGCCGCGCAGCTGCGGCATCGCCTGCTGCATGACCGAGGCGAAGAATCCGTCGAAGTCGAGGTATAGCTTTTCAATCGTTTCTGCTTTTCGCATGATGTTCTGTGCTCATGGAGAGATTAGAACAAACAGGGAACATACGAGTCAAGAAATATGCACTCCGAGGCCTGCGGGGGCTTGTGTACCCGCTATGAAAATCGTGGTTCTGTCAGTCAGATCAGGAAGTTGGCTGCTAACGTCAACGCCAGAGTAAAAATGCACCGGGGGGCCGGAGCAAAAATGCATCAGGCCGGGCCGCCCGAAGGCTCCCCGCAGGGAGTGTGCCTACCGAAAACCCCGTCCGCCGCAGAAGTCTGCTGCATTTCTGACACCACTCGGCGCGGGCCTGCCAACCATTTGCCGCTGTTCCGGGCCCGCCGTCGTCAATTTTGGAGCCCAGGCCGACCGACCGGAGGAGTCTGATGCCAAGCGGCGTTCACGTTTTGAGGATCGTGTCCCAACGCGTGGTGTAGGAGCGGTTCTCCTGGGCGGGTTGGTCCGCCGTATCAGGCTGCCACGGCTGGCAGTCCGATGAGTGGATCATCGCTCAGTGGGGCGATGGTTTCCAGGCTCATGTAGCGGGCGCGCTGAACGGCCCATTCGTCGTTCTGCTCCAGCAGCAGGGCGCCGATGAGCCGGATGACGGCGGCTTCGTTGGGGAAGATACCGACGACCTCACTGCGGCGCTTGATCTCGCCGTTGAGCCGTTCGAGCGGGTTGGTGGAGTGCAACTTGGCGCGGTGCTGTGCCGGGAAGCTCATGTAGGCCAGGACATCGGCCTCGGCGTCATCCATCAGCGCCGCGAGCCTGGGCACGCGTGGCCTGGCCTGATCGGCGACTTGGCGCCACTGCTTGCGGGCGGCGGCGGCATCGTCTTGGGCGAAGGCGGTGCCGATCCAGGCGGAGACAACCCGGCGCTGGGTCTTGCCGGCGTAGGCCAGCGCATTGCGCATGAAGTGAACGCGGCAGCGTTGCCAGGTTGCCCCCAGGACCTTGGTGATGGCCGCCTTCAGCCCCTCATGGGCGTCGGAAGTGGCCAGCTTGACGCCGCGCAGCCCGCGCCGGGCCAAACCGCGCAGGAACTCGACCCAGAACGGCTCGGCCTCGCTGTGGCCCACGGTCATGCCCAGCACCTCGCGGCGGCCATCGGTGTTGACGCCCACCGCGACGATCACCGCGACGGAGACGATGTGGTGATCACGCCGGGCCTTCACATAGGTGGCGTCGAGCCAGAGATAGGGCCACTCCCCCTCGATCGGCCGGCTCAAGAAGCTCTGCACCCGGTCGTCGATCTCGCCGCACAGCCGGGAGACCTGGCTCTTACTGATCCCCTCCATGCCCATGACCTTGACCAGATCATCCACCGAACGCGTGGAGATGCCCTGGATGTAGGCCTCCTGGATCACCGCCGTCAGCGCCTTCTCGGCCAGCCGGCGGGGCTCCAGAAAGGCCGGGAAGTAGCTGCCCTTGCGCAGCTTCGGGATGCGTAACTCGACGCTGCCCGCCCGGGTCTCCCAGTCGCGATCGCGATAGCCGTTGCGCTGGTTGCGCCGCTCCGGACTGCGCTCGCCGTGCCCGGCGCCGCACAGCCCCTCGCTCTCCAGCTCCATCAGCCTCTGGGCGGCAAAGCCGATCATCTCGCGCAGGAAGGTCGTGTCCGAGCCCTTCTCAAGCAGGGTGCGAAGGGCGATCTTGTCGTCGGTCATCGTGGTGGTCCTCCAGGTTAGGTTGCGGGTCTCAACAACCCAACCCTACCCAGGATCACCGCGGTGGCCACTAACCGGCCTGCCTTCGCCTGACTCGCGGCGGTCGCTACGGCAGGCCGGTCAGCGGCCTCCTACACCACCACCAGGGACACGACCCGTTTTGAGCGTTGGAACCGGATCCTGCGTCCGTCTATCAAGCAGCCGACTAATCGGGCAGTTCATGTGATCTTTCGGCCCGATTTCTGGCTAAGCAAAGCTGCGGGAAGTCATGAGGGATTCCGCCGCGCGCAGAGTTTTCGGTAGGGACAGGACTCAGGATCCCAGGCCCGGACACCGACTGGACCTCGATCGGATCGCGGACTAGGGTTTGGCTCGTTCGTGTCAGTCATTGAACGGGGCCGTGATGAAGAAGCGCCACGCCTGGCCGGCGAACCATTGGAATTGGCCGATCCAAGTTTCGCACAAACACGGCGTGCGCTGCGGCGAGATGCTCTGGGTCGGCGGGCAGGTGGACCTGACTGCCGACGGCCGCGTCAACCACCCGGGCGACCTGCCGGCACAGACGGCGAGCGTCATGGCCTATTTCGGCCGGGTGCTGAATGAACTCGGCGCCGATCTCGGCGACCTCGTCAAGTTGCTCTGTTTCTACGTGAACGACGGCAGCCGTGACGAACAGGCCGTTCTGGCCGCCATCGGCCGCGCCCTGCCTGAGGGCGCCAGACCAGCGGTGACGGCGGTGCCGGTCCCCTATCTCGCCTATGACGGCATGGTGGTCGAAATCGAGGGCTACGCCATGCGCGGATCGGACAACGCTCGCCTGCCGCGTCGGCTCGCCGAGCCGGGGAAATCGCCGCTGCCCGCACCCTTCGCCCAAGGCACGCGTTGCGGCAAGATGATCTTCGTCAGCGCCCAGACACCGGTCGACGCCCAAGGCCAGCTGGTCTTCCCCGGCGACATCGTCCGCCAGACCGGCCGCGTCATGGAGCAGATCGAGGCAACGCTGCGCTCGCTCGGCGCCGACTTCGCCGACGTAGTCAAGGTCAATCGCTGGTACGTCGGGCACGGGACGGTCGAGGACTTCGAGCCGGCGGCGCTCGCCTGCGCCGCGCGCTTCGCTGAGCCGGGGCCGGCGGCGACCGGCATTCCGCTGCCCCGGCACGCCCTGCCCGGCCAGCAGATCAAGATCGAGGTCGTGGCCATGCGCGGCGAGGATGGCCGGCGGTTGCCGCGCCGGCATGTCTGGCCGGAATCGTTGTGGGACTGGACCGTGCACCTGCCTTACAAGCATGGCCTCAAGTGCCACGACATGATCTTCCTCGGCGGCCAGGTATCGCTCGACAAATCGGGCTGCGCCGTCTACCCCGGCGCCATCGAGCCGCAGACCCGGCAGGCCATGGCGCATATCGGCACCATCCTGCGCGCGCTTGGCGCCGATTATGGCGATGTTTGCAAGGTGACGACGATGTACGAGGGACGCGGCGGCGGAGACGACCTGCACCGCAACCTGTCAATCCGCTCGGCGTATTTTCCCGACCCCGGGCCGGCGACTACCGGCATTCCGCTGCCCAAGCTCGCCTACCCCGAGATGATGATCGAGATCGACGTGTTCGCCATGACCGAGCCGGATTGAGGGCGGCGCGGCCGAGCGACGGCTTGCCCCCGCCGGGCATTGTCACGTTGACACCTGAAGAACGCGAATTGCTGATTGTTTTCTATACCTTGGCTACCAGACCTGTCGCTACCGAAAATATCATCCGGGGTGGCGCTGAGACAATTATCGGCTAGTCTCGGCGGGAATGGCCAATCTTCTCAAGTTCGTCGGCGCTTTGCTTGCGTCGATCCTGAAGTCGCCGGCCAGACGCGAGGCCGAGATCCTGTTTCTGCGCCAGCAGGTCCTGGTCCTCAGGCGATTGGCGCCGGGCCGGGCCAGGCTAGGGCTGACCGATAAGCTGATCTTCGTCTGGCTCTATCGCCTTTTCCCGGCCCTGTCCGACGCCGCGGTAATCTTCAAACCGGAGACGCTGGTGCGATGGCATCGGCAGGGTTTTCGCCTGTTCTGGCGCTGGAAGTCCCGGCGGCCGGCCGGGCGCCCTACCCTTCCAGTGGATGTCCGCAAGCTGGTCCTGCACATGAGCCGCGAGAACCCTCTGTGGGGCGCGCCCCGCATGCATGGGGAGCTATTGAAGCTCGGGATCGAGATTGGGCAGTCGTCCGTGGCCAAGTACATGGCCAGGGGCCGGCGGCCACCGTCTCAGAGCTGGCGGACCTTCCTGCGCAATCATGGGCCCGATATCGCGGCCATGGATCTCTTCGTCGTGCCGACGATCGGGTTCAAGCTCTTATACGGCCTAGCCATTCTCCGGCTCGGGCGGCGGCAGTTGGTCTGGACCAATGCCACCACAAACCCCACGGCCGAGTGGATCGCCCGTCAGATCACCGAGGCCTTTCCCTGGGATCAGGCGCCCGGCTACCTGGTCCGTGACCGCGATGGCGCCTACGGCACAATCCTCACCCGGCGGCTCCAGGCCATGGGCATCCGAGATCGACCGACTGCAGCTCGTTCGCCATGGCAGAACGGTCACACGGAACGCCTGATTGGCTCGATCCGGCGGGAGTGCCTCGACCATGTGGTGATATTTGCTGAAGCGCATCTTCGCCGGACCCTGAGGGCGTATGCCGGCTACTACAATCGCGCCCGGGCACATCTGGCGCTGGCCAAGGACACGCCGCTTGGTCGATCCGTCCAGTCTGCCGGCCGCATCATATCCGTGCCCCTACTCGGCGGCCTTCACCACCAATACGTCAGGACGGCATAAACGGTAGGGACACCGGGACTTCCAGCGCCAAAAGGCCCTGAACCCGTGCCGATGCCAGCGGATCAGGGTCTCCGGCCTGAGGATCGTGACGGCATCGGCCACGACTGGGCAAAGCCTATAGAGCCAGACGAACGCCAGCCGGTCCGTATTGGACAGTCGAAGGCGCTGCGGCGCCTTGCGACGCAGGATGTTCAACTGATGGCGCAGAAGCAGGTTTTCGGCCTCAAGCCGGCGGCGCGATTTAGCCAGCGAGACCAGCCAATGCCATAGCAGTTTAACCATCCCCAGCATGGGGAGAAAGGATGCCGCGATTCGGCGTCTAGCACCACACCACGTGCCGAATCTAGTTGTTGGTAGGGACAGGGCAATCCATTACTTACGCAGCGCCACCTCGGCTAATTGCGAGGCCAATCTAAGATCGCGTTCAGCAGCCTCGACCGTATTTCTGACCGGTTCCCCTTTTGTGACACTCGACCAGAACCCGATGAGTTCCCTGATAAAGGCCTCTTCGTAGCTGGCACGAAACTCTGTCTTCTGCCAAGTGTTGCCCTCTGTGCGTGCCACGGTGAGTCGCGTTGGAAAGTGGCTCAGATAGGGTGAAGGGAAGGTAAGATCGAAGGCAACGTCATCGAAGTAGAGCGAGATCCGCTCATGATAGTCGGCGATCTTGGGCACAAACAAATGAGTCATCTGCCAGATCGCGTCGCGCCCTTTCAGGCGAACGCTGCCGTGGCCGCCATCGCCGCCGGCAAAGAAGGCAGCGCCGATCACCTCGCCAGTGCCCAGGCCCATGACCTCCAGCAGTCCGTGCACCGCATTGATGTCGTGGATCAAGCTCGAGCAATAGGAATTGGTGAAACCCCACATCTCCGCACTGGTCAAGATTTGGCCCGTCGCTTTCAAGACCTGCTGCTCGCGACGAACCCGCGCGTCTTCAATCAGTGCGGGGCTTACGTCGTTGGTCTTGACGAAATCACCTTGGTGCTGATTGAAAGGCCAGGAGTCTGGATCCTGCACTTCTACGCTGATAAAGCGAAGGCCCGCTCCGTCTTTGGGCAACAATCCGCGCAGCATCTCGTAACTGGGGTCGAAGCGCTTCATATAACCGACTTGTACCACCCGCTGAGCCCGGTCGCGGGCCTTGGCAATTTCCTTGGCCTCCTCGACCGAGAAGCAAAGAGGTTTTTCGCAGAACACGTGCAAGCCGCGTTCTAGCGCCGCCAAGGTGATTTCCGCATGGTAGGGATCGGGCGCCGCGACTAGGATAGCGTCGAGTTCGTTGCCCAGCAGCTGGCGATAATCGGCAAAGGCTCGGAAACCCCGACGCTCCAGCTCCGCCCGCATCTGTGCTGACGCATCTGCGATCCCAACAATTTCGTAGTGCGAGAAAAGCCGTCGCAAGTTTGGGATGTGCTCGACTTGTCCGATAAGTCCGGCGCCGACGACCCCAATTTTCACTCTCTTCATTTTATCTTTCCCGTTACTAGTTTTGTCGATTGCTCACGTTGCCAGTTGTTCGCATTGTGCGGCCGGCGGAGGATTTGTTCCTGAAACGCGCTTCCCTATCTGCTACTACCGGTTGCGTCCATCAGTTCGATCTCAGCTTGAATGCGTTGCAGATCCTCGCCGCCTGCCATGACACTCAGGACTTCGTCTCGCGTGATCTCGCCTTTCCGGTAAGTACCTCGGCTCCTGCCGCGGTTCAGGAGCGTAAAACG
>Ga0315281_10007818_pt1 | contig 14978 bp, 9 predicted proteins | sample YL17G07_0_MG_FD_204540 | JGI IMG/M metagenome (GOLD analysis project Ga0315281, IMG submission 204540) | Sediment microbial communities from Yellowstone Lake, YNP, Wyoming, USA - YL17G07_0 | ecosystem: Environmental > Aquatic > Freshwater > Lake > Sediment | place: USA: Wyoming | collected...
GAGCGGACTCGGCGAGCGGCTCGTGCGGCCCCTGTCCGCGGCGCTCCTGCCGGAGACTCTTCCTGTGAAGGAGGGTTGGATCCGCCGCGACGGGCTTCTCGCGCTTCGCGGGCGGGGACGCGACGCGCAGATCGAGCTCGCCAGGGCCTTCGGAATCGAGGACTACCCGCAGCCCGCGGGCGGCTGCCTGCTCACGGAGAAGGTCTACTCCGCGCGGCTGCGCGACGCCTTCGCGCACGGCGACCGAGACCTGATGCGGAAGGAGGAGTTCCTCCTCCTTCGCTACGGGCGGCAGTTCCGCCTCTCCGACCGAGCCAAGCTGATCGTCGGCCGCAACGAAGGGGAGAATGCGATCTTGGATCGCTACTCCCTTGGCCGAATCCGGCTCGAGCCGGCGGAGACGGTCGGCCCGGTGGCGCTGGTCGAGGGCGATCCCGCCGCGGACGAGCTTCGCCTCGCGGCGGCGCTCGTCGCGCGCTACTGCGATCGCGGAGGGAAGGACCCGATCGCGCTCACGGTTCTCTCCGCGGGGACGCAGACCCTCCTCTGCGTCGTCCCCCTCTCGTCGGACGATCCGCGGATCGCGGCGTGGAGGATCGGCGAGGCTAGCGGATGAGGGCGAGCGCCTCCTCGCGGGAGGCTTGATTCGTCCGGAAGATCCCCCGGATCGCGGACGTGACGAGCTCGGAGCCCGGCTTCTTCACGCCGCGCAGGGTCATGCACAGGTGGGTCGCCTCAAGCCGCACCAGCACGCCGTATGGGTCGAGCTCCGTCATCAGCGCGTCGGCCAGCTGGGAGGTGAGGCGCTCCTGAAGCTGCGGCCGGCTCGAGGCGATGTCCAAGGCGCGGACGAGCTTGCTCGCTCCCACGATCCGGTTCTCCTTGGGGATGTACACGATGTCCGCCGTGCCGACGAAGGGGAGGAAGTGGTGCTCGCAGATCGAGAAGAAGGGGATCCCTTTTCCGACGATCATCTGGTCGTACTCCTCCTCGAACGCGACCTCGAGCGCCTCGGCCGGGCTGCGATCGATCGCCTGGAAGAACTCGGCGACCGCCTCCGCCACTCGCCGCGGGGTGTTCGCGAGGACCTCGGCGTTTAGGTGCTCGCGGCCGACTCCCTCCAGGATCTCGCGCATTCCCCGTTCGATTCTCTCTAGATCCATCCTGCCTCCTTGGGGGGATGGTAGGAGGAAGCTCAAGCTCGGTCAATCGAGCCTTGATTCTCCAATGAGCGCTCGCTGTCTCTAGTGGGGACGAAAGCGGCGGTGGACCGCCTCCGCGACGCGGACGAATCCGTAGAGGGCCGTGCCGAGGATGAGCCCCGCGGCAAGTCCGTTCCCCGTCCGCAGGAGGGAGAGGAGAAGCGGGGTGTGGGCGTGGGCGAAGGTGTTGAGGACGGACGCCTGCCCGACGAGTCCGAAGAACAGGAGTGGCGCTCGCCAAAGGTCTGGCGCTCGCCCTCCTCCGAAGAGAAGAAGGAGGGGATGGCCGAGGAGGAACTCCTTGAAGCGGGGCCTGGCGACGACGAGGGCCTCGAGAAGCCCGCGCGTGCGCTCTTCGAAACCGAGAACCAGTCCGTCGACGTTCCCGCTTCGCAGGACGAGGAACCCTGCGGCCAGGAGGAAGAGAAGAGCGCCAGCCGCTGTGGGGAGTCTTTTCGAAGCGAGAAGCGCCTCCCTGATCCGCGGCCATCCCACCTCGCGCAGGAAGAGGACGACCCCGGCGAGCGGCGGGATGAGCAAGGACGCCTTCACTCCGCGGAACTCGGCGAGCTTCACGAGGAAGGCCGGATCGGCGAGAAGCGCGGCGAGGAGGAGGCCGCCCGCGACGGAACCGAGCGAGGAGAGAAGAAGCATCCTCGCACCGGACCTCCATCCCCAGCGAACCCGTGGAAGGAGAACGAGGAAAGAGAAGACGGGCGCGAGGACGGAGACGAGGAAGGCGTCGACCTGACGGAGGAAGAGCCCTTCCAGCGCGATCCCGGCGAGGACAAGCGCCGCGGCGACGAGAGCGGGCAGAGCCGACCCTCGGACGGCGAGGAGCAACGTGAGCAGAAGCAGAGCGCACGTTCCTAAGTGCAGGAGGACTCCGAGCGACCCGCTGGACCGGGGTGGGAGGAGAGAGAGGCTGCCCACGCGGTAGCCGAGGGCCTCGACGCGGGAGAGGACGTCCTCGTAGTCGTCGAGCGTCTCCTCACCCCTCGTTCCGGGGAATGGGGAGAGGAGCAGGCAGCGGATCCCCCGCTCGCGCACGGCCCGGTTCCAGCGGGTGAGGATCGCGTCACGGGAGAGAAGGGCTTGGTCCTCGGGCGAGATCTCGTGGGCCCTCACGACGCGGTCGTACCCGGCGTCCCACAAGATTCGCGCGAGCCGAAGGTCGGAGAACTCCGGAAGGACGAGCGTGCTTCCCGCATCCAGGAGGCGGACGAGGAGCGGGTCGTCGGCCGCGACGGGTCCCTGGACGAGGACGAGGGGAAACGGGCCGAGGTCGGCGAGGCTGGGAGACGACGGCCGGTCGAGGATGAGGGCCACGGCGAGGCCGCTCCCGCGGACCTCGGCGAGGGGCGGCCCGCGTCCGTCGGCGAGGGACGAGGCACGGACGGAGATCGCCGTGATCCGGGCCGAGGCGAGCGTGCCCCACGCGGACTCGAGGCCGTCGGCCGGGACGACGGCGACGATGCCGCGATTGGCGCGCTCCCAGCCGATTCGGCCAAGGTCGACGACGATGGCTCCGCCCAGGGCGGCCGCGAGCAGGACGGTGCCGACGATCCAAAGCCCCTTGCGGAGCGCTGGGTTTCCTCTCGACGCGCGGCCGGACCCTCCGCGGCGAGGCCCCCGCGCCGGCTCGGTGTTCTCCCCTTCGGGCCTAGACATAGACTCTCGCGTGGGCGCCGCGCAGGGCCGGGACGAGGAACTGGCAGACCGCGAGTCCGGCCTTCTCCGCCACCCTGTCGGCGGGAAGGCGGGGCCCGAGAACCTCGACCTCGTCGCCGATCGAGACGCCGGGGATCCGGGTCACATCGACGAACGTGTGCTCGAGGCAGATCCTGCCGACGAGTGGGGCGATCCTGTCCCGCACGAGCACCTCGCCCCCGCGGGCGAGCTGCGGGCTGTACCCCGATCCGTACCCGATCGGGAGGACGGCCACGCGCTCGGACCTCGAGGCGCGGTACGCGCGGCCGTAGCCGAGCGAGTCTCCCGGAGCCAGGTCCCTCAGCGCGATCACCGTCGTCGTGAGCGTTGCGACGGGCCGGACTCTCTCCGCCCAGGGCCGCCTTACCTCGGGGTAGCCGAGGAAGAGGGTGGCGACGCGAGCCATGTTGAGAGGCGGGGCGGTGACCTCATCCGTGAACTGAATGAGCGCGGCGGAATTGGCGACGTGTCGGAGAGGGGGAAGAAGCCCGACCTGCTCGAGCTCGGCGAGGAGGGAGCGGAAGCGCCCGATCTGGGTGAGCGTGAAGACCCGATCCTCGGCGGACTCGGAGTCGGCCGCGGCGAGGTGGGTGAAGATCCCCTCGACCTCGAGCGACGGAAGCTCCTGCAGCCGACGGAAGAGGCCGACTGCGAGATCGGGGCGGACCCCGAAGCGCCTCATCCCCGTGTCGACGTTCACGTGCAGGCGCGCGGTCGTCCCGAGCTCCCGCGCCGCGCGACTCAGGTGTTCGGCGGTCTCGACGTCGAAGACCTGCGCGGTCAGGGAGAGCGTGAGCGCGGCCCGCGCCTGGCCGGGGAGGATAGGGGAGAGGAGGAGGACGGGAAGGGACACGCCGGCCCTGCGGATGCGCTCTCCCTCCTCCAGGCTTGCCGCAGCGAGGCCCGCCATCCCGATCTCGGTCGCGGCTCGCGCGATCGCCTCGAGGCCGTGGCCGTAGGCGTCGGACTTGACCGGGAGGAGGAGCTTGAGGTCACTCGGAAGGGAGGGTCGGATCTGTTCGACGTTCGTGGCGAAAGTCCGCAGGTCGATCCGGGCGAGAGAGTTCGGCATCCACGCTCCTTGTCTTTACGGTTTCCTGGCACAGAATAGGCGCGGGCCGCTGGGGGTTCAAACCGTCGCATGAGGGGCGCGACGCGCTTCCGATGCGCGCGGGGCGCGCATGCCGGCCGCGGAGGCCTCCCTTGCTGTTTCCTTGTCGTTCGAGGCGTCCGTGACTATGCTTGGCACCAGGATCGCGATCGGCTCCTCAAGAAAAGGGGTGCGGTCTCGCGGTCTCGTGGGCCGTGGCTTGTGACACCAAAGGGGGAAGCGTGCGCAAGGGCTTGTTCGTCCTCTGTGGGATCGCGGTGGTCGCCCTGACGATCACGGGATTCGCCGCCGACCGGAGCCAGTTCCTCTTTCTGGGGGACATCCGCATCGGGATGCGCGGCGTTGGGAAGACCGTCGTCGCGGGGGACCAAGTGGCTGAGTTCGCGGTGGAGGTGCTGGGGATCATCGACGAGCCGGGGGATCGGTCGGACTTCATCGTCGTGCGGGTGAGCGGAGAGGCGATCGGCCGCTCGGGCGGGATCGCTCAGGGGATGAGCGGAAGCCCTGTCTACGTCGACGGAAAGCTCATTGGCGCCCTCAGCCGTGCCGCGGCCTGGTCTAAGGAGATCACGCCGATCGGGCTCGTCACCCCCATCGAGCAGATGCTGGGGATCCTGGATAGCGTGAAGGGCCGCTCCGTCTCCGCCGCGCCGGCGCCGGAGGCCGTCCTACAAGACGTCCAGGTGGCCGAGGTGAAGCAGGCGCCGGGCGTCGCCTTGGTCGAGAGCTCGCCGAACACTCTTTTCGCCTACCCGGTCGCCACGCCCCTCCTCGTGACCGGCCTTTCTGGGCGGGCGCTCGACCTCTTGATGCGCGGGGCGGACGCGCAGATGATCCCCGCTGGCCTCGTCGGGCAGTTTCTCGTCCCACAGTTCGCTCCGAAGGTCGCCGGTCTGTCGAGCTTCGGCTTGAACCTGGCTCCGGTCGCGGGCGGGGCGGGCGGCGAGTCGTCGACCAGCCTTGCTCTCGAGCCCGGGAGCGCGATCGGAGTCGGCCTCGTGACCGGGGACTTCTCGATCGGGGCCTTGGGGACCCTCACCTACCGCGAGGGCGACGCGATCGTGGGCTTCGGCCATCCCTTCCTCTCGAACGGGAAGGCGGCGTTCCCCCTGACGAGCGCCCACGTCGTCGACACGATCAAGGCCTACGATGCCTCGTTCAAGCTGGGCAGCCTCGGTCCATCGATCGGAGCGATCTTCGAGGATCGCCTCCCCGGGATCGCTGGGCGGATCGACCAGGCGGTCCCGTTGGTACGGGTCTCGTTCGGCGTCCTCGACCTGGATCGGGGCCAGGCGAAGACGCTCAACGTGAGCCTGGTGGACGAGCCGCGCATCACGTGGGAGCTCCTCTTGGCCTCGGGGTTCGAGGCGATCGACGGCACTCTCGACCGAATCGGCCAGGGGACTGTCGAGGTCACCTATCAGATCCTCGGCGACGGGATGCCCGCTCCTCTCGAGCGGCGAGACCTCTTCTTGAGCACCTCCGACGTGGCGCTCTACCCGCCGTGGCAACTGGCGAGCATCGTCTCCGCGCTTCAATACAACCCATTCCAGGACCCGAAGATCACCCGGATCGCGGCCTCGATGCAGGTGACGCGGGAGCTCAAGGCGGCGCAGATCAACCACCTCGAGCTCGACCAGGACGAGTACATGCCCGGCGACACGATCCACTACCGAGTGGAGCTGCAGACCTACCACGGGAAGACGCGGACGGAAGAGGGAGAGATCCTGATTCCCGACGAGCTCCTGGCGGATTACCTCGTGGTGCGAGCCTACGCGGGCCCGCGGGACTTCGAAGTGGGAGAGAGCCCACGCGAGTTCTCCGATCTGGGCGAGCTGATCGAGGCGATCGAGGACCTGCCGAGCTACGACACGCTCACGGTCGAGCTGTTCGTGCCCGATCCGCTGCTCGCAGGCTCCGGCGCGCTTCTGGGCGTGGCGAAGGTGAGAGTCCAGATCGGCGGCTACTTCCTGTACGACGAGCGCGAAGTGACCACCTTCCTCTTCCTTCCCGGGTAGGATGTTTCGCTACGCCGAGATCGCTCGCGTCGTGCGGGGGCGCCTTGAGCAAGGGACCGACGGCGCCCCGCGTCGGGTCGTTCACGACTCTCGCTCCGTCGAAGAGGGAGACCTGTTCGTCGCCCTGAAGGGCGAGCGAACGGACGGCCACGGGTTCCTCGGCGAGGCGTTCGCCCGCGGCGCGGGAGGGGCCCTCGTCTCGGCGGGCGGCTCGGTTCCTCAGGGGAGTCGGAACGTCATTGTCGTGGCGGACACGCGCCAGGCGCTGTGGGACTTCGCTGCGGCCTGGCGGAAGACGCTCGGCGGGACCTTCGTCGGCGTCACCGGCACCTGCGGCAAGACGACGACCAAGGCGCTCGTCGCCCACCTGGTTTCCGGGGAGAAAGAGGTCTTCGCGGCGCCGGAGAGCTACAACACTCGCATCGGGCTTCCGCTCGCCCTTCTCGCCATGCCGGCCAGTGCGGAGGTGGGGGTCTTTGAAGTGGGCGCCGGCGGGCCCGGCGAGATCCTTCCACTCGCCTCGCTCCTCGCGCCGCGGCTCGCGATCCTCACCCTGGTCGGGAGGGGGCACCTCGCCGGGTTTGGCGACGTCGCGGCCGTCGCGAGGGAGAAGTGGGACCTCGTTCGCGCCCTGCCGGAGGCCGGGACGGCGATCGTGAACGCCGACTCCCCCGAGCTTGTGGAAGCCGCGGCGGGCTGGAAGGGTCGCACCCTCACGTTCGGGGTCGCGGCGGGCAGACTGCGGGGACGCGTCGTTCAGGTCTTTCCCGCGCTGGTCGTCGAGACGGCCGATCCCCCTTTGCGGCTCCTCTCCCCGCTTCTCGGCCGCCACAACGCGACGAACCTCCTGGCGGCCGTTGCCTGCGCGCTCGAGCTCGGAGTGTTGCCGCGCGAGATCGAGCGCCGTGCGGCGACGTTCGAGGGAGCTCCGCACCGGCTTCGCCTTCTTCCGTCGTCGTTCGGGTACATCCTGGACGACGCGTACAACGCGAACCCCGAATCCATGCGGGCGGCGCTTGGGACGCTCGCCGAGCTCGATCTTCCCGTCGCGAAGCGCTCGTTCATCTTCGGGGAGATGCTCGAACTGGGTGAGGAGGGCGGACGCTGCCACACCGAGGTGCTCGAGCTCGCACTTCGGTTGGGAATAAGGCCCATCTTTCCGATCGGCGACGAGGCCATCGGCGCGGCGCGGCGGGTCCTCGACCAGACCCCGCGCGGGACCTTCGTCTTCGCACGGAAGGATGAACTGGTCGGGCGCGTCCCGGAGGCTTTGGGCGGAGCAGCGAGCATCGTCCTCGTCAAGGGGTCACACGGCGTGGGCCTGGACCGGGTCGTCGAAGACCTGGTCGCTCGACCCAAGGACGGCTAGGACACGGAGAGACCTGCGAGCCTTCTGTCCGCCGCGGGTCGCTGCGCAAAGCCGTGATGGAGCCTCGACCAAGGCCTCGAAGGCCGGCGGACGCACGGCCTTCGAGGGAGCGCTCTCGAGAGATTCGACTGGCCCGAACGCAGAAGGTGAGATCCGGATTCCTAGCCTGAGGAAGAGGGGGCCTTGCCCTTCCGCTTCCCCTTTGCCGAGGCTCTCGTCTCCCTCCCGGTTTCCTTCTCTTCGTCCCCTTCTTCCTTCTCTGTCTCCTCTTTCAGGATCTTGTGGATCTCGTCCAACCGTTTGGCCGCTCGGCCGAACACGGTCTCGGCGGGGAACGTCCCGTCGCTCTGCGCCGTCCCGGCCGGGACTCCGGTCAGAATCTCGATTCCCTCTTCGACGGTTCTCACCGGGTAGACGTGGAACTCCTCCTTGCTCACGGCCTCCACGACCTCGTCGGAGAGCATGAGGTTGTCGACGTTCTGAGCGGGGATGAGGACGCCTTGGTCGCCGGTGAGGCCTTTGGCCCGGCAGACTCGGAAGAATCCCTCGATCTTCTCGTTTGCCCCGCCGATCGGTTGGATCTCGCCCTTCTGGTTGACCGACCCGGTGACGGCGATTCCCTGGCGGATCGGCAGGCCGGAAAGGCTGGACAGGAGCGCGTAGAGCTCACTCGACGACGCGCTGTCTCCGTCGATCATGGAGTAGCTCTGCTCGAAGGCGAGGCTCGCGGAGAGGCTGAGCGGCCGGTCCTTGGCGAAACGCTCGCCGAGGAATCCCCTCAGGATCATGATCCCCTTCGTGTGGGTGCTCCCGCCGAGCTCGGCCTCGCGCTCGATGTCGATGATCCCGTCCTTGCCCGTGTGAACGGTGGCCGTGATCCGCGAAGGACGCCCAAACCGATAGTCTCCCATCGCGTGGACGGCAAGGCCGTTCACCTGGCCGGTCTTCTCGCCCTCCGTGTCCACGAGGATCTGTCCGCGGGCGATCATCTCTCGGATCTTCTCCTCGACGCGGTCGAGGCGGTGGTCGCGCTCCGTCAACGCCCGGCGGACGTGGTCGGCGGTGACGAACGGGGACCCGTTGTCGGCGCGCGCCCAGTACGACGCCTCCTTGATGACGGAGGTCAGGTCGCCGAACTGGCAGGAGAGCTTCTTCTGGTCGCCGGCGAGCTGTGAGGAGTGCTCGACGATCGCCGCGACGCCGGTCCGGTTAAACGGAAGGAGGCTCGTGTCCTCCTGCGAGCGGGCGCGGATGAAGCGGGCGATCTCGAGCTCTCGCTCGGCGTTTCGCTCCATCTCCGTCCCGAAGTCGCTCTTCACGCTGAAAAGCTTCGGGAAGTCCTCGTCGTAGAAGTGGAGGAGTTCGTAGATCTGCGGGTTTCCGATGAGGATCATCTTCACCCGGAGAGGGACGGGCTCCGGCCGGAGCCCCTCGGTCGCCGCGTAGCCGAGCACCTGCAGCGGATCCTCAATCCGAATCTCCTGGCGCTTGATCGCGATCTTGAGCGCCTCCCAAGAGAGGGCGACGCGGAAAAGGTTGTTCGCGTTCAACACGAGGTAGCCGCCGTTCGCTCGGTGGAGAGATCCCGGCTTGATCATGGTGAAGTCGGTGATGGCGACTCCCATCTGGACGCGGCGTTCGATCGAGCCGAACAGGTTCATGTACGTCGCGTTCTGCTCCACGATCACCGGAGCGCCCTGCGTCTGTGAGTTGTCGACGAGCACGTTCACGTCGTAGCGCTTGAAGGGATCGGCCTGCGGGATCGGGAAGGGGAAGGGCATCGTCTTCTTCGACCCCTGTGTGCCGGCCTCCTGGAAGTCGTCCAGGTTCTCCACGATGTCTTTCTTCGCCGCGCCGAGAAACGCAGCGACCCTCTCGATCTCGCCGTAGCGGCCGACGAGCTGGCTGAAGTGCGGCTCGATCATGAACAGGACGGCTTCCTTGGCCAGCGTGCCGATCTCGCCTTCACGTTCCTCCTCGACGCGCGCGATCTCCTGCAGGTTCTCCTGGATCACGGTCTGGACCTCACTCTGCCTCCCGCGAATCGCGGCCCGTTCCTCCTCCGAGAGGGCTTCGTACTCCTCCTGGCTCAAGGGCTCTCCACCCTCGCGCAGGGGGAGGGTGTTGATCCCGATCGGCGTGCGCTGGATGGCGAACCCTAGTTCGCGGGACTTCGCCTCCATGGCCTCGAAGAGGTGCGTGCGTTTCTCCGCATAGCGCTCGTTGATCTTCTTGCTGCGGGCCTTGAACTCGTCCGACTCAAAGACCTTGGGGATCTCTCGGCGCAGGCGCCCGATCAGATGCTTCATGTCCTCGTGAAGCTGACAGCCCATGCCAGCGGGCAACTCCAGGTAGCTCGGGCTGTACGGGTTGTCGAAGTTGTGGGCGTAGCAGAGGTCCGGGGGCTTGGGGGCGTCCTGGCTCAGCCGGCTGAGGAAGTGCTCCACGGCCGACATCTTGCCGGTCCCAGGGTCTCCGGCCACGTAGATGTTGTAGCGGTTCTTGGCGTCCTGGATACCGAGGCCCAGCTTGAGGGCCTCGATGGCCCGTTCCTGTCCGATGATCCGGTCGAGGGCCTCCAGATCGTCGGTCGTCTCGAAATGAAAGGCGGCAGGGTCGCACACGCGGCGAAGAGCTGCCGAGTCTAGTTCCTTGACCATCGTTCCCTCCTCATCGTAGGATTCTAGACGAGATGAGTCTGCGGCTGCAACGAGCCCTTCTCGGGGTGCTGGTCTTCGTTGTCTTGGCAGGGCTCGCGGCGCGCGCGGCAACCCGTATTGTACCCCTCGTCGACCGACCGGGGCGATGTGGCTACTGTTCCTCGGTCGAGGCGGCGTTCGCCGCGGCGCGCGAGTCGATCGATCTCCTGCTCTCCGATGCCGAACTTGAAGGGAATCCCCTGTGGGATCCTCTGGTCTGTGCTGCGGCCCGCGGGGTCCGCGTGAGGGCCCTTCTCGACGCGAGCGACTGGTCCTCGGACATCACGGAGGGGAACCGTCCCGCTCTGGAGTACCTCTGCCAGCGGGGGATTGAGGCTCGCTTCGACGATCCGGCGATCACCACTCACGCGAAACTCGTGGTGGTCGACCGGCGGACGGTGATCCTCGGATCCTCCAACTGGAATCCGCACGCCTTCTACGAACAGGAGCAGGCGAACGTGCTGGTGGAGGACGCGCGCGTCGGGGAGGTCTTCGCGACGTACTTCGATCGGCTGTGGGCCGGCGACCTGCCCGAGGCGGGGGTCACGCTGGACCTAGGAGGTTTCTTGGGAGAGGGCCCGCTTCTGGTCCCGCTCCCGGAGGCCCCGGGGACGGCGAACTACGCCCGCATCCTCGGTCTCCTCCTCGGCCGGGCCGAGCGGTCCGTGCACGTGGTCATGTACCGCGCCTCCTGGTACGCGGAGTACCGCGGAAGCCTCTCTAACGAGGTCCTGCAGGCGCTGATCGACGCGGCCGCCCGCGGGCTCGACGTCCGGGTCCTTCTCGACGACTGCGCCTTCTTCCCGGATTCAGCGGAGGCGAACCTGGAGGCGGCCCTCTTCCTCCATCTCCACGGGGTCGAGGTCCGGTTCGACGACCCGACGGCCACGACGCACGCGAAGCTCGTGATCGTGGATGGCGAGAGCGTCCTTCTTGGCTCCACCAACTGGAACTACTACTCCCTCGAGAAGAACCACGAAGTCGACCTTGCGCTCATCAACCTTCCGGCGGTCGCCGAGGCGTACGAGGAGCTCTTCCGCGCCCTGTGGAAATCGGGAAGGCGCCTGACCGAGTAGCCCGCGCGAAGAAGGCGGCGGGCCTCCGAAGACGACTAGGGCTTGGGCCGCACGAGGAGCTTTCGCCCTTCGACGTGCTCCACCACCACAGGGCGGGCGGCAGCGATCGGCCCGGCGAGGGAGCGGGCGTCCCAGTACTCTCCCTGGACGAAGACTTTCCCGTCCGGGTCGAGGTCCGTACGCGTAGTCCCCACGGCTCCGACCAAGAACGCCGCTCCGGTGACCGGTCGCTTGCGTTGAACGAGCAAGCCTTTGGAGAGGACGAACCCGAACAGGGCGGTGATCGCTCCAACCGTAAGGAGAATCGTCGACGTCGACAACCCAACCGCCCGGTCCGGGACGTCAAACAGAGTGAACGAGCCCAAGAGAAGGCTGGCGACCCCACCCGCCGTGAGAGCCCCGTGGGTCGGGGTGAAGGCGTCGAGGACCATGAGAGCGATGCCGAACAGGACGAGGGCGACGCCCGCGACATTGACGGGGAGGATCTGAAGGCCGAACAAGGCGAGGACCAGGCACACCCCGCCGGCGACTAGGCCGAAGCCGATCCCTGGGTGGAAGAACTCGAAGGCAAGCCCGCACAGGCCCAGGATAAGGAGGACGTAGACGAGGTTCGGGTCGACGATGTACCCCAGGAGACGCTCTCGCAGCGTTGGACGGATCTCGTTCGTCGGAAGGCCGGCCGTGTGAAGGACTCTTCCGTCGCGGAGCGCGAAGCCGTCAAGGCGCGCCAGCAGCTCGCTCGAATCGGCCGCCACGAGGTCGATCACCCCACGGGCGAGGGCCTCGGTCGCGGAGAGGGAGCTTGACTCGCGAACGGCTTCTTCCGCCCAGGAGACGTCTCGGCCCCGTTCCTCCGCGATCGAGCGGGCGAAGGCGACGGCGTCGTTTGTGGCCTTCTCCGACATTGTCGTGCCCGTCTCGTCTCCTCCCCCTGCGAGGTCGACCGGATGGGCGGCCCCGATGTTCGTTCCCGGAGCCATCGCGGCCACATCCGCCGCCAGAGCAATGAACACGCCTGCGGACGCCGCGCGTGCCCCGGCCGGGCTGACGAAGACGACGACCGGCACGGTCGACCCGAGTTCTGCGATCACGATGTCCCGCATCGACTCGCCGAGGCCGCCGGGCGTGTTGAGCTCGATGAGAAAGAGGGTTGCCCCATCTCTCTCTGCCTGCTCGATGGCGCGGAGCACGAAGCCCATGCTCGCCGGGTTGATCGACCCGGCGAGGCGGATCCGGACGATCCCGTCGGCCGCTCGACCCGCACAGACGGCGAGAGCGACGACGACCACGAACAGGAGAAGAGCGCGTTTCCTCATGGCCGGTTCAGATTATGGCGCCCCTCTGCCGGAGTTCAATGGCGCCGCTCGAAGGGCAAGGCTTCGAAGCGCTTCGACGGCGCAAGCTCATTCGCCGCGGCTAAGAAGGTCGGCGAAGGCCGTGTGGCGTGGGAGGGCGACGTGCCACGGGGAAGCGGAGGGATGGCCGCCATTGTCAAGAAGGGACCGCGGTTTGCGCCACTCCTCTTGACAGGCTCGTGCGGTCCTGATATGATGGCGACACATAGCTTGTGGTCCTGCTAAGGGCAAACCTATCGCAAGGTGGGGGCGCAAAACCACGGGCCTCGCTGAGGTAGCCGGGTTGCCAGGCAACGGTGTTGTGGGCAGCCCGGTTACCTTTTGTCGGTGAGAGAGCTGACGGGAGAGGTGGGACTGTGCAGACGACGATCTACTACAGCGAGAAGGACGCGTACCTGATGAGCCAGGTGGACATGAAGGGACGCCATGAGCGTAAGAGCCGCAGCGCGGTGATCCTCTCGATCCTCGAGAAGCACTTCGAGCGCGAGAAGCGACTCGGGGAGATTCTGATCGATCTTGGCGCCGTCAGCCACGCCAACCTGGCACGGGGCCTCGAGCTTCAGAAGACGAAGTTCGCGGACAAGCTTCTCGGCGAGATCCTGCTCGAGGAGGAACTCGTGGCTCAGGATGCGCTCGAGCAGGCGTTGACGATCCAGGGAAGGAACGTCGAGCGCGAGGGTGCCGCGGGGCGCTAGCTCGGCGCTCGCCGGATAAGGAAGCCAGAAGCCTGCTTTGGGAGCAGGCCGGGCTGCAAAGGGCAAACCATCCGCGAGGGTGGGACGCAAAGCCACAGACCTCACGCAGGACGCTGGGCTGCCAGCCTCAGGAGAGAGGAGGGCAAGATGCTCAGGGAGTGGCTTGTGGCTACAAGAAGGTTGTTCAGATTCCACGGCAGACCTTCACGCAGTGAATCGCGATCCGAGATCTACCTTCTCTCTTCCCGGCGTGACAGCCTCTTGCAGAAAAGCATGTGGAAGGAAACGCCAGCGAACGTGACGCCTTTGGGGAGGCAGATTGACATGAACCAGCCGAAGACGGTGTGCCTTGGCGCCCACGGCGCGAGTAGGCGAGGGGCCGGCACGGGAAGACACCTGCCGTGGACGCGAGCCCCAATTGCCCGCGCTCTTCTCGTCGTGTGTTCCCTCGTCGTGCTCACTTGTGCGTTGGACCACTACCCAGCGCACGCAGCGCCCACGGACCTCACGGTTGCTACCCACGAAGGGGAACAGGCGGTCCTTGGTGCCCCCACTGGCGCATGGACGACTGGGAACGTCACCGAGTACCGCGAAGGCGACAGGATCAACTTCCGCTTCATCGTCGAGACCACTAGCGAGGGGCTCAAGTCTGGAAGGATAAACATAGCCTTCAGCCTGGAAAGCCCAACCTGTCGCTTCTTTGACGGTACGTTCGAGCTTGGCTCGATCGAGATCCTGAAGGGCCCGGATGTCTGGACTGTGACGAAAGTCGGCGGTGCAGTGCCCATGGGCAACGAATGGATCCAGACGCTTGAGGTCACGAAAGCAGAAGCACCAAGTGGCTCAGGCCCGTTCCAAGCGAGGATCAACTATACCCTGACGCTTGAGTACGACATCGGGACGTGCGGTGGTTCTTCACAGCACAGCCGGTTGGAAGCCGGCACGCCTGCAGGGGACATGAAAGTAAGTGGCGAGAAGAACGTCCCGGTCCCGGCGAGCAAGATCATTCTCTACCCTGACATCACTGCCAAGAAGTACATCGATCGGGATGGCGACGGGGTTTTCGAAAGCACCGCCTCCCCAGGAGAGTACGCCTTCACACTGGACGGCGGTCTGACACTCACGACTGATGCCAGCGGCCAGGTCATCTTCGAGCACGTTTCCGATGGGACTCACAACGTCACGGAACAGCAGCTTGATTTCACCAGAGGTACGTACGGTTTCGACCACGGGGCCGGAATCAACTGCGTTTTCCTGGGCTCCACGGCTCAGGCCACTGTCGCAGCCGGCACTGCGTCGAACGTTAAGAACGCACAATGTGATTTCTACAACAAGGTCATCATTCCGGCGATCGACATCGAGAAGCGCACGAACGGCGAGGACGCGGACAGCGCGCCGGGCCCGTACATCGCGGTAGGGGAGACGGTCACCTGGACGTACGTTGTCACGAACAAGGGGAACGTGACGCTCACGGACATCGGTGTGACGGACGACAAGGAAGGGTCGATCGGGACGATCGCGAGCCTTGCGCCGAGTGCCTCGACGACGCTGACGAAGCTTGGAGTGGCCGTTGCGGGGCAGTACGAGAACAAGGGAACGGCCGAGGTGAGCTACGGCGGCGGGACGTACAAGGCCGAGGACTACTCGCACTACGTGGGGGTGGGTGGGTACATCGTGATGACGCCTGAGGCGGCGGTGAACGGGGTCAACCAGGCGCACACGTTTGTGATCAAGGCCTACGCG
>Ga0315281_10007819_pt1 | contig 14977 bp, 14 predicted proteins | sample YL17G07_0_MG_FD_204540 | JGI IMG/M metagenome (GOLD analysis project Ga0315281, IMG submission 204540) | Sediment microbial communities from Yellowstone Lake, YNP, Wyoming, USA - YL17G07_0 | ecosystem: Environmental > Aquatic > Freshwater > Lake > Sediment | place: USA: Wyoming | collected...
CCCCACACCTTGCGGCGGCAGGACCTAAACCTGCTGCGTCTACCAATTTCGCCACCTGGGCGCTTCTCTGCCGCGGTACTTCTGAAAAAAAAGACGCATCCGGAATCAGAATTCACCGCGTCCACCACTTCCGCCGCCTTTGCGCGGATGCAATTTTACGCGATTTCCCCCTATACTGCAGCCCGAATCCTCAAGAATTTCAAGCCAATGTCGGCAGGCCACTACGAAAATTTCCCGGTCGCCTCGGTGCTCCTGCCGGCACCGTTGCGCCATCCCGTCTCGGTTATCTACCGCTTTGCGCGCTCGGCCGACGATTTTGCCGACGAAGGCGATGTGCCGGCCGCCGAGCGGCTGGCGCGTCTGGACGATTATCGTCACGAACTCAGGCGACTGGAGGCGGGCGTTGCTGCACAACAGCCTCTTTTCGTCGAACTCGGACAGATCGTGCGTCGATACCGGCTACCATTGCCCCTGTTCCACGCTCTGCTCGACGCGTTTGCCCAGGACGTCGTCAAACACCGGTATGCGGACTTCGCCGAGCTCATGGATTATTGCCGCCGCTCGGCCGATCCCGTCGGCCGCCTGCTGTTGCATTTGTTCGGGGCTGCAAGCGAAGAAAATCTGAAGCATTCGGATGCGATCTGCAGCAGCCTGCAACTGATCAACTTCTGGCAGGACGTGGAAATCGACTGGCGCAAGGATCGTATCTATCTGCCGCAGGACGAGATGCGGCGCTACGGCGTCAGCGAGCGCCAGATCGCGGCCGGCGACACCTCCGGCGCATGGAAAGCGCTCATGCGGTTTCAGGTGGAACGCGCGCGCAATCTGATAAAATCCGGCTCGCCCCTTGGACGCGCTTTGCCGGGGCGCATCGGCCTGGAAATCCGCACTATCATCCAGGGCGGTCTGCGCATACTGGAAAAAATAGACAAGGTCGAAGGCGACGTCTACCATCACCGTCCGGTGCTCCGCAGTTGGGACTGGCCGTTGATACTTGCCGGGGCGTTCGCGCAATAATGTCCGCCTGCATTCATGTCCGCCTGCATTCGCTCACGACGGATTCTTGCCGCAGAGGGTGCGGCGCAGAGTCCTGTTTGAACTTGCTTTGCGTCCCCTGCAGTCGATCGAAATTCGCGATCCCGGAATGGCCGTGACTCCCGACGAATACTGTCAACACAAGGCGGCGCAAAGCGGATCGAGCTTCTATTACTCCTTCCTGTTTCTGCCGCAGGAACGCCGCCGCGCGATCACGGCGCTGTACGCCTTCTGCCGCGAGGTGGACGATATCGTCGACGAATGCACCGACAGCGGCGTCGCGCGCACGAAACTCGCATGGTGGCGGCAGGAACTCGGCCGGCTTTATGCCGGGGAGCCGCAACACCCGGTTGCGCGGGCGCTACAGCCCGCGATACAGCCCTTCGGCATCAAGCACGAATATCTGGCCGAGATCATCGACGGCATGGAAATGGATCTGAGCCAGAACCGCTACCCCGACTTTTCCGCGCTTGAGCAGTACTGCCACCGGGTCGCCGGCGTGGTGGGCCTGCTGGCCGCGTCGATATTCGGCTATCGTGACGAGCGCACCCTCACCTATGCCCACACGCTCGGCCTCGCGTTTCAGCTCACCAACATCATCCGCGACGTCGGCGAGGACAGCCGCAAGGGGCGCATCTACCTGCCGCTGAGCGAACTGGAGCAATTCGGGGTAGCTGTGGCCGACATTCTGCACGCGCAACAGACCGAGAGCTTCACCCGACTGATGGCGTTTCAAATCGAGCGCGCCGAGCGCTATTACGCCACGGCGTTTGGGCAATTGCCCGAAGCGGACCGCAAAGCGCAGCGACCGGGACTGATCATGGCGGCAATCTACCGTACGTTGTTGGAGGAAATAGAAGCCGGCGGCTGCAAGGTGCTTACGCAGCGCACAGCGTTGACGCCCGTACGCAAGCTGTGGATCGCATGGAAGACCTGGATCACCGCGTGAACGTCGCCATCATCGGCGCCGGCTGGGCCGGCATGGCCGCGGCGGTCACGCTGGCGCAGGCAAGGATCCCGGTCACTGTATTCGAAGCGGCGCGGCATCTGGGCGGTCGCGCGCGCTCGGTCGAAATCGAGGGCATCGAACTCGACAACGGCCAGCACATCATGATCGGCGCTTACCGCGAAACTCTGCGCGTGATGCGCGTCGTCGGCGCCGACCCGGACCAGCTGCTACTGCGCCAGCCTCTCGCCATCGAATACCCGGGCAAGTTCAGCCTGCGCGCACCACGCCTGCCCGCGCCGCTGCATCTTATCGCAGCCCTGCTGACTGCCGGCGGGCTCACTTGGGGCGAACGCATGGCCGCCACGCGCTTTATGACGGCCATGCGCCGCAACGCATACCGCATTGCCACCGACATGCCGGTCAGCGAACTGCTCGCGTTATACCGGCAGAGCGGAGCGCTCGCGCGCTATCTGTGGGAGCCACTGTGCGTCTCGGCCCTCAACACCCCGGCCGCCGCGGCCTCGGCGCAGATTTTTCTCAATCTGTTTCGCGATGCGCTGGACGGCGCGCGCGCGAATAGCGATTTTCTCATTCCGCGCGCGGATCTGGGCAAACTCTTTCCCCAGCCTGCGGCGGCATTTGTGCGCGCGAACGGCGGCTCGGTGCTGTTGGGAACGTCGGTGCGGACGTTGGCTGAAGCCGCCGACGGTTTCGCCCTGGACGATCGTCCCGGGCGCTACACCCATGCCATCGTTGCGGTCGGGCCGCATCAGATCGATGCCCTGCTCGACCGGTTCGCCGCGCTCGCGTCAACGCGCCAGCTTGTGGCCGCCTTCGACTACGAACCGATCTACACCTGCTATCTGCAGTATCCGCCGCAGGTTTCGATGCCCCAGGCCATGACCGGCTTCGACGGCGGCATCATCCAGTGGATATTCGACCGGGGCAGGCTGAGTGGCACGGCGGGACTGCTTGCCGCGGTAATCAGCGCGCGCGGCGCGCACCAGATCCTGTCCCAGGACGCGGTAGCAAACGCGATGCATCGCGAACTGGCCGCATTTCTGCCCGGCCTGCTGCAGCCACTGTGGTCGCGCGTCATTGCGGAAAAGCGCGCCACGTTCTCCTGCCGTCCCGGCGTCGCACGACCGGAGAACAAGACTGCGGTAAGCAATCTCTATCTGGCTGGGGATTACACCGCCAGCGACTACCCGGCCACGCTGGAGTCAGCCGTGCGCAGCGGCGTGCTCGCCGCGCGCCTCGTGCTCGCGCGCGAGCGTTCGCGCTAGCGCAAACGCGCGATCGCGTCCTCGACCCTGTCGCAGGCGATAATCTCCAGACCGCTCATCGCCTGCCTGGGTATATTGGCCTTGGGAATGATCGCCTGGGTGAAACCGAGTTTGGCTGCCTCGCGCAACCGCTCCTGTCCGCGCGGCGCGGGGCGAATTTCGCCCGCCAGACCCACCTCCCCGAACACCACCAGCTTCTGCGGCAGCGGCTTGGCTCGGAGCGACGACACGATCGCCAGCAGCACCGCGAGGTCGGCGGCGGGTTCGCTGATTTTCACTCCGCCCACGGCGTTGACGAACACATCCTGGTCGAAACAGGCGATGCCCGCGTGCCGGTGCAGCACGGCAAGCAGCATGGCCAGCCGGTTTTGCTCCAGCCCGACCGAGAGACGGCGCGGGTTGGGCGCATGCGCCGCGTCCACCAGTGCCTGGATCTCCACCAGCAGGGGCCGAGTGCCTTCCTGCGTCACCAGCACGCACGAACCCGCCACCTCGCCGCCGTGCTGTGACAGAAACAGCGCCGACGGGTTCGACACCCCTTTCAATCCTTTGTCGGTCATGGCGAAAACGCCCAATTCGTTCACCGCGCCGAAGCGGTTCTTGAATGCGCGGATCAGGCGAAAGCTCTGGTGCGTGTCGCCCTCGAAGTACAGCACCGTGTCGACGATATGCTCCAACACCCGCGGCCCGGCGAGCGCGCCTTCCTTCGTAACGTGACCAATGAAAACGATGGTCGTGCCGGTCTGCTTCGCCAGGCGCGTCAATTGCGCGGCACATTCCCTCACCTGCGCCACCGACCCCGGCGCCGACGCAAGCGCATCGGAATAAAGCGTCTGGATGGAATCGATGACCACGATTTCCGGCTTCGCCTCGGCGAGAACCGACTGGATTCTTTCGAGATTGATTTCGGCGAGCAACTGCAGGCGGCCAGAGTCGAGCGCGAGGCGGGTGGCGCGCAGCGCCACTTGCTCTGCCGATTCCTCGCCGCTGACGTAGACCGCAAGATGTTCCCTGCTCATGGCGGCGAGCGCCTGCAGCAGCAGCGTCGACTTGCCGATGCCCGGGTCCCCGCCGATCAGCACCACCTGCCCCGCGACCAATCCGCCGCCCAGTACGCGGTCGAACTCGGCCACGCCTGTGGGCAGGCGCTGCACCTCGCGCGCGCTCACCTCGACCAGTTTCTGCAGTTTGGACGCGCCCGCGACGCTCTTGTAACGGTGCGTCGACGCAGCTTCGGCAACGGTTTCGACGAGCGTGTTCCACGCATTGCAACTCGGACACTGCCCTTGCCATTTTGGCGCAGTGCCACCGCATTCGGTGCAGGTATAGATGGATTTTGCTTTTGCCATTTCAGCTGTCCCCTGGCTGGTGCGCGCTCGCAGTCGACAGCCTGCCAGTCAGCGGCATCATTCCGTCTCCAACTGCGGCACCCGCGCGGCCAATGCGCACAGCAGCTCGTAGCTGACCGTGCCGGCGCTGGCGGCAACCTCGTCCGCCGACAGCCCTTGTCCCCACAGGATCACCGGACTGCCGACCCTGGCCTCCGGAATCGCGTCCAAATCGGCGCAAAGCATGTCCATGGACACACGGCCCAGGGTGGAGGTGCGCCTGCCCGCGACGACGATGGGCGTGCTCCGATCCTTCAACCCGGGCGCGTGGCGTGGATAGCCGTCGGCATAGCCGCAGGCGACCACGCCGACACGCATCGGCCGCTCTGCCTCGAAGGCGCCGCCATATCCAATCCGGTCGCCGGGTTTGAGCTCCTGAACCGCAATGATCTCGCTCGTCAGGGTCATCACCGGCTGCAGGCCCAGCGCTTCCGCGCTCACGTCGGCGAACGGCGAGCAACCGTAGAGCATGATGCCCGGCCGCACCCAATCGCCGTGGGTTTCGGGATAGCGCAGCACGGCAGCCGAGTTGGCCAGCGTTACCTCGCTTTGCAAGCCGGCGGTCCATTCGGTAAAGCGCGCCAGCTGGCCGGCAACGCCGGCGGGCCCGTCGGCGTCGGCAAAATGGGTCATCAGCGATATGGTCCCGACCTTGCCGCCCGCCTGGAGCCGGCTGTAAGCGGCGCGAACCCCGGCTCCGGCGAATCCCAGCCGGTTCAAACCGGTGTTCAGCTTGAGGCAGACCGCGATCTGCGACGAAAGCCGGGCGCGCTCCAGCATCAGTAGCTGCTCGACGTCGTGGACCACGATGGCAAGTCCGTAGCGATCGACGATAGCAAGATCAGCCGGCTGGAATATTCCCTCCAGCAGCAGGATGGGTTTGGCGATACCCGCCTCGCGCAGGCGCGCCGCCTCGTTCAGATCGAGCAACGCGTAGCCATCGGCGTCGGCAAGAGCCTGTGCGACGCGATCGAGGCCGTGGCCATAGGCATTGGCTTTCACCACTGCCCAGATTCTGGACGCCGGCGCGTGGCGTCGCGCAACGCCGAGGTTGTGTCTCAAAGCGGAAAGCATGAAACCGGCACGGATCGGGCGCGGCATTTATGTTGCCGGATGACCGAAGAACCGGCTCACCCCCTTACCCTTTGCCTGAATTCTTCAGCTTGCCCTTGGAGAACTCGACGAAACTCGAGACCAGGCGCGAGCGAAATTTCTCCTTCGGATAGACCAGCGACAACGTGCGCGTGAGCTTGGGTGCAAGCGGCAGCGCCACCAGCACGCCGAGTTGCTTTTCCTTGGACACGATCATCTTGGACATGATGGCAAAGCCCAAACCGGTTTCGACCACGCCCTTGATCGCGTCCGGGCTGCCGAGCTCCATTACGGTGGTTAAATCGTCCGCGGCGAATCCAGTGTCGCGGAAGTAGCTGTCGGTCACTTCGCGCGTACCCGAACCTGGCTCGCGGCTGATGTACGGATATTGCAGCAGTTGCTTCGGCGTCACCGCCTTGAGCTTCGCCAGAGGATGGCCGGGCGCGCACACGACTTGCAGTTCGTCCTCGCAGCATTCCTCGGTCGAAAGGCCCGCCAGATGCGAAGGTGCCTCGATCAGGCCGATATCGAGGCTGTGCGCCGCGACGCCGTGCTCGATCGTTTCGGAGTTCGCGACCGTAAGCCGCGCCTTTACGCCGGGATAGGCGACCTTGAATTCTCCCAGCACCCGCGGCAACATGAAATCGGCGATGGTCATGCTGGCGCCGATCAGCAGCAGACCCTGGACCTCCCCGGTCAACTCGCTGATGCGGGTATCGAGCTCGGCCGAAAGCGAGAGGATACGCTCCGCATAGTCCAGCACCACCTCCCCCGCCGGAGTGAGCGAAATCTTGCCGTGCCCGCGATCGAACAACCGGGTGTTGAAATGCTCCTCCAGTTGCTTGATCTGAAAGGTTACAGCCGGTTGCGTCATGAACAGCGTCTCGGCGGCCTTGGTGAAGCTGCTCTGTTTGGCCACCGCATGAAATACCTGCAATCTTCTGTCCGCCATATCCCTGCCCGCCTTAGTGTTGCCAGTATAATCGCGCCTTATTGAATCATAAATTGCGCCACAATAATAGTTTTTGACCGTTTTTCGCGCATCCGGCATTGGCCGGATAAGCCGGGTCCGGTATCGGACTTGACCCCGTTTCGAAGCCTAGCCTTGGGGTGCTGCAACTAACGCACGGAGTGGGCCGCCTCGCACGAAAGCCCTGCATCGGCGCGCGCGGCACGAGGCCGGATTCGCCTCGCCGCCCGTACGTGAGCACGGGCAATTCATGGTATAAAGCGCCGTGCCTGCAAATATAACAATCGATTCAGCTATTTCCCCTAGATGAACCGCGGTTTCTACACCGTCATGGCGGCGCAGTTTTTCTCGTCGCTGGCGGACAATGCGTTGCTCATCGCGGCGATCGCGTTGCTGGTGGAACTGCACGGCCCGGCGTGGATGACACCGCTGCTGAAATTCTTCTTCACTGTGTCCTATGTCGTGCTGGCCGCCTTCGTCGGCGCCTTTGCCGACTCCCTGCCCAAGGGCAAGGTCATGTTCATCACCAACACCATCAAGCTTTCCGGCTGCGCGCTCATGTTCTTCTACGATTATCTTGCGCCGCTTGGAATCAGCACCCACCTGGTCGTCCTCACCTCCTATGCAGTGGTGGGGCTGGGCGCCGCAGCTTACTCGCCGGCCAAATATGGCATCCTGACCGAGATGCTGCCGCCACGGCAACTGGTGATCGCCAACGGCTGGATCGAGGGGCTCACCGTCGCCTCGATCATCCTCGGTACCATGCTGGGCGGCGCCCTCATCAACGCCAGGATTTCAGCACTGTTGCTCTCGATCGACATCCCGCATATCGACACCGGCATCGACACCCCGCCCGAAGCGGCGATCCTGGTGATCTCGCTTTTTTACGTGATCGCCGCGGTATTCAATCTGCGCATCCCGGACACCGGCGCGCGCTATCACGAGCAGACGCGCAATCCGCTCATCATGGTCAAGGATTTTGTCGAATGCTTCACCGCCCTGTGGCGCGATAAACTGGGGCAGATCTCCCTCGCCGTAACCACGCTGTTCTGGGGGGCGGGCGCCACGCTGCAGTTCATCGTGCTGCGGTGGGCCGAGCGCAGCCTGGAAATGCCGCTGAGCGAAGGCGCGATCCTGCAAGGCATCGTCGCCATAGGCGTCGCGCTGGGAGCCGTGCTCGCGGGCCGCATGGTGCCGCTGAAAAAGTCACTCCAGGTGCTGCCGGTCGGTGCGGCCATGGGTTTTGCCGTGATATCCCTGATTTTCGTCACCTGGATGCCGCTGGTCTATTTCCTGCTCATCCTGGTGGGTGCACTGGCCGGTTTCTTCGTCGTGCCGATGAACGCGCTGTTGCAGCACCGCGGCCACGTGCTGCTGTCGGCCGGGCATTCGATCGCGGTGCAGAATTTCAATGAAAACCTGAACATCCTGCTGATGCTCGCTTTGTATGCGCTGATGATTCACGCAAATTTCAGCATCAACACCATCATCGTGATGTTCGGCATGTTCGTCTCCCTCACCATGCTGTTGGTGATCAGGCTGCACAAGTTCAACCAGAGCCGCCAGGACTCACTGCATCTGATCGGGATCGAGAAACACTAGAGCTTTGCGCGGACGGCGCCCCGTCCGCGCGGATCGCCGATTACGAGCTTCTATATAGCCCGGCACCTACTGGATCACATTCCCGATTTCGACGGTGATACCGGCCGCTCCCGGGCGCACCGGTTTGCTCGCACCCTCGAAATCGCCGCCCTGCGGCACCACATTGCCGCTCTTGGAAACGCGCGCCGCGACCACGACCTCGGCGAAATCGGAAAGCTTTGCCGACGGGTTCATCGCCATGGAGTCGTCGAAGGAAAACGCGAACGGCAGGTCCTTCACCTTGACACGCACTGCAGCGAGCGGCGTGCGCGATCCCTGCGCGGGACGGGCCAGCACGAACACGGTATCGCCGGGCGCCGCTCGCGCGGCAAGCGCCGGAGCAAGCTTTATCGTGCCTGCGACGCGCGTGGCCTTCGCCTCGACGGCCGACGCCTTGGCCGCGCCGCCTGGCTGTTCCTGGGCTACAGGGGTCGATAATTGCGGCGCGCCGCCCAGTTTGTCCTGCGCTTCCTTTATGCTTGCTCGAACTGAATCCACCGTCTCCGAGTCCGGCGGCAGCACCGCCAGCATCCTTCGCCAATACAGGATCGCCTTGGCGAAATCGCGCTTCTCGAATTCCACCGTTCCGGCCAAGGCCAAGGCCTTGAGATTATCGCCGTCGGCCTGCAGCGCACGCCGCACCAGTTCTTCCGGTTTGCCCTGCAAATTCTGGCCCTGGGCCATGGCCAGGCTGTCGGCGTAGTCCGCCAACAGCTGCGCGTCCTGCGGAAACATCGCTTCCGCCCTGGCATAGGCGCCTGCCGCTTCGGCAAAGCGCCCGAGGGCGCCGTAAGTGCGTGCCAGCATGATCCAGCCTTCGCCATCGCCCGGATTCGATTCCAGCCGAGCGGCCAAGCGCGCGGCCATGGATGCGATTTGCTCCTGCGTGAGCTGGTGCGACCCGCCCTGCGCGGCGCTTTCCCTGCGCGGATCGAGCCCCTGCGGATTGCCCAGGCCGAGATACAGCAATACCGAAACGACCGGTACGGCAAGCGCGATCGCAATCACCGTTGTCCCGGAGCGCTTCCCCGGCGCTGCCGCGCTGGCGGCGGGAGCGCCAACATCCTCCAGCAATCCGCGCTGCAGATCGCCGCGCGCCGCCTCCCATTGTTCGCGCGCGATGGCGCCGGCGGCGAGATCGGCGTCGAGTTCGGCGAGCTGATCGCGAAACACTGTCAAATTGGAAGCCGCGCGGGATACCGCCGCGCCGGCCGTGGCGCGGCTACGCGTAAGCGGCGCAAGCAGGAAGGCCAGAGCAACTCCGGACAGCAGCGCCGCATAGACCCAGAACAGCGTCATGGACGTTCCTGATTCGACTCGAGCAGCGAGCGTACGCGCGCCTCGTCCGCCTCGCTCAGCGGCTGCTCCTGCGCGGAACGCCGCCGGCGCAGGATGTAATAGAACAATCCCGCGAGCGCCGCAAACAATAAGACGAACGGACCGATCCACAGCGGCAGCGTGGTCGCCTTCACCGGCGGGCGGTAGAGCACGAAATCGCCATAGCGCGCCACCATGTAGTCGGTGATCTGCGCCTCGCTCATGCCCGCCTTCAGTTTTTCCCGGATCTGGTTCTTCAGATCGACTGCGAGCTCGGCGTGGGAATCGGCGATGGTCTGGTTCTGGCACACCAGGCAGCGCAGTTCCTCCGCCAGCGCCATCGCGCGCTTTTCCAGCAGCGGATCGGCCGCGACCGTCGGCGCCTCCCTGGCGAACACCGAGCCGGCGACGATGAGCCCGAGCAGCAGCGCAAACAGTCTACGCATTTCCGTTTAGCTCCTTCACCAGCGGCAGGATCTTGTCGCGCAGGATCTCCGGGGTAACGGCACCGATGTGTTTGTAGCGGATCACGCCGGCTTTGTCGATGACATAGGTCTCCGGAACGCCGTATACACCGTAGTCGATGCCGATACGTCCGTCGCGATCGTACGCGGAAACCCGGTAAGGGTTACCGAAACGCGCCAGCCAAGCAATGCCGTCCTCGCGCTCGTCCTTGTAGTTGAGGCCGAATATCGGCACCGCGCCGCTGCGCGCGAGTTCCACCAGGTTGGGGTGCTCCTCGCGGCAGGCTACGCACCACGAAGCCCAAACGTTAAGCATCCACACCTTGCCCAGCATGTCCTTCTGGGCAAAGGTCTTGTCCGGCGCGTGCAACTGCGGCAACTGAAAAGGAGGCGCAGGCTTGTTGATCAGCGGCGAGGGCACCTCACGCGGATTGAGCGTGAGACCGACACCCAGAAACACCACCAGCACGGCAAAGACGGCGAGCGGAATGAGAAAGCGGGCGCGCAGCATAAGGTCAGCGCGCCGGGGAAGGTTTGAGGCCCGCAGCAACGGCCGGTTGCGCCGAGCTGGTAGGCGCCTTCACCCGATAGCGCCGGTCGATGGCTGCGAGCAGCCCGCCGAATGCCATCAACAGGCAACCTCCCCAGATCCAGCCGATATACGGTTTGTAATAGAGGCGTACGATCCACACCTTTGGGTTGATCGGTTCGCCCAGGGCGACGTACAGATGGCGCGTAAGGCCAGCGTCGATCGCCGCTTCCGTCATCGGCATGTTCTGCACGGTATACAGGCGTTTCTCCGGCTCTAGCGTCGTCACCGGGCTGCCGTCGCGCGTGATGTCGATAGTTCCGCGCGTGGCAACATAGTTCGGCCCCTTCACGTCCTTGATGTCCACCAGCCTGAAAACGTAGCCGGCGAGCTGCGAGCTATCCCCCACCTCCATGCGCACGTCGGATTCGATCTCGTAGCCTTTCACCAAGGTCACGCCGACGACGAATACAGCTATACCGAGGTGTGCAAGCAACATGCCGTAATAGCTGCGCGGCAATCGCGCCAGCCGGGCACCGATACGACCTGTCGGAACATGCGCGAGCTGCCCCCTGAGGCTGATCAGGCTGGTCGCGACGATCCACGCCGCCAACAGCAGGCCGAAGCCGACCATGGTGCTCCAGCCTCCCATGGCGAGCGGCACGACGATCGCAGCGGCGAAGCTCACCGCCAGAGCCCAGCGCAGGCGCACAGCAAGCTCCGGCAGGCTGGCCTGTTTCCAGCGGGCAAGCGGCCCTACGCCCATCAGAAACAGCGCTGGCGCCATCAGCGGCACGAACACGGTCTCGAAATAAGGCGGCCCAACCGAGATCTTGCCCAGACCCAGCGCATCGAGTACCAGCGGATACAGCGTTCCCAACAGCACTGCGCCGACGGCGACCAGCAGCAGCGCATTATTGGTGAGGAGCATGGATTCGCGCGATACCGGAGCGAAGCGCCCGCCCAGCCCCACCCTGGACGCGCGCCAGGCGAACAGCGTGAGCGACGAGCCCACCACCACGGCCAGAAAGATGAGAATGAATATGCCGCGTTTTGGATCCGTGGCAAAAGCGTGCACCGATGTGAGCACGCCGGAACGCACCAGGAACGTTCCCAGCAGGCTCAGCGAGAAAGCCAGGATCGCCAGGAACACCGTCCAGATTCTGAACGCCCCGCGCTTCTCCGTCACGGCCAGCGAATGGATCAGCGCCGTGCCCACCAGCCAGGGCATGAAGGACGCGTTCTCCACCGGGTCCCAGAACCACCAACCGCCCCAGCCCAACTCGTAGTAGGCCCAATAGCTGCCGAGGGCGATGCCGAGCGTGAGGAACATCCAGGCCACCGTGGTCCAGGGGCGCGACCAGCGCGCCCAGGTCGCGTCTAGCCTGCCATCGATAAGCGCCGCCATGGAGAACGCAAACGCCACGGAAAAACCGACATAGCCCATATAGAGCATGGGCGGATGAAATACCATCCCAGGATCCTGCAGCAGCGGGTTGAGGTCGCGCCCGTCCGCGGCCGCCGGCAGCAGGCGATCGAAAGGATTCGAGGCAAACAGCATGAACACCAGGAAGCCGACGCTCACCAGCCCCATGATGCCGAGCACGCGCGCCACCATCGCCTCGGGCAGGGTGCGGCTGAAAACGCTCACGGCGCACATCCACACGCCCAGCATCAGCGTCCACAGCAGCAGCGAACCCTCGTGTCCCCCCCACACCCCGGCAACGCGGTATTCCAGCGGTAGTCGCGAGTTGGAATGTTCGGCCACGTACTTCACCGAGAAATCGTTAGTCACGAAGGCGTAGGTAAGGCAGGCGAAGGCGAACGCGATGAACAGAAATTGCCCCTGCGCTGCCGACCGGGCGACTGCCATCCAGCCAGCATTGCCGCGCGCCGCGCCGACCAGCGGCAGGACGCCCTGCACCAGGGCAATGCACAGTGTCAGCATCAAGGCGAAATTGCCGAGTTCGGGAACCATCATTGTCCTTTCGGCGACGCCACCACCGTTTGCGCGGCGGCTTTGGCGGTTGCCTGGTTGAGCGCGTCCTGCGCCGCCGGCGGCATGTAATTTTCATCGTGTTTGGCCAGCACCTCCTCCGCCCGGAACAGGCCGTCCGGGCCGAGCTTTCCCTGCGTCACCACCCCTTTGCCTTCGCGGAACAGATCGGGCAGTATGCCGCGGTAGGACACGGGAATGCTCCTGGCGGTATCCGTCACCACGAAGCGCACGCTGACGCCGTCGGCCTCTCGTTTGACGCTGCCTTTTTCCACCAGCCCTCCGATGCGAAAGCTCTTGCCGACCGGCGCCTCATTCGCGGCGACTTGGGTCGGCGTGAAGAAGAACACCAGATTCTTTTGAAAAGCGGAAAGCACCAGGCCGGCGGAGAGCGCCAAGCCGGCGACACCCACCCCGACCAGAACAAAACGTTTATGCCTCGGTTTCATCATTCCTCCTGCGCGCCGCATAGAACTTGGCAAGACGCTCAAACAGGCTGCGCCGGCGTATGACCAATTCGACGATCTCGGCGGCGAGCACGACCAGTGTCACGGCGTAGGATCCCCATACGTAGAGTCCATAGCCCCCCATATCAAGGAAATGCGACCAGCTTTGCCAGTTCATGCGTGCAAACCCACTTCCTCCATCACCCACTCGGTATGGCGCTCGCGCTCGAGAATCACGCAGCGCACTCGCGCCAAAACGGCGGCGATACTATACATCCAAAAACCCAGCGCCATGACCAGCATGCCGACCAGCATGGTGGCCGCCATTGTCGGCGCACTCTTCATGCTTACCGAAGCGCCCTGGTGCAGCGTGCTCCACCATTGCACCGAGAAATAAATGATCGGGATATTGATCACGCCGACCAGCGCCAGCACCGCGCCCGCCTTGTCGGCCCGGCGCGGATCGTCGATCGCGGCCTGCAGTGCCATGAAACCTATGTACAGGAATAGCAGGATAAGTTCCGAGGTAAGGCGCGCGTCCCAGACCCACCATGTGCCCCAGGTCGGTTTTCCCCACAGCGCTCCGGTCCACAGCGCGATGAACGTGAACAGCGCGCCGGTCGGGGCGAGCGCGGTCGCCACCATTGACGACAGCCGCGTATTGAGCACCAGACCGACCCCGGACCAAAATCCCATCACCAGATAAAGAAACATCGACATCCACGCCGCCGGAACATGGATAAAGATAATGCGGTACGACTCCCCTTGCTGCGCGTCTGTGGGCGCGACGAAAAAGCCGATGTACAGGCCTGCGGCGCAAAGCAAGAAGGCCGAAACCGCGAACCATGGCTGCAGCGCACCCGCCAGCGGATAGAAGCTCTGCGGCGAGGAAAATAAAAACCAGCTGAATCTCCGAGATTTGGTCATTGCTCCCTCATTCCATCGCGATGCGCAGGGCCGCGGCGCTCGCCCAGGGTGCTAACACCAGCGCCAGCGCCAGAAATCCGCCGAGCAAGAGCAGATGCGCTTCGGCACCCGTGCCGGCCGCGGTCGCGCCGACCGAGCCGGCGCCAAAAATCAGCACCGGCACATACAGCGGCAGCACCAACAGCGCGACCAGTACACCGCTACCGCGTACGCCCAAAGTGAGCGCCGCGCCGACCGCCCCGATCAGGCTCAGCACCGGCGTCCCGATCAACAGCGACGCGCACAGCACCGCGAGCGCATCCCCGGGAAGGTCGAACTGCAGGCCCAGCAGCGGTGCCATCAGCACCAGCGGCAGTCCCGATACCAGCCAGTGCGATATCACCTTGCCCATGACCAGAACGACCAGCGGCTCTCCCGCGAGCAGCATCTGCTCCAGGGTCCCATCCTGGTGGTCCGGCGCGAACAACCGAGCCAGCGACAGCATGCAGGCGAGCAGCGCGGCGACCCACAACACGCCGGGCGCCATGTTGCGCAACTGGCTCGCCTCGGGACCGACGCCGAGCGGAAACAGGCTCACCACTATCACAAAAAACACCAGCGCGTTGACGACGTCGCCCCGGCGCCGGAATGCGAGCAGCAGGTCACGTCGAAGCACCCACCCGAGCGCCCTGATCATGCGGCCAGCAGCGCTGCAGTGTGCAGGTCAAGATCCACGCGCAGCACTGCATGCGCCACCACCTGCACTTCCTGGTGGGTGGTCAAAACCACCATGCCCCCGGAGGCGATATGTGCGGCGAGCAGACGCTCCAATTCCACCACCGCTCCGACATCGAGCGCGGAAAACGGTTCGTCGAGGATCCACAGTGGCACCGCAGGGGAAAGCGCGAGCCGGGCCAATGCCACGCGGCGGCGTTGTCCTTGGGACAATACTTTCGCC
>Ga0315281_10007821_pt1 | contig 14973 bp, 1 predicted proteins | sample YL17G07_0_MG_FD_204540 | JGI IMG/M metagenome (GOLD analysis project Ga0315281, IMG submission 204540) | Sediment microbial communities from Yellowstone Lake, YNP, Wyoming, USA - YL17G07_0 | ecosystem: Environmental > Aquatic > Freshwater > Lake > Sediment | place: USA: Wyoming | collected...
CCATTTACCTGTCCGGGCTGCATCAGAGCCAGGCTGAAGGCGCCGGATTCCGACAGCGCTGCCGTGGCGAGCACCGCGCTGCCAGACAGTACCAGGATCGTGTCGCCTGCGGTGGCGGGGATTGCCGCACTCGACCCCATGCCCACTGTTCCTGCAAGCTTCATGGTCACACCGCCAGCTATTGGCGCGCTGTCGACCAGGGCAACGGTCTTTACGCCGATAAACTCAAGCGCCTCGACGTTTTCGGCTAGCGTGTAGCTCGAACGCGTTGTCTTCACCAGGTCAGTGCCCTGGTTGAGGTCTTCGCGCACCGAATCGGTGTCGCTATCGAGCACATAGATATCGTTGCCCGGGCCCCCGATCAATACATCGTCGCCCGCGCCGCCATCGAGCAAGTCATCGCCCGCGCCGCCGGTAAGCTCATCGTTCCCCGCGCCACCGCTGATCGTGTCGTTCCCCGCCAGGCCGTCGAAGACATCGTCCGCGCCGGTACCTGTGTAGATGTCGACGAACGCGCTCGCGGTGTTCGCGATCAACTGCTCCAGTGTCACCGTCTGGTCGCTGAAGATATAGCTCTCGATCCCCTTGTCCCCGTTCGCCGCGCCCCAGGCTCCCTTGAGCGTGAGCTTCTGGCCGCTGTCCACATCGGTGATCAGCACCGTCTGCGTATCCGGGCGTTCGACCTTGAAGCCCCCCACTTTGCTCTTCTCGGCGAAGCTGAAAGGCAGCGCCGTGAGATTGAGCGTGTCGTTGCCCACCCCCCCGGTGAAGATGTCGTCGCCGGCGGAGACGATGAAGGTATCGTTGCCGCTGCCGCCGTTGAGCGCGTCGTTGCCCAGGCCCCCGTTGAGCGTGTCGTTACCGTCCAGCCCCGAGAGCACGTTGTTGCCATCATTGCCCGTGATCACGTTCGACAGCGCATTGCCGGTGCCGTTCAGGTTCGCCGTGCCGGTGAGGACCAGGTCCTCGAAGTTCAACCCCAGCGAGTAGTTGACCGAAGCGTTCACCGTATCGGTGCCGCCAGGATCGATGCCTGCGGCATCCTTTTCCACGACCTGATCCTCGGCTCTGTCGACGAAGTAGATATCGTTTCCGGCGCCTCCCAACATCTTGTCGGTTCCCTCGCCGCCGTCCAGCGTATCGTTTCCCGCCTGGCCGAGAAGCGTATCGTTGCCGCCCAATCCGCGCAGAACATCCGCTCCCAAGCCGCCGGTGAGCGTGTTGTTTGAGAAATTCCCGGTGCCATCGAAACTTTCCGCCACCGCCCCGATAAACGAGGAAATATTCTTGACTGGAGCGTTACCGGACTTATTCACACCAGCATAGGTCAGTTCAAGGGGCGCCCCGTTCGTATCGGCGAGCGAGTAAAGGTGGCCAGCATGAAGAATTTGAAAATTGAGTACGGAACCATTCGTCTGCTCGGGCTGTACAAGAGCGGTGCTGAAGGTGCCCAGCTGCGAAAGCGCGGTGGTCGCTAGCACCGCGCTGCCAGACAAAACCAGGACCGTATCGCCTGCAGTGGCGGGGATAGCCGCATCCGAATTCATGCCCACGGTTCCCGCGAGCGCCATTCTCACATTGCCAGCGAGTGCCGCGCCATCGACAGAGGCAACCAATTGGACCCCAACAAACTGAAGTGCCTCGACGTTTTCGGCGAGTGCGTAGATTAGAAGGTTCGTCAGTACGGTGTCAGTGCCTTCATTCAGATTCTCCCGGACATCATCTTTATAGGAGTCGACGACAAACGTGTCGTTGCCTGTTCCACCGATGAGCAGATCGTTACCCTTGCCGCCGTCTAGTGTGTCGTTGCCGGGACCTCCGTCCAGAGTATCGTCGCCGTCATTGCCAAAGATGGTGTCGTTGCCCTCGATTCCGTGAAAGATGTCGTTGCCCGGGCCGCCGACCAAATAGTCATCACGGTACGTTTCCACGTTTACAAGTAAGCCGCCTTCGCCGGAACTCAGCGTGTAAGTCGCGCCGCCAGCAAAAATGAAATTTTCGACGTTGCTGACCAGCTGAATGTCGCCGCTTCCGTTGGCTGTGAGCCTAACGATATCGCCCTTCAACAGCGAGAGCTGGTAGTCGGATTTCGCCCCGGCGAAGACCGCCGAGTCGCTTCCAAGTCCTCCATCGATCGTGTCGTTGCCAAGTCCACCGCTCAGGACATCGGCACCAAGTCCGCCGACAAGGCGGTCATTGCCTTCACCCCCCAATATCCGATCATCGTTATTGCCACCATCGAGAACGTCATTGCCGCTGCCACCATCCAAATAATCGTTGCCGTCCTGACCAAAGACCTTGTCGTCTCCTGACTGCCCATAGACGCGGTCGTCACCGGCGCCACCCGTCAGCTGGTCGTCGCCGTCGTCCGCAAAGACGATGTCGTCGCCAGCTCCGGCCCCGATAACATCGTTACCAGGCGTACCCTGAATGGCATCGTCATCCTTGGTCCCCGCGATGCTCGATTGGGTACCGATGAGGGTACCGCCCAGGGCGCTTTCCCAAAGCAGCGGCTGAAAATTTGCCGAGACTTCCTTCTTGGCTACCAGATCGACAACCGTATCTGTAAACCAAAGCTTCTCAATGCTTGTCAGCGTTACCGTACTCCCACGCCCGGTCACGGTGACAGTACCGTCGCTGCCCGGTTTGCCAACGACGTAGTCCGCGCGTTTGCCAAAAAATAGCGCGGTATCGATTCCCGCTTCGCCATTCAGCGAGTCGTTACCACCGCCGCCGACCAGAATATCGTTGCCTCCGCCGGCGGTCAGCGTGTCGTTGCCCGCGCCACCCTCAATTCGGTTGCTGCGGGCATTGCCCGTGCCGGCAAAATTCCCTGCACCGGTATAGATGAGTATTTCGACGTTTTCGGGGAGCGCATAGGCAAGGCTGGCCGCACGAACAACATCGATTCCATCGTTGGGATTCTCGATGACGACATCGTCCGAGCGATCCACATAGTAACGATCATCGCCCGCGCCGCCGATGGCCGTGTCAACTCCTGCGCCACCGTCGAGAATATCGTCGCCCGCGCCGCCGTCGAGCCGGTCATCCCCTCCGCCGCCAAACAAGCTGTCGTTGCCGGCGGCCCCAAGCAGAATGTTGGCCGAGTCATTTCCGGTCAGCAGGTTGTCAAGCGCGTTTCCGGTGCCAGAGAATGCCGCCCCAAAGAGGCCCAGATCCTCGACGTTCCCGGGAAGGACGTAGTCCACGAAAGCCTGAACGAGATCGCGCCCTTGAGCGGGCAGTTCAGAAATTACTTCGTCACCACGCTTGACCACGTACACGTTGTCGCCGGTCGGATCCAGACGCGGCTCTGGTGGCGACTCTGGTGGCGGCGGTGATGGCGATGGTGGCGGCGGCGATGGAGATGGTGGCGGCGGCGAAGGTGGCGGCGGTGGTGGCGGTGGCGGCGGTGGCGCTAGCCTAATGATGTCCGAACCACTCAACCGGAATTCGCCAACCGAGAGGGAAACGCCGTCCAGCACGATGTCGATGTCGCTACCGGCCGCGCCATTCGAACCGATATGCACATGGGTCGCGCCGCCCAGCATCTGAATCTGGACGCGGCCCAATCCAAGCGCCGCACCATCTCCCGACGTTACGGGATCGACGAGGGACGCGCCAGCAACGCGGATTCTGTCGCCGACGTTGAAATCGGTGATGTGATCGATCCCGTTGCCGTCGGGCGCGAATAGAAAGGTATCGGTCTCGGCGCCGCCCGTGAGCGTATTGTTCTTCTCGTTACCCTCCAGAATATTGCGGAGATCGTTGCCCTCCGCTCTCAGCGCCTGCGTATCCCTTTTAAGGGTCAGGTTCTCTACAAACGGCGTAAGTGCGTAGTTGACGCTAGCAATGACCTTGTCGATCGTAGTGCCGAGGTCCCCGATCCTCCTGCGGACCGACGACGCGTCCCCGTCGGGGCTGTTATCCGTCTCGATGACCTGGTCATTGGCGTCATCGACGTAGTAGAGATCAGCGCCGGTGCCGCCGACCATCGTGTCGGCGCCAGATCCGCCGTCCAGGATGTCGGCACCTCCGTTAGAATGAATAGTGTCGCTACCGCCCAGGGTGTAGTACTCGTCGTCAAAGGGTGTGCCCTCCGGCGCGACGTCATCCCCGGGCGTACCCTCGTAGCGAATGCCCGGGATCCTGAGAGCGACGTCCTGATCTGCAAACCTCAGCGTGGTGATATCGACGACCCTGTCGATGTCGTTGGTCTGCGTGTCGGTGACCCAGTAAAAACCTCGCTCGATGCCCAGACCATCAGCCGCAAAGTCGAGATTCCAGCGATACCGGGAAGCGGGGCCATCGTATTTCGCCACATCCTCCCCCCGACCGCCCTCGAGCCAATCCGAACCCAGGCCGCCCGCGAGCACGTCGTCGCCGAAGCCGCCGAAAATGAAATCACTTCCGCCGCCGCCAACCAAGCTATCGTTGGCCCAGGTACCGTCGAGCCAAAGCGTGGCATCCGTCTCCGCCGAGCCATCGACAATGGCGCCCACAATCCCGACACCCGATTGCGCCGCCGACCACCAGTCGAGCGAACTGGGGTCCAGCCAGAACAGATCAGAGGTAACCAACAACAAGCCGTTTGCCGGCGCATTTCCATCCGCGAGAACGACGTGACTACCGGTAGTAACGCGGACCTCCTCGAAGCCCGTGACGACGGACATGTCGAGACGCTGCCAATTCAGAGTGCTGCTATCCCCAAACGCTCCCTCGAAACTTGTGAGATCGAGGACGTCACGGCCATCGCCACCGTCGAGGACCTGCACCGCACCCGAAGGCGCCATGGGGCTGAGCGCGACCCAGTCATCCCCGCTCCCCGCGAGAACCCGTTGCGCTAGCGGAAAATAGATTGTGTCGGCCCCGGCATCGCCGAAGATCTGCACTCCGTTGGCCCACCAGAACGGAAGAAAGGAATTGAAGGTGTCGTATGACGCCGAGATAATGTCGTTTCCGTCTCCACCACGCGCGATCCCGAGATAGGAGCCCACATCCAGGGTAAGGCTGTCGTCGCCAGCGCCACCATCAAGCGTGTTCAGCGGATCATCTGCGCCTGCTGGTAACCACGCACCACTCGCCCGATTCGGTCCGAGGGAGTACAAAATATCGTTGCCGGCGTCGCCAAAAACATCGTCTCGACCCTCGCCGCCATAGAGCTCATCGACACCGATGCCACCATGAAGGCTGTCTGCTCCCGGACCGCCATAAAGCTTGTCGTTACCCGCACCGCCATCCAGGTATTCCGTCGCGTCACCGGAGCCAAGTATGATTCCCGAGCCGCGTGCTTCGAGCACGTCGTTCCCATCATTGCCGTAAAGATTGTCGGGGCCGTTGGTGCCCACCAGCGTGTTGTTGCCTGCATCGCCCGTCTGCGTCTGATAGCTGGACCAACCAAACACCCAACTCGTATTAATATTCGGTTCAGCGGCAAAATTGAATCCTGTGATGTCGTAGAGATAGATACTGCTGCCGGTGACCGAGTTGTATAACCGGTACCAGTCGTGGCCGACCGAGGCGTCACTCACCCAGCCCGCTTGGATATAGTCTGACTGCCTGCCGCTGATATCGACGCCGTTGGCTCCATCACCGCCATCGATATAGGCAGTTCCGGACCCGACGTGAAAGGTGTCGTTGCCGTCTCCGCCAAACAGGCGATCGTCACTCCCCGTGCCGGCGTATATCGTGTCGTTGCCCGCGCCGCCGTCGAGCCAGTCATTGCCGCTATCGCCGATAAGCGTGTCGTCGCCGTCAACGCCGAAGAGTTGGTCGTCGCCATCTCCTCCGACAAGATAATCCGTCCCACCAAAGCCATAAATCGCATCGTCGCCAGAATCACCCCACAGAAAATCAGCGGTATCAAAGCCGCCGTAGAGCGTGTCGTTACCTCCATTGCCAAACGCATAACCTGCGCCATGTCGGTCATCGACGCTCAGCGTGTCATCGCCGGCGCCGCCGAAGACATATCGAGCGGTAATCGACATCGACACCGTAGCCGAAGAACCGTCGACCGTTGTGAATCCGGAATAGATTGTCCTGGCGTTGAATGCCTGATTCGGCAAAATTAGAGTGCCGAGGTCCGGGATGTCCCACCAGGGCCGATCTCCGACATACACGGGAAGGACGGTTTCGAATTCCAGGAGCCGCGCGACCGCGGCCGCCGACAAATTTCCAACGTCCTCGTCCGAATATTCAATTTCCAGGGTGTCCGAGCCAAGACCACCCGTCAAGGTCGATGAATGCTCCAGAACGTACGCGTCGATCACGACAAGATCGTCGCCACTTCCGGCATCGAGAACGCCGACCGCGTCTCCGACAACACGGATGAAATCTGTTCCGGCGCCACCCAGCACTGTCAGCGACGCGCTCGCCGCTCTTGCGCCATCCCAAAAAATCGAGTCATCGCCATCGCCGCCGTCGAGCCATCCGGAGTCGGTAGCGCTCGGGCCCCAAGCGTAAGCCTTGACGCCGTCGGACAACCAATCGTTGCCCGCACCCCCAATCAACCAATCCGTGCCCTTGCCACCCGACAGCCAGTCGTTGCCATCGCCTCCCAACAAATAATCGGCGCCTTGATCGCCGTTGAGCGAATCACTTCCGGTACCGCCGTCCAGGAAGTCGTTACCGGCATTGCCGTACAAATAATCATTGCCGCCGGCACCGCTGAAATTGTCATTCCCCTTGCCGCCCCATTTAAAGTCACTCCCGCTACCGCCAACATAGACCTCGTCTGCAGCGGCGCCGAAAAAAGATTCGACGTCTATGCTTGAATCCCGGAAGAACACCGTCTCAACGTCAGACAAGCGCACGATCTGATTGCTCTGCGCGTTGGTGAGGATGAAACTGAACGGATCACCCGTAGTCTCCCACCAAAATTCGTCGGCCACATACGTCCAGCCGGCTAGCAGTTGATCGATGAATACGACGTCGTAGCCACCGCCAGCCGTGATGTCGTCGCTGCCGGTGGTAACTACCACAATGTCGTCGCCCCAACCCGTCGTGACGACATTTCGGCCGGCACCCGCCGCGACAATGTTGTCGCCATCCCCCGCTTGAATCGTGTCCGCGCCACCGCCAGTGATGATCAAGTCATCGCTCTCACCCGATTCCGAGACGTGGACGTGATAGGCGGCACTGGTTTCCCGGCTTGCATCGAAACCGAATTCGCCATTCACGAACTTATTGTTCTTCCAGCCACCGCTGGAGGCGATATGCACGTCAACCGTTGCGCCTACGGCAGCAAACGAGTCCAGGAGCACCACCATGTCGCCGGCGCGCATGTAGGAGGAATCCAGTTCGACGCGCTCAAATCCTGAAAAGCGCGACAAGTCAAGCGCGGTCCAGCTACTGTCGGACCGCCAGCTGGTATCGGTTATAAAAACGAAGTTGAAGTCGACGTCGAAGTCCCAATGGCCGCCGCTCGGCGCAAGCCGCAAGTCGAGCGTATCCGTGCCAGTGCCGCCGACCACGTCGCCCAGGAAGGCCGCGCCACCGACGCTGTACACATACGCGGGCAGCTTGATCGTGTCGTTGCCCGGTCCGCCATCGATGGACGCCGCGCCGTAGGTCTCGATCCAGTCGTCGCCGCTGCCGCCGAAAAAACTGTCACGATTGTCGGCATCGCGCGCCTGCATGCCACTCTTCAGGATGTCGTCGCCGCCGTCGCCGCGCAATTCATCGACACCGGCGCCACCGATCAGCGTGTCGTTCCCGCTGCCGCCGAGCAACTTGTCGCGCCCCGCATCACCAAGCAGGGAATCATTTCCCAAACCGCCGACAAGGAGGTCATTGCCCGCCCCGCCCTCCAGGTGGTCGCGGCCAAATCCACCCGCGAGGATATCGTCGCCCTCGTGCCCCCGGTAATCGTCATCGCCGTAGTTATCCTGGGGACTCAGCGGGAGCCTGTCGCTGCCCTTGCCTCCTTCCAAGACTTGGCCAAGCGTCCCGCCCAACAGGCTGTTGCCGTCCTGATCGGTGAGTATCAGGCTGCGACCGTCGCTGTCACGATTGCCAAACGCATCGAAATGCTGTCCGACGACCTGCTGATCGACGATGGAGATGGTATCCGTGCCGTAGTACTGCGCGTTCCAGGAAACCAGGAAGCCGCCATCGGGCGTCGCCGCCAGGCTGAAGCTGTCACCGGACAGATAGGAATCGTAGTCGACTCGGACGACCCCACTTCTGTACGTCCCATCCGCATTGAAGGTCTGTGCGAACAGGCCGCCCGCGGACCACGCAATCACAAAACCGGGCCCGTTGCCCGCGTCAGCAAGCCGGGCGACCGTGATGTGGTTGTCGGCGGTTCCGGCGTCACTCACTGCGGTGTCTAGCCGCACCGTCGTCCCTACGGCGCCCCCGAAACTGGCAAATGCCTGGACCTGGACGTCGAGGTTACCCGTTCCGTCGTACTCCAACCAAGTGAGATCGAACCCGCCGTCTTCGGTTGAGATGACCGTGGGCCAATAGCCATAAATCGGCACCGACGCCGGCGCCCTGACGAGCATCAATTCGCCGCCCGCCGCCGAGCCATCCGCGGCGTAACGCTGGAAATGAATACTCTGATCGGGAGCCTCCCACGCAACGACGAAACCGTTGTTGATCCACGTGAGCGGGCCCGGATCGAAATAACTCAGCGCGGCAACCGATTGCTCGGTCTGGTCGCCCAAGGTAATCGTATTGACGCGAAACTCGCTTCCCAAGCTGAAGCCGGATGCATCGAGCCGCTGACCGTAGATGCCCCAACCCGAACCGTCCTGGCCAAGGGACTGCCACACCACGACGCTGCCGCCGCCGGCAAGCGCGGCGATCTCCGGCTGCTGCTGCGAACCCTGGGTCGTTGAATTCGTCTGCCACTCCGACAGCAGCGTGGCTCCGGATGCGTCGAATGTCTTGGTAAAGATATCCGAGCCCCAACTGGTCCATGCAACCGAGAAACCACCCCCGGGCAGCGCGGCCACGTCAATATGGTGGTTGTCGATCGCGGGAAATTCACTGATCTGGAACTCTGCTCCAAGGAGCGCTCCGGTCTGAGGATCAAACCGTTGCCCATAGAGGAAATAATCGGGAAAGAATTCGTTACCACCAAGGCGCACCCAGACAGCAATGGCGCTGCCGTTGGTCAACAGCGCGATGCTCTGCTCGGTGACGGTTCCGCTGCCTGCTGAATCGATTCGAAACTCCGCGGCCTGGACATTGATTTCGAATCCGCCCGCGAAACGCAGTTTCTCGACGCCGTGAAGATCGTCGCTGCCATCGCTGCCGTCGGTGGGATTCAGGTCGGTGACCACGATGTGGCCGCGCGATTCAAGATCAATCGCGTAGTCCCATGCCTTGCCGGAGAAAACGACGACGTCCGCGCCGGCGCCGCCGTCTATGGTGTTGTCCGCAGAACTAGTGACGAATGTGTCACCGTACCGGCCGCCGATCGCGCCTTCGATCTGGTTCAGCGTGTCGTGGGCGTTGGCTCGGTCCGCGATTCCCAGCCGAAAATCCACAGTGACAGGTCCCGAGGCGTCGGCGTACGAAACCGTGTCGTAGCCGGCACCGCCGGTCAGCGTGTCGTTGCCGCCCCTGCCGATGAGCAGATCGTCGCCCGCGCCGCCGACGAGCGTGTCGTTTCCAACGCCTCCAATGAGCAACAGGAAGTTCGACGCTCCCTGGCTCGGCGTGGCGCCCGCCCAGAGGACCTTGGCGGTCCCATCGGCAAAGCGAAGAAACTCCACATTCGTCAGGTAATCCGTGCCATCCCGCCCGTCGCTGGAATCGAGGTCGGTAACCCACAGGCTTCGCGTCGCGAAGTCCCCTAGATCGATGCGGTAACCAGACTTATTGCCGCCAAAAAACGCCGTGTCATTCCCGGACCCGCCGTCAATGTCGTCGTTCCCTGCGCCACCGGTAAGGAGATTGTCCGAGTTGTTTCCGATCAGCGTGTCCCAGCCGTCGCCGCCGATCGCGTTCTCGATCGTCACCGACTGATAAATCTGCACCGTTCCAAATACCGCGGTGTCGTAGAACGAGTCATAGTCTGTATCAACAAGTACGGGGATTCCCAGCTCGCTCCAGCTCCCTGGTCGAAGGTCGATGACACCGCCCGACGAAGAAACGTACCGGATCGTGTCGTTTCCCCCGCCATCCCAGATCGTCTGCAGATACCTGCCGTCGCCATAGAAGACATAGGTATCGTTGCCGGCATGGAAGCTGGTATTAGCGCCGTAAAGATATTGGACCGCGGCGATGTCCGCCGACATCGGCGTAGTCGGATACCGATCAATGTTGTGAAAATCCGTTGGAACACCCGGAATAACGTCGTAGCTCATTACCGACGTGAAGATACTGTCCTGCGATGACGGCAGAGTCGCAGCGGTATTGCCGAAATAGTTCGAGAAATCGAACGGGTGTTTCAGGCCAAGGCTGTGCCCCAGCTCGTGCAGCAACACCCACGACGCGAACGAACCTGGCGCAAAATCGTAGAAAACATTGTCGTAGAAAAGAAGGTCGGTGTTGAGCCAGACGTCACCAGCGTTTGCACCCGCGCCTGGCTCGTAGGCGTAAGCTGCAGTTGAAAAATTCATGCCCCAACTGGTATAGCCAACCCGGATATCGCCGACGCTGGTGCCGTTGTCCGGAACCTCGACGAACGAGATGTTGGCGACAGAAGACCACTGCTGCAGGGCGTTGCGTACGGCCTGCATTTCGTAGTCAATGAGGGGAACGAAGAAATCCGTCGGTGCGCCGGGGATTGCATAACCGCTCCAGTCGCTTCCCAAATAAGGGAAACTAAAGGTGAGCGATACGCCTTGACCGGTCGGACCGCCCCACTTGATGCCGTAGACGAGGCTGTTCGCAACAGGATCGTTGCTCAGGACAACAAAAGATGCATTCCCCTGGTTCAGCGCGGTCGGCATCGCACCCCCCGCCAATTCGCGGAGGCGCCTCGATCAAGGCGCCTCGGAATCAACGAAAAATTATCTCACAAAAATTCCCCGGACTTTCGCCATATATGCTAGACATTTTTCTCCGTGGAAGCCGAGTTGACAGGTTCTGACAATGCCCGTGCATAGGTTCGGGCGGCCGCGAACATGAGTGGGGCGGCGTGGGTGCGCTTGGTGTTAACGCTGGGGGGACTCCTGGCGGCGTTTCCGTCGCTTGCAAAGGACGCAGAGATCGTCTCGCTCCTGGGAAAAGGCGATCACCGCCAAGGGCTTACCGCCGCGTGGTTGCCGGCGAAAATAGGGCAGGATCTCAATGGCGGCTGGTTTGTTCGTACTGGCGACCAGAGCCGGATGGGAATCCTTTTCACGGACCGCACGCAGATCCGCCTCAATCAGAACAGCCAACTGCAGATCAAGTCGGTGGCCGATGCTAAGAACTGGAAGCAGACGACCATCCGTCTGCAGTCTGGCCGCGCCTGGAGCCAAGCGCGGCCCGTTTCGGGTCCAGCGGGTCAGCGCTCCGGTCCAGCGCCCGTGCTGATGGAAACGCCGTCGGCCACCATGTCGATCCGCGGAACGGACTGGGACGTAACGGTCGCAAGTGATGGCCGCACGGAACTAGCGGTCATGAGCGGCAGCGTCCTCATGGAAAACGACTTCGGCCGGCTCGAAGTGGCAGCCGGCGAAGGCGCGGCGGCAGAGGTAGGCAAGGCGCCGTACAAGTTCATTCTGCTCGATCCCAGGGAACGAGTGCAGTGGGTCACCGCCTACCGCCCACAGCCCAGGCGCTGGGTACCGGCGCCTGGGCCGCCGGAGGTTGACGCGATTCGCCTGATCGAGGATGGCCGCTTCCGCGAGGCGCTCGCGATGCTGGCCAACACGGTTTCGAATCGCGCGTCATCGGCGCTGCTTGAAGCAGACGTGCGCTTGTTTCTTGGCGAGCCGGCTTCGGCTGTTACCGTTCTTGCGCCCCACGCGCGAGAAGGCGCCGGCAACCCAGAGGCGTCGGCGCTTCTCGCTCGCGCGTTTCAGATCCAGGACCGCACCGATGACGCGCTTCGCCTCTTGCGATCGGCACGCAGTAGCCATCCGGACAACATTGAACTCCTTCTTGCCGAGGGTCTGCTCGCCGTTTTTCGCGGCGATGCTACGGCAGCACGCGCAGCATTTGCGGCCTCGATTCTGAAGGATGCGACCAGCGCCGAGGCGTGGTACGGCGCAGGCCTGGTCGAGGCGGAGCGGGAAAACGTCGGGGCCGCCCGCGAGCTTCTGTCGCAAGCGGTCGCTCGCGATCCAACCGTCAGCCGGTACACCGCCGAGTTGGCGACTCTTGAAGCGTTTGCCACAAATCATGCCGATGCCGAACGTTTGTTCGATGAGTCCTTGCGCAAGATGCCGGACGATTATGTTGCGCTTACCGGGCGGGGCATTCTCAAGCTCAGGGTCGGCGATCCCCAAGGGGCGCTGGAAGACTTCCTGAGAGCAGGCGTCATTGAGCCGCGTTACGCACGCGCCTGGCTGTATTCCGGCGTCGCCTTCTATCAGCTTGGTGACAGGCAGCGCGCGCTGGAAGCATTCTCGAAGGCCGCGGAGCTGGATCCCCGCGATCCCCTGCCGCTCGTGTTCAGGAGCGTCGCGCGTAACGATGCACTCGCGTTAGGTGAAGCAATCGAGGATGCGCGCGAAGCGAACCAGCGCATGCCGTATCTCAAATCGCTGAACCAGGTGCTCAATAATCAGAAAGGCAACGCCAACTTGGGCAGCGCGCTCGCCACCTTCGGGCTCGAGGAATGGGCACGGCATATCGCAACGGACGCCTATTCGCCGTGGTGGGCCGGCAGCCATCTGTTTCTTGCTGACCGCTATCAGGGCACCTTCAACAAGAACACGGAGCTCTTCAAGGGCTTTCTGACAGATCCCACGGTGTTGGGGGCGTCGAACCGGTACTCTTCCCTTGTCGCCTCCCCCGGGAGCTATGGAGCGCTTGATGTTGCCTATAGCGGCACCGATTTCGCGCAACGGACGGTGACCGCGACCGCCAATGGCCTTAGCGTAAGCCACGTCCCCGTTGCCTGGTATGTCAAAGGCGATGCTGCAATGGGAGAATCGCGCCTCGCGGACATCGCCGCAGACGGCCGCACGCTCACTCTCGGACTCGGCGTAAAGCCGGTGCATGAGCTTGGCGCCTTTGTGTTCGCTACTGACAGCAGCATCCGCGGACGCCTTCGAGAGACTTCGTCGGCCCTGCCGGACGACCTTTTGAATCAGTCGGACACGCGAGCTGATGCTGGCATGAACTTCAAGCTTGCGGGTACCAATCAAATCTGGATCAAGGCAGGCAGCGGACGACAGGACACGCTTCTTGACGGCGCGCTGGTGTCCGATGCAATTGCCGCATCGTTGAACCGCGCCTTCGGCGTCAATGCGTTTCTCCCGCGCGGGCAACTTGACCACTTTCGCACGACACTCAACCAGTCCGATGTGCAACTGCGCCATTCATTCAGCCCGGCAACGGGCATGGAATTGAGCTGGGGAATGGAGAATTCGCAGCAACGAAAACTGGTCACGACCTCGGCGACCTTCGTTCCGGCATCCCTGTCGCTTGATCAGACACACCACATATCCTCGCGGGAAATCTGGCTGTCCGGCAAAGTCAACGCCATTGATCGTGCCTGGGCGCTTCAAGCGGATCTCGCGGTCCAGCGCACCGAGTCAAGGTTATTCGACCTCCAGCGCTTGCGCCTGCAAGGTATTGCCAATCCGCTGGCAAGCACTTCGCAAGGCGATTCGAGGGACTTCTTGGAGATCAATCCCCGCGTTGCGGCCATGTGGAGCCCCGGAATCGGACACGCTCTGCGAGTCGTTGCTCAGAAGTGGCGGCGACCTGCCGGCGTAAACAGCCTTGGACAGACTGACACACTGGGAATTCCGGTGAATGATCGGCTGGTCACGGCGGGGGGCGAGTACCGAAGAGCACGCCTCCAGCATGACTGGGAATTTGGATCCAAGGGCTACGTCGAGTGGTACCTGGACCGAGAGCGGATTGCGAATCTGCTCACGCCGCAGCAGTCGATCGTGGGGGATCTGGACCTGACCGAGCTCGAGAGCATCCGCAAGCGCAAGCAGGTTTTCGGGGCTCCGTTTGACTATTACGAGAGGACGCCGCAGTTCGGAACCGGTACCTTGAACTCCTTTGGGCTGGCGGGCAACTATCTGGCTTCAACGACCCAGTCACTCGCCCTCGCATACGTGTTTTCAAGCACGCGCAATACCAATGCGCAATTTTCTGATAACAGCCTGCCGTTCATTCCGCGCCATACGGCGCGCGTGGGCTCGAACTGGGTCCTGCCCCAGCGCTGGATGGTCGGAGTACGGGCCACGTACCGCAGCGCCCGCTATAGGGACGAGCAAAACCTTCAACCTCTGGCGGCCGGCTGGGCCTTCGGCGCGACCACCTACTGGGAGAGCGACGACAAGCGCTGGATCTTCGAAGGCCGACTTGACAATCTGCACAGCGACAAGCGTTCGGCGGCCCAGCGTAAAGCCGGCGGCGACGTGGTACTGGGCTATCGATTCTGAGGTTTATTTTCCGTAGCGGACGCGGCCGGCATCGCCGCGGTATTCCGGACACTTTAGGTAGATGTCCCGTTCGGTGTCATGTACCGCCAATTTCCTCCAGCGCCCTGCCCTTGCCGTAGCCCGGATTTCCGGGGCGTGCACCGCCCTTCGTCACCTTGACCGCGCAGTACTTGAACTCCGGAATCTTGCCGACCGGGTCGAGCTTCGAGTTGGTCAGCATGTTTGCCGCAGCCTCGTAGAAGGCGAACGGGATGAACACCGCGCCGCGCGGGGTTCCTTCGTCGGCGCGCGCGTACAGGGAAATCCTGCCGCGACGGGACTGGACGGTGATGACGTCTCCCGGTTTTGCTCCCAATTTTTCTATGTCCAAGGGGTGCAGCGAGGCCACTGGCTCGGGCTCGAGCGCATCGAGCACGCCCGCCCTGCGGGTCATCGCGCCCGTGTGCCAGTGCTCCAGCTG
>Ga0315281_10007822_pt1 | contig 14973 bp, 15 predicted proteins | sample YL17G07_0_MG_FD_204540 | JGI IMG/M metagenome (GOLD analysis project Ga0315281, IMG submission 204540) | Sediment microbial communities from Yellowstone Lake, YNP, Wyoming, USA - YL17G07_0 | ecosystem: Environmental > Aquatic > Freshwater > Lake > Sediment | place: USA: Wyoming | collected...
TGACGGACCCGACGCGGGTGCTCTGCCAGATGTCCTCGTCCCACACGCGCAGGGCGGCCATGATCGCGCGCTCAGCGTCGCGTCTCCGAGGCCGCCGCGCGCGCTGCCGAACGCAGTCGTGCTTCCCGAGCACGCGGCACGTGCGGCACAACCCCGTGCGCTCGCAGCAGTCAGCGGGAACGGTCACGCCGTCCTCCAAGTCCGCACCGTGAAACGGGCGGAGACAGACCTCGCAGAGGCCGCTCATATCAGGAACAGCGCGAGCTTCGTTCGCGCGCGTGTGATCGCCGTGTAACTCCAACGACGCAGGAACTCGGGATCTCGGTGCTTCATCCCCCACAAGCCCTTCTCCCAGATGATGCCGACTTCCTGATACTCCGACCCCAACGCAGCGTGGCAGGTAAGGACCTCACCGATGTCCACATGGATGTACCGCCGGTAGGGGTTGTCGAAGATGCGGTGCAGCGCGCCGGTTTCCAGGGCGCCCATGTTGTTGCGCTCCCACTCCTCCACAAGACGCCCGTTCCACTTGCGGAATACGGACTGCTCCTGGCCGACACTGTCCTTTCGGACGTACACGAGATCGCTCTCGCGTCCACGAAAGCGCACTGCGAAATGATCCCCACGATCTTTGATCTCGACGATCTCGAAGACTTCGCCGTTCATGTACCCAAAGTCGTGGTTGTTCGCGCGCATCAGCAGGAAGTCCCCGACGACCAACCGATCAACGGGGTGCCCGCGCATTGCACGAACACGGGCGTTCGCGGCGTGCCGCATGTCATTCGTGAAGCAGATCAGCGTGGCGTCGATGCCTGCAAGACGTCGCCCCGCCAGCCACTGTGCGGCAGCGTCCACCGTCGCGCGTCGGTTTAGCAGGATCGACATGAAATCGCCTTGGCGGACGAGGTCCGGCGCGATGCCCTTCCCTACACGTACATCGGTCGCGATGCGCAGGATCGGACTGTCCAGTGCTTGTCGATGAATGGTGGTAAGCGCTGCGGTTGGGCTCGTGAGATCGGGACCCCACGTCGCTTTCACCGGGGGCAACTGCTCCCGATCGCCGACGTAGAGCAGCAGGGTACCGGAGGGAAGATTGGCTACGAGATGCTCGTGGACCTTAGCCGAGACCATTTCGGCCTCGTCACAGATGAGAAGCGTGTTTGATCCACAAGGCTCGTGGGCATCGCCGAAATGCAGCTCCCGTTTACCGTTCGTCGCGGGTGCGTCAGGCGCGGACTTCCCAGGGGATATCGGGCGCTTCCAGCCCTCGTTACTCTCGGTAGCCCCGAGGGCTCGGGCCATTGTGACATCCGTAACCGCGGCGGGGGCATGTTCCAGGGTCTCGCCGCGCTCATCGAGAACCTCGGTGGCCCAGGATTCCGCACTGCGATCGAAGCGCGTGCGCAAGAACGCCGCCTCGGCGAACGATCCGTAAAGCACGCGGTGAACCGTCGTTGCTCGGATCCCCAAGACCTCTGTAATGCGTGCAGCCGCCTTACCTGTGGGTGCGAGGACCACCACATCCCGAAAGTCGTATTCCTCCTTTGATAGCTCCACGATCAAAGCTCGCACCAGCGTCGTTTTTCCTGTCCCCGCGGGACCCACCATCACGGCTACACGGGGAGTAGCGGGGTCCTTCCGGAGCTTCTGCACTTCCGCGACAACACCCATGCGCGCGGCCGCTTGATCTTCAGACAGCACCATCAAGGATACCGCGCCGAACTTCGCAACCGTGGCGGCCTTGCGGACAATCACCCGCTTTGTAGAAGCGGGGTCCTCGCACACCTCATCCGGGATCGCAACGCTCCGAGCTTTCCACGCCTCGATCTCGGCTGTCTTCGGCTCGGCAGTTTCTAACAGGGTAGACTCGGCGGGTGCCCATTCACCCCCTGCGAACTCCACGGCAGCCGCTTCCGTTGCCGAAGAGACCGTAAAGACCGTCGCCATCGTCACGAGCGGCGGTTGCACAACGCCCATCCCTGTAGGCGTGACGAGGGGCACACTGGCCCCCGCGGGTACGCCAAACTGAGCCATGAACGCCACGTGCGCATCCGGCACAGCAGACACCTCTCTTTTCTCTACAGGATCAGTCACGGCCGCGACCTCCACGCTACGAGCGTGGTAGTCGTCCACACGCTGTGTCCCAAACGGGTAGAGCGCCAAACGCGCGGGAACCAGCGCGGCCTTCTCCGCTTTCAAGCGGGCCGCCTTTACCAACTGGGCGCGATCTGCCAGGGCTCGATCCGCCCCCTCGAACTCGAAGTCCTCAATCCTGATACACGTGCTTCCAATGAGTAAGACGTTACCGTTATGCCGGTTCTGGATCTCGAAGTGGTAGCGAAGACCTTTGTTATCGCACAGCCGGCACGTTTCGCAGGCTACTCCATAGTCGAGATGCTTTCCGGTGTAGGCCCACTCCGTTAAAGCCTCACGCAGAGACTTTGCGACGGACAGCGGAATGAGATTCCGTATCGCGCCCTCAACCCAGCGTTTCTTCCGAGTTACGGGGTCATCGAAATCGGGATCCCCGTCCCCATCCCCATCCCCATCTGCGTCCCGCCTACTCACGTTACGCCTCCCCGGTCCGACCCGCGTGGTGCGCCAGCCCAACAGCTATCCGCTGCCCCGCCTCCAGGGTGCTCACCTCAGACGGCGGCGCGAGGCCCACCGGAACCGTTCCCGTCCGTACCCTCTCAGCCTCGGCTTCCGCTTTCCACGCCGGCCACGTCGTTGCGATGCGGTGTGCGACGGCCGTGGCATGCTGCGGCACGCAGCCGCTGTACCCCACGAGGATCGCGTCGGGCCGAGACAGCGCGTGAATCCGCGGACCGACCCTCAGTCCGATCAGGAACCGCCCCGGCGTGAAGCTGTCCGCGTACACCACCAACGCTGGCTCCCGGAGCAAACCGGCGAGCGCGGCCGCCTGCTCTGCTTTGGAGAGGTTGGACAGGTCCATGAGCGGTGTGACCTCCACGGTCACCGATCGAAACCCGCCGGGGCGTCGGTCCTCCTGAACGAACAGGAACGCGCCGGGGTGATCCGACTGGGGAACGGTGTGGAGCCGCCGCACGAGCGCGCGCTCTCGGGGAGGGGGCCCCACCGCGATCACCGCTCCCGGGGGGACGGCGGACCGCCTGTCCATCCACGCGACGCCCTTACCAGCTCGACACCCGACGAGGACGGCGCCTGTGATCGGGTGCCGGAACAGGCCCGCGACCGTCATCGTATGAAGCCGCCGTGACCCGGACGGGTGCCAGCCTCGGTACGTGATACGGTCCCCAACGCGAAGACGTGGGCCGGACCTCTGCCGAGTCGGTTTCACGGGCGGCACCTCTTGTATCTGCTCTGCGTAACCGTCGGTGGCCGGAGCGGCAACGGAAATCGTTATGAGGCGGGGTGACCCGTCGCGTGGCGCTTCGGCGGGTGAATGTTCTCGTCCGCGAGCCCGAGCACGAGGAGAACCGCCGACCGGTCCTCGGACGTGCATCCGCCGGCCTCAATCGCGACGGCGATCTCCCGGGCCGTCGGACTGCGGTCCGTCGCATCCCCGTGGATGATCTGGCGCAGCGCCACGATCGCTTCGGGGGCGAGCAGTACGCCAAACTTCGGCTTTTCCACGTCGGACCCCCTGGGGGCTGCCTCAGTCTACAGCCGCGTCACGTCAGTTGCAGCGTCGTGGAGCCCGGTGCCAGGAGATCCAATGCAGGTACCGCCTCGATGATCGAATCCACCCGCGCTGCGGACACCAAGGACGAATCACGGGAGGGTACTCCAGTCCGAGGGCACCGTCTGATCATCATCAACCTCGACGGTCAGCGTCCCACCGTCATCGGTGAGGACCGTACAGGAGAGGGGAACCGGCAAGACCGTGTCCCCATCACCCCCATCGGTCGTCCCCGGGACCCGGGCGATCTCCTCGGATTCCCCATGACTGAACGGGAGGGCGAGCATGACGGAGAACGTGGGTGCAGTGTACTGTGCCATGAAAAACTCCTAGAAGGACGCGACGATCCACCACGCTGAGACACCGTCGCTCTCGACCGTACGGGCACCTGTGGCCCCCGCACCGAACGTGAAGCTGGCACCGACGCCGTTGATCGTGTCGGCCCCCGTGCGGGCGATGGTTTGCACCGCGGCCCCCGCGTTCGCCTTGACGATCGTGAACCGGGTCCCCTTGAGCACGCTGCTCGCCCCTGGGAGGGTACCCGTCGCGGTCACGGCCCCACCCCCTGTGAACAAGATGGTGTCGTCGGCCACTGTGATCGCAGTTGTTCCGCCTGCCGTCGCGAAGGTGCGTTGCGCTTTCGGAGCCGATTTCGTCTTGAACAGGAGCGCGGGGGCCGTGATGGGGTACTGGGCACCCGTCGCGTTGACGACGTCGTTTCCGAGGAGCAGTGTGCCTGCCACGGTGATGTTGCCCGTCCCACTCGCGATGTAAAGCTGGGCCAGGGCTGCCGTTCCCAGGATATTCGAGTGGTTGATGGGCTTGCCCGTAGATCGAGCCCGAATCGTCACGTTTGCGAGGGCGATCGAGCCCGTGCCCGTGTGCGTAATGGCATCGACGACTCCCACACCTGCGCCCGTCACGTTGCACTCTCCGTTCGCGAGGGTCAGAGTGGAGTTTCCCGTCATCGCGCAGACGATGTCGTCTGAACTTTCGAGGTCTAGGTTACTCCCGCCGAACAGGCGGCCCGTCGACATCGACACGGCCTTGCAGGGCGTGGCGCCGGAGAGGGGGTTCGTCTGGATGTTGCCGGCGAGGGCGATAGAGATCGTGCCTGTGCCCCCGGCCCCTGTCACCTCGATGGCGCTGATTCCCCCTACGACGCTCGTGGAGATGGGGAAATACATATCCTTCAAGGTGACGAACAGCGAGCCGGCGAGGGCAGCCGCCAGGATGCGGAAGCAGGAGATCGTCTGCGGGGCCGGAGTCAGGGCGCCGAGTGCCACATCCGAGATCCCCACGGCCACGACAGCCGCCCCTGCGGCTCCGGGGGTGAGCGTCAGGCTGCGCAGCATCGTGTTGTACGCCTTACCTGCGCCTTGAATCTGGAGATAGAAGGGGACGTTCGTTGTGAATGTCGCGTCCTCAGCATAGTACCCGGGCGAGGGTCGGATCGTAGCCTTTCCTCCTGCGACCGCTGCTGCTTGAATCGCGTTCAACGCGCCCTGCCACGTCTGGTATGGGTGTCCCGTGATCAACGACCCTGTTGCATCCAAACCGTTTACCGGGTTGATGTTGGCTACATGGTCGAAAGGAGGGGCGCCCGGTTCAAAAAACATAGTGAATCCCCTATCCGAAGGAAGGCCCAAGGCGCCACATACCCATGGACGCCGCAGAGGGCGAGATCAGAGGTATGGACAGGTCGAAAATGCTCGTCTTGACACCGAGCAGGTCATCGACCATCGAGCCGTTGAAGTACGCCGCGGAGGGCAGCGCCGAGCCTAGCACGTTCGCGACCGGCGTATAAAGGCCGCTCGCGAGCGTTCCAATCGAACGTCCAGGCCCACCGTCTCCGTCGAATGCGACAAACCCCTTCTGGTCGCCCGCCGTGCGCGAGCCCGTCACGCTGTCGCTGAGCCAGAGCACGCTGTAGAAGTCGAGCGGGTCGATACCCGCGCCGACCGTGTTGAAGAACGACACGGGGAACGCCGACCACGCACCGAAGGTACAGCCCTCAACGTAGAGCGAGAACCCGCCGGGGGTCACGGGATCGGCCGAATCCCCAGGCTGTTTCCAGTAGTTCTGCTCGATGTACCCGCGGCACGTCCCGACCTGCACGCAGTTCCGGACGATCAGCGCGCCAGACTGTCCCGTAAAGAACGAGATATCCCTGGGCCCTGTGCTATAAATGTTCATCATCTGTGTGCGCGGCGTCACGTCCGCGGTACAGGTGAACGTGCAGGTGTCGATGAAGCAGGTGTTCGCCGTTCCGTAGTCGACAATCGATCGCACCGTCGTCGCTGCTGCGGCCACGACGCAGGTGAACGCACAGTCGCGGATGACCCACCCGTTGGCGTCGATCGCGATCCCTTGCTTCGGGTGGACGATGTTGCAATCTGCGATGTAGAGGCCCGTCGATCCGAGCGGGGTCGCGGCGCGCTGCGTGGGCGCCGAGATACACGACGATAGTCCGCCACCGTCCGTCGCCGGGGTCTGGTTGTTGCGGATCGTGAGCGTGTGAATGTAAACGCCGTTGACGCCCGTGAGGATGTTGAACAGCGCCGCAGTGAGTACCGCGGGCCCTTCTACGACGGACGTCGCCCGGTCCACGCCGCGGATCTCCAGGCTCTTGTCGATGTTGACCGTTCCGGCCTCGGTAATCAGCGAGGCGGCTGCCACTTCGATGATGTCGCCCGCCACGGCGGCTGCGATCGCCGCCGCCACCGTCGCGTAGGTGCCCGGCACAGCGCGTACGGTCCCAACGAACGGCGCCGGGGCTGCCGGGGTCGCAGGCGCTTCTAGCGTTACCTGATCGGCCACGATCGTAACGCAGACGCGTGCCGGTAGGGGTGCGACGGACGAGAGCAGGAAGGTGCCCGGCATCTCGTCGATCTGATCTGTACCAAACGGTACAAGCCCGATGTCGAAGTCCCCGTCCTCGGACTTGATCTGATACGGCGTACCTTGCGGAACACCCGTAACATCGGGTAGATCGACGCTGACGAGCATTCCGATCGTGCTCGTGTCGACCGAGAGTTGGTAATCCATCATCGGATCGAGCGCGTCAGGCGTCGCCACGACGCGTCGAAAGGGCGGGCTGACCGGGGACTGCTGGACGGTCGTGCCTATCGTGACACCTCGCGCCGCGAACCACGCAGTTTGCCCCTCGGCAACCTTCGTGTTGTAGTCCGCCGTGCTCACCGGCACGGCGATGAAGAACACGCTCGCGCCCTGCTGCCCGAGGTCGACTGGGGGTACGTCCGTCGTGATGACGGGGATGTCCGATGTCCAGAGCGTGTTGATCTGGATCTGCGCCCCCGAGAACTGAATCCCCGAGACGAGCGTAACGATGTTCGGATCTGCCATAATCTACCTCGTTATCCGGTGTACCACTCGATGCCGACCTGCACGTCCGTGACGCCCGTCGCCGCGCTGTTCACGGTCTGTACTGCGTAGGTGTCGCCCGACACGTACCCCTGAGAGTGTGCCACGTCCGCAGCCGCCGTTCCCCCAGGCCCACCGCCCGCGAGACTCGCCGTGACTGTCGTGAGGGCCCCATTACGGCGCAGCGTGAACGCGGAAGACTGCCCGCCCCCAGCGCCGACGCGGGACTTGACTACGATGGCCCGTGCGATCTTCGGCGCGCGCACGTCCAGCGCCACTTCGGTGGTCTGCACAGCGGCCGTTCCCGAGCGGAAGAACCTTGTGACTCCCCCGGGCTGAGCGCCGAGGTCCCCGAACCACTCGACGTAGGTCCCGCTCGCCGCAGTGAACCCGAGCCCGTTCGCGTTCCCGGTCGCGAGCGTCGCCTCATCGAGGATGAGCGTGCCTGTGGTCTGCGAAACGTCCGCGCCCCCAGCCCCAGCGGGGCCTTCTACCGTGCATCGCGCGAGGTAGATCGTCGCCACGCCCGAGTTGGCCTCGACACCGTAGTAGGTACCGACCGCTGCACCGGTGCGGACGACCGTGATGTTCGTCTCGGTGACGTTCATCCGACCCGTGCCGCCAGGAACGGAGATCCCTCGACGTATGAAGGCCCCGCTCCCCGTGACGAGGATGCGGCAGGCGCTCACCGTGTAGAACTCGCTCGTCGGGGCGCCGCCCCCGGTTCCCTGGACCCCGATGCACGTTCCGGCCCCCGTGTGCGTGAGCAGGACCGTACAGTTGAGAGCCTGAGCGTTCGAGGCGTCGGCCGCGCCCGTATACGCTACCCCCCGAAGCTGCACGGCCGCTGTCGTGCTGCCCTGGAGCGTCATCGTCGAGATACGCGACCCGGCACCTACGAACGTGACGATGTCTGTCGCGACGATGACCGCTGTACGGTCGATGATGCACCGTGTTCGATCGATACCTACGACAGATCGGTTCGTCCCGATGGCGATCGACTCGGTGTACGTCCCGGGAAGAACAAGGACAGTATCCCCCGCAAGGGATGCCGCGAGAGCCGCTGTGATCGTCAGGAAGGGCAACCCTCCCCGGGCGCCTGCAAGAGGGCCGACATCGTGTCCATTCACCTGATCGACGAGGCAGACGTTCCCCAGCCGCGGGTTGAACGCGCTGCTCGCCAGGAACGCCGTCAGCGCTGCGAACGCCATTAGAATCGAGCCCAGTTGGAGACACCGTCACTCACGAACTCGATGGCCCCCTGGTTCAAGGGACCGAACGTGGCATTGTAGCTGAGCGGTCCGGCTACCCCATCGATCGTGTCCAGCAGATTCGGCGTGGCGGTGAGGTCGTTCGCCGTAACCCGCTTCTTGACCGGGGCACGGCAGCCCCGGGTGACGCTGTTTGCGGCAGGTAGAGCGACGTCGCGTGTCGCGACCGTCGTGTCCACCTCCAGCGCGTTGTCCGTCAGGGGATCCCAGGTCGTCCCTCCGGGAGCGATGGGATCGAACAGCCTGTACGCGAACCCCGCAGGCCCGGGACTCGGGAAGCCCCCCGTGATGCGCGTCCCCGAGACGTCAGTCGAACGCAGGAATGAGCCGATCTTCACAGGGTTGATAAACCCACCGATCAGCATCGACGAGTTCGCACCGAGCGAGACGTCGGCGTGGCTGTCTTCGTTCACGTCGACGAGGGCGCCCGTCACCGTCCCAGGGATCTGCACACCCCCGATATTGTACGGCGGTAGGAACGAGGGCAGGCGGTACTCTCCGCCCTGTCCGATCGTGAAGTCGACCGCGTAGTTCGCGTGGAATGCGGACGGCACGCCATCCAAGCGGAGAGTGGAGAAGTTCGGGAGCGGACCGGCCAGGAACGCCTGCTGATCCGAGTAGAACTGCCCCCCAGCCATCGCAAAGACCGGCACGGCGCCGGCGAGGCGGACGGCCGCGTTCTCGAAGGTCGCGGTGAACGACCCCGGACCCCAACACTGCGGTTGTCCCGCAGGGAGAAGAAGCCCGTCGAGCACGTTTCCGCCCATGAACTCGAAGCTGGAATTGGGCTCGTACTGCCACACGCTGGTCTTGAGCCAGCACGTGAACAGGATGTGCTCGGACCCCGCGCCGTTGTAGACGTACGTGGTGGAGATGTCGCTTCGCACGAACTGGACGAGGGCTCCGATCGTATCGATCGCATCGAACCCGGTCGACCCCGGCGCGGGCACCCACTTGATGTAGTAGAACGACGACGCGTAGTAGTGGCTGCCGCCGCTGAACCAGCACCCCGAGTCCGGCACCTCGAATGTCGTGTCGATCGTGTAGAAGTCGACGCTCGCGCCGGCCCCTGGGACGTCGTTCGGCGTGGTGCTCTCAGTGACAACACAGACGGTTACGGTATCGGGGATGCCGGGGACGGTGGCGTCGTTTCGATAGATTCTCGCCCACACGTCGATCGACGGGAAGTGGATCAACTGTCCGATCAGGTCACCCGCGGCGACCGGCGGCTGGCCCGTCGCGTCGAGAACCAGCGTGTTCCCCACGATGGGGTTGACCGGGGGCGTCGCGGCGGCGATCGTCCACGAGGAGACGAGCGTCTTCGACCCGAACAGCCTGAACGACCCCGTGCCGAGTATGCTGTCGCTGACGGGGAACGCGCCAGGGCCGACGTCGATCATGCGCGCGAAGACGCCGAGGTAGTCGGAGGCCCAGACGGTTTCTTGAATGGCCCGAGACACGGTAGCGAACGCGGTCGCTGGGGACGCGCCGTTGTTGGTATCATTGCCGCCGACGCGGACGTAGATCGGCGCGGTATTCGATGTCGGATCGCGCCACAGTCGGTTGTTCAACGTGACGATGCCGGCCGTCGGGTAGAGCGCCCATACGATCGGCGTGACGCCGATGACGATGATGCCGTCCGTCGTGACGAACCAGAACGTGTCCGCGTTGCCCGTGGGGTAGGGGTTTCCCTCCTGCACTCCTACGAGGGTCGTGCCCGTGACTTCAGCTCCGCTGTCGAAATCCGCCGCGCGCGTCCACGTCCCGTCTGCACCTGATCCGAGCACTGCAACGACGTAGATCCCGTTCTCTGCGGGGAGAGCTTGATCTTTGACGAGGATCCGGTCGCCCGCAGCGAGCGCGACGCCATCGAGCACGTTCGGAGCGCCCCCGACGAGAGCCACGTTCCCGCTTGTGGGCGTCGTACCGACACGGCAGGGGGCCTTGATCGCGACGGACCCCGTCGTGAGGCCCTTCAGGACGTCGATGGCCCTCTGCACGTTGAACGCACCGAGCGGCGGGAGGGCGAGCGTATCATCGTAGCCGGACATCTCGGCGCCCGAGACGGGGGTACTGGGCGCGTTTCCCGGCTGGGCGAGGTCGTCCGTGCGCACGAGCTTCTCGGGCCCCATGCCGCCGGGAACGTCGGTTACGGACAAGGGCAGAGGGGGCAGCCGCGTCGGGTCAGGCATGGTGGGGCGCACTCCGGTGCCGGAGTCTACCTCGGTGCGCCGTGACGCGAAAGGGGTGAAATCCTAACTCTCGCGGGAGCCCCGAGAGACGATCTGCGCGAGCACGGTGTCCTGCGCCCAGACCCTATGCGTGTCCGTGCGCCGCGCGGACCCTCCGGCGTACCGCCACGTCACCGCAGCCGTCGTCACCTCGATTACCACGCGCTCCGTGCCCTCACTTCGGAGGAGAACCCGGTCCCCCGTGGCAGGGTAGGTTCGAGGGTCCCGGGACGGCGGCTTCGGGGTATCGAACACGTGAGCAGCTCCCGGTACAGGTGGTGTGTCACCACATCGGTATGTTACCGTATCGCGGACCTCCCCAGGAGCTGCACATGGTTCGGTACACTACCCCGATCTTCACGACCCCCGAGGGCGCGCGCACGATCGGATCCCTCGACGCGAACGGGAAGATCGTAGCGGCACCGCGTACGGCCTTCCTGGAGTTCATCATCCAGCCGGGCGATCGGAAGGCCCTGAACAAGACGGCCGAGACCGGCGCCGTCACGCTGGAAGACGCCGTCACGCCGGTCCCCTCCGGCTGGGTACTCGATGAGCAGTTCGCCGAGGACGCACAGGCCGCGTTCCGCCGTCGGCACCTCGGGCGGGGCCGTCGTTCGCCACCGCGGGTGCAGAACACCGTGAACGTCGTACGCGCCGTCGCGCCCGCGGTGGTGAAGGCCGTGAAGGAAGTGGCCGAGGCCATCGCGGACCCGAAGCCGAAAGAGGTGGCCGAGGCGGTCGTCGCCGTCACCCGCGTCGTCGAGGTGGCCAAGACTGTCATCGCCGCCGAGGCCGTCGTCAAGGCCGAAGCGGCAACCGCTGCGCCTGCCCCGCAGCCCGTCGAGCAGCCCAAGGACGTCGTTGCGGAGCCGCCCGCCGCAGCTCCCCCGGCGACCCCCGCGCCGAAGGCTGCAGCAGCCGACGACGACAACTTCGACTCGGAGAACCCGGCGCCCCCCTCGAAGGACGAGACCGAACACGCCGGGGCAAAGAAGCCCAAGAAGAAGCACAAGTAGTAGTCGTCGAGGAGGCTGTCAGAACTCGGACCGTACGCCGTCGCCGGCGTTGGCCGCGACGAGTCCGAGCAGCCACGCCTCGCGGTGCTCGATCGCGAGCTTGAGCGCGAGCGCCTCCTCCTCGGGGGGCAGCGACTTGTTGTACACGCAGACCGTACTCTGCGCCTCGACGTCCCACACCGAGCGGTTCATCCCGCGCTGGGCGGCCTCGTCTCGATGGAAGACATGGTACGTCTTCCCGGTGATGTTGCCAACGCACTGCATGAAGCCGTACGTCTGGAACTGCGCCCACTGCGGCTTCGTGCAGAACGCCCGCAGAACCTCCGCCTCCCGGCGCAAGCAGGCCACAGGCTCGGGGCAGCCCTTGTCGGGCTTCGCGACACTGGCCGCGACCTCGGCCTTCTCGGGCTCGGCCACCCGGGTCCCGTTCTCGACGGTGACCGTGCCGTCGGTGTGGCGCACGGCTGTCCAGACCTCGCCGTCGGGGATCGCCTTCTCAGCGAGCAGCGCGCCCGCGACGTGCATCGGCGCCTTCACCGGGATCTCCGACTTCCCCGTCGTGGACAGGCCGTCCTCGGAGGAGATCCACTTCCGGCGACGCGCTGCTGTGAGGAACGGCCTCAACCGCTCGCGATCCGCGTCCGTCGGATTCTCCACGGTCAGGACGCACCGGTCCTTGTCCTTCTTGTCGACTTCCAAGCGGAAGTCCCCGGACCAACACGGTACAAACCAGAACTTCATCGTTTTCAGTGCCTCGCTGCTGTGGAAGTGTACCGCGCCGTAGCCCGTCCGTCTACACCCGGCCGGAAAGCAGGGTTGTCATGGAAGCGGCGCCCGCCACGGTATCCGGAGGGGGCCTGTCCACCTCTTCGTCCACGTCTTCGGTAATTGTGGGCCCTTCCGCCTTACGCAAGTCGGCGTCTCCCGGTGGGGGGTCGCCTCCGGGATCGGTCTCGGGTGGGAGGAGGGCGTTGACCTCCCGGCGTAGCCTCGCCGTGAGGTCCGGGTCCTGTGCGCGCTCCGCGTCGCGCATGGCCGTCGTGAGGGCTTGAACACGCTGCGCGTGCGAGAGGTCGGCCATGTTCTCGATGAGCGACGCTTGCGGGTCTCCACCCGGTGCACGGTGCTGCGCGCGCCGTGCGGCCCGTCGTGCCTGACGCCCTTCGCCGTTCTGGGGCATCCCGGCTCCCGCAACGCCTTCAACATAATCGGCCCCGAACACGAGGTTCCTCCCCTGTCGTGACTCGTCGTCCTCGCCCTCCCCAGGGATCGCGATCATCGCGACGACGGTACGCACGGACTTGATGTACGTCTCCGCGATACGGAGAGCGCGCGCGGCCGGCAACGCCGACGCGTCGAGGATCTGCCCGAAACGCCGAAGCATCCGCGCGGCATCCTCACGGATGGCATCGACGATCTCCTTCTCGGGGTCCGCACTCATGGGGATGGGCCCCGGGGGTCCCGCCGTCTCCGCTGCGTGCATCCACTCGTCGGTCTGTTGGTCGACGGGGTTAGCGACCTCGGGCGGCTGGGTGGCCGGATCGACTGCGGCGGGAACGTCCTTGTCCGGCCCACCCCCTCGCGTCGTTCGCATCACGCCCTTCCTTCGTCGGGATTGAGGTAGTTCGCGACGCTGATCGCGAAGCGTTCGATCGCCGCACCGAGGTCGAGCGCCTCACCCGTTTCCATGTCTCGACTCCGGGGGTCGCGGTGCTGATAGCGGGCAATCGCGTTGCGCAAACCTTGTGCAGTCGCGTTCACGAACACCACGGGAGTCCCGGAGGAATACTGGTACGTCGCACGGAGGTGCATCGCACGAGGAACAGGGATCCAGGTCGGGACGACCGGGTTGCCCCTGAAACGGAAAGCCCGATCGAACGCGTCCGCTTCGTCCCACTGACGCTGAGCCCACGCCACCGTCTCCTGACGCTGCTCCGGCGTCGGTGCGTGCTCCGTGCAGTACGCCTCGCGGTTCTGCTCCCACAAGCCCATGGCGGGCCGTGGGCAGTAACGCGGGAGTCCCTCACCGAGGTCGTCGGCGTCTTTCGGGCTTTCGTCCAACCGCTTGCAGCACTTCACCTTGATAGGCTCGTCGCTGTCAACGAGATCGATGTGCCACATCGGTGCATTGGCGGACGGCATCTCGACGTTCATGGCTACCCCCTGCTGCATTGAAGCGGCATTCTCACGGCAGCGGCTCCAGGTCACAGGCGCGCCACGGCCAGTCCGCTCGGCTCCCGACGTTATCGTCCGCGAGGCGTGGCTCGCCGACGTCGTGAAGGACGGTCACCTCGATGCTGTTGAACCCACGGGGGCTGATCGCCGTGACGACACCCTCCCGCGAGAGCGTGAGGGGTTGCGCGAAGATGGGGTCATTCGCGCGTTCCCAAGCTACGTCCGTGAGACGAACGCGCAGCCCGACGATGACGTCTTCACGCTTCACGGCGTCCTCCTTGCAGAGCCTGGACGCCCACCTTCCCGAGGGCGCGCAGCGGAGCCAGGATGCAAAGAGTCTCGATCCGTTTCAGCGTAATCACGCCGACCCTCCTGGCACGAACGTCTGGAAGATCAGCTCGACGCACCGCCCTTCGATGTTGAAGTGCGCGATGTCCGCGACGCTGCATGTGGACCACGTCACGTCATCCGTGTGCGGGAGCACAGCGATCAGCGCGGCACGCTCGGAGGTTGCCGTTCGCGGGTAGGCGAGGAGGTCGAGGTCGTTCTTGGATTCTCCGCGATTCAGCACCCCGCCGCCGAGCAGGATGCACCACCCAGCCTCCATCGCACGGGGTTGCAGCTCCCGGATGAACGCGAGCGCGCTGTTGATCGTCCACCGCGCGAGCCAGTCTATGCAAGCGAGGCCGTCAAGCGCGGCGTGCGCGCGTGCATCCTCCAGCGTGCCGACAGGGGCGCCACAGTCCGCGCACGTCCCGAGCGCGGCAGCCGTCTCGTCGTTGTCAATCACGTCTCCTCCCCTTCGTCGCCCTTGAAGGTGTCCATGTCGTCGGCGAATCCCGCGGGGGACTCGTCAGCCTCGGCCGAGCCCGTGAGTTCATCGCCGTCTGCCGTCGTGGTGCCCGTGCTCGCGAGCCGCTGCGCCTCGGGCGAGAAGTCGAACTTCAGCTTCTCGAACGTCTCGTCGTCGAGGTTCGCGGCGCTCCCAAGCAGGAGTTTCGCGGCCATCTGCGCGATGATGTCGGTCGCGTCGCCCCCGGGCCCGAGCCCCATGAACTCGGCATTCAGCTTCCGCGCGTCTTCGTCATCGAGGACCTCGCCGACGCCGTCGAGCTTCTGCAAGACCGCCTCCTCGATGGTCTCGTCGATCGTACCAGCGGCGATGACGTACTTCACGATCGGATTCCTCCCCGCGGGCATGCTCAGGCGGTGGAAACGGCCCTCAGCCTGGG
>Ga0315281_10007823_pt1 | contig 14972 bp, 15 predicted proteins | sample YL17G07_0_MG_FD_204540 | JGI IMG/M metagenome (GOLD analysis project Ga0315281, IMG submission 204540) | Sediment microbial communities from Yellowstone Lake, YNP, Wyoming, USA - YL17G07_0 | ecosystem: Environmental > Aquatic > Freshwater > Lake > Sediment | place: USA: Wyoming | collected...
CATGAGGAGCCGGATCACGACGGAGCCGGCCATCGCGACCACCTCGGTCTCCGAAATCACGGTGACGAAAATCGAGAGGACGAAGCCCCCGGACGGGACCTACGAAATCCCCGCCGGGCTTCGGAAAGTCATGACCCGGGCCGAGCTCTATGCCCGATGATGAGCCGAAGATGACGAAGAAACTGACGCTGGCCCTCGGCGCGGCGGCCGCGCTCGCCCTCTTCGCCGGGCCTTCTTTCAGCCGGCCCGAGACCGGCCTCCCCGAATACGCGAGGATCGACCTTAAGCGCCTCGAAGAGACCTGGAACATCCTCGACCGGTTCGCCGAACGGATCTGGCCCGGATGGAAGGGATACCAGGACGTCCCCTTCCGGTTCAATTATCCTAACGGTGTTCAGATGCTTGTCGGACATCCCAGCCCGACGGACGGCTTCGAGCCCGTCCCGGGAGTCGAAGTCCGCGGCAAGAAAGTCTACCTCGACCGGCGGCTGGAAATCCCGCTCGAGCTCAAGCCGCCGCTCAGCGGGGGAGGCGGGATCATCCCGTACGGAAAGGACCGGCAGGTGCAGATGGTCGATCTGCACATGGCCTCCGTCGCCCCGGCGAAGCTAAAAGCGGGGGAAGGGCCGGCGGCCGGCGATAAGGCGCCCCCTCTCCCGCCCTTCACGAGCGAAAGCCAGATCCTGGTCAACATCCACGAGATTTTCCACTGTTTCCAGGGCACCGTCTACCATTACCGGTACGGGAATCTCCAATTCAACACGGACGCCAATTACGCGACCTATGCCGAGGTCGAAGGGCTGGCCCTCGAGAACGCCTACCTGGAGCCCGAGGACGGGGCGGTCCGGAACGCCCTCAAGGATTTTCTGGCCGCCCGGATGCTCAAGCGCAAGAGCATGACGGAGCTCGAGCAAAACCAGGAATCCGAGGACGACCTCATGGAAGGCACGGCGGTCTACGCGGAGACCAGGGCCCTCGAGCTGATCAAGCAGGGATACGGGCCGCTCATCTCCGCCGCCGACGACACCTCGTTCGACGGATTCCGGGCCGTGGACCGGTACCTCAAGGATAAGCTCGACATGCTCAAGAACAGCCGCTCGGTGACCATGGACAGCCGTGGCAAGTGCTATCCCTTCGGGTGTTTCCAGGCGATTCTTCTGACGAAGCTTTTCCCGGGCTGGCAGGCCACGTTTTTTCAGGACGGAAAGCTCCTCGACCAGGTCCTCGAGGCGCGCCTGGCGCTGACCGGAGCCGAGAAGCAGGCCGCGACCGCGGGCCTGAAGGACCGCTATCCCCTCGGCGAGATCTCGAGCCGCCACGGCCAGCTAATCCGGGAGAGGGATCGGGCCCTCGACATGATTGGGAAACGGAAGGGCCGCGTCTATATCATCAACTTCAAGCCGCTCCTCGAATATGTGATTCCGAAAGGCCGGGGCGAATCGTACAAGCTCGGCCTCGTCAGCATCTTCCCCGAAGGCGTCGAATCCGTCGAGGTCCAGGACGTCGTCTTCCGGGGGGAGAAAACCCCCATGATCTGGGACCAGCTCTACTATGCCAAATGGGTCGACCCCAAAACGCGGGCCCGCGGGAAAGGGTACACCCTGAATTTCAGCCGGAAAGAGGGGGAGGATATCTATGACGACGCGGAATTCAAGACCGCGGGCTTCGTCCTCCGCGCCCCGAAAATCCAGCTCCTTGAGCTGAAGGGTTTCGTGAAGATCACGGTCCTGGCCAAGCTCAGGCCGGCCGGGCCGCCCTCTCCGGACCGCGGCGGAGACGCCGTTCCCCGGCGTTGACAGGCCGAGCGAAATATATAACAATCGCCGTGGATTCCGGCCGTCCCGTGAATTCGGAGCGCCGCGGGGCGGCCCGTCATCCCAGAAATGGAATCGATCATAACGCACGACCTGGCCCTCTCCCTGGATTGGGAGTACGACTGGGATTTCGTCCGTCTGATCGAGGGGGAAGCCCGGGGTCGGGGGCTCCGGACCCTGAGCGTCTCGCCGGTCAATATCGCGGAGGTCCTGGCCGCACTGCGGACGGGGCGGCTGGGATTCCGCGTTCTTCTCGACCGGGCTTCTCCGGCCACGCCCGATTTCCTGGCCCTCCAGTCCGTCGCCATCGAGCGGGGAGCGGACGTCATCGAACCGCTCGATAAACTCCGCTGGGCCTCCGACAAGGCGACCATGCACCTGGAATTCATCGCCCACGGCATCCACACGCCCTACACGGTGATCCTGCCTTCCTATGAATCGGAGGCGATCCCGGCCCTCCGCCCGGCGGAACTCGTCCCGCTGGGCTCGCCGTTCGTCATCAAGCCGGCCAATACGACAGGCGGCTGCCTGGGAGTCGTCGAAGACGCCCGCGACATCCAGGATGCCCTGGCCGCGCGCCGGCTGTTTCCGGCCGACAAGTACCTCCTGCAGGAGAAGATCATTCCTCAGGACCGGGAAGGCCGCCGGTTCTGGTTCCGGGGGATTTTTATCCTGGGAGAGGTCCATTGCGCGTGGTGGGACGACAGGACCCACGTGTACGCGGAACTCACGGACGAGGACGTCGAACGCTTTGAGCTCCAGCCGCTGCCCCTGATCGTCCGGGCCGTCGCGGCCATCTCGGGCTTGAGGTTTTTTTCGACCGAGATCGTCCGGGACGTCCTCGGCCGGTTCGTCTCGGTCGACTACGTCAACGAAATCTGCGACATGCGGCTCCAGTCGGCGGCCGCGGACGGGGTCCCCGACGCGGTCGTCCGGAAAATCGCTTCCCGGATCGCTTCCTACGTCGCTGCGGCGTTTCCGGTCCGGCCGGGACCGGGGGAGCGGGGCGTGGAATGAGCGGCGATCCCGCCCCCCGTCCGAATTCGGAGGGGAGGTGGCCATGAAGATCCGGGGCCTGCTGATCATTGTCTTGCTGGGGGTGGTCGTCGTCTATTTTGTCTATTTCGCCAAGATGGGGAACGACAAGGGCGCCCTCCAGACCGAGGTCGATCAGTTCGCGAAGACCAAGGTCAAGTTGACCGAAGTGAATATGCAATCCCTGGCCCGGGTGATCCTCGGCTACGCGACCGGCGAGCAGGGCCTGCCGGAGGACCTCAAACAGCTCCAGAGGTCGCGGCCGTCCCTGGGGATGGGGATCCTGGACGCTTGGGGGAGGGCCATCAAATACGAAAAGATTTCGGATACGGCCTTCCGTCTCAGGTCCGCGGGGCCGGACGGCGCCTACGAGACGGCGGACGACATCGTGAAGGAGTTTTGATTACGGCGCGTCACCGGCCGGCTTCCGCCTGCCCAGCAGGCGGCGCACCTTGTCCCGGAACCGCCGCTTTTGGCCCGCTTCCTCGATTTCGACTTTCCCGACCGATTTCCTGAACGGCGCCTTCGGCGCATAATAAAATGAGCGCTTGAGAAGGGCCATGTCGTAGGCCTTTTTTTTCTCCGGGTCCCGGAGCGTTTGGTAGGCCTCCTGGATCCGCTCGGTAATCAGGCGGCGCTCCTCTTCCGTGACCAGGCTGTAGGCCGCGAGCGAGCCGGGGTGATAGGTCGCGAGCGCGGCCTGGTAGGCCTCCGAGATCTCCTCCCGCGACGCGGTCCGCTCCACGTTCAGGAGCTCGTAATAGTTCCAATCCTCGATCTTCTTGATCATCGGCCTTCCGGAAAGCGGATCTCCGACGGCGTCCGGTGCGAGAATTCCACGGAGTAGGCCAGCTCCTCGGCGGCCTCGCGGATGGACCGGGCCGCGGCCGTATCCTTATGCGAGACGAAGAACGGCTGCAGGGACCTCAGGGAGTCGTGGACCCTCGCGTCGTACGGAATGGCCCCGAGGTAATGGAGGTCGATGAGCAGGTACTTGCGGGCCACGTCGGCCATGGCACGCCCCAGGTGGAGGTCCCGCTCGTCACGGACCTTGTTCATGATCAGGCAAGGCTGGAAATTCCGGAGGGCCCGGTAGAGGATGGTCCCGTACGCCCGGTCGGCTTCGACGAGGGACTTGAAGAAGCCGTAGAGGGACTGTGAGTTTTTCTCGATCTGATCGAGCATCTTCTGGTGGAGGTCCGGGATCTTATAATGGTCCATGTAGAGCTTGAGGACCCTCATGATGCAGGACTTCAGGAACAGGTAGGAGTTTTCGATGGCCGTCGGCTCGGGCGTGGCCACGACGATCCCGGGGTTTGCGCTCAGGAAGAAATCGAGGGTGTTGAACGAGCTCCCGGTCCCCAGGTCGAGGATGATGTCCTGGGCCCTGAGCTGCCGGATCTGGCGCAGGAGCCGGAGCTTGCGATAGTGGTTCAGGTTGGCGACGAACAGGATGTTCTCGGTCCCCCGGATGATCCGCAGCCCCTCAAACGGTGTTTTGACGGCCGCCTCCTCCAGGACGGAGATCTTGTTCGTCAGGAAGTCGCCGAGGTCCGGGTGGCCGTTCCTCATCCCCAGGAGCGTGTGGAGGTTGGGGCCGCCGAGGTCGGCGTCGATCAGGAGGACGTCGCGCTCGAGAGAGGCCAGGTGGAGACCGAGACTGCTCGACACGAAGCTCTTGCCCGTGCCGCCTTTTCCTCCTCCGACAGCCCAGATTCGCGTGCCCATGTCCTTAGCGCAGGCCCTACATTAGCACACTCGGGACGGCTTTTCAAATTGACTTGGCGGGCGCTTTTCTTTAGAATTCGGGCTTCGCATGATGGACCTCAGAAGCAAACCTCCCCGGAAGGCGGCCGGCCGCAAAAGCGTCTTCGCCCTGCCGACGCTCGCGGGAATCACGCTCCTGGCCGTCCTCGTCGCCCTGCGCAGCCTGGGGCTCGTCCCCGTCCCCGCCGCCGTGCTCATTGCCGTTCGCTGGCTCGTGACCGCGCTCTTCGTCGGTCACGCCGTCCAGCGCCGCTCCCTGACGACCTGGATCGTCGTGAGCATGGTCGTCGGGGCCGGGATCGGCTACGACCTTCCGGCCGTGGCCGTCAACCTGCGGGTCTTCAGCCTGATCTTCCTCCGGATGATCAAGACAATCATCGCGCCCCTCCTCTTCGCGACCCTGGTCGTCGGCATCGCCGGCCATTCGGACATCAAGCAGGTCGGCCGGATGGGCATCAAGGCCCTCATCTATTTCGAGGTCGTGACGACCCTGGCCCTGTTCATCGGGCTGGCGGCCATCAACATCTCCCAAGCGGGGAAAGGGATCACCCTGCCGGCCGTGGCCAAGACGGAACAGCTGGCGGCGGCCCGTCAGTCGGCGTCCGACATCGTGGTCCATATTTTTCCGGAGAACATCGCCAAGGCCGTGGCCGACGGTCAGATCCTCCAGGTCGTCATCTTCGCCATCGTCTTCGGGATCGCCCTGGCCCTGATCTCCGAGGCCAAGCGGCGCCCGCTCCTCACGGTGACCGAAAGCCTGGCCGAGCTCATGTTCAAGTTCACCAACATCGTCATGCTCTTCGCCCCGGTCGGCGTCGGCTGCGCCATCGCCTACACGGTCGGTCACATGGGCCTGGGGATCCTCCTCAATCTCTTCAAGCTCCTGGCCACATTTTATGCCGCCATCGTCGTTTTCCTCCTGGTCGTCCTCTTTCCCATAGCCCTGCTCATCAGGGCCCCGATCCGGAAGTTCCTGAAGGCCATGGTCGACCCCGTGACGCTGGCTTTTGCGACGACGAGCAGCGAGGCCGCCCTGCCCCGGGCCATGGAGGCCATGGAGGCCATCGGCGTCCCGCGGAAGATCGTCGCCTTCGTCATGCCCACGGGTTACAGCTTCAACCTCGACGGCTCCAGCCTTTACCTGTCGCTGGCGGCCATTTTCGTGGCCCAGTCGGCCGGGGTCCACATGAGTTTCGGCCAGCAGCTGCTCCTCGTCTTCACGCTGATGCTGACGAGCAAGGGTGTGGCCGGCGTGCCCCGGGCCTCCCTCGTCATCCTCCTGGGCACGGTCGCCCAGTTCAACCTGCCCACGGAGCCCGTCTTCATCATCCTCGGGATCGACGAGCTCATGGACATGGCCCGGACCTCCCTCAATGTCCTGGGCAACAGCTTCGCGACGCTGGTCATCGCCCGGTGGGAAAAGGAGTTCGGGACGGAGCGTCCCTCCCCGGTCGTCCGGGAAGCCGCGGAATGATGGGCTTGCTATTTTCCCTTTTTTTTGGTATTCTTGACCGGAAATCCCTGAAAATCCCGCTTAGGAGCCTAACGAATTGGATAGTATCGGAAATGTCGATAGCAAATTCAGGTTCGTGATTCTGGCCTCGAAGCGCGCCAAGCAACTCTTGAGGGGCGCCAAACCCAAGATCAAGGCCAAGTCCCGGAACCTGATCCGCATCGCCCAGTCGGAAGTCAAAGCCGGCCTCATCGAGTACGAGCTCATTCCCACGGGAAAAGAAGAAACCCCGGAGGTGGATGAACGCATGTTCGTGGGCGCCGAAATCGTCGCCGAGGACCTCGGCGAGCCCGAGCCCCCGACGAGCAAGGACCTGAGCGACCTCGAGGCCGGCAAGGATGTCGAGCCCGACGCCGAGGAAGAAGAGGAAGAAGGCGAAGAGGAGCCCGAAGAAGGCCTCAAGGAAGAGAAGGACGAATAGCGCCGACCCCGCTCAGCCGGCCGCCGTTTTTCCCAGCCCCTTTTTCCTTTCCTGTCCGATCAACTCCACATAGTCCGTCTGGAGGAAATCCGCCCGGCCGAATCCCAGGCTCCGGGCGAACCGCGTGATCTCGTGCCGTTTCCCCTCGAGCTCGAGAAAATCTCCGGCGGACGTCTCGTCGAGGCAGATAAGCAGATTTCCCTTGCGCAGCAGCATCCTGTGCTTGCGGTAGGTAAAGGACGGCTGGAGGCCGAGGGCCTTGAGGATCTTCCGCAGCTGGCCGCCGTCGCTGACGGCCGTCTCGAATTCCTCCCGGACCTTGAAGGAGCGTGAAGGGAGCGGACTTCCCTTGAACGTCAGCGTCTGGCGCCGGCCGGATTTCCGGAACCGGAGAGCCCGCCGGCCCGCCCGCAGTTTCTCCTCCGGGAAGTCGTAGAGGGTGTTCTCCTCGGGGTGGCGCTCCCGGGAAACCACGGCCCCGAGCGCCAGGAGCTTGGCCAGGACCGCCTTGCGATCCTGGATCCGGATCTTGACCTCGGTTTCGATCATCGCCGCTGCTCCTCAGAAGGATGCCGACGGGGATCCCGGCGGCCGAGAGTTACCGGTCTCTGCCCAGCACGAACCGGGCCAGGGCGGCCAGGGCCTGCCGCGGCCCGGACTCGGGAAAGCGGTCGAGCAGGGACACGGCTTTCTCCGAGAATTCGCGGGCCTTGGCGGCGGTGTAGTCCAGGGCCCCGCTCGTCGAGAGAAGTTCGAGCAGGTCGTCCTTTTCGCCACGGGAGAGGTCCCTCCGCCTGAGAAGGGCGGCGATCCGCTCGCGGTGCGGACGACCGTCACTCTGGAGGGCCCGGATCAGGGGCAGGGTGACCCGCCCTTCGCCCAGGTCGGACATCACCGGCTTTCCCAGGGCCTTTTCGTCGCCCGTGAAATCCAGGAGGTCGTCGACGATCTGGAAGCACAGCCCGAGATTCGTGCCGTAGTCGGCCAGGTCATTCTCCTCCGCGGCGGAGGCCTGGCCGAGGATGGCGCCCAGCCGGCAGCAGGCCGAAAACAGGACGGCCGTCTTGTCCTCGATGATCCGCAGGTACCGCTCTTCGGATAGGCCGAGGTCGCCGCCCAGTGCGCATTCGTCGAGCTCGCCCTCGATCATCCGGGCCGAGACGTCGGCCAGGAGACCGATGACCCGGTTGTGCCTGGATTTGAGGGACAGCCCGATGGACTTTATGTAGAGGTGGTCGCCAAGGAGCACGGTGATGTTGGGCCCCCACTTGGAGTGGACGGACTCCGCGCCCCGGCGGACGTCGGCCTTATCGACGATGTCGTCGTGGATCAGGCTGGCCGTATGGACGAGTTCCACGAGGGAGGCCAGGAAGACGTTCTCTTCGCTTCCAACCCTGAACAGTCGCGAGGTGAGGAGGACGAGGGCCGGCCTTAACCTTTTTCCCCTTTTCCGGAGAATGTACCGGCTGACCTCGGCTGTGAGGGGATTCGCGGAACGCGACCAGGCTTCGAGTTGTTCTTCCACCCGGTCGAGGTCGGGTTTGATGTCGCCGTAGACCGCGGCCATGTCCCGTTCTTGGGAATCGGACAGCCACCGTGCGGCGAAAGGGAAGGGGAGGGTCATCGGTAGTTCAGGAACTGCATGTGGATGCCCAGGTCGTGGCCTTTGATATAGGCGATGACCTCCTGGAGGACATCGATCTTGGAGGACGAAACGCGGACCTCGTCTCCCTGGATGGCGACCTGGGCTTTGAATTTGGCCGTCTTGACCAGCTTGACGATCTCCCGGGCCTTCTCAATGGGAATGCCAACCTGAAAACGGACCTCCTGCTTGACCGTCCTGTTCGGCCCGTCCTCGATCTTCTGGTAGTTGAGCGCCCGGAGGGGCACTTTCCTCTTGACCAGCTTCTCCTCGAGGCCCACGCGGAGGGCCTTGACTTTGAAATCGTCCTCGGCGACGAGAGTCAGCTTGTCCTTCTCGAGGAGGATATCCACCGGGCTGTTTTTGAAGTCGAAGCGGTTACGGATCTCCTTCAGGGTGATGTTGACGGCGTTCGTCACCTCTTGAAGGTCGATCCGGGAAACGATATCGAAGGAATGGTCCTGGGCCATGGCGGGCCTATCTTAGCACCGGAGGCCCGTTTTTTCAAATGGGAACAAGCGGGCGAAATTCTCCGTCGTCGCCTCGGCCAGCTCCGATAAGGCCAGGCCCAGGAGCCCGGCCAGGATCCGGGCCGTCTCGACGACGAAAGCCGGTTCGTTGCGTTTGACCACGCCGCGGAGCGGCACGGGCGCGAGGTACGGGGAATCGGTCTCGACCAGGAGACGGTCGAGCGGGACCTTCCGGGCGACGTCGCGGAGATCGTGCGCTTTGGGAAAGGTCAGGATGCCCGAGAACGAGATGAGGAAACCCCGGTCGAGCATACCCCGCGCCGTGTCCCAGTTCTCGGTAAAACAGTGGAGGATTCCGCCGCCCGTGAACCGCTCGCCGTCGACCGCGGCCATGATGTCCGCCCCGGCGAGACGGCTGTGGAGGATGGCCGGCAGGCCGAGCTCGCGGGCGGCCCGAAGCTGGCGGCGAAGGGCGTCCTTTTGGCTTTCCGGGGTGGAGAAGTCGTAGTGGTAGTCGAGTCCGATCTCGCCCACGGCCCGGATCTCTCCCCGGGCGGCCAGCTCGGCGAGTTCCCGGAGGTGGCCATCGGTCAACTCCTTGGCTTGATGGGGGTGAACCCCGGCTGCGGCGAGAACTGTCGGATTGGACCTGGCCAGTTCCCTGATCGCGGGCAGGCTGCCGGGCCGACTGAGGTCGGCGGGACAAAGGATGGCGACGATCCCCGCGGCGAAGGCCCGCCGCACCGCCTCTTCACGGTCGGGATCGAATTCGGGCCCGTCCAGGTGGGCGTGGGAATCTACCAGACGGGGAGGATGGGCGGTCGTTTGCATCCCCGCCTCCACCTCCTTAAGATATGGGCAAATTGACCGAAGAATCCGCTCCCGGCCGGACGTCCCCTGAGTTACTGGGCTATTTTCGTCTTCAGCGTCCGCAGCGGAATCGCTCCGAAGCTCAGAAGCTTCTGGAGAAAGTCCTTCTGGCTGAACGCCTCTCCCTTGAGCTTGCGGTAGTCTTTTTCCATGTCCAGGATTTCCTGGTAGCCGATGTACAGCAAGGATGACTCCCCGGGGTTGAGGACGATAAAGTCCCAATAGCGTTCGGCCTCCGCTTGGGTCAAAAAGTTCTTCATCATGTAGTTGACGACCTGTTCCTTGTTGTACGTCCCCTCGTGGACGTTCATGTCCATCTGGAAGCCGATGACCGTCTTGAGGAGGACCTTGAGCTCGTTCAGCCGGCTCCTGAGGTCGTAGTTCCTGTACCCGTTCAGGACGAGCATGTCCTCGAGGTAGAGGGGCCACCCCTTGAGGAGGGCCTGGTTGGCCGCCATTCTCTTAATGACGGACGGGTCTTTCCGGGTCATATAGGTCGGCACGAAGCTCCCGGGATAAGCCCTCTGGATGGCCAAATAATCGATGAAGTAATTGTTGTGCTCTTCGAGGAAGGCCGTCGCCGTCTCAGGGGGCCAGTCGGCGGGGATAGGACGGACGTAGAGTGTGTAAGGGCCGCTGGCCTCGAATGCGCCCGGCCAAGTCAGCATGTACCACAGAGTGCCGCTCATGTATGGCGGCATCGGCTCGATCGCCAGGTTTTCATCGGGGAGATCCAGGAGCTGCTTCTCCTGGATGAAGCTCTTGATGCTGGCCGCGGCCTGGCTGACCCGGCCCGGGAATTCGTCCCGGCCCACGTGGTCGCCCTTGATCTTGTCGAACACGCCCTGGATGACCGTGTTGATGGCGAAGTCGGCGCCTTTTTGGGTAGCAAGCTGGTCAGCGTTGACGGTCGGGTACATAATTTTGAAAAAGGGGATGCAGATTTGGCCCATTGCGTTCCGGATATTCTTAACGTCGGCATTGGACCTGGCATTGATGTCCTGTTCGATCGAGAGGTTGCCCTGGCTCAGGTAACGGATGGCCTTGCGGTGGGCCTCGGGATTCCGGAAGTTGCCCGTCGAGCGGGGCAGGAGCTCGTTCTGGAGGAACCTCTGATAGTCATCGAGGGCCATCAGGATTTTCTGGCTTTCGGCCATGACGCCGGGGACCGACCCCGCCAACTTAGGGAGATCGGTCTTGTAAAAGTCGATGATTCCCGGCATCTGCTTGATTGCGGCCTGGGTGTATTCCTGGGGCGGGTTCTTCAGGTTTTCCTTGGCTTTCTTGATCACCGCGGGCAGGAGTTTGGCCCGGGCCGCGGCGGCCGGCGCCGCGGGGTTCCGGATGATCAGCGACCGGATGCTGTTGACGAAAAGATCGTTGTAATAGAGGGGATTATCGACCAGGAACAGGGAGTCCTCGAGTTTCAGGACCTGGAGGTCCATAAAATCGCGCATCATCTCCTGCTCGAGCTGCAGGTCGGGAGAGAGCTTGAACTTGTCGATTTTGCTGACCAATTCCTGGTTGAAGGCGTCCACGCTGTCCAGAAATTTTTCGATGACCGGCTGGCTCAGGTCCTCGAGCTTGTCGTTGTACTTGGTGAAGCCCTGGGCGGTGCCCTGTGTGGGAAAGAGCTTGAAATAGGCGTCCCAGAATGTTTCTTGGAATTTCTTGAACTTGGCGTCCTCGGCGTTCTGGGCCAGGGCGCTCCCGGCTGTGAACACCAGGAAGGCCAGCACCGTCAGTGTCAAGATTGTCTTTTTCACGCGCACCTCCTCGCGGCAACGGTCAATCATTGCCGCTCATGCTAGCATAATTCTCCGTTCCCTGACAATCCCTTTCGCCAACCCTCGATGTATGTGAAGAAAAGCCCGGCGTCACCAGCGGATGAACGCTGAAGCCCAAGTATATCCCGAACCGAAGGCCGTCAAGGCCACGAGATGCCCTCTCTGGATCCGGCCGCTCCGGACCGCCTCGTCTAGCGCGATCGGGATGGAGGCCGCGGTCGTGTTTCCGAGCCGGTCGATGTTGCGGATGACCTTGTCCATGGGCAGCTGGAGCCCTTTGGCGACCATCTGGGAAATCCGGTCATTGGCCTGGTGAGGGATGAGGGTATCGATATCGTCCACGGTCAGACCGTTGTGCTCGAGGCCGGCCCGGACGGCTTCGGGCATCCGCTCGCAGGCGTTGACGAACACGTGCCGGCCGTCCATCCGGGGATAGAATTTTCCCTGGTCGAAGAACTCCTTCTGGAAGGTCGGGTTGTCGCCGGGACAAGGCTTCTCCATCCAGAGCCGCGAAGCGAAGCGGCCGTCCGCGTAGAGGTGGGTTGAAAGGACACCCCGGCCGTCGTCCGTGTCGTTGGGCTCGAGGATCACGGCCCCGGCGCCGTCGCCGAAGAGCACGGCCATGTCACGGCCCTCGTCCGAGTAATCGAGGTTTGCCGACTGGACCTCGGCCGCAACCAGGAGAATCCTCTTGTAGGTGCCGGTGCGGATGAACTGGTCGGCCGCGGCCAGGGCGTAGATGAACCCGCTGCACTGGTTCCTCACGTCCAGGGCGCCGAGGGTGCCCAGGCCGAGCTTCGCCTGGACCAGGACCCCGATCCCGGGAAAATAATGGTCGGGTGAGAGAGTGGCGGCGACGATGAAATCGATGGAGCCCGGGTCGATCCCGGCGTCCGCGATGGCCAGGCGGGCGGCTTCGGCGGCCAGGTCCGAGGTGTTGACCCCGGGTTCGACGTGGTGGCGCGTGACGATCCCGCTCCTCTGGCGGATCCACTCATCGGACGTGTCCATTCGCTTTTCGAGGTCCTGGTTGGTGACGATCCTGGGAGGCACGAAATGGCCGGTACCCGTGATGACGGTTCTTCTGCTCATGGGCTATCTCAATTATAAATGATGGGGGACGAAAAATAAAGACAATCCTGAATCGGCCCCTCAGAGGAGCCCGTTCCTGACATACCAGTCGATCGTCTCCCGAAGGCCCTCCTCGAGAGACAAGCCGGCTTCGAACCCCAGGAGCTCCCGGGCCTTGCGGACGTCCGCCTCCCAGTTGTCCGGCCGCATATCCTTGAATTTGCTGAGGTTGAGGGCCGCGGGCTTGCCGCGCACCCGGCCGATGCCCGTGGACGCGGCCGCGACGGTGAAAGCCGCCCAGGCCGGGACACGGACGCGGACGAGTTTACGACCGAGGATGCGGGCCGCCGCCTCGCCCACTTCGTCCCAGCTTGCCGGGTTGGGGGCGGCGATATTGAAGATCTCGCCGCTCCGGAGCCCGGCCGCCGCGGCCAACGTGATCGCCCGCGCGACGTCCCGGGCGGCGCAAAGGCTGACCGTCTTCCTCCGCCGGCCATAGGCGGGAAGGATGCCCTTCCGGATCCAGCGGAAGAATTCCAGGAAATCCTCGTCGCGCGGCCCGTAGACGGCCCCCACCCTGAGGATGACGAGCGGGAAGCGGTCCTTGAAGGCCAGGGCCTCGCGCTCGCCGGCCAGCTTGCTCCGGCCGTAGGGAGACACGGGCCGGGGTTCGTCGTCTTCCCGGACCGGCCTTCCCGGCGAGGACGGCCCGGCGGCCGCCAAACTGCTGAGGAGAACGACCCGGGGCGACCCCCCTTCCGCGGCCAAGGCGTGAAAAAGACTTGCCGTCCCGGCCTGGTTTACAGTATAATAATCGCTTGGTTTGGAGGCCTTGGTCAAGCCGGCCAGATGGAAGACCACGGAGAGACCCGGCGGCAGCTTCGGGAGGTTCGAAAGGTCGCCCGTGAGCAGCCGCAGGCGGTCCCTTCCTTCGAAGCGGCGGGCTTTGGCCGGGTTCCGGACCAGGGCGTAAACCTCGGTGCCCGGGTCCTCGAGCAGACGGTCAATGAGGTGGCTCCCCAGGAAGCCCGTCCCTCCGGTGACGAGGACTTTCATACGGGGGATTGTATGAGATTTGGCCACGGCGGTCAACGATATCGGCGTCCCCTCCGGGGATTCCCGGAGGCCGGCCCCGATACATTTTGAACACGCGGACCATGGAGGCCGGAATGGATCTTTTTGATAAATGTCAGGAGTTCACGCGGGCCGAGGAATACCAGGCGGCGGACCTCTACCCTTACTTCACGCCCATCCAGGAGGCCAAGGGCAACCGCATCAAGGTCAAGGGCCGGCCCATGATCATGGTCGGTTCGAACAACTATCTGGGGCTGGCCGACCATCCGAAGGTCAAGGAAGCCGCGGAGAAGGCCATCGACCGCTACGGTGTCGGGACCTGCGGCTCCCGCTTCCTGACCGGAACGATCGACCTCCACGAGGAACTCGAGGACCGGCTGGCCAAGTTCATGAAGAGGGAAGCCGCCCTGACCTTCAGCACCGGGATGCAGACCAACCTGGGCATCATTCCCACGATCACCGGCAAGGGCGACGCCATCATCGCCGACCGGATGGTCCATGCCTCCATCATCGACGCCTGCCGGCTGTCGTTTGCGGACGTTTATAAATACAAGCACAACGACATGGCGGACCTCGAACGGCTTCTGGCCGCGCTGAATCCCGATACAGGGAAGCTCATCGTCGTCGACGGTGTTTTCAGCATGGAAGGGGACATCGCCGACCTTCCCGGCATCATCCCGCTGGCTAAAAAATACCGCGCCCGGGTCATGGTCGACGACGCCCACGGCATCGGCGTCCTCGGCGCCAACGGCCGCGGCACGGCCGAGCATTTCGGCCTCGAAGGCGACGTCGACCTCATCATGGGCACGTTCAGCAAGACCTTCGCCTCGATCGGCGGCGTCGTCGTCGGCGAGAAGAAGGTGATCTCTTACATCAAGCACCACGCGCGGTCCCTGATCTTCAGCGCCGCGGCGACTCCGGCCTCTGTCGCCTCCGTCCTGGCCGTCCTGGAAATCCTCGAGACTCAGCCCGAGCTCCGCAAGCGGCTCTGGGAAATCACGACGAAGATGCGCACGAGCTACCAGGCCATGGGCTATAAAACCGGGCCGTCCCAGACGCCCATCATCCCCATTCTCGTCGGCGACGACGAAAAAGGATTCATGCTCTGGAAACTTCTCCGCGAAGAGGGCATTTTCACGACTCCCGTGATCTATCCTGCCGTTCCCCAGGGACAGGCCCTGATCCGGACGAGCTATGGCGCCGGCCACACCGACGAGGAGCTGGACGCGATCCTGGCCGCCTTCGAGAAATGCGGCAAAGAGCTGGGCATTATATGACGACGGCCTGCCGGGCGGCCCGAAGGCCCCCGGCCATCTCCAGGTGGACACATAAAACATGAACACACACGCGCGCCGGATTTCCGTCCTTTTCGTGGGACTCCTGGTCCTGGCCCTGACCGCCGAAGCCGTATCCCCGACCATGCCCCTGGCCCAGGTCAAGCCCGGCATGAAGGGGCGGGGAAAGACGGTCTTCTCCGGGACGGTGATCGAGGATTTCGACGCCGAGAT
>Ga0315281_10007824_pt1 | contig 14972 bp, 15 predicted proteins | sample YL17G07_0_MG_FD_204540 | JGI IMG/M metagenome (GOLD analysis project Ga0315281, IMG submission 204540) | Sediment microbial communities from Yellowstone Lake, YNP, Wyoming, USA - YL17G07_0 | ecosystem: Environmental > Aquatic > Freshwater > Lake > Sediment | place: USA: Wyoming | collected...
ATTTATTAATGCCAATAATTTTATTTTCGTAATCTTTGGGCAAAGCAAAAGCATTCAAAAATCCTGGCCAGCCATTGTGCAGGGTAACCACCCGTTCTCTGTCTTCATCAGAAAATATTGAATTTGCTTTTTCTAAATTTGTTTGTCTTAAGTCCTCAAATAATTCCGGAGAGGTTACAGCAATAATTTTAACATCGTAATTTTGTTCCAAATCCTGTAAAATTTCTAAAACATTTGCTAAAACCTGGCCACCAGAAATTGCTAAAACAATTTTCTTTTTCTCATTTTCCGAATAATTCTTAAACACATAAGCGCCATTGATTGCTTCTTTTGCCTCCGGAACCGTAAATCCTGAGCCTGTCGAAGGACCCCTCTTAAAAACGGGTGTATTTGGTCGCATTACAGACAAGGCAATTGGCTCGCCTTTTTTCATAGCATAAAACAACATTTCGATTGTTTCATTGGCATCAAGTGGTTTATAAACCTTGATTCCCGGATAAGCCATAAATAATGACATCCAAAACATTCCATGATGTGTTGGTCCGTCTTCTCCTGTTTCTGGGCCGTCATGCGCAGCCAGCATTATAAAGAATCCATTGAAATTGGGATTAGCGTAATTATTAATTAATGCCATTCTTACTGAATTTGCCATAATTGATGTAAAAACCCCATAAGTTGCAAAAACACTCATTGCTTTAAATCCACCTGGCAAGATATCTTGGGTTAAAGAAGTAGACATCATTGCCATATTTTGTTCAGCAATGCCAAATCTAATTCCCCTGCCCAATGGATTATTTTGATTTATAATTCCATAAACATTTTCTGCGGCTCCAGTTAAAATTGACTTCATTAAATCCCCTGAGCCCAAATAGAAAAATGCGGTCTGCGACATCATCCATTTAAAAAATGCCTCTGTTGCTTTTCTGGTTGCAATTGATTTACCTTGTTCAAAAACTAATTCTGCTGGTAATGTTTCTGGTCTTTTTATTGTTCTATAATCAGCTATTACGCGATTTCCAAGTGCTTTCTTCATTTGTTCTAATAATTCTTGTTCTGGTTTTTGTTTTTTTGCACCAATTTCTATTCTTTCGATTAAATATTCAACACATTCATTGGTTAATTTTGAAAGCACAACATCAATATCTTTAATTTGTTCTCCTTCAATTCCTGGAACATTAAATCCTAATTTTTTCATAACTTGAACATATTCTTCGTGCGGAAGCGGCGTACCATGAGAATCAGCAGTCCCTTCTAATTTGCCGTAATCCTTACCTTTAATTGTATGTGCAATAATTACTGTTGCTCTTTTGTTATCAAATCCTTGAAACGCTTTTCTGTAGGCATAAATCAACTCCGTGACATTATGGCCATCAACTTCAATAATATTCCAGCCAGAACCAAACCAATGATTTAAATACGGTGAATTAATCACATCAGTAATTGGGCCATCAATGCCAAATTTATTTAAGTCCAAACTTACAATCATATTGTCCATACCCAATGATTGGATTAGATTTCTTGCTTCATAAGACATTCCTTCTTCGGTTTCTGCATCTCCAGCTAAAACAAAAATTTTTGTATTCAGCCCATTTGACTTTTGCAATGTTGCCAAACCCAATGCTGCTGACAATCCGTGCCCAGAAGAACCAGTGGATATGTCGGATAATGGATAATTTGATTCCACATGGCCACTAGGACCGCCACAATGTCTAAACTTAACCAAACAAGCAGGATAAAACGCCTCTAATTTTTTAATATCAAATTTCTCTCCTTTTCTTTTTAATGATTCATAAATTAAAGATAAAATTGAGTGAAATAATGGCGTGCAATGACCAGCTGCCCAAACAATTCTATCTCTGCCTGGATGATTTGGATTTAATGGGTCAAAAATAAAATCACCAGACAAAAGTAAAGATAAAATTTGTTCTACTTTTGATGATGATCCGCCGGGGTGGCCGGATTTTATGCTATCAATGGCGCAAAATGCCATTGCTCTTAAAATTTTTGCTAATTGATTTGTCTTTTCCAAGTCAATTCCCTCAATTGGTTTTAAATTTAAATCCTGCAAATTGATATAATATCCGCCCTCGGCAAGATATTTAAATCTTTTGGGCTCTTTTTTAATTAAAGAATTTAATTCTTTTTTGTCTAAAATATTATAATTCATCTTTTTTGATTTAGAACTACTCCGACGCTTGCGGTCGGAGCCCCGTACCTCCGACAAAGTCGGAGCGTCGGGGTTGATTTTTTTAATTTTCATATATTTAATTATAGCAGAAATTAAAATATAATAAAAATGAATTACTATTATTTTGTTCTACCAAAAACCGTCCCAAATAAAAAGGACGGTTTTATAATCAACACTAATTACCGTATTTAAATTGAAAAATTAACATTTAAAGTTTTGGCAACCATTGCTAATCTTTTCTTGAATCTATCTATTTCTATTTGTGGCACTAAGTCTGTAAGCAGTTCAAGAAATATTTTTATCTTCTTATTGTCTGCCAAAATATTTTTTAAAAAAATCTCGTTTTCTAGAATAAACCTCTCATATGCAGGATATTCGTTTTCGGTTAACGCCTGAAAAGTCAAACCATTATCAATAGCTATTATCCGACCATCTTTAATCATATAATTTCCAGTGCGATCATCGTTGCCTATTAAAAAATCAAAGGCATATAATTTTGACTTGTCTTTCAAAAAAATATCGCTAAGCTCCTCAGATGACGTGTCTGTCGGCATATGAGCATCTTTAACAAAAACTTGAGCGCTTCCCACTCTCCCATCTATATCACGGATCACTGTGGGAGGCACTAAGTTCCAGTTAAAAATTTTATCAAAAAGATACGTAGCTCTCTCTTTTTTGTATTGGACATATTTTTTGAGTTCGGAATCCTCGCCGTTATATGGTTTAAAAATTACACTTACATCGTCTTTAAGGTCAACAAGCAGAACCTCGTTAAACTTAGTGTTAAGACGCTTAATTTTGATCGGTTCTCGATTAGTGATAATTTCTTCAAGGCAATTGTCCGGAATTGGTTTTAATTCTTCTTGTCCCATGTTTTAATAATTTAAAGTTCCGTTTTGTTGTCGTTTGCTTAATACTTCTAACATGTCTTTGGCCATACTTGCTAAATCGTATTGTGGTTTCCACCCCCACTCTTTTCTGGCGCAAGAATCATCAATCGATTTTGGCCACGAATCAGCAATTTTTTGACGAAAATCTGGCTTATATTCACATACAAATTCCGGAATATGTTTTTTGATTTCTTCTGCCAATTCTCTCGCCGAAAAACTCATTGCAGAAAGATTGAAATCGGTATGATGATTGAGAGAAAAAAAATCTGCCTCCATTAAATCTATAACCGATTTTAAACAATCGGGCATATACATCATTGGAAGAACTGTATCTTCACGTAAAAAACAGGTGTATTTTCTATTTTTTACTGCAGCAAAGAAAATTTCTACTGCATAATCAGTTGTGCCTCCGCCAGGCAATGTTTTGTGGCTAATAATTCCAGGAAATCGGCACCCGCGAACATCAAGATTAAATTTTTTCACATAATAATCAGCAAGCAGTTCGCCGGCCACTTTGGTTAAACCATACATTGTTTTTGGACGTAAAATGGTCTCTTGTGGAGTATTATCGCGAGGGGTTTCTGGCCCGAAAGCAGCGATAGAACTTGGAATAAAAACTTTATTTATCTGATTTTCTCGCGCAACTTCAAGAATATTATACGTTCCATTAATATTAACATCCCAGGCGAGAGCAGGATTTTCTTCTCCTTTTGCTGAAAGTATTGCCGCTAAATGGTAAATTGTATCAATGTTATGTTTTTTAACTGCCATTTCAATGCTTTCCTTTTTAACCACATTAACAATCTCAAAAATGCCCATATTATCTTTTTTAATAATATCTGTAGCTAAAACATTGTCATCGCCGTATTTCTCTCTCAAAATCGGAATTAACTCAGAACCAATCTGTCCCGACGCACCCGTTACCATAATTTTTTTTGATTTTGAACTATTTTTTATATTGATTTTTTTAATCATCATAAAATAAATAAACAATTAATTGTTATTACTATTTATTATAGCTTTAATAAAAATTAAAAACAAGAAAAATAAAGAGGCAGAACCCATGTTCTACCTCTCGCATTTTAAATCTTACTTCGGTCTAATCCATCCGCGCCGTTCGTCCCACTTGAGATTTTCATTCTCAAGGTGTTCACGACATGTTTCGCAAATCACAGTATGTTTTTGAATTCCGTTCAAGCTCCTCTCTATCTCTTTTTTAGTCATTATTTTGTCTCGAAAGAGATTAGTAACACGCGCTTTAATCTCCTTACATACGCTTGGTGAAATGATTGTAATATTCATTAAAGAACTCCTCCTTTTAGGATTTATATAAAGTATATCAAATTATTTGTTTGCTGTCAATTGCCCGCATGCTCCAGAAATTTCTGAACCCAAACTTTTTCTAATCGTTGTGCTAATTTTATTTTTAATTAAAAAGTTTTTAATTCCTTGAACTTTATTATAATCAGAGGCCTTTAATTTGGACTCGGTTGAATTATATCTAATCAAATTTACGTGCAATAAATAATTATTTTTAATTGATTTTAAATATCGCAGTAATTCTTCAATATCTTCTTTGGTATCATTGATACCTTTAAGCAATAAATATTCAATAAATATTTTTCTTTTTGTGATTTGGAAATAATTCTCAATTCCCTGTTTTATTTTTTCTAAATTATATTCTTTGTTTATTGGCATATATTTACTTCGTTTTTCATTATTGGCAAAATGCAATGAAATCGCCAAATTTATTTGCGGAAATTCTCTGGCAAAATTTTCAATCTTATTCATAATTCCGGAAGTTGAAACCGAAATACTGCGCGAACCAAAACCAAATAAATCTTCATTAATTAAGTCCGATAAACTTTGTTCAACATTTTCCCAATTCAAAAATGGTTCGCCCATGCCCATCAAAACAATGTTGGAAACATTGTTTTGAATTTTCAATTTACAATTTTCAATTTTCAAATGCTGACGCCAAAATAAAATTTGATCTGTGATTTCTTCTGACAATAAATTCCTTTTAAACCCCATTTTACCAGTTGCGCAAAATTCACAGGCCAGAGCGCAACCTGCTTGCGATGAAATGCAAACCGACCATAATTCTGGTTTTGGCGAAATTAAAACCGTTTCAATAAAATTATTATCTTTTAATTTTAATAACGCTTTAAACGATTTTTTATCTTTTGAGACCAAAAGATTTTCTAACTTAAAGGATAAAATCTCAATTTCTTTGTCTAATAATTCTCTTAGGTTCTTAGGGATATTTTTTATTTCTAAAAATGAAGAAACGCCATCTTTGTAGATGGCTTTTTTAATTTGCTCTAACCGATATTTCGGTTGTTCATTCTCAATCAAAATTTTCTCTAATAAATTTACGTTCATACTACGTTCAATATAACAAAAATGTTATAATAAAACAAGTATGATTACTTTACCCGCAAGTTCCGGTTTTTTGGGCGTACTTCAATGGCTCTTACAAAATAGCTATCCATTGATGTTTTTAGGTATGATTATTGAAGGGCCAACAATTATCGCTGCTGCTTCATTTGCTGTAACTATGGGATATTTTAATTTGCTGATTATTTTTATCCTTGCCGTTATAGGAGATATTATTGGTGATTTTATTTTTTATTCTTTGGGCTATTTTGGAAAAATGGCTTTTGTTAAAAAATTCGATAAAAAATTTAAAATTTCTGAAACAAGAATTGAAAAACTAAAAACCCTCGTTGAAAAACATCCCTGGAAAATAATTGCAGCCATCAAATTATCACCATTAATCCCAATGCCGGGATTAATTGCCATTGGAAGCACCCATTTGCCTCCTAAAAAATTCGCCACAATAATTATTTCTATCATTATTCCAAAAACAATTTTATTTATGAGTATTGGATATTTTTTTGGACACGCCTATAATAGAATTTATAAAATCATAAATAATGGAGTTTATGGAATTTTAATTATATTGGTTGTGGTGTTTGTTGTTCAGTATTTATATAAGAAAATTTCCGCAAAAATTTCTCAAAAATTAGAAAGCGAATAAAACAAAAATTGCCCCGCAACTGCGGGGCAATTTTTTATGCATTACTTTTTATTTCAATCACATCGCCATCTTTGACGACGTATTCCTTACCTTCGGTGCGGATTAGGCCTTTTTCGTGCGCGTGCACAAAGCCATTTGCGTCTAATAAGTCCTTCCAATTCACAACTTCGGCTTTAATAAAACATCTTTCAAAATCAGTGTGAATAACTCCGCCTGCCTGTGGCGCAGTACTTCCTCTGGTTAATGTCCAGGCACGTGTCTCATCTGCGCCGGTTGTTAAAAATGTAATTAAATCCAATAATTTATATGCTTCTTTAATCAAATCGTCTAATTTTGATAATTCTGGCAACCCTAATTCCTTTCTTTCTTCTTTTCCCAAATCATTTGCCCCAAATTCACTCAAAATATCAATAATGATGCATGGCCAGTCCTTGTCTTTAAAAACGTTAATAATTTCATCAGGAATTTCTTCTTCCGAGCCATTTAACAAATAAAGTCGTTTTTTCATGGTCAAAAATTGATAATTGTGTAGAATTTTTAATTCTTCTTCATCCCATTTCATTTCGCTTAAAATTTTTCCGGTTTTTAAAAATTCTTGCGCTTTTTTTAATATTTCGTATTCCTTAAGAATTTTCTTGTCTTTTGATTTTATTTCACTCACTAGGCCTTCTAAACGCTTGTCTGTGGTCTCTAAATCCTTTAAAGCCATTTCTGTGTCTAAAATCTCTTTATCTTCTACTGGGTCGATTTTTTCTCGAGTATTGATAATTTTTGCATTTTTAAAACAACGCAAAACATAAACAATTGCATCAACCTCACGAATGTTTGCCAAAAACTTATTTCCCAGACCTTCACCTTGGCTTGCACCTTTAACCAATCCCGCAATATCTACAAATTTCACTGTTGCATAAATCTTTTTTGCTGAATGGGTTAAATCTGCTAATTTATCAACTCTTTCGTCAGGAACAGCAACAACACCAATGTTTGGATCAATGGTGCAAAAAGGATAATTTGCGCAATCCACTTGTTTTTTAGTAATTGCCTGAAATAAGGTTGATTTTCCCACATTCGGCAATCCCACAATTCCAATCGATAATGACATATCTTTATCCTATCAGAAATCATTAAAATTGAAAAGTTTTTAAAAACTACGACCTCGCAAGTCGTAATTTTATTTTAAGCTATTGACTTTTAAAATAATTATACGATATAATAATATTAACATTAACGCCTGAAAAGAAGGAGGAGCAATGCTTTTGAAGGTTCCTTAACGTAAGTTCTAATCGATAATGATTAGAACTAAAACAATTTGTGGTTGCGTCTTCTTCGAGAAAACGTATCGGTTCTCAAGGAGATCAAAAATGATTAGAGCACCCACTAGGTTCTTTTTCGCCGGCTTGACCATCGTGTTCGACATCAGACAGGCCGGAAAGACGGCCATCCGGGCTATCAGAGCATAGCCCGCACCTCATCCTTTAAGAGGTCTATAACGACCTCCGCAAAGCCTCCACGGAGGCAAGCCAACAAATGCCCGAGGGGAGCTAAAATCCCCTCTTTTTTTTATTTCAAATATTTTCTGTTTTTTAATTTATCTGGTAAATATTCTTGTTTTTCTTGATAATTAAAATCCGGGGAATATTTGTAATCCTTGCCATAATTCAAGTCCTTCATTAACTTGGTTGGCGCATTGCGGATGTGTAAAGGCACTGGCAAATTGCCAAATTCTCGAACATCATTTAATGCTTTTTCATAGGCAACATATAGCTCATTTGATTTTTTACATTTTGCCATATAAACAACTGCTTGCGCTAAAATCACTCCGCACTCTGGCATACCGATATAATGGCAAGCATTATACGCGCTTACCGCCTGTTCTAAAGCAAGTGAATTTGCTAAACCAACATCTTCAGAAGCAAATCTGATTATTCTTCTCGCAATATATAACGGATCTTCCCCGCCTTCTAACATTCTACAAAGCCAATAAATTGCCGCATTTGCATCTGACCCGCGCATTGATTTATGAAGCGCAGAAATAATATTATAATGTTCTTCGCCATTTTTATCATATAAAAGATAAGATTTTTGAAACGCTTCTTTAATAATTTCTGAAGTAATATTTTTTGATAAAGACGTAGCGTATTCCAAAACATTTAGAGCGGTTCGCGCATCACCATTAGACATATGCGCCAATAGATCAATTACCTTTTTATCCATTTTAATTTTTAAATAACCTAATCCTTTTTCTTTATCTTTAATTGCTTTAGTAATTATCTTGATTATGTTTTCTTTGGTTAATTGTTTTAAAACAAAGACCCTGCATCTTGAAAGCAAAGCTCCAATAACTTCAAAACTTGGATTTTCCGTGGTTGCGCCAATTAAAATAATTCGTCCTTTTTCTACATCGGGCAATAATGCGTCTTGCTGTTTTTTGTTCCAACGATGAATTTCATCAATAAATAAAATCGTTTTTTTGCCCAAACGTTCATTTTGTTTTGCAATTTCAACAATCTCTCTTAATTCTTTAAGTCCAGTATCAACAGCGCTAATTTTTTTAAAATCGGATTTGGTTTTTTTGGCAATAATATAGGCCAAGGTTGTTTTTCCGCTTCCCGGAGGTCCCCAAAAAATTATTGAAGGCAATTGATCTAATTCAATTGCCTTTTTAAGTAATTTGCCATCATCAATAATTTCTTCTTGCCCAAGAAACTCATTCAGGGTTTCTGGTCTCATTCTATCTGCAAGTGGATTTGAAAAATGCTTCATAATTTTATTTTTCTAATTCATCTAAAACGCATCCCCCGCAACCACAATTTAATTTTCTATAGCTAGAAATATTAATTACTGAATCTTTTCTTAAACCAGTGAAAATAATCTTATCTCCTCTTTCAAATTCTCTGTCTTTTAATTTAAACGATTCAGATGGAAATATTGCATCTAAAATTTGTCCGTTTAAATCCATAATTTCTATTTCATTTTCGTTAATTTTATAAATTCTACCCTCATGAGTATCGGGAAGATTGGTTGACCTTGGACCACCGTAAAAAAAATCATTAATCAAGCAAGAAACGCCTTGATGTAAAAAGGTCTTATGAATAATGAGTCCACAAACTGCGCCAAAAATCACAATAAACAACAAAGAATAAATTAACGGTCTTTTATATGTAAATTTATATCTTTTAATTAATTTTTCAATCAAAATTATCGCAATTAAAACTATTAATACAAAAATCCATGGTAATAAATAAATTGCCGATAATATTCCCTTAAATCCAGATCCAATCAAAAATTGAGCTCCATTATTTTCTGATGAAAATACGATAAAACTTATTAAAAACACAATAATCACAATTAAAATAATTACTATTATTGTTACGACGATCGCTTTTAGGAAAAAATAAAATTTGGGATGCATTTTAAATTCACCCTTTTTAATCTTGTCTAAAATTTGCTCTTTTATTGAGTTTTTTTGTTTCTCATTTTTCATAATCTATATCAATATTATCACACAAAGATTTTAATATTTCTTTACCTCTTTTTAATCTAATACCAACTGTGGGAACTGGTATTTGTAAAACATCAGAAATCGCTTTATAGTCCATTTCTTCTAAATAATATAAAACCAATGGTTCGCGGTATTTTGGAGACAATTTTTCAAAACATTTATCTAGACTTTTTTTTGTTTCTTCGTCTTTTGCCAAACTATCGGTTTTTTCATGGGAAATCGGATGTGGAAAAACAGTATCTGGGTCAAAAAATAACATTGGTAATTTTTCTCTTTTTCTCAAAGTGTTAATTATTTCGTTATGCGCAATTCTATAAACCCAGGGAGAAAATCTTTTATCTAAATCAAAACTTTGAATATTGGAATATGTTTTAATGAAAATTTCCTGCACAACATCTTGAATGTCTTCAATACTAGATATGAATTTTCTCGCATATCTTTTTATCTTTCCTTCATATTTTTCAATTAAAACTCCAAACGACTCGCTGTCGCCAGATTGCACCATTTTAACAATTTCCTCATCGGTTCTTGTGTCCATGTTTTACACTCTTAATTATACGTTCAATTAAATCCATTTGTTTCACGATTTTAGCGGCTGTCTTGATATTGATAAACCGCAGTTGAAATTTCCTTAATTAGATTTTCAGCGCTGGGAATGTCCGTAAAATTCTTGGTCATAACACAAAGAAGATATGGATTTCGCGGATGATAAACAATTCCGCAATCATGAAATTGTATCTCAATAATATTATTGCCCTGCTCTATGCTTCTTGAGCCATACTTATGGGAAATTATAATATTTTTTGGCACCCCAGCAACCAAACCATCATTATAATCGGTTTCACTTAAAAATTGTAATGCTCTTTCTGAAAAATCATTCATCAAATAGGTTGAATTATATAGGATTCTAAAAAAATAAGAAATGTCTCTGGTGGTAATAAAATCAAAATTTTCCGGATGCTCTATGTCAAACGGAATAGATATCTGTAAGTCCTCATACAATGATTTTATAGTCGAAGCATTTAACAGAGAAACCAATAAATACATTGCATTATTGTCGGAATACCTAATCATTCTTTGAATTAATTCTTCAACCGTATAAGTTTCTCCGGTTACAATATAATTTTTGGACTGAATTGCTTGCTTAGAATTTGTATCAATGCCGCCAGTATATTTAATCTGCTTTGCAAGTAAATATGGATCAGATTCGGCTAATCTGTAAAAAGCAATCATAATTGCCACCTTTCCTATGCTCGCAGAATTAAATTTCTCGTTTTCATTAACATCTATTCTGCCATCAGTTTTAAAATCCTGAAAATAAACTGATGCTATAATCTTATCGTCTATTTCTTTTTTTGTATTGATAATATTTTTTAATTTTGTTTCCAAAATTTTTAAATCCGAGTAGTCCTTTTGTGTATTTGTATCACAGACCAATAATGGTTTTACAAACTCAAATCCGCTTAATCTTAATGGTGAAGAGGCGCATTTTAAATTTTCTATTCTTGATCCCCTCAAAACCCATCCCATTATAAAAAATATTATTATGAGAATTAGATAAATCAAGATAAATCTCTTTTTTATAATCATAGTAATATTATAGCATAATTTTTATAAAAATAAAACTAAAAAGAGTCCCGCAACAGGACTTTTTTATGGCTCGGGTGGTTGGACATAGTTATTTGTCCTCCATAGTTTTAACGAAGGACGGAGAACCTGGTATTTTAGGAATTTACCAGGTTTTTATTTTAACTTTATGTCCCACCGATAGTCACATATATATTTTACAATTATTTTGCTTTTCCCAAAATAGTTTCTAACATTATCTAAATTTACAAAAATTTCATTGGCCTGATAAAGAGCACGTTCTAGATATTCCTCGTCCAAATTATTTGGAATCAGTATTTTAACTCTACAATCAAATGGTTGTCTTATTGTGCTTTCTATTTCAATATAATCTACTTTGGAATTCGGGGATGTCAAATGTTTATATGATTTTATAATAATAGTTTTAATTATGTCCCAACATAATCCAGGAACAATAATTAATTTAAATAAAGTAAAAATAGCTCCATAAAAAGTTTCCGGATCGAACTTCATGCCTCCGCCGAATCTCGGTTCTATTTTTTTATATTTTATAAGTTCTTTGGCATTTCGATATATTATTTGAAATTTGGATTTGATTTTAAATAATCCAAATTTAATAGCCATTCCGAATTTAGAATCTCTTTTGTGTTCTACAATATCAATTTCACTTAAATTTAAATCTGATTTCTTTAATTCTTCCAGAATTTCAGCCTTTTTATTGTTTGTAATAGATATAAAAATTTTATGCATATTTAAAAATCCGCTACCATAATATCATTTATGAAATCAAAATAATGAGGTTGTCGAGGGTTTGTGGTTTTAACTTTCGAGCCAACAGGATTATACCAAAATTCAATATTCAAATAAAGTTGACTTTTTGTATTATTGGAACTTGCTGCTTGTTTTATTTGTTGTAAATTATAACCCGCGGATCTTAAGAGGTCTTGAACGTCAAAGTGCCCATTTCCTCCACCAAATGGTTGAAGGTCAAATGAATGTTGCCCTCCATAAAATCCGCTCGATGAAACATTTTGACCATAAACTGTTGCATTAAGTTTACACCAACATTGTAAAGATACTTTGCTGTGATTCTGTAAAATGAATGCGAAGTGGTAAGGCGTATTTGGGTAGGGCACTAACGCAAATGACGCACTTGGAACCCATGCCTCTCTTGCAAGCAAATAAGTATAATACACATAAAGCAATACCGCTACCAAAGTAAGAATTAAAGAAAAATCAGCTATCTTGCCAAGAACTTGAAATCCGTAAAATAATTCAAGCATTAATCCAACCAAAGCCAAAACGACCAATGCAATTACAGATATAAATAAAACAAAAGGAGTCTTCATAAATCTATTTTTTCTTTTCAATTTCTTTTATTTTATTAATTATTTCTAATAAATTTTCTTTCATCTCGTGCTCCCATATTCTTATAATTTTCCACCCAATTTTTTTATAATGCGAACTGACTAATTTATCTCTTTTTTTATTGTTATTTATTTTATTAACCCAATAATTGTGATTTGACCCTGGCATTCTGCAATGCGTTTTGCACCCGTGCCAAAAGCAAGAATCAATAAATATAACCATTTTCTTTGATGCTATAACTATGTCAGGTTTGCCAAAATGTTTGGAGCTATTTTTTCTGTATTTTATGCCTTTTTCTGATAAAATCTTCCTAACACCTTTTTCAAGCTTAGTTTCAACACTTTTTATTTTGCTCATTAAAAAACTTCTGGCATTTTTTGTTATTTTATCCGTCATTTTTAATTTGATTAATTATTTCTGCTGGGTTTATTTTAAATTGAAGCATATTTGCTGTTGGTCTGCCATTATCTCCACCTTTCCTTTGCATTCCTATTCTGCCTATTTTAATGCTTCCTTTATTGGTTATTCTAACTTCACCATTGCCATAAAAATTAATAATCACAGACATGGGCAATAATGTCCACAAATTATTTGGTTTTATGTAAATCAACATCCAAGAAGCAGAAAGCCTGTCTCTACCTTTCAAAATATCGGCTATAACTAAAAATTTATTACTTTCAAAAAAATCGACAATGTCTTTCTGGGTTTGATTATCCATTTCATTAAAAAACATCTTGCGTGGGTCTTTGAGTTTCCTTTTTTGTGGCCTTATTTCGCCCGTAAAAAGTTTCAAAGATTTAATTATGTTTTTTGGCATCTTCCATAATTCAGCATATTTATCAACCCACCTTTTATCAATTTGGTTAAATCCATTGAGATTGCTAACTAATTTCACAGAAATGTTTTCTGCGACAATAGCATCTTTTAAATATATTTTAATCTTTACCTGAACATCTGTTTTGTGAGAACCAGTTATTTTTATTGCTTTAACTCTTTCGATTTTATCTAAATCATATTCCATTATCTTTAACCAGCATTGTGCATCCTTATCTTTCTTCCAATTATTAAATTTTTTAACAACATCATCCTCATTTTTAAATCCGCTTTTTGCTGTTGACGAACCCCTTCTTACCAGTTCTTTGATATTATCTAAAATTTTTTCCATAAGATTAAACCAAACTAAATTGTTTGGGTTGAATTACTTTTTTGTTTATTAAAGATAAATCTCTTTTATTTTTTAATTCAGGATATTTTTCAATAATTTTAGCAAATATCGCTTTTAAAACTGGCACAGAAACACTATCGCCGAATTGTTTATAGGCGATATTGCGATTTTCTGGAAGCATAAAAGTTTCTGGAAAGCCCTGCATTCTTGCACATTCTCTTGGAGTCAATTTGCGAATCTTACCATCAACAAGATAGGCTCCTGTTTTGCTTGCCGCCCCGCCACCATAAGCAGACAAAGTAATCCCCGACGCATAAGTTGAATATATTCTTTCTCCTTGTCCGCCATTATTTATTTGGCCTATCTGTAGTGGTCTGCGGGGATCAATTACTTTTTTTTCGTCGCCATATATTTTCATGTCTCGCCTATTAATATAACAATCTTTTGAGGCAATTTGTTCGTTTTCGAGAATATCTTTTACAATTTTAATTTCATTTGTTGGTTTTGGGAAATCAAAATTTTCAATTCCTAAATCTTTTTTAAAAGCTACTATATATATTCTTTCTCTTGCCTGTGGTAATCCATAATCACTAGATTTTAAAATTTCAAAAAATGGCTTATATCCTATGTCATCCAAAACATTTAAAATGGTTTTCAAGGTATTGCCATCATCGTGTTGCGCAAGATTTTTTACATTTTCAAGAAATAATACATCAGGATTATGATATTTAGCTATCCTTGCTACATCAAAAAATAAACTGCCCCTAATATCTTTAAATCCTAATCTCTTGCCAGATATGCTAAATGCTTGACAGGGAAATCCCGCGCATAAAACATCATGTTTGGGAATTTCTTCTTCTTTTATTTTTGTTATATCGCCATGAGGCAATTCACCAAAATTTTTTAAATAAACATTTTGAGAATTTTCATCCCATTCAGAACTAAAAACACAAGTCCCGTCGAAATCTTTTATGGCCAATCTAAAACCGCCTATTCCAGCGAAAAGGTCTATAAAAGAAAATGTTTTTTTGTCTGTTCTTTGTTTTATCATAATTCATCTTTATTTTATCACATTTTAACCTTCAAGTAAAATCAAAAAAAAATCGTTCCAAGCACAATAGAAAGATTTGCTTGATTTAAAATAATTTTTTGTATATAATAAAAATACTATCATTCCGCAGTAGCTCAATGGTAGAGCAGCTCCCTGTTAAGGAGTTGGTTGTAGGTTC
>Ga0315281_10007825_pt1 | contig 14972 bp, 12 predicted proteins | sample YL17G07_0_MG_FD_204540 | JGI IMG/M metagenome (GOLD analysis project Ga0315281, IMG submission 204540) | Sediment microbial communities from Yellowstone Lake, YNP, Wyoming, USA - YL17G07_0 | ecosystem: Environmental > Aquatic > Freshwater > Lake > Sediment | place: USA: Wyoming | collected...
AAGTCGATCTCCTACGTTGTTCGGACCGGGACGGGGACGGCTTTCTTCTTTATCCGGGTGATAAAGCAACCCATTTCGGAAAGGAACTCCGGCTCGAGGTCATACCCTTTGCAGGCCTCAAGGATTTGCAAGGTAGCCGTGCCCCAGTGTTCAATCAGCCGCGCCCGGTAGAGCGCGTGGGCAAGACGGGGATTACGCGGATAAGACGCATGCTGGCGATAGAGGTCTTCAATGCTCAAATCCGGCGGCAAAACACCCGGATTCCAGACTTCCAGACGATCGTCGAAAATGCGGACCTGAACCGTCTACTGCAAATCGATTCACCACGCCCCTCCCAATTCTTGCTTGTCTTTTGAATTTAGGGAGGATAAAATTGAAATGGCTAGTGATTCACTCCATCTATTTAAGGATATTTTTTCGTGGAAATTAGAGAGCTTTTGACAAAAAAAAGGGAAGAGATTCTCCGGGTCGCCGCCAATCGGGGAGCGTATAATGTTCGGATCTTTGGCTCAGTGGTGCGCGATGACGCCAGTCCGAGCAGTGATGTTGATTTCTTGGTCGATCTTGAGCCTGAACGCAGCCTTTTAGATGTCGGGGGATTGGTAATGGATCTGCATGACCTATTGGGCCTTGAAGTGGACATCGTTACCGAGAAGGGACTGCACTGGTACATTCGAGATCGGGTTATAGCGGAAGCACGCCCCCTATGAAGGACGATAAACTCTATTTGATTCACATCCGCGAGTGCATTGAACGCATTGAAAAATACACCGCCGGAGGGGGAAAAGATGCATTCCTGGCTTCCACGTTGGTTCAGGATGCAGTTATGAGAAATCTCCAAACAATGGCGGAATCAACCCAACGTCTGTCGGATGCTGCCAAGGAAGCCCATCCCGAGGTGGATTGGTATAAGATTTCTGGTTTTCGTAACGTGCTCGTCCATGGATATCTGGGTGTGGATTTGGACAGAGTATGGATAATCGTTGAGCGAGACCTGCCCGGTCTAAACCGGGCAATTACCTCTATGCTAAAAGAACGGGAGTAGGGCTCCCAGCAGGGCTTTCGCAACGCTTTGGCAGAGGTTCCACCCTTTCATGGCTGACCATCCTGCGGGCCCACTGGCACGCCTACCGCGTCGGGCCAGGACGACAGGAAATCCGGCTTCACTGGCTCCCGCCGATTCCGGTCAATGTCGAAGGCCTTAACTGAAAATATGCACCTTGAGGTTGCAAGGGCAGGAGCGAAGCGAATCGCGCATCCTGGTTAGGATTGCCTGGATTTCGAGTCGAGTGTATGAGAATTTGATGGCGGAGATAGGAACAGAATTATGGGTCTGCGCCCCGGCTGTCGCTCAGGCCGTCCAAAAGATTGAGAATCAAGTATGAGGGGGTGTATTAATTCAGCTACGTCCCCTCCTATAAAAAGGCAGTCAAGTAAGCCCCGCCGAAGGCCAAAACAAAAAAGCCCCCCCGCAAAGCAGGAAGGCCTTAAAAATTTCGGATTGCAGATTGCGGATTGAGGATTAAAAGATTACCCTTTCCTGCAAGCTTTTTCAATCCGCAATTCGCAATCCACAATCCGCAATTGAAGAGGTCGGTTTTTCAATCCGCAATCCGAAATCCTCAATCCGCAATTGGAATGGTGGAGGCGGCGGGAGTCGAACCCGCGTCCGGAAACCTTCAGTAAGGAGCATCTACGTGCATAGCCGTTGATTTGAATCTCGCCCCTCCGGACTCCCACGGCAGGATTCCTGGAAGAGCCAGCTTATGTGTTTTCGCCTTTCGCCTATAAGCTTCAGCGGCAGGCTATCCCGTTTTGTCGACGCCCCTGGCCAGTCTTACGGGAGAAGACTGGAGGAACGGCCACTGTCAATTAAGCAGTGGCGTAAGCGTAGTTGCTGTTTCCGCTTATCGTTTTCCGACCTTTTTAACGAGACCCAGTCGGAACCTCGGCACGCAGCCCTCGCCTCAATGATCCCCGTCGAGACCGTAGCGCCCCCGAAAAACAGGTAAGAGGTCTGAGGTAAGAGGTTAGAGGCAAAAGCCAAAACCAAAATTTCAAAGAGCGTCAGCGGCGACCCTTGGCTTCCTTCATGACCTTTTCGATTTCGCGGTCGGCGGAACGCTTTTGCAGGGTTTGCCGCTTATCATAAAGGGTCTTTCCCTTGGCCAGACCCAATTCTACTTTAATCTTACCATTCTTAAAGTACATTTTCAAGGGGACCAGGGTATAGCCCCTCTCCTGGGTCTTCCCCATAAGACGGCGGATCTCCCTTTTGTGGAGGAGCAGCTTGCGGACCCGCTCGGGTTCATGATTGAACTGGTGCCCGTAGGGGTAGGGGCTGATATGGGTATGGTGCAGGAAGGCCTCTCCCTCTTCGACCTGAACATAGCTGTCCTTCAAGTTTCCCTTGCCCAGGCGAAGGGACTTTACTTCGGTGCCCACCAGGACGATTCCCGCTTCGCGCGTCTCCTCGATGAAATAATCGTGATAGGCCTTCTTGTTCTGGCAAAGGAGCTTCTCACCCATGGATATCTTTATACCACTCGTGGATATTTTGAGCAACGAGTTCTCGTCTTGAGGGGGTCGTGAGTCGGGAGTTTGGGCCCGAAACCCGAAACTCCCCTTAAAAAGCTTGACAAAGAGATTCTTCTGAAAGTAAACTGGAAAAAGCATTAATCCTTAGGTTTTTCAAGGGTTTATTCGAGGAGCGGGGATTTTCCCGCTCCAATTATTTCTACCCTTCAATATGGAAACCGTTTTGTCCCAAATCTTCATGATCAAAAATAAATTCGGCCTTCACGCCCGGCCCTCCGCTTCTTTTGTCCAGACTGCGAGCCGATATCGAAGCCAAATCAAAGTGGAAAAAGATGGCCTGGTGGCTGACGGGAAGAGCATTTTGGATTTGATGATGCTCGCCGCGGCCCAGGGAACCCAGGTTACCATAAGAGCCCAAGGAGAAGATGCCCAGGACGCCCTGAAGGCCCTGGGAGATTTGATCGATGGGCGGTTTGGAGAAGATTAGCTTGACCCGCGAATCCAAGAAGACTCAATTCATCAAGGGGATCGGGGTAACCGCCCAGATCATCACCGGGAAAGCCTACCTGGTGGACCGGGGAAAGATCGAGGCTCCGGCCCGGGTGCTCCCCGAGAACCAGGTTCCCTGGGAGATCGAGCGTTTCCAGGATGCGGTGGAAGAGTCGAAAAAGCAGTTGCGCTCAGCCAAAGAGAAACTCCTCCATGAAGACGCCGTGGGCCCCGCTTACATCCTGGATGCCCATCTGCTTCTCTTGGAAGACAAGCACCTCATCGACACCACCGTCGAAACCATCAAACAGAGCTGGATCAATTCGGAATGGGCCCTCAAGATCAACCTGGACCGTCTCCGCAAGATCTTCAACAGCATCGATGATGACTATCTGAGGAGCCGCAAGACCGACCTGGATTACATCGAACAGCGCATCCTGCGCAACCTGACCGGCAGAGGAACGGAGTCTCTCGCGCAGATCAAGGAAGAGGTGATCGTCGTCGCCCATGACCTTTCCCCCGCCGACACCGCCCAGATGGCCAAGGACAAGGTCACGGCCTTCGTCACCGACATGGGCGGGAAGACTTCTCATACCGCGATTATGGCCCGCTCCCTGGAAATCCCGGCGGTGGTGGGGTGCGAAACGGGCACCCATTACATCAACACCGGGGACACCCTGATCGTGGACGGGATCACCGGCGTGGTGGTGGTCAATCCCAGCCCGGAAATCATCCAGGAGTACATGGACCGGAACCGGACGCGGCAGAAGATCGAACGGGACCTTTTCCAGTACCGGGATCTCCCCGCCGAAACCCTGGATGGATACCGGGTCAAGCTCCTGGCCAACATCGAACTGGTGGAAGAAATTCCTTCGGTTCTGGAACACGGAGCGGAGGGGATCGGGCTCTACCGGACCGAATATCTGTACCTGAACCGCAAGGAACTGCCCACCGAAGAGGAACACTTCCAGGCTTATAAAACCGTGGTCGAAAGAACCTCCCCCCATCCGGCGGTCATCCGGACTTTGGACATCGGGGGGGACAAGTTCATTTCCCACCTGGAACTGGCCGAGGAGATGAACCCGGCCATGGGCCTGCGGGCCATCCGCTTCAGCCTGAAGGAACCCGGAATTTTCAAAATTCAACTCCGCGCCATGCTGCGGGCCAGCGCGTACGGAAAAGTGAAGATTCTCCTTCCCATGATCTCCGGGGTGAGCGAGATCCGGGAGGTGAAAAAGATCCTCAACGAGGTGCGCCTGAGCCTGACCGCCGAGAGAATTCCCTATGATCCCCACATTGAAATCGGGATCATGATGGAGGTCCCTTCGGCGGCCACGATTGCGGATATTCTGGCCAAAGAAGTGAATTTTTTCAGCATCGGGACCAATGACCTGATCCAGTATACCCTGGCCATCGACCGGGTGAATGAATACGTGGCCCACCTCTACGAACCGCTCCATCCCGCAATCCTGCGGCTGGTTCGCCAGATGGTGAAGGCGGCCCACGACGCCGGAATCCGGGTGGCCATGTGCGGGGAGATGGCCGGAGAGCCGCTCTATGTCCCCATTCTGCTGGGCCTGGAACTGGATGATCTTTCCATGAACTCCCTCTCCATCTTCCGGGTGAAGAAAATTCTCCGGTCCTACACCCTGCGGGAATGCAAGGAACTGGTGGAGGCCGCCCTGCAGCTTTCCACTCCGGAGGAAATCGAGGAATTGGTGCGGGCCAGCCTGCGCCAGAAATTCCCGGATGAATTCCGCGAAAAATTCAATTTCCGAACGATAGCTAATTCATAAAAAGGAGGAAAAGCGACCAACCATGGGGATGACAGATTATTTGTTTACTTCCGAGTCGGTCACCGAGGGCCATCCGGATAAAGTGGCCGATCAGATATCGGATGCCGTTCTGGACGCCATTATGGCCGAAGATACGAAAGGAAGGGTCGCCTGCGAGACCCTGGTGACCACCGGGCTGGCCATGATCGCGGGGGAAATCACCACTTCCTGCTATGTGCACATCCCGGACATCGTCCGGGAAACGATCAAGGAGATCGGTTACCACGACTCGGCCATGGGGTTTGATTGGGAGAATTGCGCCGTACTGACTTCCATCGACCGCCAGTCTCCGGACATCGCCCTGGGGGTTAACTCGACGCCGGACCATGAGCAGGGGGCGGGAGACCAGGGTTTGATGTTCGGCTATGCCTGCAGCGAGACCGCCGAGATGATGCCCATGCCCATCCTGCTGGCCCACCGGCTCACCCAGAGGATGGCCGAGGTTCGCAAGAAGAATATCCTGAACTTCCTGCGTCCGGACGGGAAATCCCAGGTGACGGTCCAGTATGTGAACGGGAAAGCCATCCGGGTGGATGCCGTCGTCCTGGCCGCCCAGCACATCCCGGAAGTGAAGTATGCCACGCTGCGCGAGGGCCTGACCGAGGAAGTGGTTAAAAAGGTCATCCCCGCCGAGCTCCTGGACAAGAACACCAAGTATTACCTCAATGCCACCGGACGGTTCGTGATCGGCGGGCCCCGGGGGGATTGCGGCGTGACCGGCCGGAAAATCATCGTGGATACCTACGGCGGCGTGGGCAGCCACGGCGGCGGGTGTTTCTCGGGAAAAGATCCCTCCAAAGTGGACCGGAGCGGCTCCTACATGGCGCGGTACGTGGCCAAGAATATCGTTGCCGCCGGGCTGGCGGAGAAAGTGGAAATTCAGATTGCCTACGCCATCGGTGTGGCCCAGCCCGTATCGGTCATGGTCGACACCGGGGGAACCTGGAAGATTCCGCCGAACGATATCGCCAAGCTCGTGCGGGAGGTCTTCGACCTCCGCCCGGGGCCGATCATCCGCAAGCTCAATCTTCTGCGCCCCATCTTCAAGAAGACCGCCTGCTACGGCCATTTCGGGCGGAATGACGCCGACTTCACCTGGGAGAAGACGGACATGGCCGAAGCCCTGCGGAAAGCGGCGAAGATGTAAATCAAAGGCTAAGGCTGGGGTTAAGGCTGAGGTCAAGGTTCGTTCTTATCCTTAACCTCGGCCTCAGCCTTGGCCTTAACCTTAGCCTCAACCTTACCCTGAAAGGAATCTATGGATTACGACGTCAAAGACATCCGGCTGGCGAAAAAGGGAGGATTGCGGGTCGAATGGGCCATGAAGTCCATGCCCGTATTGAAGCTCATCCAGAAACGATTCGAGAGGCAGAAACCCCTGAAGGGCGTCCGCCTCGCAGCCTGCCTGCATGTGACCACGGAGACCGCCGCCCTGATGATCACGCTCAAGGCCGGGGGAGCGGATTTGGGCGTGTGCGCCTCCAACCCTTTGAGCACCCAGGACGACGTGGCCGCATTCCTGGCCAAGGACCTGAAGATCCGCGTCTTTGCCATCAAAGGAGAAGACAACCAGACGTACTACCGGCACATTCACTCCACGCTGGACCTGAAGCCGACGCTCACCATGGATGACGGGGCGGACCTGGTCTCCACCCTGCACACGGACCGGAAAGAGCTGCTCCCCGGGGTGAAGGGGGGGACGGAAGAAACCACCACCGGCGTCATCCGCCTGCGGGCCATGGCGGAGAAAGGGATTCTCCGATACCCCCTCATCGCGGTGAACGACGCCAATACCAAGCATTTCTTCGACAACCGCTACGGCACCGGGCAGAGCACCGTGGACGGGATCATCCGGGCCACCAACCGCCTCCTGGCCGGAAGCGTATTCGTGATCGGCGGCTACGGTTGGTGCGGCCGGGGGGTGGCCATGCGGGCCAAGGGGATGGGCGCCAATGTGATCATCACCGAGGTGGATCCGCTGAAAGCGCTGGAAGCGATCATGGATGGATACCGGGTCATGCCCATGGCCGAGGCCGCTCCGCTCGGCGACATCTTCTGCACCCTCACCGGCGATATCCGGGTGATCGGCAAAGAGCACTTTCTGAAGATGAAAGACGGGGCCATCCTGGCCAACTCGGGTCATTTCAACGTGGAAATCGACCTGGAAGGACTGGAGAAGATATCGGCAGGGAAGAGAACCATCCGGGATTTCGTGGAAGAGTACCGGCTGAAAAACGGGGAAAAGGTCTATGTGCTGGGAGAAGGCCGGCTCATCAACCTGGCCGCGGCCGAGGGGCATCCGTCCAGCGTCATGGACATGAGCTTTGCCAACCAGGCCCTGGCCGCCGAATATCTAACCAGGAACCGGGGGAAACTGAGAAAGAAGGTCTACGGCGTCCCCGCGGAAATCGACCGGGAGATCGCCCGGCTCAAGCTGGGATCCATGGGGATAAAAATCGACACCCTGACCCCCCTGCAGAAGAAATATCTCAGTTCCTGGGAGATGGGAACCTAACCCCCAAAAAGCGTGGAGCATGGAGCGGGAAGCGTGGAGTAAAATCCAGAATCTCCCTTCTCCCTTCTCCCTGCTCCCTGCTCTCTGCTCTCTGCCTTTAGTGCCTCACCGACAGCAGCAGATACACTCCCACCATGGCGAAGATGAAATTCCCCACCCAGGCCGCTAGGAAAGGCGGAAGGGTCCCCCCTTTGCCCAGCTCCACGACGAAAGAGTACACCACCAGATAGACAAAGCTGATCAGGAGGCTGTAGCCGATCCCGCGGGCCAGGCCCGCCCCCCGCTCTTTGCGCACCGCCAGGGGGATCCCCAGAAAAGCCATGATGACGGTGATGAAGGGGAAGGAGATGGCGGCATGCATGGCGGTGCGGTACTTGCTGGCGTTGTAGCCGTCCCGCTCGATCTTCTGCACGTATTCTCTCAGCTCGCGGAAATTCATTTCGTTGGGGTTCTTCTCGGCGACCTGCAGGTCGGCGGGGGTTTCCGGAAGGGAGAGGACCACTTCCTGGTAATTTTTCCGCGCGGGCACGCCTTTCGGGGTAAAGTCGGTCACCGAGGCATCGGTAAGAGCCCACTGGCCGTCTTGCCACCGGGCGCTGCGGGCATCCACTCTCTGCACCAGTTCAAAATTGGGGTTGAACCGGTACAGCGTCAGACCCTCCAGGGTGTTGGTTTCGGGGTGGATGAGCTGGATGTTGAAGATCCGGTGCGGGCCGTGAATCCAGACTTGACTCTGCTTGAAGGCGGCCTCCGGCTTCTTCTTGTGAATGATCAGGTCGCTAATCACCCGGGCATTTTGGTTGGTCGAGGGGATGATGAACTCGTTCAGGCCCAGCAGGCCCACGAAGATCAGGAGGACCGTCCCCAGAACGGGATGGACGAGGCTCCAGAGCCCGACCCCGCCGGATTTCATGGCCATGATTTCATTGTGGCGGGACATCAATCCCAGGGTGATCATCGAGGAGAGGAGCACGGCAGCCGGGGTTACCTGGAAGAGGATGGACGGGAATTTGTTCAGAAAATAGGCCCCGATCATGGGCCAGGCGGCCTTGTTGTAGAGGAACGCGTTGATCCGCTCGAAAAACTCCACGATCAGGTAGGTAGCGCCGAAGGCTCCCAAACCGAGGAAAAAGTTCTGGGCGAATTCCCGGGCCAGGTAACGGGAAAGGATTTTCATCGCGACGCCCCCCCTTCTTCTCCGCGCTTCGGCCGGAGTCTTTCGACCGCCCGCTGGAGCCAGACGAAGAGGAGCACCGGGGATTCATTGGCCGCTTTAACCAGAAGGTAAACTCCCAGGGTGAGAAAAATGGCGTTGGCCGACCACATTCCCACTTCGAGAAGAACCACCCCCCGTTCCGCCAGGGAGGTTCCGGCGTTGGTCAGGAGGTAGTAAACCAGGAGGACCCCGATGGCCCAGGCAAACCCCTGGAATTTGCCCCCCCGGGCCACGCGGGACTGGAGCCCCAGCGGAATCCCGATCAGGCCGAAGACCAGGCAGGCAAAGGGAATGGAAAATTTCTCGTGCACCTTCACCCACTGGATTTTGGTGGCGGACCCCTTGGCCTGGAGCGCCTGGATGGCCCGGCTCAATTCCGCCAGGGTCATGTCCGCGGGGTGTTTCTCTTCGGTCCCCTTTTCCTTCAGGCCGGTCTTCAGATGGAGGCGCAGGTCATAGGTGCTGAAATCGACCTTCTGGTAGGCATCGGGCTCTTTTCCCAGCTTGTGAATCGCCCCCCGCTTCAGCCGTAGAGTGATGGCCAGGGTGCCGGGATCGGAAAGGACCTCTCCTTCCCGGGCGATGATGGTAAGGACTTCCCCCGGGTTGCGCGAATCGGAGATGAAGACCTTCTCCCACGCGAGAGTCCGGGGCTTGATCTCCTCCACGTAGAGAACCAGCCCTTCGAAGTCGTCGTTGAACATCTTCTCCCGAATCCCCGCATTCGCTTTGCTGCTGGCGACTTCATAGATCAGGGCGCGCGATCCCTCGTTGGCCCGGGGGACGGAATACAGGGATAGAAAAGTGGTGGCGACGTAAGTGGCAACGGCAAAGACCAGGACCGGAGGGATCATCTGGTACAGGCTGACCCCCGAGGCTTTCAGCGCGGTGATCTCGTTGTCGCTGGAGAGTCGGTTGAAGGCCAGAAGGACCGACAGAAGGGTGGCCATGGGAATGGTGAGGACCATAAAAGAGGGGAGGAGAAGATAGAGCAGACGGAGGATGTATCCCAGGGGGACCCCCTTGTTGACGAAGAACTCCATAAGCTGTACAATTCTCCCGGTGAGGAGGATGAAGGTAAATCCGATGAGGCCGAGGAGGAAGGCGGGAAAGAGTTCTTTGATGAGGTAGATATAGAGGGTCCTCTTCATGGAATGATCTTAACGTAACGGGCGGGGTTTTGCAAATCCCCTCCAGCTTGGATGGCCCGGTAAAAGGAAAACCATGTTGATCCGCCAGATGCTCGAAGAAAAGGAAAAGAGATTCCTTTCTCCCTACGCGCAGCTCAGCTCCCAGACCCAAGGACGAAGGGTTCCCGAAGAGGAGTGCACCATCCGACCGGCCTTCCAGCATGACCGGGACCGGATCATTCACTCCAAGTCTTTCCGCCGCCTCAAGCACAAGACCCAGGTGTTCCTGGTTCCCGGCGGAGACCACTACCGAACGCGGCTCACCCACACCCTGGAGGTGGCCCAGATCGCCCGGACCATGGCCAAGGCGCTGTCGCTGAACGAAGACCTGACCGAGGCCATCGCCCTGGGCCATGACCTGGGCCATACGCCCTTCGGCCACGCGGGAGAAGAGATCCTCAATGAGATTTGCCCCGGCGGATTCCACCACTCGGCGCAGAGCCTGAGAGTGGTCGATCTCCTGGAAAGGGACGGAAAAGGCCTGAACCTCACCTTCGAAGTGCGGGATGGAATCCTGAAGCACTCCAAGGGCAAGGGGGATTTGATCGCCGACGATCCCCGGGACATGCCGGCCACCTATGAGGGCCGGCTGGTGCGGGTGGCCGACATCATCGCCTACATCAATCACGATCTGGACGATGCCGTGCGGGCCGGGCTGATCTCTCCCCAGGACATTCCCCGGGACTGCAGCGGGGAGCTGGGGGATTCCCATGGGAAGCGGATCGACGCCATGGTGCGGGACATCCTGGAGCAGGCGTCGAACTCCGAGCCCCTGAAGATCGGACTGAGCCAGAGGAAGCTGGAAGCCACGATCAAACTCCGGGACTTCCTGTATGACCGGGTGTACAATTTGCCCTCGGTGCACGGGGATTTCGTCAAGTCGGCGAAGATCCTGCGGGAGCTCTACGCCCATTTTCTGGAGCACCAGGCGGAATTTCGGGAGGAAGCGGGCGAAGCCTTCACCCATGAGCCTGTGGAGCGTTCGATCGCCGATTTCATCGCCGGCATGACCGACCGCTATGCCTTCAAGCTCTATGAGAAAATCTTCCTTCCCCAGCCGTGGATGATTATTTGATCCGGCTTCGTTGCTCGTTGCTGGTTACTGGTTACTCGATGTTGGTCGATTTTTTGCGTCTTCAACAAGCAACGGGCAACGAGCAACCAGCAACAATCCTTGATATTTGCAGCTTTTTATGGTATTCGGTTTTAATTTCAGGGGGATATTATGAACGATCGAAAAAAGGACGAGTCGATTATCGATTTGACGGATGTGGTGGAAGAAGCCCCAAAGCCTTCCGGAGGGGCCTGGATGGCACCTCCTCCTGCGCCCGGCCTGGAGAAGAAAGCCCCCGAGGCGGCTCCGGAGAATAAGGCCCCCGAAGCCCCCAAGATCCCGCGAAGGGATTCCCCCGTGGTGGTGGATGACTTGGAAGGGATCCCCGAATCCCCCTTGAAAAAATTTCTTCTCGCCGAGGAAGAGCCCACCGGCGTGTTTCCGCCGCCCCCGCCTCCCGCGGTTCCGCCGGCAGTCAAGCCGACGGGATTTTCCCCGCCATCGCCCCAGCCGCCGAGGCCTGCGCCGGAGCCCCCCAGGCCGGCTTCCCTGCCGCCCCGCATTCCTCCCGAACCTCCGCGGCAGGTCCATGAAACGGTCCGAATGGCTCCCGAGCCGCCCCGGTTCGGTTCCGAACCGCCCAAAATTCCGGTTCCCAACATGGAAGCCGAGATGCGGGCCATCCGCGAAGCCATGCTGAGCCGGGTGGAAAAATGGGTAGCCCAGGATGGGGGGCAGATCCTGGAACGGGTTGCCCGAGAGATCTTCCCCAGGGTCGCCGAAGAGATCATCCGCAAAGAAATTGAAAAATTGAAAAAAGAAGCTGAGGAGCGTTCGTGAAAGAAGCGGAATCGAAGGAATGGAGCAAGGTGTACGACCCCCACCGGGTGGAAGATCGATGGTATTCCTTCTGGGAGCAGAAGAACTTCTTCCGGGCGGATGAGAATTCGCGACGCCCCCCTTATTCCATCGTCATCCCGCCCCCCAACGTCACCGGCTCCCTCCACATGGGCCATGCCCTGAACAATACCCTGCAGGACGTCCTGTCCCGGTACAAACGAATGGACGGGTTCAATGTCCTCTGGCTGCCCGGCACCGACCATGCCGGCATCGCCACCCAGAACGTGGTGGAAAAACAGCTGGCCGAGGAAGGGACCGACCGGCATCAGCTGGGCCGCGAGGCTTTCATCCAGCGGGTGTGGAAGTGGAAAGAGCAGTTCGGCGGGCACATCATCAAGCAGCTGAAAAAGCTGGGGAGTTCCTGCGACTGGAGCCGCGAGCGCTTTACCATGGACGAGGGGCTTTCCCGGGCGGTGCGGGAGGTCTTCGTACGCCTCTACCAGGATGGTTTGATCTACCGGGGGGATTACATCATCAACTGGTGCCCCCGCTGTCAGACCGCTCTTTCGGACCTGGAGGTGGAGCACGAGGATGACCCGGGGCACCTGTATTACATCCAGTATCCCGTGGACGGATCGCAGGAGGCCCTGACCGTGGCCACCACCCGGCCGGAGACCCTGCTCGGCGACACCGCCCTGGCGGTGAACCCCGAGGATGAACGGTATAAGAAATATATTGGCCGGACGGTCATGCTTCCCCTCATGAACCGGAAGATCCCGGTCATCGGCGACGGATACGTGACCCTGGATTTCGGCACGGGGGTATTGAAAGTGACCCCCGGCCATGACCCCAATGACTTCGAGATCGGCCGGAGGCACAACCTCGCGGTCGTCAAGGTCATCGATGAAGCGGGGAACATGAGCCCAGAGGCGGGGAAGTACTCGGGCCTGGGCCGTTTCCAGGCCCGCGATCGGGTGGTCAAAGACTTGAAGGATCTCCACCTTCTGCAGAAGATCGAACCCTTTCCCCACAGCGTGGGGCACTGCTACCGCTGCAAGACGGTCATCGAGCCCCTGGTCTCCAAGCAGTGGTTCGTGAAGGTCAAACCGCTGGCGGAGCAGGCCATCGCCGCGGTGGTCAAGGGGGAGACCCGGATCATCCCCCAGGTCTGGGAAAGCACCTACTTTGAATGGATGAACAACATCCGCGACTGGTGCATTTCCCGGCAGATCTGGTGGGGGCACCGCATCCCCGCCTGGTTCTGCGAGAAATGCCAGGAGGTGATCGTCTCCGCCGAACCGGTCACCCGGTGTCCAGCCTGCGGCCATTCCGGGGTGCGGCAGGAGACCGACGTTCTGGATACCTGGTTCAGCTCGGCCCTCTGGCCCTTCTCCACCATGGGCTGGCCGGAAAAGACCCGGGACCTGGAGGTCTTTTATCCCACGTCGGTCCTGGTGACCGGCTTCGACATCCTCTTCTTCTGGGTCGCCCGGATGATGATGATGGGGCTGAAGTTCATGGGGGACGTGCCTTTCCGGGATGTCTACATCCATGCCCTGGTGCGGGACGCCGAGGGCCAGAAGATGAGCAAGTCCCGGGGCAACGTGATCGACCCCCTGGAGGTAATCGAGAAGTTCGGGACCGATTCCTTCCGCTTCACCCTGGCGGCCTTTGCCGCTCAGGGGCGGGATATCCGGCTTTCCGAAGAGCGGATCTCCGGCTACCGGAACTTCGCCAACAAGATCTGGAACGCTTCCCGCTTTACCCTCACCCATCTCCAGGGGTACGACCCGGGGAAGCCGGCGGGGGAAGCGCAGTTGACCCCGGCGGATCAATGGATCCTGAGCAGGGTCAACAAGACCGTCGCCCAGGTGCGGGAAGGGCTGGACGCTTACAAATTCAACGAAGCCGCTTCGGCCGTCTACCAGTTCCTCTGGCACGAATTCTGCGACTGGTACATCGAGCTGATCAAACCGGCCCTCTATCAGGATCAGGACCCCGGCCGGAAATGGCTGGCGCAGAATGTGCTGGCCCGCGTCCTGGATACCTCCCTGCGCCTCCTTCATCCCTTCATGCCCTTCATCACCGAGGAGATCTGGCAGAACCTTCCGGGGAGCGAAGGATCCATCATGGTGGCGGAATTTCCCCGCTCCCGGGAGAACGAAATCTACCCCCGGGAAGAGGCCCGGATGGAACTGATCATGCAGGTGATCGGGGCGATCCGCAACCTGAGGAGCGAGATGGGCATTCCCCCCGGGAAAAAAGCGGAAGTGATCCTGTACAGTCCGAAAAAAGAAACCCTGCGCTTCCTGGAGGAAAACCGGATGTACGTGGAAAACCTGGCCCGGACCGAGAAGCTGGGCTTCCAGTCCGGGGGGCAGAGGCCCAAGGGTTCCGCCACCGCGATCGTGGAAGAGGTCGAGGTCTTCCTGCCCCTGAAGGGGTGGATCAACTTGAACGAAGAGGAAAAGCGGCTCCAGAGGGAATTAGACAGGGTTTTCGAGGACCTGTCCCGAACCCAGCGGAAACTCCAGAACCAGGATTTCGTGAGCCGGGCCCGGCCGGAAGCGGTGGAAAAGGAGAAAGAAAAAGCCGGAGCCCTGGCCGCGAGAGAGGCCAAGCTTAAAGAGAGCCTGGAAAGAGTGAAGGGCTGGAGGAAAGAAACTTAGATTATTGCGGATTTCGGATTGCGGATTGCGGATTGAGTGATCGGCCAAAAGAGTGAGCTTTTAATCCGAAATCCGAAATCAGCAATCCGCAATCGAGAAAGGGGGTTGCCATGTATTTTCCCCTCTACCGTCCCCGCCGCCTGCGCAAGAGCGAAGCCCTGAGAAGGATGGTCCGGGAGACCAAGCTGTCGCCGGATGATTTCATCTATCCTCTTTTCATCGTTCACGGGCGAAAGGTCAGACACGAAATCAAATCCATGCCCGGGATCGCCCAGCTTTCCATCGACCTGGCGGTCCGGGAGGCGGAAGCCGCCTGCAAGTTGAATATCCCGGCGGTGATTCTTTTTGGCATCCCCGAGAAAAAGGACCCAAAAGGAACCGAGGCCTACTCCCCCCGGGGAATCATCCAGCAAGCCATCCGGACCCTGAAACGAGAGCTTCCCGACCTGGTGGTCATTACCGATGTCTGCCTCTGCGAATACACCAGCCACGGCCACTGCGGAGTCGTGGTCGACGGAGAGGTGCACAACGACGCCACCCTGGCCCTTCTGGCCAAGATAGCCCTGTCCCACGCCGAGGCGGGCGCCGACCTCGTGGCCCCCTCGGACATGATGGACGGCCGGGTC
>Ga0315281_10007826_pt1 | contig 14971 bp, 12 predicted proteins | sample YL17G07_0_MG_FD_204540 | JGI IMG/M metagenome (GOLD analysis project Ga0315281, IMG submission 204540) | Sediment microbial communities from Yellowstone Lake, YNP, Wyoming, USA - YL17G07_0 | ecosystem: Environmental > Aquatic > Freshwater > Lake > Sediment | place: USA: Wyoming | collected...
ATGTTGAAGCATCTGCCCCAAATGGTATCATTGAGACAATACTTCAAGCAATAAACATAATGTATTCAAAACTTGCAGCTATCCAACTATTAAAAGCAGATATTGTCATAAAACCAAGGGTTGGTTACATAGGAATTACTGACTTTTCAAAAAAGCATGAAGCAACACTTGAGGGTGAAAAGGCAACCCTCGAGGCCTTACCAAAGATACAGGAGATAGTAAATAAATTAAGACAGGAAGGGAGGCTCAATTAGACTTGAGGTGAAATATAGACTTAACATAGGATAGACAGGACTGGATTGAGCGATATTAGAGATTTTTCGGTAATAGTTCTTGGCGAACTGTAGCGACCCGCAGCCTCGACTGTTTGAACCCGCCTGAGGCGGGTGAGTTTCAAGGCTGTAGCGGAAGGAGTTTAGAACTGTCGAAAAATATCGTGAAAAGCGAAAGCCAGTCCTGTCCATAAAGCTATCTTTTACTTTTTTCCCATTGGCTGTGCTAATTTTTTTAATTGCTCTTTTGACAATGGCGTGCCATAACCATCGTAATGCAGTAGAGGCGCTGAAGGATTTTCAATCGGTATCCATTTCCCATTCTGATAATCATGATAGACAAAATCATATGTTACAGCGTCAACTACAGGGATAATACCTTTTGCTTGCTTGAGTTCCTTATTTTCGAGCCAAGTCATATTAAACTTACCTTGTTGAACCTGTTTAACATTTTCAGTTGCATGGCAATCACCACATTTTCTGCCCTCTTTCATAATGGAGTGGCTATTTTGTGGAGCAAATATAAGGAACGTCTTGTTATCCTTTACGACAAAGGTCTGCATGTTAGCAGACGTTACTTTACCATTATAATTCATCAAAAAAGTCCAGCCAGAAAGATCCATAGAAACACGTTTACCCTCTTTGATAAGCGTCTCAAAATGGCAGTTGGAACAGCTAACAACATGACGCACATGGCAAGATTGGCACGCCAGCTTCTCCCGATGGACCTTATGTGAAGCACTTGGCAAAACAGATTTATGGCAATTCTCGCATTTCGCATCTAATGCACCTATCTGTTTCATAGATGTATATTCGGTTCCATCTCCGTGCACTTCTCTTGCTGTATGACAATTGACACACTGCATACCCTTTTCAAAATGGACATCTTCCTGATGGGCATCCTTATCGATCTTCATGATTTTTTTTACTCTTTTATGACAGTACAAACATGTCTCTTTGCTTTGAGTTACTTTTGTTGAGTAAGATAATTTCTTATCAGTCCCGGTTTTATGACACGCATCACATGAGGATGTATGGCAATTCTTACAGGTAAGATTGGAGTACGGAATGCCAGTGAGGATCTCTAAACCGCCATTTGCCTTGTCATACCAGTAACCCATTCCCCTGGTAGTGTAATGTAAACTGGAAAGGAAAAAACAGTCTTCCTTTTTAATCTCTTCAGAGTATGCCTGCCCATAAAGACCTATAGCAATAAAACTAATCACTATTACCTGAAAGATTAAAACTCTTTTCATGAATTCCCTCCTTTTATATTTTTTATGACAATGAATACTCCTTGCACCAAGCTGTAGGATATTTAAGAATTTTATAATTTCTACGTATTTTGTCATTCCTGCGAAAGCAGGAATCTATTACTTTTTCTGGATTCACACTTCCGTGGGAATGACACACGGAAAGATACAAGGAAAATATATTAAACCCTATCACAAGGACAGAGGGATATTTGCTCCGTAATCTCGTCATCCATTTCAGTAACATATTCTTCAACAGAGTAAATCGCACTGCAATCCATGCAGTTTAACGTAATAGAACTTCAGCCTATAATTAGCTTTACGTTACCTCCACATTTTTTACACTTCATACCTTCCATATCTCCTTAAATTATAAGATTTCTATTTAAACACCTACGAAAAACGTTATTATTATACATAAACCAAACACTTTTTGATATGCTTTAACGGAATGTATCTTAACATTTCATAAACTTAATTACAGGCAGATATGATGAAAAAGGCTTGCCATCTACTCCGTATAGACCTCAATGTGGTCAGCCAACCTCATGCCATAAGGCACATGAGGTAGAGAATGCAGTCATGTGTATGAGAATAGAATCTTGTAGATTTGCAAGGGTTTTTCAGCGTATCTGCCTGTCTTTTAATGCACCTAATGAGGTGTTAACATTATGATGTCTTCAGGAGAAGAAAAGGCATGGGAGATATTGAAAGCACTTGACACCGCAGTTGTTTGCAGGAATGCATCTGTAGTGTTCGATGAAAAAAATGGCTATTACATTGTAAGATCATTCTGCGATGATTTTTATATCCTCCCTAAAGAAAAGGTTATCAAAAGTAATAGCCCTCGGGGAGAAACCGTCATTCAACGCTATGGTTATTTTTTCATCCATTCCTGCCTCTGGTATCTGATACATGCAAAGGATATTCCACTTACAGAAAAGCTTATAAAACCTCAAAATATAAGAGGTGGAGATCTGTTCTTCAGAGGAAGTCATGTCCTACCCTTAGACAAGTTAGCAATAAGATATGGTGATGATAAAGAAGATTTTATGAAAAGAGGGAAAGAACTCTGTGCAGAGGTTTTGAATTATGGGGATGCCTCATTAAAGCTCCTCCCTATGCCCAGGATACCTGTAATTCTTATTCTATGGCTTAAAGATGAGGAGTTTCCTCCGAGGGCAGACCTACTGTTAGATTCTTCATGCGAGCTTCAGCTTTCGCTCGATATCATATGGTCAATAGCTATGACGAGTGTGTTGGTAATGATGTGATTAAAAACTTTTACTCTTCACGCTGCCTACTGCCAACCTGATCCTTAAAAGGTCAATAATCATATTCAGCGAATCTCTAATTGGATTCACTTTAGACTCAGGCGAATTAATCCACCTGATCGGAACCTCGAGGATTCTGTAACTCTTCTTCTTGGCCAGAGCGAGGATTTCGACATCATAGGCAAAGCGGTCTATCCGTGCCTCCTTAAACAGACCTCTAACTATATCTCCTGAAAAGATTTTAAATCCACACTGAGTATCACTAAAATCATCGACTATTAGAATCTTGACTATCTTATTGAACAACTTCCCCATACCCTGTCTCCACCATGGCTGTTTCTTGATAATCTCACTGAGGGCAAGAGCCCTCGAACCTATAGCTATATCACATTTATTATCGGAAATTAATGGTAATAATAGAGAGAGTTCTTCTATAGGTGTCGATAAATCAGCATCTGTTAAAAGTACGACTTCACCTTTAGATGCAAGTACACCCTGTCTTAGTGCATAACCTTTCCCCCTATTTGTCTCGTAACATATAACCTTGAGATGAGGAATATGCGGCATTAAGTCCGTTACTATCTGACTTGTATAATCGGTGCTTCCATCGTCAACAACAATTATTTCATAATTCATACCCTGCGTGGTTAAATATTCTTTAACCTTGAATAATGATGGTTTTATACGTTTTTCTTCATTGTAAGCAGCAATAACAATCGAAATCATATTTACATGTTCTATATTTACCTAAACGTTGCAATAATTGTTTCCGATATCGGAGGCAGATGTGCTGAAAAAGGCCTACCAGCGACACCTTATAGCCCTCTCATGAGGACAGATAGCCTTCATGCAAAATGCACTTGCTGTTAGAATTGCAGTCATGTGAATCATAATAAATTTTTGTCGCTTTGTAGGGGTTTTTAAGCATATCTGCCTCCTCGTTACACCCCATTCAGTAAATTCAAATCTTTGACTTTTATAAACTCTTTTTCCTATGAGATAGTGTAAGCGTGAAGGTCCTCACATCTCTACAAAGTAATTCTCCCATGCAGTGGTTATACCCTCTTTTGTGAGTTGAGGTGAATGGTTATAGTAATGGGCATCGTCTATGATATGGTCTATAATATCCCTTGGGTGGCAGGCATTCAGTTTAATACCAAGGTTCTTATAAAAATTCTTCATGAGATAATCAAACACGTCTCTTTTAAATGCAATCCCATTGGATTCGCATACCTTCATAAAAATCGCTTCATATTCTTCCTCTGTCGGATGGTCTATTTTAATCTTGAATCTTATTCTTCTTAAGAATGCCTCATCTACAAGTTTCTTAGGTTCGATATTTGTAGCGAATATGACGAGCTCGTCAAAGGGGATATCGAACTTCATGCCTGTATGGAGGGTCAAGAAATCCGTTCTTCTTTCGAGGGGTACGATCCACCTATTTAAGAGGTTCTGGGGTTCTATCTGCTGTCTTCCAAAATCATCGACTATGAAGAGACCATTGTTTGCCTTTAGCTGAAGAGATGCCTCATAAAATTTAGAAATGTTGTTGAAGTCAAGGTCAAGTGTCTTAAGGGTAAGTTCCCCTCCGGTCATAATCACAGGCCTTCTTATAAGCAGCCACCTGTGATCCACATCATTTGCTTCATTTTCATTCTTGACAGGAATATGATTTACAGGGTCAAACATACTAATGATCTGACCTCCTACGATAATTGAGTGTGGTGCATAAACAGAATCGGGAAGGATTTCTCCTATGGTTTCTGCGATTGTAGTCTTGCCGTTTCCAGAAGGGCCGTAAATGAAGATAGCTCTTCCAGAGCTGATAGCAGGGCCCAGGCGCCTCAATAATCTCTCGCTTAGTATAAGATGTGAGAAAGCTCTTTTCACGCTCTCTTCGCTTACGACCATGTTCCTTATAGTCTGAAGCTCTACCATCTTCTTGTATTCATCTAAAGGGACTGGAGCAGGTCTTACATATCGGCATATATCGAGAAGCTCTGCTGCCCTTTTCTTGCCCTGTCCTGTAATATTAAAATTATAGGTCACCTTTGCATATTCGGTTGCTCCTTTAACTTCTACAAATTTCTCCCGCCTCAGCATCTCTACTGCAGAATCTAAAATCGAGATTGGAAGCTTAATACTTTCTACTATATCAGCAAGTTTAAATTCTCCCATAAAGAGGATATGTTTCATTATGAGGTCTGCAATGAAAGACAGTTCAAGCCCTGTGTCTTCCACTGTTTTTGGAACACTGGGGTGCCTTTTAAGTAATTTATTAAGTTCCTCAGGCGTTATAAAACCAAGTGCAACAAAGTTATGACCTATCCTTCCTCCCTTAAGTCTCTGTCTTTCAATGGCCTTTTTAAGTTGTTCCTCTGTAATAACTTTCTCTTTCAGCAGTTTCTGCCCAATCAGTTCTATCATCTCATACCTCCATTAATAATCCTTTTCTTCCTTCCATATGAGCCCTGTTTTATCATTAAACTTGGTCAGGGTGTCTGAGCTCTCTATTGTACCTGTGAAATAATATTCATCGTCCCAGAATACTGCATCAGGGAGGATAAATTTAAATTTTACTACTGCATGCGTGGACAGTTCTACAGGTTTAACCTCTTTAATCCTCTCTCCAGCCTTTCCTTCAAAAAGACGAAATACAACATCTGCCTCGCATGCCTTTCCCCCTTTGTTTTCTATAACAAAGATATACATAGCCTTCTCAGCTTTCGAAACGGAGAGTGATCTCTTAACTCCTGGAGTGTCTGCAATATATGTTTCACTCTTTTCCTCTACGCCATCTACTTCTTTTGGTTTTCCCGAATCATCCTTTTTATGAGCCATTGGATGTGCTTTTTTAAGAAGATGCGATATGAAGCTTGAAATCTCAGCATCATGAAAATAAACCTCTATCTTTATATCCTTTGCAAGAAAAACATCAGACACGGGTATGCCTAAGGGTGTTTTTTTCTCCTCTTTTGCTTCAGGGTTGATCGCTATCATCGCATGCTTTTTCGATTCTTCCTGTTTGGGGAGGAAACCTTCCTTTAAGGGCTCTCCAGATTTTTCCAGAGTGAATGTTTCAGCTATTGCTTTTCCATCACCTTTGTTACCTGCTGTTTCTTGCTTAGACTTTTCCCCGAAAGATATCCCTCTATCTTCTATCCTATCTTCAGAAAATCCTTCTACAACTGTATTTCGAGATGGTAACCCCATAGCTCCCTTACCTTCAATGTTTTTCTCTGCGGACACTGTCGTTTCAGCAACTGTCTTTTGAACAGCACCTTTTTCTCTCTCACCTTCTCCAATACGTGAGAGTTCTGCTTCAGATTTCTTAATATAAGAACCCTTCTTAGCAGTTTTCCCTTTAAAGGTAGTCCCTGTGTCCTTTCTTTTTTTAGCCTTTCTTTCACTTTTATGTATTGCTGCCTTTGCCATTTTTTTCTTTTTTCCTTTTCCTGAAGATGCCTCTTTCTTTGAAACCTTTCCAACGCCCTTAGCCTCTGAAGGTTTCTTTACCTCAGCTACTTTCTCAGGCACTTTCTCTTTCTTTTCAGCTCTTTCGTGTTCTTCCTTTTTTTCCGTTACTACTACCTTCTCTACACTTTCGAGATACATTGTTTCTTCTTTCAATTCCTCCACAGAAGGAACAAGCTGTTTATCGGGTATAGGTTCAAGAGCGGCCACTTTATCTTTTTCAGGCATTGCCGGTAATTCTGCAGGCTTTAGAGCCTCCTTAGATGTTTCAACAGAGGAGGTCTCTTTTACGATTACTCCCTTCATTTCTGGTTCTTTAGCTTCATGCACTTTTTCTTTTGCTGCTTCTTCTTTCTCTTTGCCTTTTATTACCGGCGACTTATCCTTTAAAGTCTTATCTTCCCCTGAAAGCACTAAAGGTTCTTTAACTTCAATTGCCCGGGCTATCTTGACCTCTTCGGCCACTTTCATCTTGGGTTCTGTTTCATCTTGAGCTGATACCACATTCTTTTCTTCTTTCAAATGCTCAGTGCTTTCTTTCACATTTACTCCTATAGGCTCTAATGAAGTCTTTTCACCTTCTTTCTGATCTGAAGCCACAACCCCAGGTTTCTGAATCCTGTATGACAAGGAAAGCCTTGAGGCTTTTTCCCCCTCTTCTTTTACAAGATAAACGGAATAGTCTCCTAACGATTTTAGATTCATGCTACCCCTGTAAAGAGGCAATGAAAGCAGGGAAATCAGCATAGTAACGTGGGCTAAGAAGGAATAGAATAGATAGATTTTTATGGTCATTCTTCTGTGAATGAAAATAGAATGCTTTATGTTTTCCATTGCCTCAGGAATTTGTTTTTGAGAAGATTGCGTTTTTCGAATAATTGCATCAATGGTATCAGGATAAGTGAAAAAATCGAGATGACCTTTCCACAGTATCCTATGGATATATCTTTAAAATTCAGCTCTGTTGAATGTATGCCATCAGGAACTTCTATTACCATTTATCTGCTGTCTTTATCTATCATGATACCATATCTTCTGCTATCTATCATGGCTTATCCCTGGCATTTCTTTTTTCTTATTCAAATTCTTGTATTTCCCATTGTATATTTCTCTTTAAACGTATGGCCTAATAGTTCCATACATCCATCTATTAAAGTTTTCAGCATTTTTAATGACGCATAAAGTTTTAAAACTGATATCGTTTTTATTTAATTGAAAGTTATTCATTATTTTGAAAACAAACTATATTTTAAAATGCAATAAATTGCTCTAAAACCATCTTTCCAACGGATTTTTTTGCCTTCTTCGTAAGTTCTTCCATAGTATGAAATACCTACCTCATATATCCTGACTTTCTTTTTTGCTACTTTAACTATGATCTCAGGTTCGAATCCAAATCTATCTTCTTCGATTTTTATTGATTGAACTATTTCTCTCTTAAATGCTTTATAGCATGTTTCTATATCCGTTAAATTTAAATTAGTAAAAATGTTTGATATTGTAGTTAGAATCTTATTTCCGACCATGTGCCAGAAAAACAGCACACGGTGTGGTTGTCCACCCATGAACCTTGATCCAAAGACCACATCGGCTTTTCCGTCTAATATTGGTTTTATGACCATCGGAATCTCATTAGGGTCGTATTCTAAATCTGTATCCTGGATAATTATAATGTCACCAGCCGCAACCTTCATGCCTGACCTTAAAGCAGCCCCTTTCCCCTGATTGCGTTCATGGTAAATCACCTTATCAACCATGGATTCAATCTTATTCTTTAATCTTTCTCTTGTCCCATCTGTTGAACAATCATCAACTATAATTATTTCTTTATTATGGTAAGGCATATTATTGACCGCCTCCACAATAATATCGATTGTATTAATTTCATTATAACAAGGCATAATAATGCTTAATTTCATATTATCATACTCCTCTCTGCCAGATGCTGAACTGATCTTCTTCCCAGATAATATGGAAAAATTTGCTCAATTCTATCCTATCCTTGTTATTGATTTCCCAACCAAGGAGATATTGAATGTATGGGTAGTTAGACCAATTGATGGTTGTTGGCTCATAGGCAATCTGATCTTGAGACAGCATTGCGGGGAGGTTTTTGTTAAAGCTTATAGGGAAAAAATCCGAGCCAGCCTCATAATTTCCAATATCAACACATCCTCTAAAAATTCCATAATATGATGCCGCATGCATCAAGACATCGACACGAGACCATTCGGAGCGCTTAGTTTTGTACGTCATCACATAAGCGCCTTTGTGTAATCCTACATGCAGCCCGCTTAAAAATTTCTCCACCTTTGTGCTCTGTTGCCACAGTATAATCGCATTAAAGGCAAAAAAAACGCTGACAATGCCTGCAATAACAACCGTACCGAATCGTTTGAAAAAAATCGTTTCAGGAATTCGAAGCAATGGTAATGTGATTAGAAGTATAACCCAGGGAAAACGCTCGTTGAAGTAACAGCCTTCTCCAACACGCCATGGGACAAGCAGATAGATTAATATCAAAAGCGAGGATAGATAGATAAGAGATTTCTGTGAAGGAGTGATATTTCTAATCCCCGATCCTCTCTGAAAGGCATCTTTCATTGACAGATAATAAAACAAAATAATTAAATACAATAAAGGGAAAGCAGGCAATACCTGCCATGGAGAAAAGTTGATTGTGGAAAAAGAAAAAAGTTCGCTTAATAACTGAATAAGTCGAGAAAAAGAAAACAAATAAGAAAAATCAGTGATAGAACTTTTAGAGATAGTTCTTAAATAGAATAAAAAGGTACCTACAGATGGGGAAATGATCATGAGAAGCTTTAAGAGATCTTTGATTTTTTTCCTGTAACCGTTTGATTCGACTATAGTAATGGCTATCAGGGACAGCATGAAAAAAATGAATGGTATCAGATGGAAATAAAAGATGATAAGCCCTGCTATATTAAAACAAATAAATTTGCAAGTTGCGGAACTATTGCGAATCTTCCAGGCAAGAGAAAAAGCAAGTAAAAAAAGGGTAACAGCCATTACATAACTATAAAATCCAATCAGTAAATTAAAGTTAAAAATAACAGGAAAGACAAAGTATGCTAATGGAAAGTAGGGCTTGTCAAAGGTTCTCAGAAAAAAAGGGACGCTGACCCCCATAAGAACAATGTACATGGAAATAAATATTCTTTCTACGACCAGCGGAGGGAAAAAATACAACAGTGGATATGCAAGAAGGTTAAAGCCAAGGTTAGGCACAGCACGCAACTGGTGACTGAAAAAATTCCCCCATTCCTTTCCACCATTAAGTAGATCGTTAAGAATAACAAGGTTGTAGATATGGCTGGGGCCGTCCTGGGTAGGGAAATATGGCAACCACCAAACTATCCCCACGTGAGTAATGAGTAGCAATATATAGAAAATGAGCTTACCTTGGACTGATTTGATTATGTTTTCCACTAAAAATAATCTAAGTTAAATGCTTCTGTTAAACAATATGCTATTAAGGATTTCATGCAATTTCAATCTCATCTCCGACTCTGGTATCTATTTCCTTGAGTGTACCGGCTGGCAGCTCAAGAACACTTGCTGCGCTAAGATACAGGTGTGTTATACGATTTGGTTGGAGGTTCTTTATAAGAGCTATCACATAGTTCTTCTTATTCAAGAAAACAACATCTATTGGAAACCTCATAAAGAATGTATGTATCGACATACAGGGCTTGATCAATAGAGCCTCTCCAGCCTTCATTTCAGTCTTCCCAATAAGCCCCATCATCCGCTTTAGCAAGCTGTTGGCAACTGCTAAATTATTTGATATTTCTCTGCCGTTTCTTAAGTTGGTAACCTTCACTTTGCTCCATTATCCTTATCTTCGATGACAACCGGCTTCACATTTTTATATTTATTTATCAAAGACTGATTTTCTGGTATATTTCTCACAAAAATATTAGCCACTTTGTCAGCATATATGAGTTTCCAGTCATCTCTTATAAGGAGGTAGTGTGAAAGTGAAGAGTTTGCATTATAAATTATCCAGTTTATATTATATTTTGTTAAGACCCTATCCCATCCTGTTTCTATTCCTGTCACCTTTAAATATTCCTTCATCTTTTCTACACCATACATATCGGACCTTCCGTCAAAAAAGACCTTATACTCCGGCCATGCTGAGTAGATTATGTAATCACCGAATTCATCATTATCGAACATGTTGCCCTCTACATGTTCCTTTTTTAAAAAGTTTACTGCTGCCACAGGGTCTTTCTTCTCATCAAATCCGAATTCTATCTTACCGTTTACTGCAAAAATGACAACTGCTAAAACTGCAGCAACCGGCCATAGATAACCTCTTGCAGACTTGTCAACGGAAGCAATCCTTTCGCCTCTCTTCTTTAAAAAACCTGCGAATTTACCGTCCGCTTCATTCAACATAAGCTCTGTTTGCTTTATTAAGATCGGCGCAGCAATAATGGCAAAGAGAGGGATATATCTCGCTGAATAAAGAGCTATGTTTGTGAACAGCACGATGAGAACAAGTTCGATGAGATTTAATTTTTTTCTGGAAATAGCAAAAATAGCTATCATCAACAACAGCAGGTATTTAAACACCATAGGTTCATGGAAATTTGGTGACAGAAATTCCATTACATGATCCATGATATATCTGTTTGAAGTTAATTTAAAAGGGAAGAGTAAAATATGGTAACCATACGGGTTGATAAGAGATACAGGGAAACAGGCAATAACCGTTAAGCCGAGAAACTTCGTCTTCTTTTTATATTCAGTTTTTTCCGTACCCTCTGAAATAAAATATTTCACGAAGTTACCAACCACATAGATACCGAGGAGGATGAAAGCCATGATAAATCCACCGTGCAGGTTAACCCAGATGAGCACAAGAGGTGGAAAGAGGTACAGATAGTTTTTGTTTTTATACTGGTACTCATCAAGAAGGTAATACCATATGAACGTAAATAAGAGTGAAAAAATATGTGGCCGGGCTAACCAATGAATCTGAGATGAACCTATGACGAGTAAAACAATCAGGATGTTTATGAGGATGTTTCCTTTATATGTCCGGATTGCCTTAAACAGCAAATAATAAATGGAAGCAATCAGAAAACTAAAAAAAATCACAACACCGGTAAGTCCGAATGCCCTGTGTATCAAGGCCATGAACACCTCTGAGAGCCATTCGTGGGCAGTCCATGGAAGAGGAGGTGTCAGGAAAGAGAAGATATCATGCTTCGGGATAGAAAGAGTGTCTAATATGAATTCTCCAGCCCGGATATGATATCCCGTATCACAATCCTGCAGAAGTTCCCTGCCTTTAGCAAATGAAAGGTTAAGGAAAATGACTAAGAATAAGATATCTGCAATAGAGGGGATAAAGAATTTTTTTATAGATTTCATTATAATAGCTCACGTACTTTTATTTTTAAAAAACAATGCAAAAAAGCACAAAGCACAAAAAGAGACCAATGAGATAATCTTAGAATAATACCTGATTGGTGTATCCTCAAATCTCAGTTCAAGTATGTGCTCCTTTTGAGGGATGTTAATAATCATTGCGCCCGTACCTTCCTCTGTTTTTATCTCAGTCTGCATTCCATCTATATAAGCTTTCCAGCCAGGGAAATTAAAAGTCCTTAATCTTATGGTAAGCGTTTGCTTGGCTACTATTTCCACAATCCTATCACAAGGCTTCCACTTTGTAACTTCAGCTTTTCCTTCACCCCTGATTATCACTGCCTTTTCTCTAAAATTATTTTTATCAACTTTTTTTATATCTACCCAAACTGGCAGATGTTCATAAGTCCAGTATACATCCTGGACAGGTATCAATTCTTGTCTGGTAAATATAGATGGTGTACTGATATATTTGTAATCTAAGAGAATACAAATCATGAACAACAAAACAATAACATAATAACGTTTCATCTTTGCGCTGTAAAATGTATTCATCACATAGAAGCAGGATGCAGACAAAAAACCAATAGCAAAAGCAGTTATATTTAACCACCTGACAGGGAACTGAATATACCTAAAAAAGGGAATACCATCCCACAGAAATGTAGATGGGCCAAACAGGAAAAACATGCTTCCCAGTGCTACTCCTATAAAAAACTTGTTGATAGTATTTAGGTTCGATAGAGGTTTAATATGCCTTAATTTTATTGTTTGAAGAAAAAAGAATAATAGAATGATAAAAAAGAATAATGTGTTTAATACGTATATATTATAGTAAACAGTCCAGGCAAGATTAACAAGTTTACCTGTCTTATTTGGCAGAAGAAAGAAATCATTGAAAACAAGCCATTTCATTGTTGAAAAGCTCTTAATATTAATAAATTGTTTCTCATAAAGAAGCGGCAAAAGGTATGCAGCTGATAATAGAAATCCTATGGTGATGATAAAAGGGAGAGCGATTACATCTCTGAGTCTTTTCATCACTACAGACATGTAGATTATGTACGCTGCAATGACAAGTGCAAACATATAGGCGTTAATCAGGTGAGTAAGAATCAAGCCACCATAACACGCGCCGGCATACAGGAGATACCTGTATTGATTATTTTTGAAATACTTGAAGGTAAAAAGTAACACAGGAGAAAACCATAAGAGAGAAATATTAGAAGCGAAATTTCCTAACACATACATTTGTACCATATTAAAAGGCAAGAAAATATAAAAAATGGATGCCAGTAACGCAGTTTTCTCAGGATAGAATTCTTTGGCAAGGAAAAATATGCCTATGCTGGAAAAGAATAAAGCTGTAAATTGGGCGATATTCATCGAAAGGATTATAGAACCAGTAAAAACATTGTATAGTGCAACCAGATAGAAGGACAGAGGTGAGTAAAGAATGAATGTAGGGCTTCCATAACCCCAAAAATCAAGATGCATCCATCTCGGATAGATAATTCCATCTTTCAAAACTTCTATAAACTGCCATGCCCAACTCGTGTATGCAAATGTATCACCAATATGAACAGAAAAATACCCTTGTGTAATAAATTGTCTAAACATCAGTAATAACGAAAAGAAAAATAAGAGGAAGATAGCTTTCATCTATTTAGCCTTTAAAACTCGCTCGTTTCATATGACTTTATAATATTAACCCTCACAAGGTGGTTCGGGTAATCTGCAAAAGGAAGATAGTCCATAGTCCAGATAAAAAAAGAGGCAGAATTCCGATGAGTATGATACCTAACAAGGGAATCTTTTCTCTCACCTTCAGCCCATTAATTCATAAATTTTTCAATATCCATTCTATATAGAACAGGGAATGGTCTTTGAACGGCTTTATTTCATAACTGTAACATATTGTTATAGTTATGAAATACCTCGGACCCAGTGGAGTAGTGAAACTTACTACACAGGGGAGAATGAGTGAGAAGACCATTCCCTGTTCTATATTATTCTACGAAAAAAATGCATTAGTATAGCTGTATAATACAGGATTATTTCCTGCCTAATTTTATATAAATGAGAGCTAATTCAACAGCTATAACCAACAGAACGATTGTATCAAAATTCCAACTCATAGAATCACCTCCTTCAAACAAACGAAACTTTAACAGACTCCCTTTACTCAGCACTAAATTTTAGAAATAACTCTTGATATTCGTATGATAGCCGGAAGTAACATAACAATAAAAAGAGAAGGTAATATTAAAAAAACAAGCGGGAAAACAAGCTTAATTGTTGTTTTAGCTGCTGCTTCCTCAGCCCTCTGAATCCTTATCGTTCTCAATGAATCAGAAAATACCCTCAAGGACTGAGCAAGGCTTGTACCTAACCGTTCTGTTTGAACAAGCATTGCGGCAAAGGATTTTAGATCATCAACCATAGACCGTTCACCCATATCCCTTAAGGCCTCAAGCCTCGGTTTACCTGCACGTGTCTCCTGTATTGCTACCCGCATTTCACCGGACAAGGGACTCCTTCTGAATTGCTCGTCTTCATACACCTTTACCATTGCAGCATCCATACTCAAGCCTGCTTCCACACACACTGTCATAAGATCAAGTAAATCAGGAAGGTCGTGGAATATTTTAAGTTGTCTCTGTTTTACCTTCCGTAATAGCCAGACACTGGGAAGAATAAAACCCACGATAGCAAAGACAAACACAAGAAGGGCCCTCACCGTAAAGTCTTTTTCTATCGGAATTCCGTACAATAAGAGGTAAATAGCCGGGAGAAGCATAGCTAATAGTATTTTAGATCCCATGAAAATAGGGAACCTCTCTGTTCTTATGCCGGCTGCAATAAGCATCCTCGTGTATTTTCCGTGTTCCTGAGGTCTAAGGGGAATATTCTTTCCCAACCGTCCTAAAAATTTCTGCCATGGGCTTAGGGGTCTTTCAAGAAATACCTGCTCCTCAGTATATGGCCGCAAGCTCTCAAGTCTCCCTTTTATAATGCTTTTTTTCGGAAGAAAAATAATATAGAACAGAAAAAACAGTAAGGAAGCAGTTGCTAAGAATACTAATGCTATCAGAGCGTATAATGTCATCGAATCACCTTTTGTATAATCAAATCCTTATATTGACAATCTTGCGAATAATGAGAAAGCCAGCAAACTGTGCAATAATAGCAAAGACAAGAGCATATATCCCTATTTTTGTATTGAAAAGTTCTTCTATATACCCGGGAGCTGAAAAATAGAAAAACACAGCCATACAGATAGGGAGCAAAA
>Ga0315281_10007827_pt1 | contig 14971 bp, 16 predicted proteins | sample YL17G07_0_MG_FD_204540 | JGI IMG/M metagenome (GOLD analysis project Ga0315281, IMG submission 204540) | Sediment microbial communities from Yellowstone Lake, YNP, Wyoming, USA - YL17G07_0 | ecosystem: Environmental > Aquatic > Freshwater > Lake > Sediment | place: USA: Wyoming | collected...
TCCTGCAAAACAATCTGCTTTTGTTAATCGTTGTAATCTTTTGCGTGAGAAAACCTGCGGAACAATTCTTCAGGCGAAGGAAACTCGTCGATGCTTATTTCAGTTTCTGTCCCCGTAAGGCGATCGTGCTCTATGAATGCATCTCCGTTCGTGCTGTACACAAAAGGAGCATCGAGTGTCTGCGCGTAGTCGAGCGCTTGTTCTAGTCCAGCGCTTACACTATGCGTGTTGTCCTTTGCTTCAACGACCGCAATGGGTAGATGGTTTTTGTAATATAAAATAAAATCAGCACGCTTTTTTTCGCCACGAGAGATTGATTTGCCGTGGATTTGAATACGTCCCGCAGTGAACGTCTTTTGTTCGCGGATTTGAAGATGTAAATCCCAGCCCGCGCTTAGAATGGCGGGCAAGATGAATTTTGAACAAATATCTTGTTCGGAAAGGGATTTTTTATCCATTATGGCAGAATTATACCACAAATAAGCTTGTTTTTCCAGTGTTTGCTACCTTGGTCATTTTTAAATTAAAAAAGCTCCGGGCTACAACCTGTCACACCTCGTATGCCTCCCTTTTGCTTTTTCGACGGGGTATTTGACGGTGCGAGGTTGCGGTTTGGGGGCAAACAACAAAACCACCCGAGGAGGGTCCTCGGGTGGTTTTTCAAAAGGTTTACGGTTCGAACGGGTTATGGCTTTACCACAAACCACACGCCGTTTACGTTGTTGCCGGTCGTGTCGCCCGCTTTCATGTCCTTTGCCCAAAAGTAGAGCGGTTGGCCATCGTAGCGCACCTGCATGGTGCCGTCAGCGCGTTTGATCGTTGAGATATTTCCTGAAACACCCTTGCCGGTCTCGATATGAGCTGATGCCGAGACGATGTAGGGAGTCCATTTTGCGGCACATTCACCGGTGCAGGTGCTGAGACCTGAAGCATCCTTGGTGAAGCGGTAGAGCGTCATACCGTTGCCGGCGACGAGGTAGGTGCCGAGCTCTGCAGAGGTCCCCGTGTTCAAGACAAGGTTCTCATTCTTCATCATCATGGAGTCTGTCATCGACATCGCGGTCATTGCGGTGTCTTTTTGCATCATCATTGACGAATCCTCTTTCTTCATCATCTCGTCATCCTTTTTCATCATGGTATCCTCTTTTTTCATCATCATCACATCTGTCTTTTCTGTCCAGTTGCGCACGTAGTCTGCCGTGACCGTAGGACTATCTGCTGATGCCATGCCGTTTACCCCCACAAAATCCCCTACCGTTATTGAGGCAAGGGTGGTGCCGGGCGCAAACTGCGTATCGCTTGCGATAGCAATGGTCCACGCACCGCCCCACGTGGAGATGGAGATTGAGTTAGTCGAAACCGACTTTACCGTACCGCGAATAAGCGTATTGCCACTTGCCGACACCGTGAGCGCCATCGGCTTGGGCGTGCTTTTCATCATCATCGCACCGGACTTCATCATGCTGTCACTCGTGGTCATCGCGAGCGCAACACCTGCGACCGCAAAGAGTGACCCCGCTACCGCGAGACCGAGCACCGTACTTCGTTTGTTCATATTAAAAATATAATTATCATTAACTGCTAATGTGTAATGTAAAGTAAACTTCACATTACCGTTCGCTCATTATATACAAACAAAATATCAATGTAAAGTACACTTTACATTGATATTTTGTCCTGAAAAAATGAATAATCTTAATGGTTTCAAAAAGCACCTATTGGCGGTTTCTGTTTTAAGCTGGGGAACTTGGGATCGAACCAAGATTGACGGCTTCAAAGGCCGCTGTCCTACCATTAGACGATTCCCCAGCTTAAAACACAAACAATGCCTGCCATTAGACCTGCCTGCGCAGGCAGGCGATTCCCCAATGCATTCAAATGAATGTGTCGACATATTAGCGCGAAATACGCCCCAAAACAAGCGGGCTAAAACAAATCGCTATGTGAGCCAATATCGACAAGTAATAAAATGAGGTTGTTGTCTATAATTTGATAAACAAGCAAAATATCATTTTGTACATGGCATTCACGAAGCCCAGTGTAATCTCCCGAAAGATTGTGATCGCGCTTCCGTGCATCAAGTTTTTTCCCTTGAGCGAGTGTGTTAATTACTTCATTTAATTTTACGGGGTTAAAATCTTTGTGTCGCGCAATTCTCTTAATAGCCTTGCGGTAACCCAATGTTGAAGTAACAAAATACATAAACTATTTTCCAAGAATATCCCTGTGTAACTCTTCTGCCGAGCTGTAGCGCTTGCCATTTTCAAGAGCATCCTTTGCCTCACGAACCATCTCCCGCTTCTTTTCTTCAGGCCAAAAATCAGCACTCATCACAGGAAACGGAATCGACTTGGTGTTTACTACTTGAGAAAGAAAAAGCTTTACGCCAGTCGACATATCGAGCCCCATTGCTTTAAGAATCTTGGTTGCCTCTTTTTTCATCTTTTCGTCAATGCGTATTTGTACCGTGGTAGTCATAATATCTACAGTATAGACAATGTAGTGACAATGTCAATACATAAAAGACGGAGCTTATTCCCCAATGACGCGCAGGAGCGCAAGCTCTAGTGGAAGCGTGGGGATGGCGGCGGTGCGGAGGTCGGCGTAGGCGCCGAGGAGGGCGACGAGCTCTTTGGAGGCGAGGGTTTTGACGGCTTCCTTGGCGAGCTTTTCCAGGAATGCAAAGTCTTCCTCGGATGAATTCTCGCGAACCTCTGCTTTCATTGCCGGCGCGAAACGCAGAATGAGCACAAAGCGCACTTTGCGTACCACGAGGTCGAGAAAGATCTTCATGTCCCCTATCGTCTCGCTCGCTTGGGCGAGCACCTGCGCCCCTTTGGCAAAGTCGCGCTCGGCGATGGACGAGATGAAGTCGTTGACCATGCGGGTGCTCGGTGCGCCGAGCGTGACGGCAACTTCTTCGGGGGTTATTTTCTTGTCAGCCGATGCGGCGATGACCTTTTGCAGGATGCCGAGTGTGTCGCGGAATGATCCATCGCCCAGAAGCGCGATGAGGTCCGACGACGATGGTTCGAGTGTGTAGCCTTCTTTTTTTGCCACCGTCTCCACGAGCTTTTGAAGGGTCGCGTGCGAGGGGCGCTTGAAGCGAAACGACTGACAGCGCGAGACGATGGTCTCGGGGATTTTTTCCTCATCGGTAGTCGCTAGAATGAAGATAACATGCTTCGGCGGTTCTTCAAGTGTTTTCAAAAATGCGTTGAACGCAGCTTTCGAGAGCATGTGCACTTCGTCCACAATGTAGACTTTGTATTTCGAATCAAAAGGTAAGGTGTGCACCGCATCACGAAGCGCGCGAATTTCGTCAACTCCATTATTGGATGCCGCATCAATCTCATAAGTGTCATTGTCCGACGAGCCAATTTCGCGGGCAAAGATGCGGGCAATAGAGGTTTTACCGGTACCGCGCGAGCCGGAAAAAAGGTATGCGTGCGCAATGGTATCATTGGCAAGTGCTCCGCGAAGCGTTGCCACCACGGCGTCCTGTCCGATGACTTCGTCAAACGACTGCGGGCGGTATTTGCGGTAGAGGGTTACGTCTGACATATAGGTCACAGTATACCAGAAAGGCGGAGTGGCTCAAAAAAGCAAAACCCCTGCGGTATTTTGCAGGGGTTGGTCCGGTCAAACATAGACCGAGACATTTGATGGTGGGGTGCCGTGAATCTGTCGGCACAAAACGTGGACTTCCTGAGTGTATCGGTCGATCTCCGCGCGAAGAGCCGCGCGTTCACCAACTGAAAGCCTTGGCGTACTTCTAAGGGTAAACTCAAGGTAATGCAGTACGACTTCTTTAACATTCAGAGTCGCACTCTGTTGGTAAAACAACAATCCTTCTTTGGGTGGCATATGTGTACCCTCCGTAATGTATCTGTGAAAATTATATCATTCTTGTGTAGTGCTTGTCAAGCTCGCTGCCACAAAAAAATACTCCACAAGCCTGCAGAGTATTCCAATGTTCACGATGATTCATCTGAGCCTCCTGAAAAATGATCCAGCATCTTATCGATCGCACTCTCATTTTCTTCTGCCCTACGACGATCTTCTTCACTCTGATCATAAGCAGGGAATGAGCGTTCAACATGATTGATCTTGCGCAAAAGATATTCACCGTGGAGCTCGTCGATCTTTTTCTTGAGACTTTTAATTTCCTTTTTAAGCTCCTCTTTCCTTTTTTTATGCAGAAAAGAAAACCACCTCCGTTTTTTTGATCGAGTTATGTTAAACAATTCAACTTTCAAAGAGGCTAACTTTCTTTTTTTCTCATCTATCCTCTTCTTCAACTGATCCAACATGCATCCCACAACGACATTGTGATTATGATCGTTCACCATGTCCTTCTCCTTGAAAAGGTTACCTACGGCAAGTATACCAAGCCCGCGATACCTTGCATACCCCCTATATTGTTCTTAAAAAACCCCGCGCGATATGCTCTACTTCGTCGGCGTTTTTGGCATCCATAAGGTGCACGCGGAGCTCTTTTGCGCCATCAAAGCCGTGCACGTACGCCTTGAAATGTTTTTTCATGATGGCAAAGTTTTTTATGTCGCCGAGGAGCTTTTCGTAGAGGTGCGTGTGCTCGATCATGATCTCAAACTTTTCGGGAAGGGTGGGTGGTGCGGTGCGCGCACGGTCAAAGAGCCACGGCGTGCCAAAGACTCCCCGCCCGATCATCACACCTTCGGCACCCGTTGCTTCAGCCTTTGCTTGCGCATCAGCGAGATCCTGTACGTCACCGTTGCCGATGATGAGGGTGCCTGTGCCCTCTGCGAGCTTTTTTGCGCGGGCGACATAATCCCACTGCGCAGGGACAAGCGAGAGCTCTTTGCGCGTACGCGCATGCACGGTAATGACCGCAGGTTTCGTTTCAAGGATTGCGCCGAGCCACTCGTCGAGGTTTTCTTTGTTGTACCCCACGCGCGTTTTTACCGAGACTGGTAAACCCTCTGCCCCCTCCATCACCGCGCGGATGACCTCCTGCGCAAGTTTAGGATCTTTAATATGCGCCGAGCCGGCACCCTGCTTCTCGATGCTTTTGTCGGGGCAACCCATGTTGATGTCGATACCGTCAAAGCCGAGCTCCCGGATAAGTGCCGCGGCCTGGCGCATATGCTCGGGGTGTGAGCCAAATATCTGCGCGACAATAGGGTGCTCGAGGTCGCTAAAAGCGAGGTCGCGCAAAAGCACTTCGCGTCCCTGCGAACAAAGCCCATCCGCGGAAACAAACTCCGTCCAAAACACATCAGGGCCGCCACCTTCTTCGCCATGACGGCTGTACTTTGCAATCATCTGACGAAACGCCGCATCGGTCACATCCGCCATCGGCGCCAAGACGAAAAAGGGCTTTTTGAGATCTGCCCAAAACCCCATGATAGGCCCGTCGGTATTCGTTTGTTCAGTTGCTTTCTTCATTAAATTGCACTCTAGCACAGGAAGTGCCGTCTTTTCTAATTTTAAGAATTTTACAACTGCGTATTTCTAAAATTATTTATTTGTAGATTTAGTTCGTTGAAATCAAATACATCAAGTATAAATACTTTCCCAGACTTACCTCCGCTTAGCCAAATTTTACCGGGAATCCTTGTTGACTCTACCTGAACAAAGTCATCCCAAGTAATAAATTTTTTTATAGATCCTACCTGTGAGATGATGCCTTTGCTATTGAGAACTACCTGAAATTTACCGTTCTTAAGAGCAGACTTAAAAGTAAATATTGGCGCGATAGCAGTAAGAAGAAGGCCTGCAGCACCGATCAAGGTTAAGGGTGTAAAATATATATTTTTATTTTCTTGAAGAGCCTGAAAAAGCGCGTCGGACGCTTCCATTAATGAAATTGAGTGTTTAGACGCAAGGCTAGAGGCTTCTATAAAAAACAAAGTAACGAACATAACCGAAAAAAATATCACCATGCAAATCACAAATGTGATAGAAAGTTTAATTCCTAATTTCGTTACTTTTTCCTTATCTGGAGTTATGACTTGTTCCATTTTTATTTTTATTATGATGAGTAATATTGAGAGCTTTTTTAAAGCTCTCAATATTATACTAAACTGGGTATTACAAAACAACAGTATAAATATACAGTGGAGTTAATTTTCAAACCCGAAGAATATTTTGTTACCGAAGCGCATGTCTATATAGAGGAGCTTCTTTTTAAGTGTGACATCGGCGGGAAATTGTACAGGAAGCGCGGCAAGGAGGTTTTTCATAATAGTTTCTGCGCTGGTCGTATCTTTGAAGCGGAGTTCAACACCAGCAAGCACGGGGTACGACGCGCTCTTTTTCATCGTCACCGTGACTTCTCCTTCAGGTTTCAAAACGATGCGAAGTGGCTCGCCAAGGTCGCGGATGAGTGCCTGAGCTACGGTGTGTAAAAGATTGAACGAGGTCAGTGGCACGTGAGCACGAAGGGGGCTTTCATTTTGTTTACCTTCAAGTACCCCATATACCTCGAGATACACGCCACCAGAAAAGACAGGAGCACGATCAAATACAAAACCGGTGTCATCTATAAACCAACATGCTTCACTTGGACGTCGGGTTTCCAAGTAAGTTTCACCGCACCAGAGTGCGTATGGCTTGCGTTCAGACACCTTCACAACAATCGTGTGCATATCGACACGCTCGGCGCGAGCACTCGCGAGGCGTGGAAATACATTGAGGAGTGCCTCCTTAATGTCACGACGGGGAAAGATCTCGCTGTTCTCACGTGCGTATGCGATATAATAATTCCCTTTGAGTTTTTCACGCACGAGGGCCTCGACGGTGTCACGGTCTACCGTTTGTGTACCTACTACCTCCACACGCGTTATCTTCCATTTATCGTTTTGCGAGATACCACCAATAGCAATAAAAAACAAAAACGCGAGGATAAGCACTGCTATCCCGCGCATGAGCCACGCATGGCCGTGCTCCCGAAGCCCTGCAATAATAGAGGCGATTTTTGCCATAACAAAAAGAAATGGAATTATCCAATGACGTCCTTGCCCATGTAGGGACGAAGAACTTCAGGAACCGTGATCGTCCCGTCCTCGTTTTGGTAGTTCTCCAACAGAGGTACGAGAATACGGGGTGTTGCGATTGCGGTATTGTTGAGAGAGTGCGCAAAATGCATCTTGCCGTCCTTGTCGCGGTAGCGAATGTTCAAGCGGCGTGTCTGGAAATCATGAAAGTATGACGCCGAGTGTGTCTCGCGATACTTGCCCTCGGACGGCACCCATGCTTCGATGTCGTACTTTTTCACTTGTCCAAGTCCGAGGTCTCCACCGCAGTTGAGGACGACGTGGTACGGGATCTTGAGCTTTTGCATTAAACGCTCGGACATTTCGAGCAAGAACTCGTGGTACTTCACACTCTCCTCGTGACTTGCCTCACAGAGAACGACCTGTTCCCATTTAAAAAATTCATGCACGCGAACGAGGCCCTTGATGTCCTTGCTGTGGCTTCCTGCCTCGCGGCGAAATGCTGACGAGAATGAAATGTATTTTTTAGGAAGCTCTTCAAGGGGAAGCACCTCGTCCATATGGTAGCCCATCGTCGCCACCTCGGCGGTGCCAGCAAGGAAGTCTCCGTCCTGCGTCTTGTAGAGATCCTCTTCTCCTTGCGGAAGAAACCCGGTACCAAGGAGTGACTCGCGACGCACGAGCGACGGCACGATCATCGGGGTGAAGCCTTCAGTGCAGAGCTCGTTCAAAACGAACTGCGAGAGTGCAAAGATGAGGCGCGCACCGTCGTTCTTGAGCACATACCCGCGAAAGCCAGCAATCTTGGTACCGCGCTCAAAATCCGCCATGTCGTGCATCGCGAGGAGCTCCATCTGACCTTTAGGAGTAAAATCAAACTGCGGAATGTCGCCCCATGTTTTTATTTCAACATTGTCGGCATCATCAGAACCCTCGGGCACCGACATATCAGGAATGTTGGGCACCGTGAGCATAAGCATCTGCCATTTCTTCATGACCTCGGTGAGCTCCTCTTCTTTTTTCTGGAGCCCTTCTTTGACGAGCTTTGATGCGGTGATCAACTGCTCGCGCTCCGTCGGGTCGCTCGCGCGCGCAACCGCCGATGCAGTCTCGTTTTGCTTGCCACGCATCGCCTCCACCTCGGCAAGGAGCGCGCGCCGGGTGTCGTCGATAGCAAGAAGCTCCTCGACATTAAAGTCGATGTGCTTTTTTGTCGCGCCAGCGGCAACCAGGTCTTTGTTTTCGCGGATGAATTTAATGTCTAACATATAAGTAAGAGTATACCAGAGCTAGGCACCGGGCGCAAAAATGTTTTTTGCGCGCCTATAGACGTATTTAGTACTATAGTACTAAATACGTCTATAGTAAGAATTTTCGAGGCACGCATGTTACACTATTCGTATCATGTCGCGTCTCTCTGATGATATGCAGAAAATCTTGCCTGAAGACTTTCCTCCGGCACTTCTTGAAATCCCTCAGCCACCTGAAACGCTCTATATCCGTGGCACGCTCCCCGACCCTACACAGTTTTATTACCTCGCGGTCGTTGGTTCGCGCAAGTTTACAAGCTACGGACGCGAGGCAGTGGAGCGCATCATTGGCGGACTCGCAGGCTACCCTATTTGCATCGTGTCCGGACTCGCGATGGGTATCGACGCCATTGCGCATCGTGCAGCGCTTGACGCCGGGCTTCCCACTCTCGCTATTCCCGGCTCGGGTCTCGACAGCAGTGTCATCTATCCGCGGTCCAACCTCGCCCTCGCGCGCGAGATCGTTGAGAACGGCGGTGCACTCCTTTCTGAATTTGCCCCCGACCTCCGCGCTGCGCCGTGGACATTCCCGCAACGCAACCGCATCATGGCGGGCATCTCACAGAGCACGCTCGTCATCGAAGCGGAGGAAAAATCCGGCACGCTCATCACCGCGCGCCTCGCGGTCGATTACAACAGAAACGTTTTCGCGATTCCTGGCTCGATATTTTCCGCGCCATCAAAAGGCACGAACAAATTGATCCGCCAAGGCGCGACGCCCATCACCAGTGCCCAAGACCTCCTCGAAGAACTCGGTTTCGTTGAGCAAACTTTTGGCATCCCTAGCACCCAGCCCCTGCTCGACCTCACGCTCTACACACCCGAAGAGCAAGCGGTGCTCATGCTATTAGATGAGCCGATGGAACGCGGAGAGATCATCGCCTCACTCGACACCCCTCCCGCACAAACCCTCTCGACTCTCACCATCCTCGAAATCAAAGGCTTGATTCAAGAGCGTATGGGCAAGATTGAAAGGACTAAGTAATTTGCAAAATAAATCACTCTATAGTACTAATGTAGCTTAATGGCTGTTAAACAATACAAACTCCTGATTGTCGAGTCGCCGTCAAAAGCGAAGACGATCGGCAAATATCTGGGCGATGAATACGTCGTGCGCGCAAGCGTGGGGCATGTTCGCGACCTCCCCAAAAGCAACAAACAAGCTATCGATATTCCCGGTGGCTTTATTCCCCATTACGAGATCTCAAAAGGCAAAGCCGAGGTGGTGCACGAGATCGACAGTCTCGCAAAAAAGGCAAGCGAGGTCCTGCTCGCGACCGACCCCGACCGTGAAGGTGAAGCAATCGCGTGGCATATCAAAGAAGCGTGTGGGCTGAAAAACCCTAAGCGTATCGTCTTTCACGAGATCACCAAGGGCGCCATCGAGGAGGCCCTCAAGCATCCCCGCAAGATCGACGAAAACCTGCGTGTCGCCCAGGAGGCGCGTCGTGTGCTTGACCGTCTCGTGGGATACGACCTCTCGGGGCTCATCTGGAAAAAAGTCCGCTATGGTCTTTCAGCTGGCCGCGTGCAATCCCCTGCCCTCCGCATCATCATGGAGCGCGAGCGTGAGATCCGCGCGTTCATCCCCGAGGCATACTGGACCCTTACCGCGCGTGTCAAAACACAAGGCAACGCAGAGCTTGAGCTTTCTTGTACCGAAGAACCCCGCGATGAATCAATCGTAAAAAATATCCTCAAGATTGGCCGCACCAATCAATGGGTCGTGCGCGAGGTCAAAGAAAGCGAAGTAGGTCGTGCGCCCAAAGCACCTTTCATTACCTCCACCTTACAGCAGGCGGGCTCTTCGCGTTTTGGATTTGCGCCATCCCGTACGATGGGTATCGCGCAAAAGCTCTACGAAAAAGGCTTCATCACCTACATGCGTACCGACAGCACGACGCTTTCACAAGATGCTCAAAAGGCTGCCCTCGCCGAGATCACCAAGCGCTATGGCGCGCAGTCGGCCGAGGCACGTGTGTACAAAACCAAAAGTAAAAATGCTCAAGAAGCGCACGAGGCTATTCGTCCTACCGACATGAGCAAAGACAATCTCGGCATCAACCCCGAAGAGCAGAAACTCTATCGTCTCATCTGGGCGCGCACCGTCGCATCGCAAATGGTGGATGCAAAACTCGCGCGCACAACCATCCTTGCAAATGTCCGCGAAAATCTAATACCCAATTTTTCCGTCACTGGCTCACGCGTCATCCTCCCCGGTTGGCTCGCTGCCGACCCCGATTCACGGGGCGAAGATGTCGAGCTTCCTAAAGTAACCGAGGGCGAATCCCTCATACTTCTTTCTCTCGACGACGAAGCAAAATTCACCGAACCGCCAGGGCGCTACTCTGAAGCAGGTCTCGTAAAGGAACTCGAAAAACGCGACATTGGCCGCCCTTCCACCTACGCATCCATCATCAAAACCATCCTCGACCGCGGGTACGTTATCAAGGACGGCAAGGCCCTCAAACCCACCGACACGGGCGACGTGGTGAGCTCGTTCCTCGAGGAGCATTTTGCAAACTACATCAGCGACACCTTTACCGCTGAGATGGAAAACAAGCTTGATGATATCGCGAACGGCGAGCGTGAGTATGTAAAAACCCTCAAAGAATTTTACGGACCATTCACCAAAGACCTCAAGGCAAAGGACAAACTTGAAAAGCAAACAACGCTCGGCGATGCTGACCCCCAACACAAATGCCCCAAGTGTAACGGTCCCATGATCATCAAGCTCGCCCGCACGGGCAAATTCCTCTCGTGTAAAACATACCCTGAGTGTGACGGTGCACGCATGATCGACGGCACCGAGCTTGCGGGTCCGCGCGACACCGGCGAGCTCTGTCCCAAATGTGGCAAGGCGAACTTGGTCGAGCGCGATGGTCGCTTTGGACGCTTCATCGCTTGCGGTAGCTATCCAAAATGCAAGCATATTAAAAAAGACGACACCGCAGCGCTCTTGAACCACACCGGCGTCCCCTGCCCTGTCTGCAAAAAAGGCTTCATGACCGAGCGCAAAGGCCGCTTTGGTATCTTTTACAGCTGCACCAACTACCCAGACTGCAAGAACGCTATCAAAGCAAAACCAACGGGTAATTTCTGCACCTACCCCAAAGCAGACGGCACAACCCCCTGTGGCGCCCTCATGATGGAAGGCACGAAGACCATTCCAGAACGCTGCTCAAATAAATTGTGCCCAAACCATAATCCGCATAAATTAAACAAGTCAGAATAAACATCAAAAAGGACCGCCCTTTGTATATTTAAATATTTCAAATTCTCCAATTTAGCCCTATAGGGCTAAATTGGAGAATTTGTTTTTTGAACGTGATTTGCTTTTCATCCATTCTTCGCCTACTATGAGGAGATGACCCACCCTCCCTACCCTAGCGTCAAAGAGATCCTCGCTCTGATGAAAGCGCCTTCGAAGGAAGACCGTGCGCTTATTGAGAAAGCATATGCGTTCGCGGAGAAGGCGCACGCGGGGCAAAAGCGCTACTCGGGCGAACCCTATTTTAACCATGTCGCCCACGTGGGATACAACCTTGCGGGAATTCATATCGACGCAACGACCGTCGCGGCGGGACTCCTGCATGACACCATCGAGGATGCCGACATCTCCGCAAAAACGATCGAGCAAGAATTTGGTAAAGAAATTTGCGCGCTCGTTGAGGGGGTGACCAAGCTGGGCAAACTCAAATATCGCGGTGTTGAACGCCACGTCGAGAGTCTGCGTAAATTTTTCGTCGCCATGTCGCACGATGTCCGTGTGCTCTTGATCAAGCTTGCCGACCGTCTGCATAATATACAAACCCTCGAGCATGTCCCCGAGGCAAAACGCCAACGCATCGCCATCGAGACCCTCGAGATCCATGCGCGCCTTGCGGATCGTTTTGGTATGGGAAAATGGAAAGCGATATTCGAAGACGCGGCATTCCCTTACGCACACCCCAAAGAGTATGAACAAGTTCTCGCCATCATCAAACACAAGCGCATCGCCGACGAAAAATATGCAGAAAAGATCTATCGCTCGATACAAAAAGAGCTTGCAACCAACGGCATAAAAAATGTACGCGTAGACTACCGCGTAAAAAACCTATTTAGCCTCTGGAAAAAACTCGCTCGTAAAGATATGGACCCCGACAAAGTATATGACATCCTTGCCGTACGCGTTATCGTAAAATCCGTTGAAGACTGTTACCGCGCGCTCGGCATCATTCATAAACATTGGCGCCCTGTTGCCGGCCGTATCAAGGACTACATCGCTATCCCCAAGCCCAACGGCTACCGATCGCTCCACACGACCATCTTTCGTGGTGACGGGGGTGTCATAGAGATTCAGATCCGCACGGAGGAGATGCACAACGAAGCGCAGTACGGTATCGCCTCCCACCTTGCCTACAAAGAATCTGGCGGAGGACATCAAGAGCTTGAAAAAAACCTTTCCTGGGTCAAAGAACTCGCGAAGTGGCAAAAAGACGTTGCTAAGTCAGACGAATTCCTTGAGCACCTTCAGATGGATTTCTTTAAGAACCGCGTTTTCGTGTTTACCCCCAAAGGCGACGTTATCGACCTCCCCGAGGAGTCAACGCCGGTTGATTTTGCTTATGCCATTCATTCCAACATCGGCGACCACCTTGCCGGGGCAAAAGTAAACAGCAAGCTCGTGTCCATCGATACCAAACTCAAAAATGGCGACATCGTTGAAATCGAAACCAAAGAAACCGCAACCCCCAAGCGCAAGTGGCTCGACTACACCAAAACAACGCTCGCCAAGCGTCACATTCGCACATACCTCGACAAACCAAGCGCAATCGGCGCCCTCGCCCAAAAGTTTTTCGGGAAGAAATAGAGTTCACTCGGCAAGCTCCTTTTTAGGGTACGGATTTTTTGAAGCTTAAAAAATCCTGAAGTTTTCGCGTCGCCACGCTCAAAACCCCCTAAAAAGGACTTACCTCGTTCCAAGGTAAAAACAGGTTTAATTTTATTGGCTACATTTCCACAGACGTCTCTTGCACTCACCTATCACTACACGCTTACCAGATAGATCAAAAACACTCAATAGAATAGTGAAGCCGAGTATTAACAAAAAAACACTCGCTTGATGCGAGTGTTTTTTGCTTGCCCCTACAGCGAGAAATTCTTTACGTTGTAGAGGTCTTCTTCGGGTTCTTCCATCATCTTTTCTTCGTCGGCTTCTGCGAGCTCGCCGGGGGCTGCAGGTTGTGCTGCCTCCTCGGGGGTCTCGCCAAGCGGAATCTCTGCTACGGCAGGCACTGCGCCTTTTGCCTCAAGCTCTGCATGCAAACGCTTGATGAAATTGCGTACGTCTTCGTTTGAAAAGAAATCAATGACGATCTTGCCGCCCACTTCGCGTTTTTCGATCTGCACGCGGGTGCCGAGGCGCTCGGTAAGCTCCTGTTCAAACTCGAGGACCTCGGGGTCGATGCCACGCTCCGGTTTGCGCACACGGTCCACCGCAATACGACGCGCGATACGCTCCGCCTCGCGCACATTGAGCTTTTTGAAAATGATCTCCTTATAGAGCGTCATCTGCTCTTCTTTGCGATCAGAAAGCATGAGGAGGGGGCGCGAGTGACCCTCGTTGATGCGGCGCTCCGAGAGCGCAATGAGCATTTCCTCAGGGAGCCCCAGGAGGCGCAACGTATTGGAAACATACTCGCGACTCTTGCCCACCTTTTGTGCGATCTGGATATGCTTGAAACCAAAGTCGTCCACGAGACGCTGAAATGCTTTGGCTCGATCCACAGGATTCAGGTCCTCGCGCTGAAGGTTCTCGATGATAGCGAGCTCGAGCTTCATGCGGTCTTCCTCTTCTTTACCCTCCTCGCCGATACGGATGAGCACCGGCACCTGCGTGAGTCCCGCAAGCTTTGACGCACGCAAACGACGCTCGCCAGCGATAAGCTCGTACTCGACGGCAAGCCCGCCCTCGGGCTTTTCGATCTCACGACGCGTCACCACGAGTGGCTGGAGGATACCGTACTGCTTGATCGAGTCCGCAAGGTCACGGAGTTTGTGCTCGTCAAATTCTTTACGTGGCTGAAATGGGTTCGGCTTGATCTTTTCGGTCTCGATCCAAAAGATTGCGTTCTGATACATTTGATGCGGTTGTGACATATGATAAATGAGAAAAATTAATTTCGTGTGAACTCATCTTATCACAAGAAACGCGATGCGCAAAAAAATGGTTGACGAATAAATTATTAGGTAGTACAATAAGGGTCAGATAACTTTTAAGGAGCACAATTATGCCAAATGGAATGGAACAACCTCCCACCCCGGGAAGAACAGAGATCACTCCTGAAGCGGTGGCAAAGTTTACCCCCGAAATGCAAGCGCTCTTATTGAAGCACCAGAAGGACGCAAGAGAGACCGAGGGGAAACATGAGGACACAGAGACACCCCCAACGCCAACTTTTTCCTCTCCTCGCCCCTCGCGAACAACTCCATCGTTCCCCACGTTTGCAGAAAATTCGATTCCCCCGGGAGACAGGTAACAATGACCTCGACACCCTCAGGACGCACTAGCTGCGTCCTGTTTTGTTATTATTTTTCTATCCTGTCAGACCAAAGTTAAAATGACATCTACCGTAGTATAAGTATCTGTGTTCTAATGTTCCCTAGCATTTTTTTGGATTTTCGACTTTTTCAAAAAAT
>Ga0315281_10007828_pt1 | contig 14971 bp, 14 predicted proteins | sample YL17G07_0_MG_FD_204540 | JGI IMG/M metagenome (GOLD analysis project Ga0315281, IMG submission 204540) | Sediment microbial communities from Yellowstone Lake, YNP, Wyoming, USA - YL17G07_0 | ecosystem: Environmental > Aquatic > Freshwater > Lake > Sediment | place: USA: Wyoming | collected...
GGAACCCGCTCATTGGTCATCTCCTATGATTTCCTTAGATGCCACAATATGGCCCACTTCCTTGAGGATTTTCTGAATCAGGATCGAACCCGCAAACTTGGGTTGTCCTGCGACTACGACCAGAGGGGTGGGATACTGCTTTGTGACCAGAAGTTGCCCCAATTCGCTGTTCTTTGCGGCGGCATCCTGTCTCAGGTCTGTGTACTCAAGGCGGGTCCTGCCAGGAAAGCTCTCCGCCAGCGCCGCCCTGAGTTCTGCCACCTTCTGTTGAAGCATGGCGGCGTACTCAGGCGTCAGGGAAAGGCCGCTACAGGCGCAGCCGCCACCAGCGCCCGGCAGATCGAGAATCTTGACTACAACGAAATCATCTGTGCCCATGTTCTTCTCCGTATTCACACGCGAGTCCCGGAATCGTTGCTGCGTGAACGTCTCGTCACCTCACTGCTCAGATACTCGTAGTCCTTGTGGCATCGGACGTGCATCGGTTAGCGAGCCACGTAGATCAGGTACGCACCGCCCGCCAACACCAACAGCCCGCATATCTTCTTGAGGATGACGGCGCCCTTGGACTTCTCATTCCAGTTCAGGTACTTCTGCACCCAGCCGGTGGACGTGCCTGCTAGGACGATGACGGAGCAGTGCCCAACACCGTAAGCAGCCAGTAAGGCAACGCCATAGACCACGTTCGCCGAGGCCAGCTTGAAGGTGACGCCCAGCATCGGGGCCATGTACGCGAAGGTGCAGGGACCAAGGGCAACACCAAACACCAGGCCCAGGATGAACGCCGCGAGGAATCCTTTGCGTTTGAGGCCCACTGTGCCGGGACCGGACAACGGCATGGGAATCACGTCCAGCAGGACCAGGCCGACCACGAAGAAGATAATCGCAATGACGTAATTGCCGTACTTGCCCACGTCGCCCATTATTCTGCCGGCCGCAGCCGTGATCGCGCCAATCGCGGCGATGGTGATGAGAATACCCACAGCGAACAGGCCGGATATGGCGAACGCCCGTCGCGGAGCAACACGTCCTTGTTGGTCGATGAATCCGACGATCAGCGGGATGCTCGACAGATGACAGGGGCTAAGGACAATGCTCAGGATGCCCCAGATGAAGGCCGCCCCCAGGGCGATGGCGGGCGTGCCATCCACGGCGCGAGTCAAGGTTGTGAAGAGTTCTTCCATCTACTTCACCCCCATCTTGGCCATCTGTTTTTCGATTTCCTCCTGCGGGAAGAAGCCGACGTGGCGGAAGACTTCTTTGCCGTCCTTGTCGAAGAAGACCTGCACCGGGATCGAGTCGATGCCGTAGCGGGCGGCGAGAATCTGTTCCTCTCGCACGGAGATGAACATGACGTTCGCCTGGGCATCATACTTCTTCTTCAGCGTCTCCAAGATGGGCGTGAGCATGTCGCACGGCCGGCATCCCTTGGAACCGAAGTCCACCAGCGACGGTTTTTCACTGGCGCGGGCTTTGTCCACGGGGTTGTCCTTGGCCAGTTTCGCCTGTTGCTTGGCCCAAGAGGCAGAGACCTCGATGATGTTCCGCTGCCCAATCGCCCTGACCTGCTGAGCAACCAGTTCCTGCTGCTTCTGCTGCCGCAGGTACTCGGCGATCTGCGGCTTGACCTTATCCAATTCCTCGCCGCCCACGGCATCCTTGTTGTTCTTGTAGAAGTCGGCGATCTCCTCGTCGGAGATCTTCACCTTCTTGGCCAGCTTGCCGAGGTAGCCCTGAATGAGGGCGCGTTCGTCGGTGTCCGCAGCCGCTTTGCCGGAATCATCCTTGGCCTCCCTCAGCAGCAAGGCCTTTGTGGCCATCTGCTCCAGAAGGAAGAAAGCGTTCTTCTTGAGCTGGTCCTGGACCTCCTTCGGCGATTTGGCGATTTCGCCGGCGACCTTCTTTTCCACAATGGTCAAGTCGCCTGCCTTCAGGACCGTGCCCTCGGGCAGGTCAGCCAGCCGGGCAAAAGTCAGCCCGCTTGAAGCCAAGTCAGGATAAGTGTCGTTGATAGCGGCCGGTTGCGAGGCCGGAGCGGAACTTGTAGCCGGCGGTTGGGTAGCCAATGACAACTGAGGAGTCATGCACCACGCCGACAAGACCAGTATGGACATTGCCAGGCACAACGTTGAAGACGATCTCATAAGCTTCTCCTACAAGCGACGCTGGCGTCGCCAGACTGCTGTTTTTCCGTTCAGTTACTTCGTCTTGGCCAAGGCGGCACGAACCGCATCGACCACATAGGCGCGAAATTCCGGCTTGCCCTTCAAGTCCCACACTTTCTCCAAGGTTTGGTGTGAGAACTCCCGGCCGTCAGCGATGTTGACCACGACTATCGACACGGCCTGCACGTCATATCGCTTGGAAAGGTCTTCTCGCTTCCAGTAGTCCTCGACCTGGAACTCAAGGCGGCCGGAGGCGAGTTCGGATGGGAACGACTCCTTCAGCGCCTCGCGAGTTGTGTTCTCAATCCATAAGCAACTGAAGCAGCGGAAGGTCCGGTGCATGTAGTACATGGCGACCCTGTTGGCGGGCTTGGGCGTGTTGACCGTCGTCGTGCCCAGTGAGTCGGTCGGAGTCTGCCCGCAGCCAACCCACATCAGGCCGGTCAGGCCATTTAACACAAGGAAGGCAAGGCGATTCATCTGGTTCTCCTGTGAAAGAGGGTCATTGGGGGGGCGCACTCGCCAATCTTGCACGCCTTCTGAATCTGCTGCTGGCTGAGCTTCATCTTGTCGGCCAGTGCTTGCTGGATGGTGATGAGCCTGCCGATCTCCAGCGGGTTCTGCTCCACCCATGTCTTCAGGTTGTCTGCGTTGACAAAGAATCCCTGGTGGAAGCAGCCTGCCGAGGCAAACTTGCCATTCGCCCCCTTGCGCAGGCCGAACCACGCGACGGCCGTCGCGGGCTGAATCGACGCCACGCTGCCGTTTGCGGTTTTGACGATGATCTCTTCGCCAGTAAGACGATCCCGTTCGTGGACCTCGATGTCCTTGCCTGTCCGCGCCGCTATGCCCAAGGCACAGTGTGAGCAGCAGCCCAGCGTGTTCACCCCGCCGACCGCCACCTTCGCCGAATCTACCGGGTAGCAGGCTCGGTCGCAGAATCCGCAGCGGTTCTCCATTTCCTTCTCCTGCAAGACCTGCCAGCCGATCAAGCTGCCGCCCGTCGCTTTTAGTTCCTTCTCACCGGCGTCTTTGTCGGCGAAGGCTCGGATCGTCGGTCGGGCGGTCTTTCCGTCCAGCCCGTACAGGTAGACCGCATCCGCTACTGGGATCAACTTGCCGCTCGTCCAATCGGTGACGGAAACCTTCTTCTCGAACCCCGTCTTGTCCTCGGTGAGGCACGAGTACATGATGAAGTAGCAGTGCGGGCTGCACAGCCGCACGTCGCCCTTCTCGCTCTTGACGACCACCAGCGTCTTGGCGTCGATGTCCTTGTCGCACATGTAGCAGATGGCGTCCTTGGCCCGCACGTCGGCGCTGGCCGCCTCCAACCGCTCAAACGCGGGGGCGATGGCAGGTTGCGAAGCGGCCGCGAGGTTCACACCCAGTTCCTGCCACTTGGCCAGGATGTCATCCTTGGAAATGAATCCTTCGTGCCGCCAGAGTTCCTTGCCGGAAGCATCAATGAATACCTGTGTGGGGATAAGCTTGATGCCGAAGGGCTTGGCCGCGTCGGGGTTCTCATTAACGTTGATGAACTCCACCCGCATCCGCCCGGCGTATTCCCGCTCCAGTTCATCCAGGACTGAGGCCATCATCTTGCACGGGATGCACGTAGTGGACCCCAAATCAACCAGACGCGGCAGGCCAGCCGCCTGCGCGGACGAGGAAGCAGGGCCGCCTTTCTTGAGCACGACCACGGCCACAACCGCAATGGCCAGCACGACAACGATGGCGATCTTTCCAATCTTGCCCATGAATGACGCACCTTTCTTGTTCCAAATGGAGCGGGCCAGAAACCAGATTCCAGCGAAGGCCAGCAGGATAAACCACGGTGAGATTCCGCTGCCATCGCCGCTGTTTCCACCCCCGCTACAGGGGCACTGACTGACAATCAGGCAAAGCACGTTCGCTGCTACTCCTGCCCAGTCGGCGTTTGGGGGCATGTTGTCGTTTCGGGTAATCCCGCCAGTCGTCTGCGGGCTTCTGCCATTGTGAACCCGTACGCATGGCTCAGTTGGCCGAGCTTATCGGTTTCACGGACCTCGCCAGGCAAACCCAGGCATTGTCGAACGGCCTCCACCGGGGAACCGGTCGCCTGGGCGACCTCGGCGAGCGTCATCGAGCCTTGAATATGCCCGATGGCCGACTCGTCCCCTCTTCGCCCGGCACCGACCCCGGCTTGCTGGCGATTCTCCACTTGCCGGAGGGAAAGCAGCCAGAGCCCCAAGATCAAACCCGCGAGCGACACCAAGACGCCCGCGCCGGCCAGAACTCGCCTGGGGGCTGACGGCGCCCGGCCCTGGCGGCCCATTCGCCTGCCCGCAATGACCGAGATGACCCAAGTCCAGTGGAGGGCCACGTGTAGGAGGACAACCCCGCCCATCGCAACCGCCAGCCAGAAATGCACGTCGCCCCACTGGTGCCGGGCCAGCCCCCACAGGAAGCGGGAGGCGCCCGAGCCAGGAGGAAGCGTATAGCGGATGATGATGCCCGTCCAGATCAGACCCATCATCACGATGGCCGCCAGGCAAGCCAGGACCAAGTTGACCGTGGCGCGTTTCATGGTCTGTCGCTCCATCTCAAGCCATCATCCTCTCCGTTCGGGACGCTCGTTCAGGCCAGTAGGGCCTTGATCGCCTCGGCGTCAGGCACCTTGCCCACGACTTTCACCGTTCCGTCCACAGCCAGCGCCGGTGTCATCATCACGCCGAACTTCATGATCTCGTTGATATCTGTGACCTTTTCTATGGCGTACTCGATGCCCAGCGCCTTGGCAGCAGCCTCAGCGTTCTCGGCCAGGTTCTTGCACTTGGGGCAGCCAGTTCCCAATATCTGCAACTTCTTCATGGTGTGCGCCTCCTACTTCTGGGCCACGAGGAGTTCCTTCGCCTTGGCGACGACCTTGGCCACCTGCTCGTCGGTGCAGCGGATGCCCTTGACCTTCTCGATGCCCAGGTCCGTCACCTTGACATAGGCATAGTTCGTGACGCCGGCCTTCTCGAAGACCTTCTTGGCGCAGTCCATCGGGCAGCCGTCGATGACCATGTTCACGTCGGCGTCCTTGGCCGTCTGGATCATACCCGCGATGCCAGCGCCCAAGCCGGCCAGGCAGAACATCGTGCCTTGGCCGTCGAACATCAGCTCGCGGGCGGCCTTGTCGGCGATTTCCGCAACGTTGGCTCCGCCTGAGCAGGCATAGATCAGCACCGTCTTCTTCTTGTCGCTCCCGCAACACGATGCGCTTTGCGCCTGCGTCTTGTTGCCTCCACAGCAGTCAGCCATATTTCATCCTTTCCAGGAATTCCTGTGCAGCAATTGTTTCTTACATGAGTGCGTTACCGTACACTCACACAATGTCCCAAAAAAGAAAAGCCCTTTCAGAGGCTCTGAAGAACCTTGCTAGCCTCCTTGGCGTTCTCTCGCAGTACACCTTCCACGCACTTCATGAAGTTCAGGACACAGGGCGTCCGCAGCGCATACATCATCTTCAAGCCGTCCTTACGCTGACTGATAACACCCGCGTTGAGCAGCACGCCCAGGTGTCGGGAGACGTTGGATCGCTTGGCCCCGACGTACTCCGCGATGTCGCAGACGCACTGCTCGCCGTCCTTGAGGAAGTCGATGACCGCCAGCCGGATCGGGTGGCCGGCCGCCGCAATCACGTCGGCCTTCAGCTTGTAGAGTTTCTGGATTTCTCGGTCCATTATGCACCTCGACTGCGACACTATAACATATTTAAGTAACACAGTGCAAGTGGAATCTTATCCATCGTTCTTGGGCCGCAACTTGCTGTACAAGGGGCCAATCACGGCAGGCATGCGTTGCACACACCGGTGGGTCAGCGGTCAGAGAATGCAAGACCCCTCAGACTCTCGCGACTGCCAAGCGAAGTCACGCCTTGTCCGATGACTCTCCACTTTCTCCCAGCATTCTCTGGTTAACAGCCCGATTCTGTTAAGCGAGAGCGTGGATTCTTGCGTTCCCAAGTGCATGACCGCCCGACGGCCCGGCGCCGGCGGACCGGCCCCTTCATCACCTTTCTATTGAGCGTTGCCATCGCCATTCACATCAGACCCTGACCGTTGTTGGAAACCTCGTTCACGACCGCGATGATCCGCATTTCGCTCCACGGTGCCTTCACGCCGCCCGTCGGCACGTCGTACACCGTCTCAGCTGCCTCGCCGCTCGGCCACCCCTGCCCCCGGTCGCCCCGTCCACTTCGGAAACCGCTTCATACGCCGCCCAGCGCCATTCCCGACAAGCTTCAGCAGCAATCCCCGCACAAATCGACCGATCAGACCCCTCTCGAAGTCTTTTCCTCCAACGCCAATGGCGGGCGCGTGGCGGCGCTCGGGTCCACAGGCAATGGGGCGTATCGACATGCGCCTCGTTCCTATGCCACGTCGCGCACGCCGTCCGGTCCCCAGGTAAACGGCAGGATGATTCCGCCCGTCGGTCGTGGGTTGATACCAACGCGTGTCGCCCCGATTTTTTCGCCTCAGGCGAAAAAATAGAGCAGGGGAGCAGTGGAACAGGTGAGTAGGTGAAAGAGGAAAAACGCGGAGACGCGAGCTTTTTCTCCCCTGCGGTCTCCTGCTCAACTGTTCCCTGATCAGGTCTTTGGGGTCTGACAATGTCTTTCATGTTCGAAAAGCTTGAAGTCTGCCAGAAAGCGTTAGACTTCAACAATCAGGTCACAACTCTCACCGAGCAGTTTCCTCGTGGCTACTATCTTCTTGTTGATCAGCTAAACCGGGATGCGATCTCCATTGCGACAAACCTGGCTGAGGGTAACGGGCGCTTCACAAAAGCCGATCGGGAAAACGTTTTCATAATCGCGAGGCTCCGCTCGGGAGTGCGTGCCGCTGATTGAGATTGCCCGGCGTCGCGGGTTCATCTCCGCCGCACGTTGACTCCGCTATTTGCATCTATCCTCCCCGGAAAACAAGTGAGAAAATACGTGGGGTGGCATTATCGTGGAATCTCCAGGATCCTACCAGAGGATTTTTTCATTCGAGATGAAGCGGGCGACTTTTTTCCACCGCGTGACGTTTTGCCGATAATATCCCCGCTGATAAAGCGGGCAGAATCGGCCGCGGGGATAAATATCCACCACGTCATTACCTTTCCGCGTCAAAAAGTAATTCTGTTTTTCGATATTGACCTCGACCTTTTGTTCGGCGATGGGGAAGGTGAGGGTAACGATATCTTTTGGATTAGCGGCATCGATAATCGCATACCGGCCGGACCAGCCGAGAGTTCTGCGTTTTCCGTTGACCGTAACGTTGACCTGGCTGGGTTTGACCCATTCGGGAATCCGCACCTGCAGTTGCCGGCACACGTTCTTCACGTGAATGTCCACCTGTCCCGTGTAGGGAATGTGGCTGTGAACGTCGGCCCAGGGGCTGGGCCGGTTGAGGAGGAGATTCACCTTCAAAATTCCGCGGTCAAAATTCAGGATATGTTCCCAAATGTAGTACAGGGTCCGGGTGGCGTTCCCGGTGCAGCAGTGCATGATCCCGTACCCCTGGCCGACGTACCAGTCATTGGCTGAGGGCCACCCGGCAAAGGCTCCGAGGTTCCGCTCCGGCACGTGATCCGTTGTCTCTTTTCCAAGCTGAACCGCGCTCGCTGGAAGCCGCATTTGCGACCCGACGATTGCGCCGGCTGCGACATGGTAAACCCAATCAGCCTGGAGAAGTTGGTTTTCGGCGAACTGGTTGCGGATCCAGCGGTCCGCGTCGTCCCAGTAATCGCCCAGGCCCGCGGCACTGAGCTTCAAGGCCAGCCCGATCATGGCCGCCACTTCGCTGGTCTCTGAACACTCGAGTTCCGGATTTTCGTCGATATTTTCCGGGAAATAGCCGACGAGATCGCAACCCTTGCCTTTGGCCCACTCGAAGGCCTTGATCACAAACTCCTGCAGTTCCTTGCTCCCGGCGGCGATGGCGTGATCGGCAATGCCCAAAAGAGGAGTGGCGTGATGCTGGAAATGGATGCGATGGGTGGCGCGGGGCGGCCCGGTCCACTGTCGTCCCCCGTTGTCCGGCAGGAACTCGCCGTTGGGCCCGAAGTATGCGCCATGAAAGGCCAGAAACCGGGAGAGTTTTTCCGCCAGATCCACTGCAGGCTCATATCCGCTCGCCCGGTGGAACTGGGCCAGCCCGGCGATGCACCAGCCGAAGAGGCTGCTAAAAATGCCGAACGGCTTCCACGCTACGCGGGCATGCCGCGGGCCGTTTGGGCCGGGGACATAGGCCCCATGGGGAAAATACGCGTAATCCTCTTCCGTAATCGCCACTTTTCGCAAGCCGTCTACGATTCCGCGATTGACCGCCGCCCACGGCCCCGCCGGATCGCGGAGCATATACGCCGTCATCGCCCCCATCATCCGCCCGTTCCAGGTCGGCAGGGCGAAATGCTTTGATCCCTTCGGTGCCGGCTCACACCAGTCAGGAGGACGATTAACGTAGGGCGAAATCGGCCAGTAAGAAAGTCCGCCGGGGCCGATCATACGCAGGGCCAGTTCCATCCACAGGGGATCGATATGATCGTTCAGATGGCTCCCACTTGCCAGGCGCATCAGGGGTAGGGACTCCATGAACTTGGAGACGCAGACATCGGAGTTGCCGTGCCCCATAATCGGCGGATGGGCCCGGAAATCGACGCGGAAATAGATCATGTGATCGAGTTCCGGGTCCGTTGGCCCGGTCAGGCCGTTGACGGCAAGGTTGATCCGCTCCTGGATGTCCAGCGTATCCGGGACCATGTCGTCATACCGCCGGCCCTTATAGGGGGGAATTTCAAACGCCGGAATCCGGCCGCGGATATACTTGATCTTACCGCTCATTCTTGCCCGATGAGGATGCCGATTGCTGGCCACCGTATTTGCTCCTTGATTGCCTCTTCTCGTTCAGGCTCTCCGTTCAAAGTTGGTTTCTGTGATAACACCGCTGTTACGGCATGACAACATTTCATCATTGCCAGGCAACAGTGAGGCATTGTGCTTTCTCGTCCACCGATATCTCCATCAGATGCGAGGCAGAATCATACCGAATTCTCTGTCCACCCACCATGTTTTTCGGTTCGCCCCAATCGGCACAGTCGATCGTGATGCTGCCCGCTTTCGGTTCGCCGAATTTAAGCCACAGCGTTTTGCCATCCAAGTTGACCGCCGTGTGCAAAACCTTGACTGCCGAGGTTTCGACATGCGGCAGCTCCCGTCCGCAGCGAACCAACTGCAACAGGCGGATCTGCTGCGGTAGGAACGGGACGGACGTGAGGGTGAGGCGGTCGCCGTCGCGGCCATAATACAGCCAGGGCGCCCCATCGACGAAGGGCACGGCGTCTTTTTCGCAGGTGATCGTTATCGTCAGGTCACGCGCCTCCAGACTTCCGGGTTCATACACAAAGGCCTCGAAGAGCGTCCCCGTGGCTTTCATAAGCCGGCTACGGCCACGCTGGGCGACGTCGTTGAACAGCAGCATCTCGACGTAGCCGTTGGCTTGATAATCCTGAACCGTGGCATAGACCGGATCGTGAGGGTCGTTAAGGGTTGTTCCGTTGCTGGATTTGGCACTCATCTGCTGACCGGCTTCCTGCCATTGAATCTCGAAGTCAAGAGGCAAACTGCCTCCCTGACGCTCATAGACCGCGTACCGGTCCTTGTAAGGCAGTTGACGAATCTGAGAGGCCGCCCGCTGGAAGGCCTCGGCCTTTCGGTGGTTGTCGTGGCCGACAACCATGTCACCAATGACCGACTGCAGCTTACCGGGCGACGCCTTTACCCATTGATGAATGTCTGTTATCGGGGCCTCGCTGTTGCCAAATTCGGGGTTCAAGTATTCCCATGTGCCGTTATAATTGACATCGCACCAGGTCGGGTTGGGCGTGCCGCCCGCCTTGATGATGCCGAACAACCCGCTGACCATTTCCTCGGGTTCATAATTCACGTCGGCATAAATCGACAGGGTCGACATCAGCGGTTCGAAATTGTGGCGGAGACGGTCCTGACGGGCCCAGAAACTGGACCAGTACGCCCAGTCATGGGTGGGAAACCAGTTCGACGGTCCGTGGACGGTAATGCCGCGATCGACCAGCATGTCCAGGTTCCACAGCCCGCGACACATGAAATTCGACTCGATTGTGCCCAGCTCCAGATCGGGCTTGATCGCCCGCAGCACGTCGCGCAGTTTGGCAAAGTAGTCCGTCCACGTCCGTTCCCGCCAGGAAAGCCACAGCTCCCAGCGATCGTCGTCGTTTCGAAGCAGGTTATACCACGCGCCCGGGTCGGTAAAGGCGGGCAGTTCAAGGTCGGGATACGCCTTTTTGAACACCTCCCCGGCGAAGCGTTCGAGGATATCCGGGTTGTAGCCCACTTCCGGAAGCAAATTGAATCCCTCGGCAAGGACAAGAATATACCGCAAACTCGGGTGATGCCGCATCTGCTGGACAAAGTTGGTCATGTACTCCTGGTGCGCCTTCTGATAGTCCGCCGAAAAGACGTTCTTCTCAATGTCCTGCGCCGGCATACTGTCGAAACGAACGGCCTGGGGACCGCGCCCGTAAGGGATAGAACTGATGTACCCAACGGTCATACCCACACGATCGGCACTGGTGAGCAAGTCGTCAGCCGCCTTATCGGGGTTCAAATAGCCGCCAGTAAAGATGATGTTGGCGCCCAGGGCACTTGCATAGTATGGAGTCTGCTCAGCTCGGCTTGGATTCACATAAAGCCCCACACCATAGGTGCGGTCCGTGCCGAACAAGCGTGGAAACGTCAGATCACTCCCAGCCACGCTGAACTCGATCGTCGCCCGGGGTATGTTCTCGGCTTCAAGAACGAGCTTTTGCCTCCCGATCTCTTTGGCAGGGAAATCAAAGCTGAATTGTCCGTCGGCGGCGATGCTGACGGTCAGGGTGACTGCCCCGGTGGCCAAAATGCTCTGCGCCGGTTTCGCAGCGTTAACGATCTGCCCGCGGACCGAGACGGTTTCGCCGGGAAAGTAGAGCGGCCGCTCCGCGTTGGCAACGATGGCGGGTTTGGCCGGGGCCTGAACCTGTGGTTTCGTCTTGGGTATGGGACCAATCCACAGCTTGCGAGAGTCCACGTACCCGGCAATGGCAAGGTTGCTGTCGGCGTCATGTACTGAAACATAAATCAGATACTCGCCCGGATAGGGCTTGAATTCCGGGGTGCCCCAGGCGCTGAACATGACGACTTCGGAGGGGGCGATTCGTTTGGGTTGGGCCGTAAGAAACCGAGTTCGGTCATCGATGGAAAATCCGACCCGCGGGTATACGGTAATCGGTTTGTCGCCGACGTTCTTCACCCGCCATCGCACACACAGTTCGTCGCCCCATCGCGCCTCCAGCGGGGCGACGGAAAACGCTTCGATCTTCACCTTGGAAATATCTTCCTGCGCCCATACCGCCGGCGAGATCATTGCCAGTACCAGTAACATCCATTTGTATCTCAACGTCATCACACTGCACCTCCATTTCGACGTTAAATTCTGAAGATTACAATTCAGCACAAACCAATTTGAAATTTGCCACCTTGTTATGCGTATGCTGTCCTTCGGTCGTAACTGCGAAGGGGCTACCGTGGCCAGAAGATGTCAAAACAGAGATCGGCTCTCTGGCCTTTCTCCCATAACTGGATCAAGTGGGTTTTGGGGTCATAACCCTCCAGTTCGCAGTTATTGAATTTCTTCGGCTCACCCCAGTCGGCGCAGTCAAGGGTCAGCTTCGCACGGCCCGGGTCAGCCGCAAGCTGTACCGTCAGGGTCGGGTGCAGTGTTCCGCGGTATTCCTTCTCAACATCTCCCGCCAGCGGGTGCACGGTAGCCCAAAAGGATAGGTCTGTGTAAATGACCCCGACCGGCGAATGGGCGATGTGCGGCAGATCACGCCCGAAAGGCACGAGTTGCAGGAACGTCACCTGCTGTGGTTTGAAGTCAATCGATTTGACGGTGATCGCATCACCCTGTCGATCGTAAACCAGCCAGGGCAGGCGCCGCTTGCCCGGCAGTGGAACCCCGTCATTAGCGGCATCGCTCACGAAGGGAATCAATTCGCCGCCCGGCCGGACGGTAACGTTCAGCGTCCGCGCACGCAGACCCGCGCCGACGCCCGAATCCGCACTGTTCCCGTTCTCCGCTGCATCGTTGAAAATCAATATTTCCATATAGCCGTTCGCCTGAACGTCCTGAACCACTGCGAACACCGAATCCGACGGCTGGCCCACGGTCATCCCGTTCTCAGATTTGACGCTCAACGCACGCCCATCCTCGATCCAGTCGATGCGGAATTCCACGGGCAGCTTAACTCCATCACGTTTGTAAGCAGCGAACCGGTCTTTACAGGGGATGTCGATCAGTTGGAGCTGAGATGACGCCTTGAACAAGGCACGAACCTTGGGCCAGGCATTGCGGTTGAAGGGTTCGTCCGTTACCACCGAATAGAAGCCGCTTTCCGCGGGCAGACCGTAGTCGGACCACACAAACGTTCGCGTGCCGCCCCGCTTGGCCGCCCCCAGCAGGTGACTCATAGGAACCCGGAACTCCTGGGCAACGTCAAACCGCACGGGCAGACCCAGGAAAATCGGTTCCGTGCCGAACAGTTTGTGGTCCTCGGCAGCGGCAGATAACCCGTCGTTCTTGCCCCCGGCCACATCGGCCTGCGGGGCATGAAGGACGACCCCTCGCTCGGCAAGCCTCTTCAAGTCCCACAACCCGTCTACCGGGGCTTTGCCATAGAGGCCCAGCTCCAGATCAGGTTTGATGGCTTGAAGGGCCTCACGAAGTCCGGCGATCGTGTCTGTCCACAGTTGCTGCCGAAAGGCCAGCCATTTGCCCCAAAGCTCCTTATCGCCCTGCAGCAGCTTATACCAGCCCGCGGCGTCGCTAGATGAAGGGACGTTTCGCTTCGGGTCCGCCTCTCGCAGGATCTGAGCAAATCGCTCCAGATTCTCGGCGTCGTAACCCTCCGTCGGACTCAAGTTGAGTTCCGCCGGGATCAAGAGAATGTACCGGAAGCTTTCGTGGCCACGCAGCGACGAGACCAACTCCGTCAGCCGAGCCTGCAGTGCTTGCTGATAGGCCGACGAGAGCAGATTGTTCAATTTCAAGTGTGAACGGCCATCGACCCCAACAGTCTTGGCCAGGCCGGCCAGATCGCCACAGTCGTCACCGCCGACCAGGGCCGCTGTCATCTTAAGCCAGTCGGACTGGGCCAAAGCGGTCTCCAGCTTGGCATTGGGAGCGAATCCGTTGCCCACGCGCATGGCCACAGAATCAAGCCCGAGTTGCCAGGCCCATTTCGGCAGCAGGTCTATCTTGTCTCCCGGCTGATCGCAAAAGATACCGAGTCCATAACCGCGATCGGTGTCAAAGTATTTTGGAAACTGTACCCGCTCTTTAGAGCTGACGTAGAAATTCACCCGAGCCGGCAAGAGGCCCTCGGCGGTCACGTCCAGCGCATAAAACCCGATGGCTGGTACCGGAAACTTCAACTCAAAGCGACCGTCTGCCTGTACCGGGCACGGCTGACCGACCGGAGCCGAGACGGAAACGGTTTTCACGTCCGCCCCCGTCACTTGCCCTCGCAGCACGATCGTCTTGTCTTCAAGAGAAAGATAAAACGGACGCTCGACCCCGGCGGTGATCGAGGCCTTCGACGCGGTTTGACCGCGTGCAATGACAGCCCCGCCAACAACCGTCACCATTACCAACCACATTACACTCCATCGGCATTTCATCAGAGGGTACCTCCACCAACAAGCAAGATTGATCAAACCGACATTTGCCCTTTGCGCCCTTTTGGCCACGACGGCCGTGAGTTGTCTGTCGGCTATTCTATCCTATTCCAGGGCATCTTCAAAAGTTTGTTTCAAGTCCGCTGCACGCAAAATGTCAATCCGACCACCCATGATCAACGTCATGCGCCCGTCAAGATTACGAAGACGGCCGATCGAAATGGGTTGCGAACCAAAGTCTATATCGACCTTCTTGACGTGCCAGAGGTCGGTGGCATTGTTCGGCCCGCAAACCCGCACTCTACCTGATCAGTTAAAAATTAGCTTGCTTAACCGCCGAGTTCATGATAAGATACAAACACATGCAGCGTGTAGGTCGTTTTGGAAGCAACAATAGGGAGGTTCAGAATAATGAAAAAGACAATGAGGAGAGGTTTTGCAGCGGCTGGGATCCTTTTTGCGATGGTCGGCAGTGTACAGGCGTACTGGCAGGTGATCGACCTCGGAACACTCCCCGGCTATAACCATAGTCAGGCCTTCGCTATCAACAGCAACGGACAGATTGTAGGGCAGAGTTATAACCCTAGCAATACTACCTACGATGGGCATGCCACACTTTTTGACCCAACAGGCGGCGGGAACAATATCGATCTCGGAACTCTTGGCGGTATTGACAGTGGGGCCGGGTTCATCAACGGCAACGGACAGATTGTTGGCGGGGCTCGTGACAGTTCCGGCTCTTTTCACGCCACGCTTTTTGACCCCACGGGCGGCGGAAACAATATCGACCTTGGAACCCTCGGCGGTATTCAGAGTTGCGCCGCGTCCATCAACAACAACGGACAGATTGCAGGCGACGCTTATAACAGTTCTGGCCATAACCGCGCCGTACTTTTTGACCCGACAGGGGCCGGGAGCAATATCGACCTTGGAACCCTCGGCGGTACTGCTAGTGCCACTCGCCATAAGTTTTGATACAGCAGGTCACAGTTCTTTGCCGATGATCTTGGCATGGAACTTCAGTTTTCCAAGAAGGAACGGAACG
>Ga0315281_10007829_pt1 | contig 14970 bp, 12 predicted proteins | sample YL17G07_0_MG_FD_204540 | JGI IMG/M metagenome (GOLD analysis project Ga0315281, IMG submission 204540) | Sediment microbial communities from Yellowstone Lake, YNP, Wyoming, USA - YL17G07_0 | ecosystem: Environmental > Aquatic > Freshwater > Lake > Sediment | place: USA: Wyoming | collected...
CGCAGAGTCCCCAGCAACTCAAGCAGTTGCTCATGGTGGCGGGCGTGGAAAAATATTTCCAGATCGCGCGCTGTTTCCGCGACGAGGATTTGCGCGGCGACCGTCAACCGGAGTTCACGCAACTTGATCTGGAGATGTCATACGTTCACCGCGATGATGTGCTGGCATTGGTGGAGAGCCTGTACACGGCGCTGATTCCCGCCGTCGCCCCGCACAAACGCCTCCTCACGCCGTTTCCGCGCCTCGCGCACCACGCGGCTGCGGACCGCTACGGGAGCGACAAACCCGACCTGCGCTTCGGCATGGAACTCTCCGATGTCAGCGACCTCATGGCGCAGAGCGAGTTCAAAGTCTTTCAAGCCGCACTCGGGTCGGGCGGGGTAGTGAAGTGTATTGTCGTGCCGGGCTGTGCAGGCTACACGCGCAAAGAAGTGGACGACCTGACCACGTTGGCGAAAGAGCAGGGGGCCAAGGGCCTCGCCACGCTCGCGCTCACCGCCGAGGGCGTGAAAGGCACCGCGCAGAAATTCATCAAGCCCGACGAAGTGGCCGCGCTCCAACAGCGCACCGGCGCGCAGGAGGGCGACCTCGTGCTCTTTGTGGCCGACTCGCGCGCGGTAGCGAACAAGACGTTGGGCGGACTGCGTTTGCTCTTCCGCGATCGCCTCAACCTCGCCGATAAAGACCTGCTAGCCTTCGCGTGGGTGATTGACTTCCCCATGTTCGCGTGGGATGAGGAGAACAAGAAATGGGACGCGGAGCATCACCCGTTCACTATGCCGCGCCTGGAGCATCTCGATCGATTCGACGCCGATCCCGGCTCGATTCTCTCCGAGGCTTACGACATGGTCTGCAACGGCTACGAGATGGCCTCCGGCTCCATCCGCATTCACCGCCGCGACATTCAGCACAAAGTCTTTGAGTTGTTAGGCGTGAGCGAGGCCGACATCCAGAAGAAGTTCGCGCATATGCTTGAGGCCTTTGAGTTTGGCGCGCCCCCGCACGGCGGCATGGCCCCGGGCATTGACCGCCTCGTGATGCTCCTCGCCGATGAGCCAAACATCCGCGAGGTCATCGCGTTCCCCAAGAATCAGGCGGGTCTGGATGTGATGGCGCAAGCGCCCTCCTCCGCCGACGCGAAGCAGTTGCAGGAACTGCACATTGCAGTAGTGGCGGAAGAGCAGAAATGAATTTGGAACGACCCACTGCTCGCCCTAACAGTATTCTATAGACACCCGTCTATTCTTTTAGAGTTGCAGTCCCTTGTGACTCGTGGTATACCTTTGGCCATCCCTGCTGTGTTCGTGATGTTGCATCCGCGTTTTGAGCCAACACGCAACATCAGGGAGCCAATCTCACGATGGGAATGTGATAGGCTGGCAAGCCAAGACAAACCCTGACGGGCGGCTCCCGCCTGCGAAAGCAGGTTCAAAACTCCGCACCACACGGCACGGCGGGGCGCACTTATGAAAAAAGCCACCGATTGCTCGGCGGCTTTTATTTTTGTCACGGCGCTATTAAGGCGGTGCTCGGCGCGCTCACCGGCTCAAGGCCAGACCGCTCGGCACGAAGCGCGTCGGGTCAATGTCGGCGAGGCCAAAATCCCGTTCGTATTGGGCGATGCGGCTAAACATTCTTTGCACCGCCGTCTCCACGGCGTTATAGTCGAACACATCGAAAAATGCCGTGTCCCGCAGGTTGCCATCGGGATCGGGCACGCGGCGGAAGCGTTTGACGCCTTCCGCCAACGCGCGGCGGCCCGTGACGCTCAGGGCGTCCAGCGCCGTCTGGAGCACGTCGCGCGCGTAGTGGCGCGAGTCGTAAATCCCCGCGCGATAAGCCGCTTCGTAAAATTGAGTAGCGTTCGGGATCAGGTCGAGGGCCGGCATCGCAAAGTGTTGCACCACCTCCGCGAGGGCCTCGAGGGCCTGAGTGGGGTAGTAGTAGAGGAGCAGGCGCGCGACTTCGAGGAAGAAGTTGTAATGCGCCGCTTCGTCTACCGCAATGGTGTGCGCTACTTCGGCCAACACCGGGTCTTGGTCGTGCGTCAACTCCGGCTTGTCGTTTTTGCCCTGCGCGACTAGAACCGTGTTGAGGTAATTGAGTTGGGTCGCGCGTTCTTGAATCACCGTGTAAAAGGATAAGTGCAGCGCGTCGTCCCAGGGCAACCGCCAGACTTTAGTGCGCAGGGCTTGTTTGTAATCTTCAATCCACTGCGGCGTGCGAAAGCGCAAAAACAGGAGCGCGTTCAACCAGGTATCCGAGTGCTTCTCTTCTTCCGACCCCCACCGGATTTGGAAGTGTGACCGGCCATGACTTTGGCGCGCCAGATTGATGACCGTGCCGACGTAATCGGGCACGTACTGCTCGACGGCGAAAAAGCCCTCGATGATATCGTGCAGGGTGGCCGAGTGATCCGTCCGCAAAGCGCGCCAGTTAAAAGACTTGTCCGGGTTCCAGTTGCGCGTCGTTTGCGACCGCGTGGTATACCAGCGATACAGGGCGACCATCCCGCGTTCGACGAGGCGATCTTTCTCCGGGCGCGTCAGCAGTCCCGCCGGGACTGGGGGCCGTTGTTCTTCGATTTCTTTGACGATAGTTTCGTCTGGTTTCATTTCCTTTTTCTCCTGACTCCAATCAGGCTGAAGTTTATCACGTTCCGGCAAATGTGTGTCTTAGATTTCCAAACTCAGTATCGTCGCCGGCGCCTGCGGTCAAATAATCCATAGGCCTGCCCGTACCAATAGCGCGGGTTGGTGCGCCGGTACACCTGTCCCTTAAAGCGCACGACCCACAACCGGAAGTCACGGATGAGGATGGCTCCCACGCCGAAGATCAGCCCCAAGATGATATTGCTGGCCAGATCCCAATAATTGGAAATGATCCAGCCAGCCATGAACAATACAAACGTGATGAAATCCCATACCTGATTGGCCAGCCGCCCGCGCTGGATGGGGAAGATGAAGGTGAGCAAGAGACCCGCTACGAGCAGGGCCGGGCCGAGAATGTAAGTCGGGATTGTCATAGGATGCGCCTCCAGTGTGATTTGACCGCGATAATAGCAGAGGGGCGGGGGAGGCGCAATTCCATTTTTTTTCAGCCGTTCCAGCCGGTGACGAAAACCGCCCCCTCTTGCACGATTCTTACCCCGATGCTACAATCTCCAGCGTTCTAGTTTGGATAGTTGGATATCGGGCGGTACTGGAGACGTGGGCAACCCCCACGTTTCTGCGTATATGGGGCGCCGCTCCCCGTTTTGGAGAATAGTTCGGAGCATGAAAAGCGAATTTACCTTAGCCTTTAACGAAATTGCCGAGCATAGCAAACTCAAGCGCGAGATCATCCTCGAAGCGCTGGAGAATGCCATGATCACCGCCTACCGCAAGGCCGTCAACGCCTCGCAGGCTCAGCTGGTTGAGGCCAAAGTGGATCTCGGCACTGGCACCATCCGCGTCTTCGCCGAAAAAGAAGTCGTCGAGAAAGTGCTGGAGCCGCACACTGAAGTCGCGCTTGAAGACGCACATAAAGTGAATCCGAAGGCCAAACTCGGCGACATGGTCACGGTTGAGTCCACGCCCAAAGACTTCGGGCGCATCGCCGCGCAGTCGGCCAAGCAGGTTATCCTGCAAAAAATCCGCGAGGCCGAGCGCGAGGCGCAATATCTGGAATACGTCCAACGCCTCGGCGACATCCTCAACGGCACGGTGCAAGCCGTCTCGTCGCAGTCCGTCACCCTCGGGCTGGGCCGCGCCGAAGCCTCGCTCCCGCGCAACCAGATGGTCCCCGGCGAGCGCTATCACGCCCACCAGAAACTCCGCGCCTATGTCCTCGAAGTCCGGCGCACCACCAAAGGCCCGCAAATCATCGTCTCGCGCTCGCACCGCAATATGTTGCGCCGCTTGCTCGAATACGAAGTCCCCGAAATCTACAACGGCTCGGTCGAGATCAAATCCATCGCCCGCGAGCCGGGCCACCGCTCCAAAGTTGCCGTCGCCGCCATTCAAGAGGGCGTTGACCCGGTGGGCGCGTGCGTCGGGATGCGTGGCGTCCGCATTCAGTCCATCGTCAAAGAACTCAACGACGAAAAGATTGACGTCATCGAGTGGAATCCCGATCAGGCCACCTTCATCTCCAAAGCCCTCAGCCCCGCGCGCGTCACCGCCGTGTATCTGGACGACGACCCGCTCTCCGGCAAGACCGCCATGGTCGTCGTCCCCGATGACCAACTAAGCCTCGCCATTGGCCGCGAGGGGCAGAACGCGCGCCTCGCCGCCAAACTCACCTCGTGGCGCATTGACATCAAGAGCCTCACCGAGGCCGCCGCCACCGCGCATAAGACCCTCCGCGAGGGTGAGCAGTTCGCCGAAGTCACACAAACCAATGCCGAGATGCTCGCGCTCGCCGAGATCGCGCTCGCCAAGAAATCCGAAGGCAAACCGCTTACCCCCGAAGAGTATCAACTCCTCGCCAAGACCATCGAACTGGTCGAGAAGAAAGTCGCCTCGGGCCGGCAGACCGAGCGGGCCGCTAAAGTCCAAAAGGTCGCGGAAATTCGGGCCACCATCCCGGCTTTCGCGCGCAAGATGTCCCTCGCCGAGGCCCAACTGCCCGAGCCCCTCCCGCGTCTGCTCGACGACGCCGAATTCAAGACCGTGGGCGAGGTGATGGAACAACTCGCCATTGACGAGAACCGCATCCTGCAACTTGAAGGTTTTGGCGCGAAAGAATTGGGCGAACTGAAGACCGCCCTCGCGACCATCGAGTTCACCAAGCCGGAACCTAAACCCGAGCCGCAACCTGTGCCCGAGGCCGCGCTAGTGCCTGAAGCCCGCGCGGTCGAGGCGACCCCGGCGGAAGTTGCGGTCGCGACGGAAACCCCCGCCCAGCCCGAAGCGTCGGTTGAACCGGTAGCCGAAGCCGTTGCTCCTACCGGTGAAGCCGTGCCGGTGGTGGAAGGTGAAGAAGCCCTCGAAGACAAAGACGAAGAAGACGACACCTCCGAGGGCGGCAAGAAAAAGAAGAAAGCCAAGAAGAAAGGCGCCACCGAAATCGTCTTCGACGAAGATCTTGGCGTGTACGTCAAGCGCAAAGCCCGCAAGGCGGCTCGCGCCAAAGACGATTTCCTGGGCAACCCTGAAGACGAGTGAACCTGTAGGGGCAGGGCTGGTCCCTGCCCGCGCAACGACATCATGTCCGGGCCAAAACCCAAACACGTCCCTCAACGCACCTGTGTGGGTTGCCGCGCCGTGAACGCCAAACGGCAACTCGTGCGCCTCGTGCGCGCCGCCGCTGGTGTGGTGAAACCTGACCCCACCGGCAAAGCCAATGGCCGGGGCGCGTATTTGCACAACCAACAGGCGTGTTGGGCCACGGCCCTTAAAACCCGCGCCGTGGATCGCGCATTGAAGGTTGAATTAACCGACGCCAATCGGGCCGAACTGTTGGCCTACGGCGTGCAATATACCGATGAAGATTAAAGACGGTCGGCACTTGCCACCGCCAACCCCAGAGAGGCGCGAGCCGCACTCCGAGTAACCCAACCTCGGGCAATCTCGCTTGCTCCTCGCGTAAGTTTGTTTGCAGGAGGTGTGTTATGGGCGAGAACGGTCACAAGGTTGTGGAACTTCCGAGCGCACTGACAGTCCGGCAGTTAGCCACCCTCATCAACACCAGCCCCATTGACATCATCAAGCAATTGATGAGCAATGGCGTCATGGCGAACATCAATCAACAGCTCGACTTCGACACGGCGGCCATCGTGGCCCAGGAAATGGGCTACGAGGCCAAGCCCGAAGCCGCCCCCGTCTCCGAAGCGGAAAAAGAAGACCAGTCGCAGTCGCCTGAATGGCGACGCGTCATCGAGGCCGAGGCCGCCGAAAACCTCGTCAACCGCCCGCCGGTGGTGACGATTCTCGGCCACGTAGATCACGGCAAGACCTCGCTCCTCGACATCATCCGTAAAACCAACGTGGCGGCGGGCGAAGCCGGTGGGATTACGCAACGCATCGGCGCGTATCAAGTGGAGCATCACGGGCGCAAGATCACCTTCCTCGACACGCCCGGCCACGAAGCCTTCACCGCTATGCGGATGCGCGGGGCGCAAGCCACCGACATCGCCATCCTGGTGGTGGCCGCCGACGACGGCGTGATGCCGCAGACCCGCGAGGCCATCGCCCACGCCAAAGCCGCGCGCGTCCCCATCATCGTGGCCCTCAACAAGATGGACAAGCCCAACGCCAACCCCGACCGCGTGAAGCAGCAACTCGCCGAGCAAGACCTCGCCCCCGACGACTGGGGCGGCAAGACCATCGTCGTTCCCGTCTCTGCCAAACTGAAGACCGGCATTGACGACCTGCTCGAAGCCATCCTCCTCGTCGCCGACGACACCACCATCAAAGCCAACCCCAAGGCCAGCGCCACGGGCACAGTCGTCGAAGCCGGACTCGACAAGGCCAAAGGCGTCATGACCACGCTTCTTATCCAGAACGGCACTCTGCGCGGCGGCGAAGTGGTCGTGGCCGGCACCGCGCACGGGAAGATCCGGGCCATGTACAACGATTTGGGCAAGACCATCCGGGAGGCCACGCCCTCGATGCCCGTGAGCATCCTCGGCTTGTCCAGCGCGCCCGAGCCGGGTGATGTCTTCCGCGTCGTCCCCTCCGAGCGCGAAGCGCGCGTCATCGTCGGCGTGCGCAAGCAAACGCAGAAGGAGGCCGAGACCAAAGCCATCAAGCCGCTCAGTCTCGATCAAGTCTTCGCCAAATTTAAAGCCGGCGAGACGAAAGAACTCGCCCTCATCGTCAAAGCCGATATGCAGGGCTCGCTGGAGCCGATTGTCAATTCTTTGCAGAAGCTGACCATCGAGGACGGCCCGCAGGTCAACGTGTTGTACGCCGAGACCGGCAACATCACCGAGAACGACGTGAAGCTCGCCGCCGCCTCCAATGCCATCGTCATCGGCTTTGCCGTCACCGCCGACGCGGGCGCTTTGCGCTTCGCCGAGACCAACGGCGTTTCCATCCGCACCTACGACGTGATTTACCGCGTGACTGAAGATGTGGAAAAAGCCCTCAAAGGTATGCTCGAACCGGAATTCAAGCCCGTCGTCATCGGGCGCGCCGAAGTCCGCGCGGTCTTCAAGATTCCCAAGGTTGGCAACATCGCCGGGTGCATCGTGCGCGACGGCGAATTGCGTCGCAACGCCAAAGCGCGCGTCATCCGCAACACTAAGGTTGAGCACGAGGGCGAAGTCAGTTCTCTCAAACACGAGAAAGACGACGTGCGCGATGTGCAGAAGGGCTACGAGTGCGGCGTGTCCCTCAAGGACTTCGACGCCTTCAAGCCGGGCGACGTGTTGGAGTTTTTTGTCATCGAACAAGTCCTATAACCACTAACTAATCACCCCTGACCGCCGTTATTCGTTATTGGTTATTCTATTCCTATGCCTTCCGCCATTCGCCAACGCCGCGTCGCCGAGCGCATCCAGGCCGAACTCTCCGCCCTCATCCTGCTGGAGATGAATGATCCACGCCTCAACCTCGTCTCCGTCACTACGGTTAACATTGACCGCGAACTGGAATACGCCAACATCTTCGTCTCGACCGTCGGCGACGAAGCGCGGCAAAAAGAAGTTCTGCAAGCCCTCATCCATGCCAAAGGCTTCATCCGCCGCGAACTGAGCCAACGCTTGCAACTCCGCCGCGCTCCCGAACTCATCTTTCACTGGGACGCCTCGCCCGAAAAAGTCGAACACGTCGCGCAACTGCTGGACCAATTGAAGGACACGCCCCCCATGCCTGAGGAAAAACCCGACGATGGCGGCGACGAATGACGCTCCCCTCTCCCCGGCGGAGGCGCAGCCCTACGCAGACTTGCGCGCCCTCGCGGACGCGCGCGCCCGTCTCGCCGCCTGCACCCGGGCGTTAACCATCACCCACGTCAACCCCGATGGCGACGCCCTCGGCTCGATGCTGGGCTTCGGCCTGGCTCTGCGCGCGCTCGGCAAAGAAGTTATTTTCGCCTGCGCCGACCCCATCCCCGAAACTTTCAACTACCTCCCGGCAGTGAGCGAAATCACCCAAACGCCCGAGGGGGACTTCGACCTCATCGTCGTCCTCGACGTTTCCGAAGCCAAACGCATGGGCGCGATTGGCGAAAGGCTCACCCGTCCACCCGACCTCGTCTTGGACCATCACGTCACCAACCCCGGCTTTGGCACGGTCAATTTCATTGACGCCTCCGCCGCCTCCACCGCCGAACTCGTGGCCGAACTGCTCGACCCGCTCGGCCTCCCGCTCACTCAGCCCGTCGCCGAGTGCCTGCTCACCGGCCTCATCACCGACACGCTCGGTTTCCGCACCTCCGGCACGACCTCCAAAACGCTCACCCTCGCGCAACGCCTTATGGCCGCCGAGGCCTCGCTCAACACCATCTACAACCGCGCGCTCTTCAAACGCTCCTACTCCGCCGTGCGCCTGTGGGCCGAAGGCCTCGCGCTGATGAAATTAGAAGATGGGATGGTCTGGACCAAACTGCCGCTCTCCGCGCGCAAAGCCTCCGGCTATGGCGGCCTCGGCGACGCCGACTTGATTGACGTGCTGACCTCCATCCGCGAGGCCGAAGTAGCCCTCATCTTTGTCGAGCGCCCCGATGGCAAAGTGAAAGTGAGTTGGCGCTCGGGCCCCAACTTCAACGTGGCCGCGATTGCCGCCGCCTTCGGGGGCGGGGGCCACGCTCCGGCGGCGGGCGCGGAGATTGAGGGGACGCTTGAGGCCGTGACGCAGAAAGTGTTGACAGTGACGAAAGCGGCGCTGAAAGAGCGAATGCACAATGCATAATGCCCAGCGCTCAATTGTGCCTTCCTTTGGAGTTTGATTTTGGCTTTTGGAATTTTGCTCTTAGACAAGCCCTCCGGCCCCACCTCCCACGACCTCGTCCAAATCGTCCGGCGCGGGACGGGCGAGAAAAAGGTGGGCCATGCGGGGACGCTTGACCCCCTGGCGACAGGCTTGCTCGTGGTGTGCCTCGGCGCGGCTACCCGCCTCAGCAATTACGTGAGAGACAAGTCCAAACGCTATCGCGCCCGCGTCCGCCTCGGGCAAACGACGAACACCTACGACGCCGACGGCGACCTCACCGCGACCAATAGCGCCATCCCCGACCGGCAGGCGGTCGAGACCGCGCTCGTCCACTTTCGCGGCGTCATTCAACAACGCCCGCCCATCTACTCGGCCCTCAAGCGCGGCGGCAAGAAAGCCTACGAACTCGCGCGCGCCGGCGAACTCCTCGAACTCGAACCGCGCCCGGCGGAAATTTTCTCGCTCGAACTATCGGAGTGGGAAGCGCCCGACTTCACGCTCGACGTGACGTGCGCCGCCGGGACGTACATCCGCTCCCTCGCGCACGACCTCGGCCAAAGGCTCGGCTGTGGCGCGCACCTCATCGGTTTGCGGCGTTTGGCCTCCGGAAACTTCACGGTCAATCAAGCCGTCACGGTGGACGAATTGCAAAAGTCATTCGCGACCCAAGATTGGCTCCGCCACCTGCGCCGCGCCGACGAAGCGCTCCCCGACTGGCCCGCCGTGCATCTCGCCGCTGAGGCGGTAAGACAGATCTTACACGGTCAGCCCATCCCGCTGGAAGACGCGGAGCGCGCTGACGACCGGGTGCGGGCCTACGACTCTGCAGGCGAATTCATCGCCGTCCTCCGCGCTGATAAGCAAAACAACAAGTGGCATCCGGATATTGTATTGGTTGCGCCCAAGCTCAATCTCTAATCTCCAGTCTCACTACTCTAACTCTAACTCATGCAACACGTCACTTCCCTCGAAGACCTTCGTCTTGCTCAACCCGCCTGCCTGGCTATCGGCGCGTTTGATGGCGTGCATCGTGGACATCAGGCCCTCATCGGCGACATGGTTCAGCGCGCGCACGCGACCGGACGGGTCGCCGTGGTCCTCACGTTTTACCCGCACCCGTCGGTTGTTCTACGAGGCCGCCGCCCGTCTTTTTACATCTCCACGCCGGAAGAGAAAGCCGCGCGCCTCGCCAAGTTGGGCGTGGATGCCGTCGTCACGCACCCGTTCAATATCGAAGTCTCGCGCATCACCGCCGCCGATTTTGTAGAGCGGCTCGTCACTCAGGCGCGCCTGACCGAACTCTGGTGCGGCGACGATTTCGCGCTCGGCCACCAGCGGCAGGGCGATGTGACTTTCCTCCGCGCTGAAGGCGAGAAACGCGGCTTCACGGTCAACATCGTTCAACCCAGTTTGATTGACGGCGAAGTGATTTCCAGCACGCGCATCCGCCAATCCCTGCGCGATGGCGCGGTGGAACAGGTGACCCGGTTTCTCGGCCATCCCTTCCGCTTGCCCGGTGAAGTCGTGGAGGGCGCGAAACGTGGGCGCACCATTGGCATCCCCACCGCCAACCTCGCCGTCTGGGAAGAACGCGCCATCCCGGCGGTGGGCGTCTATGCTTGTCGCGCACAGACGGCGAGCGGCGCATATCAAGCCGTCGTCAACGTTGGCTTCCGCCCCACGTTCAATTCCACTGAACCGAAGCTCACCATCGAAGCGCACCTGCTGGATTTTTCGGGCGATCTCTATGGCTCGACCGTGACGCTTGAATTCATCGCCCGCCTGCGGTCGGAGATGAAGTTTAGCGGGATAGAAGCATTGGTGGCGCAAATCAAGAGTGATATAGAAACAGCACGCCCGATTTTGGAGAAAGCATCTTAGTTTCGGGTTCAAAGTTCCGGGTTGCAAGTTTTGTTTTCTGCTAACCCGAAACTCGAAACCCGAAACTCGAAACCCATGCCTTATCCTAGAGACATCTACCTCCTCAGCCCCAAGCACCTCAGCCCCGAAACAATTGCCGTTGCCTTCGCCAAGACCTCGCGCAGTTCCGAATCGTTCCGCAAGATTGCCGCCGAGTTGAGCGACGCCAAATCCGCCGAGTTCCACGAGAAGTGGGTGGTGGGCTACGGCCACGCCTCGGTCGCCGAACACGCCGTCTTGCACATCGCCCTCGAGAACGTCTCGCGGTTGGCCATTGAATGCCTCGAATCCAATCGCCTCGCCTCGTACACCGAAAAATCCACGCGCTACCAAATGTGGCACGCCGATGGTTTCTACACCCCGCGCGCCCTCGCCGCGAGCGGACACGCCGAACTCTATCAGCAAACTTGCGCGCGGCTCTTCGAGACTTACCTGCGCTCGCTGGAGCCGGTTAAAAAACTGATGCAAGCCACGCACCCGCGCAAAGCGAACGAGAGCGAGGCTCGCTGGGATGGCCGCATCCGCTCACAGTACGTGGATCACTGTCGTTTTCTGCTCCCCGCGGCGGCCCTCGCCAACGTCGGCCTCACCGCCAACGCCCGCGTCCTCGAAAGCGCCCTTCGCAAAATGCTCTCGCACCCGCTCGCCGAAGTGCGCGAGATCGGCGGCGAGCTCAAGCGCGTGGCTCAAGCCGAAACCCCGACGCTGGTGAAGTATGCCGACGCGGTGCCGTATCAATCGGAGACCGCCACCGCGCTGATTCAGATTGCAAACGGAATACGGAATACGGCTTACCTCCTCTCCGCGACGGTCGAACTCGTGGATTACGACCCTCGCGCCGAAGACAAGTTTTTGGCGGCTTGCTTGTATCGCTTTGGCGGCCACGCGTTTGCCGAGTGTCGCGCCGTCGTGCAGGCCATGACCGCCGGGCAAAAAGCAACGCTGGCGCAGACCGCTTTAGGCCGGCTTGCTAAATACGACGTGCCTCTGCGCGAGTTGGAGCACGTCACTTATACTTTCGACGCGGTGATGGATCAGGGCGGCTACTTTGAACTCAAACGCCATCGGATGATGACGCAATCGCCCCAACGGTTGACCTGCGACCTCGGCTACGCCGTGCCGCGCGCGATTGACGAAGCCGGTTTCGCCGCCGAGTATCGCGCCGCGTTGGAGGCGACCGCCGCCGCCTATCACACCCTCGCCGCCGACTTTCCCGAAGAAGCGAGTTACGTCGTGGCTAACGGATTCAACCGGCGGGTGTTAATGACGATGAACCTGCGCGAGGCTTTTCACTTGTGCGAACTGCGTGGCGCGCCCACCGCGCACTTCTCCGCCCGCCGCACCGCCGGGCAATTCTACGCAGCCATCGCCCAAGTCCACCCGCTACTGGCGGGCTTCATGCGTTGCCGCGCCAACCCGCACTGGCGCGAGATTGAGCAAGAGTTTTTCGCGGCGGTGGCGTGAGATGGATTTTGTCGCAACCGGAGGCCACTATTTCCCAGCCACCACTCCTCGATAAAATCGCCATCGTCACCGGCGCGTCGTCGGGCATTGGGCGCGCGGTGGCGGTGGAACTGGCCCGCGCGGGCGCGCACGTCGCGCTGGGGGCGCGGAATGTCCCCGCTCTGCAAGCAACCGCCGAAGCGGTTAAAGCCTTGGGGCGCGAGACGCTCGTCATCCCCACCGATGTCACGCAAGTCGCGCAAGTGAATTACCTCGTCGCCGAAACGCTGGGGCGCTGGGGGCGCGTGGACATCCTCGTCGCCAACGCGGGCGATTACATCCGCGCGCGCATTGTTGACTTGCAAATCGCCGACATGGAACGCTCGCTGGCGGTCAACTTTTACGGCTCGCTCTACGCGATTCTCGCCGTCTTGCCGCATTTGCAGCAACAACATAGCGGCCACATCGTCGTCGTCAGCACGATGGACTCGAAGAAAGGCCTCCCGCTCGACGCGCCCTACGTCGCCGCCAAGTTTGCGCTCACCGGCTTTGCCGAAGTCCTGCGGCAGGAACTGCACGGCACGGGCATCTCGGTCAGCACCATCTTGCCGGGCCGCGTGGATACGCCGATGATTGCTACTTTGCGCGTGCCATGGGTCTCGGCCAAGATTTCCGCCGAGGCCGTAGCCCGCGCCACCCTGCGCGCCATCCGTTTACGCCAGCCCGAAGTGATTTTGCCGCCGCAAGCGAGCCTGTTGCACTACCTCAACGTCCTTTCGCCGCACATGGGCGATTGGGCCGCGCGCTTTTTTCATTTGGAAGGCTGGGACTCAAAGGTGGAGTTATGATGGCCGCGCTCGCTGAACCCTTGCTCACGAAACCCGCCCACGACTGGTTGCGCGTCACGCGCCTGACTTACGTCCCCGGCCATTCCAATGCGGTGCTGGATGAAACCGCGCGTCAACTGCTCGACCGCTTTACAGCACTGGGGCATCAACTCGAAGACAACCCCAACGATCACACTGACGTAGTGTTGACCACCGCGCTCTTCGGTGAGGCCATCGGCTGGCGCGACTCTTTGCTCTTCACGGGCCGCCGCCGCTTCAACTTGAGTCACACGCCGACGTTGTTCACGTTGATTCACGCGACCCCGACGCAGTTGCAAACTCAATTGGATTACTTGCAGACCGCGCTCGCGCGGGAACCCCTCGACCCGGCGGATTTTGCATTCCCCGGCCTGGCCCCTTCGGCGTACCGCACGCTCATCGAGCAGGGCAAACGCGGCGGGCCGATCATGGCCCTCGTCCGGTTGTTGCAAGCTCAAAGCAAAAGCATCCGCATCATCCTCGTCATCGGCGACGAACAGCCGGAGGCCGCGTATTACTTCGACCTCGTCGGCGCGCATCCGCGCAGCGAAGCCCGCGACCCCGAATTTTTCTATACCGACATGGTCTTGCGGATGGTTACGAGCGTCAGCACGTTTGAGATTACGCGACACCAAGTGCGCGAGGACGTGATCCCGCGTGGGGTGTGGGATGCCCTGCGGACACCCGCGGCCATGCGCGTCGCGGGCCGGCATTTCGGCGAGCGGCGCTTCTTCACCGAAATGGTGCGGGTCGCCGACCTCGTCCACGTCCCCTCCCTCGCCGAGGCCGTCGCCAATCAATATAGCGAGGGCTGTTTTGCGACGTGGGACCCGCGCCTCGCCGCGCTCATCACCACCGTCACCGGAAGCGCGCGCCCGGTGGAGAAAGATAATCTCACCGAGGCCGAAATGGCCGTCATCGTGGGCGTGCGCGCCGATGGCCTGGGCGCGATCGTGCGGCACGTCGAAAACAAGCGCAACGATTCGCCGTCGTCGGAAGCGGTGGAAATGATGGAGATGGATTACGCGCTACCGCAGATCACGCTCGGCCCGGAGTGGGACACCGTGGCGTCCGTGCCGGTGGTGCGCTCCAAACTGCACGGGCATCGCGGCGTCGCGGCCTATCATCCCGCTCTCGTCGAGTTTGTCCCTCTCGCCGAGCCGTATTATCACTATCCCGTCTCGTGTTCCACCGAGGCGCAAGCCCGCGCCATCAAAGCCGCGTTCCACCGCGCCGAGTCTCTGCACGACCCGCGCGACGCGCGGCAAGTGGTCTTCACCGTTTTGCCCGGTCACGGCCTGGTGGTCGTGGAGAAATGGGTGCCGGGCAAAGCGCCGTTTCAAGTGTTGTGGGAATACATGGACGCGGGCCACTTGCAAGTGGCGAATGAAGTGCCGCAAGGGCCGCTGGACTTTGTGGACGGGGCGGGGGGGCTGAGGTGGCTGAGTGAAAAGTGATGAATTTTCCTCCTTAAATTTTTGTCTTCACCAATTTTACTCTTAATCCCCCATTTACCAATGCCAGCCCCTCATCCCAATCCAGCCCCGTATTCTTTTGCAACTGCTTATCGCCGCACAGCATTGCCACTTGCCAGCCGGGGCATTTGGCCTTCAACACTTTTCCAAACTGCGCGTACAGGTTGCGTAAATCGTGATGGTCGCTGACGCGCACGCCGTACGGCGGATTGGTGACGACGTAACCCGGCCCGGCGGGCGGTTCGATGGCGGAAACGGCGCGGTGCGTGAACTCGATGGATTGGCCCACACCCGCGCGGTCGGCGTTGGCCCGGGCGGACGCGATGGCCCCGGCGTCGCGGTCCGAGGCGAGGATGAGCGGGCGCGGCGCGGCGGAACGCCCGTCGGCCTCGGTCACGAGGGACTGCC
>Ga0315281_10007830_pt1 | contig 14969 bp, 15 predicted proteins | sample YL17G07_0_MG_FD_204540 | JGI IMG/M metagenome (GOLD analysis project Ga0315281, IMG submission 204540) | Sediment microbial communities from Yellowstone Lake, YNP, Wyoming, USA - YL17G07_0 | ecosystem: Environmental > Aquatic > Freshwater > Lake > Sediment | place: USA: Wyoming | collected...
GGAAAGAGTTTTTTACCTCTTTCATACTGGCACATTTTGAACCCAAGGAATTCAGCCATTCATTCAATGGCGATGAGTTCGCCATCAGTGCAGATATCGAAAAACCCATGCGCAACCTGATCACCGGAACGCTGGAAAAGAAAAAAATATCTTTCAATTTCGTGAACAAGGCGGTAAAGGGAAGGATAATCTCAAGGGAGCAGGTGCTCACATCCGCGCAATTCAAGAACGTCTATTCGAAATACGGGGGTGCGATGTCGAAATCCTCATCAATTGACATGGAAGGTTACGCGATAACTGTTCCGCACTTTTCGCCCCACCCCTACATGCTCCAGCTCCATGAGCAGTTCGGCTATGGCTCGAACCGTGAATTCCAGGAGCATGCGATAGATTATTTCAAGGAGCATCTGAGAGCATATTCAGAAAATAAGGAAAATCCTTGACCCGTTTTGCTCTAGAAAAGCGTCTTTCGATAGGCGAGGGCCGGCGCCTTCATAGAGCGCTCGCAGCGAGTCGGATAGTATCGGAAGTTCCTTGGAGCGCTTTCCGCTCAGTGGCGGCCTGATATCTTTGGAAGAGACATAAGTGACGCCCGCATCCCAGGCTTCTTTTATCGGCAGGCAAAGCGAAGTAAGCACAACCAATGATTTCTCTTCAATCTTCCCATTCATATCGGTTGTCTTGAAAGTATCAATCATAAAGGGGAAGGACCTGCACACCAGCGGGCGGATCTCGTAGATGCTGCATTTTTTCCCTTCTTCCTTGATCTCAAGGAATGGGCAGTGATCCTCAGATTTTATTTCGAACCCATCAGGATATACAGGGCCTATGCTTTTCCTGTGCATTTTTGCAAGTTCTTTCAGTTTCGGATAATTCGCTTCTTTGGAGAAAACAGTGATGAAAAACTTCCCTTCAGAAGCAGTGCAGCATTTCCCGCATTCAAGGCATCTTGCTTTATCAAGGATCTTCATCAGCTTTGCTCTGCCATCATCTGCGCGTTCAAGTTTTCTAAGATCCAGCCTCCGCCTTAGCAATGTTTCCATGGTAAGGCATTTGGCTGTAAGCATTTTAGATTCTTACTTCTGCGCCGGCTGCTGCATGGTCGAGCAGTGAATCGCCCCAAAACCATACACAAGGGATTCGCAGCGGATGCTGATCACATTGCGTTCAGGGAAACATTTGCGAAGTATTTCAAGCGCTTTTTCATCGTTTTCATGGCCGAAAACGGGCACGAGAACAACTTTGTTTGCGATATAGAAATTCGCATAGCTTGCCGGCAATCGCCTCCCCTCGAATTCGATCCTTCCAGGCATGGGCAGAGGAATCACTTTCAAACCAGCATCCTCAAGAATAGTAAGATTGTCTTTAAGGGCAGTATAATTCTCATCGTTTTCGTTTTCTTCTGATGCACAGACAACCGTGTCCTTGTTAACAAACCTTGCGATATCATCAACATGCCCATCTGTGTCATCCCCTTCGACTCCTTTTCCTAACCAGATCACCCTCTCAGCACCAAGATAATCCTTAAGGTAACCTTCAATCTGTTTTTTTCCAAGGTGCGGATTCCGGTTTGTGTTTAATAGGCATTGTTCGCTGGTCAGTAAAATACCTTTTCCATTGACATCTATTGAGCCACCTTCCAGTACGATTCCGGGCTTAGCCAAAGGCAGGTTCAAAGACTTCGCGATCTGCTCTCCTGCATAATCGTCTTTCTTGAGCTCTTCATACTTATCCCCCCATGCGTTAAACGTCCATTTGACTGCAGTTATTTTCCCATTATCATCTTTTACAAAAATAGGGGCGTAATCCCTGGTCCAGACATCAACGCTTTTAATATGGTGGAAAAAAATGTTCTTGAGGTCGATTCCATTATCCGCAAGCTTACTTGCTGCTTTCTTTTCCCATGCAGCGTCATTCACCAGCACATTGACCTTCTCATCATGCTTTAAAGCTCCGATCATATGCGCGAATGTCCTCTCAACATTTTCAAGAATTCCAGGCGGAAATGTTTCAGGGTCTTTTGGCCATGATAGCCAGGTAGCTTCGTGTGGCTCCCATTCTGCAGGCATAAGATACGAAAGCATATTTTCACCGCTGCACCAGTTTTTTGTAGGTCTCTGGCCTTCGATTTCGGAAAAGGCCCCATCCGTCCTTTACGTTTTCACCAAGCGAAAGATCCACTTCGGAGATGATTATCTCTTCTTTATCGCTTCCTTTGGCAAGTATTGTCCCGAACTGAGAACTCACGAACGAGCCACCCCAGAATTTCATGCTTCCTTCCCGGCCGACCCGGTTTACTGCAACCACCGCAACGCCATTCGATATCGCATGGCCGGCCTGAACGCTCATCCAGGCATTTTGCCAGTTTCCTTCTTCCTGGTCGACTCCATCCACAGTGCCTATCGCAGTGGGATAAAAGATTATGTCCGCACCCATAAGCGCATTGATCCGGGCAGCCTCAGGAAACCATTGGTCATAGCAGATCAGAGTTCCGAGTTTTCCATACCGTGTCTCGAATACCTGAAAGCCCAAGTCTCCTGGCCTGAAATAGCTTTGTTCGAAGAAGTTTGGATCATGGGGGATATGCATTTTCCTGTATTTACCGAGAATATTCCCTTTGTCATCGAAAACCGGGGTTGTGTTATAGAATTTTCCATTATCATTCTCAAATATCGATCCGCCAACAATCACGACCTTGTTTTCCCTCGCTGAATCTGAAAGCGCATCTGTGCTTCTGCCTGGGATTTCGTCCGCAAAGCGTTCTGCATCTGCCTTCTCTATCTGAGGGAAATATGGCGAGGCAAAAAGTTCGGGCAGGCATACGATGTTCGCGCCCTTCATTGCCGCAGACTTAATCAGACCAAGCGCTTTCTCGAGATTGGCATCAATATCATCATGCATCGCCATTTGCACCAGACCAAGTTTTACTTTCATCTGATTTCCCTCCTCAGAACCTTCAGAGCAATTTGTATGTCCTTAATCAATCTGCTCAATCAGCTTTTTCAACCTTTCCAGGGATTCATCTGGCTTTTCTATTGTGTTGAGAAGATAAACCGGCGCTCTTCCGAACAGCTCTTTGAAGAATGCCTTCCGCTTCGCCAGCTTTGCCTTGGTTCTCACAAGCTGGTGCGGATTGCAGAAATCGTTTTCCATCATGTAAGCGACCGCCTTATCCGGGTTAAGCTTCTTCAAGACTTCCTTTCCCGTTTCCCTTCGCAATATCACCGTAAGCCGAAGGTCAGAGCTTTGCCTTATCCTTCCCTCACCCAGGATCCTGCTCACTTCCATAACGCAGCGGTTCCTCGAATCTTTGGTTATGCCTTTTAGCCTTGATGCATATTGCGGCCAGTTGTCTGCAAGGTCTGCACCGATATAGCTGTTGCGCTCTGAAGAGTAGACCAGCGTGTCATTATCAGTCAGCCTGACAAAAAACCAGTCATCCGTCAGAAAATTGAATCGCTTATCCAGAAGAAGGCCGTATGTGAGCGTCGTCTTTCCGGACTTCGGCGGCCCGATCATCGTCAAACCCCGGCCTCCAAAATCGATGAATGACCCATGCACCGAATAGCGCCTGTGCTCAGAGGTGAAATCCTCGAAGAAATCAGCGACAAGCGCGAGCGCAATGGATTTCACCCACCCGTAATAATCGCAGTTCTGGACAATGACTGTTTTTGAGGCCGGTTCGTACAATACGCCCAAGACCCGTGACGCGGGACTCGAAACAGAAAATAATCTGCAATGCGGCCTCACCCAGTCCGGCATGGGCTCGAAGTTATCTTCCCACATGTCCTTGAACTCATGCGAGTCAGTGAAGAATTTGATGCACGTCCCATGGACTGCAGCCTTTCGCTGGTAGAGCCGTGAGGAATAGATCTTTTTCATCAGCTTTTCCTTGGTCGCAGGAGATATCAATTTTACCTTATAAGTCGATACTGCCATGGAAAGCTAAGGCATCGAATTATTAAAAGGGTTTGCATCGAAAGGCGGAAAGAATAAGGAGTGAAAACAAAAGAAGAGAAAAAATAAAAGGGATGGAAATTTTCAGACCTTGAACTGCTTCCTCACAGCCTTCATCCAGTCTCTCGCATCCTCCTGCGATCCGAGGCCGAACGCTATGCCGAATGCAAGCGCAAAGCCGAAAGCTATCGCAGCAGCCAAAACCACGAAAGTCTGCTGGATCAATGTGGTCTTGAAACCAGCGGTCTCAAGCCCGCTCATGATGCCCAAGAAGACGATCAACGCCTTTGTCGCCCTTCCGAGGAAGTGAATTGTCGTTGATTTCGCGCCTATCGCGATGATCCTCATCTTCACGAATTCGCCGATGATCGCTGCAGCCACGATAAGCAGCACAGCTCCGATCAGCACCGGCAGGTACGCAAGCAGGGATGTGAAGAATGTAGAGACTGTCCCCAGGCTGACGAACAGGAATGCCTGCTGGAGGAAAATCACAACCACGTAGTAGTAGAGGATTTTTGTCAGCACATTGCTTATCACGACTGTTCCGAGCGCCTCATGCACCTTCTGCTCCTTGAGGAACTGCTCGAACTTTATCGCCTTGAGTATCCTTCCGAAGAATCTGCTCACCAGGACCGCAATGACCCATCCGAGCAGGAACACCAGGATGGCTGCGATAAGGCCCGGGACGAATCCAATGATATCATTCAGGAGGGTCGTTCCAGCGCTGACAACCACATCCTGAAGGCTTGATATATTGGTAATACCATTAACCATCAAATCACCGAGAGGATACCTCAGCGTACATTTATAAATGTTCCTGCCCTGACATCCTCTGGTTCTATGGGTTTCCTAAAGGAATTATTTCACCTCACCCGCTTCGAGCATGCGATTATGCTGGCTATCGCTGTGCTGATAGGCGAATCGATAATCCTGGGTGCTATGCCCCCCTTCTCGCTAGTCATCGTTCTTTCGCTGCTTGTCCCGGTTTTCTCAGAGATGGGCTCATTTTCGCTGAATGATTACCTTGATATAGAGACAGACAGGCAGAACAAGAAAACAGACAGGCCGCTTGTGCGCGGGACAATAAGCCCTGCATTCGCCTTATGGTTCTCCATAGCATCGCTCCTGCTTTCAATCGTTCTGGCTTTTTTCATAAACGCATCAGCATTCGTCATAGCGCTGGCATTCAACCTGCTCGCAGTGCTATATAACTGGAAACTGAAAGACCTCCCTCTAATCGGAAATCTCTATATCGCCCTTACGATGGCAATACCATTCATCTTCGGCAATTTCGTGGTCTCGGATACGCTTCCGCAATTGGCGATTGTGCTTGCCTTGCTCGGATTTGTTTCCGGGCTCGCTCGCGAAATCACAAAATCCGTCCAGGATATGGAAGGAGACAAGGCAGCCAGGAAATCCAGGACCTTACCAATGGTGATCGGAGCAAAGCCTTCGATCTATACAGCATCAATTTTATACCTCTTATTCATTCCACTTTCATTATTCCCATTCACAAAAGGTTTGAAACTCAGCTTTTTTTCTGTTGCGCTCGTCGCACTCGCAGAATGCGCAATCTTATTTTGCGTTTATTCGATGCTAAAAGATATGGACGATCCGAAATCACTCAAAAAGGCACGGAACATCAGTTTGGTCGCGTTATTCATTGGTCTCTTGGGCCTTCTTTTCGCGGCTGTTTAAATTAGCAGACTGATGTGATAGTAAGTATTAAATAATGTATTATACACAATATATTTATGGGCTCTTCAACTATGATTAGAAAAACTCCTGAAAGAAAAGGCAGGAGCAAAAAAGCGGTCATTCCAGCCGAGGTCATAACTGAAATGATTCAAAACGCGGCCACTCTGGCATATAAAGCCAGTGATTCCAAGGACCCGAATGAAAGCCTTGCGGCATTGAAAAATCTCCGGCTCGATGGCTTGAAAGCAAGCTGGAAAATTGATTTTCTTGGGAGGATCGCCACTCATTCGCCATACCGCGTTACCCGGCTCGCGGCTATTGAAAGAATTGAAATGGAGATGCGTGGACCATGCAACAGGAACGCGTCGCTAGCCCAAGTTGCTAGGAACTCCACAGATTTCGAGGATACTGGCTTGGTCGCATTGGCGAAAATGACCGAAGATCAATATAGAATATATTATGTTGCAGCTTCTAAAGGGCCTTTGAAAATTAGGCTTGAAGCGATAAATCGTCTTCTGACAATCTCAAAAACACAAAACCTTGATTCCATTTGGAACGGTTACACGAAACTTGAACTCGCGTTCAATTGTCTCGAGTTGATAGCGACACATTGCGAGGATAAAATGGGAAGGGTGCATGCACTTGCCAAACTCGGCACTGAAGTTCGGATTCCAGAAAGGGAAAGGCCGCGTCCAGAGCACAGGAAGATGCAGCAGAAAGCCCTCGCCGCAGTGGCATGCAATTCGCCTTACGAAAGCACTCGGGAATCCGCATTGTCCCTCATAGATGGGATTGTGGAACTCGCCACGATTTTCAATGCATCGCGTTTTAAGGATACGAGAGAAGCCGCCCGCGAGAAGATGTTGAAGATCGCTGGATAACGTTATCACTTCTTTTTAAGACCCTACCTCTTATTTTTAAACATTCCCTTCTATAACATTCTTCAGCTTATTCGAGTTCCCAGACAAGGGAGCGAGCCAACACACTTAGACGCCGGCAAATCGCGGCGATTGAGCGTGTACGAAAAGGCGATACGATGGCAACAAAAAAAGACAATCCGGTATTAGCTTCCCTGATTGATGGTTTACGCAGGGAAAAGAAACCGATCTGGAAAAGAGTGATGCAGGAGCTTTCTAGGCCCAGGAGGAGCAGGGCAGAGGTGAACCTCAGCAAAATAGAGGTATATGGAGATGAGGGCGCGACATTGCTTGTACCAGGCACAGTGCTCGGCACTGGAAGCCTTTCAAAGAAGGGCTTGACAATCGCAGCATTCCGATTCTCAGGGTCAGCAAAGAAGCTCATCAAAGAGTCGGGAAACAAGGCAGTGACTATCGAGAGCCTTGTGAAATCGAATCCAGAAGGGAGGGGAGTCGTTCTCCTGAAATAAGGTGTTACTATGGTCGTTCTTGATGGAAAAGGCTTGGTTTTCGGAAGGATCGCGAGCCAGATTTCGAAAGCCATCTTAAACGGAGAGGAAGTATATCTTATCAATGCTGAAGAGATGCTTATAACAGGCAATCCCAAAGCAACGCTTGCGAATATGCGGTTGAGAAGGGCATTGCAGAACAAAGGGACTCCCGAACATTCTCCGAAATGGCCGAAAGTGCCGCACATGCTCGTAAAGAGGATGATCCGGGGGATGCTTCCCTGGCACACAGCCAGAGGGAGGGAAGCCTACAAGCGCTTGATGGTATATACGGGAAACCCAAAGAAGCTCAAGCCAGAAAGCCCATTTGAGGCAATCGGGGTCAAAGAAGGCGTGCGTTTCATGAAGATGCTTGATCTTTGCAGGATGATCGGATATTCAGGTTGATGCTATGGCAATAAAAAAACCAGAAGAGAAGATACAGAAACCGAAGAAAAAGGCGGTTGTGAAACAAGAGGAAACGAAAGAAGCGTTTGTTCCAAAGCCGACTGAGACACCCAAAGTTGAAGCAGCAATCCATAAGCCGGAGATGAAAGAAGAGAAAAAAGCGCACCCTGCGGCGCAAGAGACTGCGCCTCTGAAGGAGCCTGCGAAAAAAGGCAAGAAAACCGCAAAAGTAACTAAGAAAAAACCCAGTGTGAAAGTGGTCATCGCACGAGGCAAACGCAAGGAAGCCATAGCAAGAGCGACAATGCGGCCAGGAAAAGGCGCAATCCGCATCAACAAAGTGCTTCTCGACTCGTACAGCAATCCGTTTGTCCGCGACATAATCCGCGAGCCGCTGACTTATCTTGGCCCTGAGGCGAATACTGTCAACGTAGACATTAAGATCATCGGTGGCGGAATGATGGGCCAGGCCCAGGCAGCGCGCACTGCGATCGCGAATGCGCTCGTAGAGTACTTCGAAGACATGAACCTTAAGGAAAAATTCGTTAACATCGACCGCTCGCTCGTTGTTGAGGATACGAGGCGTGTGGAGCCAAAGAAGTACAGGGGGCCCAAAGCCCGGGCTAGGTACCAGAAATCCTACAGGTGATCATGCTATGGAATTTCCTGTGAGATGTTTTTCCTGCGGGACTGTCGTCGGCCATCTCTACGAAAAGTACAAGGAGATATGCAAAACAAAGACGCCTGAAGAGGCCCTTGATGAGCTCAATGTGAGCCGATACTGCTGCAGGAGGATGTTCGTTTCACATGTCGACATTCTCGGGCAGGTGACGAGATATCCCAGAATTTGAGACGAATCAAGTTCTTCTTTCTTTTTTATAATTTTGCTTATTTTATTTCCCTTTTCCTATAATCGCATCCAAATACTCTTTTTCAACAACGTGCAGCTTTGCCGGGACAATGATGCAAAATGGAGGCTTCCCCAAATCCTTCTTTTTCAGTTCTTCTATTCGCCCATAGCTGATCCTCTCATCCTCTTCGCCAAGCCTTGAAAGGACGACTGCGCTATCAAAGCAGGATAGCATGTCCAATGCGGCTTTCGCTTCCATGGGCTGCGGTTCTGTATCCAGAAGGACAAGCGTATGCATATCATTATCCAGGTTCTTCCTTATGACATCGAGAGAAGAAGTCGGTTTATAAGCCTGCCTTGGATTCACGAGTGTTGCGGTCTTTCCGAACCTGTATATCTGAAGGCCTGCTTTTCCAGGTGCAGCCGTATAAATGGAAGAGTTGTGGATAACGCGGGTTTCTATCTTATTCTCCTTTGCTTCGAGCAGCAGGGTGACATGCGTCGTCGCAGTCAAAGGATCGCCTGAAGCGAGCAATGCAACGTTTGCCTGGCCAGCCCGCTTTATCAGAAAGCTGCTCTCCACTTTTTCACGTCCGATAGCTGCAATCGGCTTTCCGATCCGCTTTTGGAGCGTTTCTACATCCGATCCCTTGATTGGGTTGGTGTACATCTCAATGTAGATTTCATCGCATTTTTTCAATGTTTCCAGGGCAGAAAGCGTGATATCGAACGCTATTCCTGTTCCAATGAGGTAAAACATAATATTCATTTCTTTACCAGAAGGTATTTAAATATCTTCACGGTTAATTCTAACTATCCCGAAAGGGATGCGCTATAGGGGCCGAACATAACCATCCCCCTGCCCTTATAGCGTTAATTCTTCTCACCTCAAATAATTCTTAAGTGGTTTACAGTTCCCAGTTTTCGGTTTCGGGGCATTGATTTCCTATTTATGGTTTCGAGACAAGATGATATTTCGATTATTGGATATTCGTCGTTGCTAGTTTGGAATTCCCTGCCTCTATCCCATTCTTCATCGAAAAATTCTGGTTCACTTCCAGCACATACCTAGAAAGAGCTTTAGGGGTATATGTCTTTGTGCAATTGGCAATTGACTTGCAGACATCCATTTGAATGACATCCACAACCGTCCCATTCGAATCGAAATGGATGGCATCAAGCGGGATCGACGTGATCATCATCCAAAAACTGTGCTGGGATTCGTAATCGAATACGAAGAGCATGCCCTCATTTTCACCAAGGCTCTTGCGGAACATCAACCCTTTCATCCGTTTCGCCAGGTTGTCAGCGAGCTCGACATCAACGTAAATGCTCTTGCCATCCTTATTCACGATCTCGATCCGCGTAGTCTCTTTCTTCAGCTGCATCTGTACAAAAAGTGCTGCGAAGACAACAAGCAGGAATATGAAGGCAATCAGCTGATATTCCACTGCCATCTGATCAGCCCATCTGCTCAAGCCTTGATTCCAGCTTCTTCAGCACCTTCGGGAGCGTGGTGTATTCCATATCTTCAGAAGGCAGCCTGTGGGGCTCGAACGGGCCGTGGCGCCGCATGTAATCCGCTATAGTTAGCGCTTTCCTGCGGGCATTATCGAATGCGATATCCTTGAAAAGGTCAACTGGCTTTCCAAGCATCCCGTTTGCGACCTGGAATCCGAGCGCCACCACACGAGGCGGGCCATCGAAACGAGTCGGGTTCGCATCTTCCATCGCTACGGGCATGAGTGGACCATTGTGCGAGCCTCTCATCCAGCCAGATACCAGGTGGGGGAAAGACCAGGGCTCGAGCGCCTCACCTAGGGCAGGAAGCCCGGACTGGCAGCGGACAAGGGCGACCGGGTCGTCTTTTCCGACATATGTGCCAGCTATCTTTGAAAGCTTGTCCGTGCTGATGCAGGCGACTGCGTCGCTCTCAGGCACTGGATTCCCTTTTCTCGGGAAAACCCTTTTGATCACGTAGCGGCTCTTCCCTCCAATCAAGGCCAACAGGTCATACATCTCTTCAGGGCAATTGAGCATTACCCTTTTATTCTCAAGCACGTCATACACTTCGAATTTGAACCCATGATGGGGCCCTTCATCTATCACGAGCCCGGCAGTATTGAATGGGTCTGCGAATATCTTGAATATCGGGAGGTTGAATGCGCCGGGCTCGGTCTTGTCCATCATGAAACAGATGAGCGGGTCGGATTTGCGTTCCTCGAACTCGATCTCAGCGCTTCCAGGCCCCATGCCCTTGACATTGCCTGAGAAAGTATCAGCAAGCAGGTCCTGCCCTGCCCCATATAGTTTCAGCTGCTTTGCCACTTTGGTGCATGAAAGGAATGTGTTCCATGCGAGCTCATGCACCTTTTTGTTATCCGTGCCTTTGTCATGGGACATTATTAGTTCCAGATCATCCCCGCACCGTCCTACAAAATAATCGCTGATCTCGCCCTTTTTCTTGGCTATGCCAAGCTCTTCATCAGCCTTCTTGATCAGGTCAGGATGCACAATAGCATGGCCTGGCCATCCACCGACATCTGCTTTTATCAAGCTTATAGTAGTTTTCATATTCTCACCGTAATAACTTCATTTTGTCCATAGCCGCTTAAAATCCTTAGCTAAAGAACTTACCCTTCATTCTTCTCTTCTTTTGGTGCTTCCTCCAGCTTTTTCTTGCCCTTGCTCAGCACGCCCTCGCCTCTGCTCCCATCCCGATAGATGGTTATGCCTTTGCAGCCTGTTTTCCACGCGAGCATGTACGCTTTTTCGATGTCCTCGACAGTTGCCTCAGCAGGCATATTGATGGTCTTGCTCACTGCAAGGTCAGTATACTTCTGGAATTCAGCCTGCATGTTCACATGGCCAGCGACGCCTATATCGTGCGCGACCACGAATACATTCTGAATCTCCTTCGGGATCTCTTCCATGCCCTGTATCGTGCCGTTGTCAATGACCTTCTGCATGAGCTCAGGAGAGTAAAGGCCCCTGACTTTCAGCACATGCTCGAACACATCATCCGAATAATAAAGTTTGGTCCCGTCCATCACAGTCTTGATATAAGAAAGCGCGAACAACGGCTCGATGCCGCTCGAAGAGTCGGCAATCATCGAGATCGTTCCCGTTGGCGCTATCGAAGTGACAGTCGCATTCCGCATGGCATCGAACTTGTCTGCAAAGATGCTGTCGGCGAAACCGGGGAAAGAGCCGCGTGCGCGCCCAAGCTCATGCGACATCTTCCTTGCTTCATCAGTGATGAATCTCATGACCTCCTGCGCGATCTCAAGTCCCTGCTCGCTGTCATAACGCACACCGATCTTCGTGAGCATCTTGGCAAATCCCATCACGCCAAGGCCCATCCTCCGGTTGTGGAGCGTCTGGTCCCTAATCTGGGCGATCGGGTAGTTGTTGAGGTCTATCACATTGTCCAGGAATTGTACTGCGAGCCGTACGACATATCTCATCCGTTTCCAGTCAATCTTCTTTTTCCAGCTTGTCTTTGACCAGTCGAAATCCACGAACTTTACGAGGTTTATGGAACCAAGGTTGCAGGACTCGTAATCAGGCATAGGCACTTCGCCGCAATTGTGGACGATAAGGCCGTTTGCTGAGAATGAACCGGTCATCGGCTCGGTTAAATCATAGACTTTCTCAATGCCCACCTTATCGACGCTTTTTACATGCAGGTCTATATGATCTGAATATATCTCAGTCGGCTTAAGTTTCTCGAACTTCTGATTTTTCGCTGATATCGCAAAGCTGATCCTTTGCATGAACGTGAACATGCTTTGCCTTGAAATCACCAGTTCATGCTGCGGTTTGCATTGATATTCTTTCGGTTCCCGGTCGGAATCAGGAAGCATCTTTGCATGCGCTTTCCTGCGTTCCTCATAAAGCTTTGATACTATTCCATACTGAATCAGGAGTATTTGCACCTGTTTCAACAGCTTCTTCGAATTAGAGGATAGCCTTATGCTGACACCTTTTTGTTTGTTGCCCTGCACTGAGCCGTCAGCACCGAACAGCGCAGAAAGGAAGTGGCGCACTGTATCTTCATCCATGGTGAAGATGGATTCAGGGACTTCTTTAATATCACTTTTCACAGGCTTAACTCCAAGATTATAAAACATTCTCGCGATTTTTGAGGAATATTTCAGCCTGGTCTCAGTCTCATTCTCAATTGGATTAACTGGCGTTCCGTTCAATCTGTCAAGGTATTCTTTGAAAAGTGGGAGCAAATCCCGTTTTTCATCATTTCCGAAATAGAATATTACGTCCTGGACATTTTTTGTCATAGTACCGTCGCCAACCAGCCAGCCGAGCATCAATGCCATCTCTTTGTCAAGATGGTTCTTTCCGAACGACCCTTCTTTCTGGACAACCAGTTCGTCATCGCTGTTCAAATCAGAAACCATTTTCCATCCATTCATCGTCAGCAATTTGTGGTCAGCAGTCGCTTTCACTTCGTACTCTGCATTTGTCCTAACAAGGAATACCTCTTTTTCTCCTGTCTCTCCTGCCCATTTGACCGGATGGTATATCCCATCACTTCCTATAATCCAAAGTGGATTGTGTACTTGTGGGATAGAAACAAGGCCTTCGTTGGTGGTGACGAGGGTGTCCGAAGTCACGCATGGGTTAGTCGCCTTTATTGGAAACTTCGGGGTCGGATTCGTTTTGTTTATAGTATCTATGAAGAGAAGGCCTGGCTCAGCAGACTTCCATGCTGAATATGCGATGAGCTTGAATAGGCTTCTCGCATTCACTTTCCTTGCCGGCTTTCCTGTGCGCGGATTCATAAGCTCGTAATCCGCGTCCTTATCGACCGCGTCCATGAACCGGTCATCCACAGCGACGCTGACGTTGAAGTTCTCCAGCACCCCGCTCGTCTGTTTTGCGGTTATGAATTCTTCGATATCCGGATGCCAGATATGCAGCACACCCATGTTCGCCCCGCGCCTTTTTCCGCCTTGCTTAATGACATTCGTCGCATTGTCAAAAGCGCTCATGAACGAAATCGGGCCTGATGCGACTCCAGCAGTGCTCTTCACAAAATCGCCCTTTGGGCGAAGATAGGAGAAGCAGAAGCCAGTGCCACCGCCGGTTTTGTGGATTATAGCCGCATGCTTCACCGAATCGAATATCGCTTCGATATCATCCTTAACCGGCAGCACGAAGCACGCCGCGAGCTGGCCTAGGCCAGTGCCAGCATTCATAAGCGTCGGAGAATTCGGCAGGAATTCGAAATTCGTCATGATCTCGAAAAAAGCGTCAGCATAGAACCGGGCAGTCTTGTCATCTGCCTCATAATTGCGCTCATTCGATGCGATGAAATCCGCCACCCTCCTGAATAGCTGGCTCGGCGTCTCGATGATTTTCCCGTCATCATCCTTGAGGAGGTACCTGCGCTCAAGCACCTGTATGGAATTCAGGGGCAGCTTGAGGTCGTCCCTTACACCAAGTATCCTTTTGGCTTCCCTTTCAACCGTTTTCCTATGTCGGTAAAGTATGTATGATTTCGCAGTAGATGCATGCCCTGTTTCGATCAGCGCCTTCTCCACAAGGTCCTGTATCTCTTCGACAGTGGGGATATAATCGTCCCTGAATTTCTGGGCAATGTATTCCACAACCTTGCCAGCGACGCGCTCTGCCTCCTTCTTATCCGAGCCGCCGACAGACTGCGCTGACTTGAAGATGGCATTGACTATCTTCTCCTTATCGAAATCAACGACGCTCCCGTCTCTCTTTCTGACTTTGTTGCTGGGCATAGGGTCACCTAAACCTAAGAATAGAAGAGCTAACTTATTTGCGGAGGAAAACAATAAAAAGCATATCGATGCTCCGACGTAAAAAAATGAAAAAATTGGATGAAAAAGAAATGAATAGGGAAATAAATCACTTCGCTCCTCCGATAAGCCCAGCAATCGCAGCGAAAATAAAATTCAGCACAAGGCCACCTAAGAACCATCCGAAGCCGCAGAAAAGCATGCCCAGACCAAACGCGAAATTTAACGCGCCGCCGAATATGCCCATTGTAGCATCACCGCCTGCGACACCTGCACCTAATCCGAGGACAACGCCGCTTATGATCCGCAATATACTCATTATCGGGTCTGTAAGCCCATACGTAAATGCACCAACAAGCCCGCAACTAATCATGTCCAGGCCTTTTTTCGCAGCATTGAAACCTCCATATATGATTATTATAAATGTCCCGACGATTGCCAGGCCCATAAACCCCCAAGAAAGCAGGAAGTTGATGATGCTTGCGATAGCTCCGACACCAGAACCAGCTACAGCTCCGGCTCCAAATCCTAAAAGATTTAAGAAAATCTGGATTCCAAAGAGAACCAGGTTGAACGCAAGGCACCCGACTATCGGCCATTTTGCCGCACTCAATATCTTGCCAAACGAAATTCCCATCCCATATCACCTTATCAAAAGCAAATCATTCAGCAACAGTATATAAACGTGAGTTTATCGTCGGTTTTGCCATCCAGCTTCACGAACCCGAACCGCTCGAATTGTATTGTATCCCCTATTTTCAGCTGGCTGCAGTTCGCTTCGCAATAACCCCGTTCAATCTTAAGGCTCTGGGGATTGAACTCACCATCCTTCAGCAAATCCCCGGGAACCAGGATATCGCAT
>Ga0315281_10007831_pt1 | contig 14966 bp, 16 predicted proteins | sample YL17G07_0_MG_FD_204540 | JGI IMG/M metagenome (GOLD analysis project Ga0315281, IMG submission 204540) | Sediment microbial communities from Yellowstone Lake, YNP, Wyoming, USA - YL17G07_0 | ecosystem: Environmental > Aquatic > Freshwater > Lake > Sediment | place: USA: Wyoming | collected...
GCGGTGGAGATGGTGAATTTATTACGGCAGTTGGTGTGAGGGGCAGTCGTTCACAAAACGGTTGTTGAATAATGCATGATGCAGTGCTTATTCTTCAAGCCGACGGATGTCGGTTGCGAGTAACCAAATTGATTTGATGGATTCCGGCTCGCACTGCGTTTGGCCGGAATGACGGACGTGGTTGAAGCTTAAATGTTTCAATAAGCAGTTCAGTATTAATATTGTTCTTTAAACAAGGCGGCTGTCACATGAGTAATACGCGTACGCGTGCCCGGCGTTTGGCCATGCAAGGTCTCTACGAATGGCATGTTTCCAACAATGCACCGACGGATGTTCTCTTGCATTTGCACGAAGAACAGGAGATGAAGAATGTCGATCGGGAATACCTCTCCGAGCTGGTGCTGACGATTCCCAATCATGTCGAAGAGCTTGATAGGTTGTTGTCACCTTTTTTATCCCGTCCCATCATCGAGATTGATCCGGTGGAATTGGCGATTGTACGCTTGGCCGCTTATGAGTTTGCGCATCGTCCGGATATTCCTTATCGGGTGGTGATCAATGAAGCCGTTGAATTGGCAAAAAAATTCGGCGCGGAGCAAAGCCACAAGTTTGTCAACGCGGTGCTGGATAAACTCGCCATGCAAGTGCGGGCAACCGAAATCAAGGCCAGGCCGAAGTGACGCTGGCACATGCCTATCACAGAATTTGAACTCATCGAGCGTTTTTTTAAGCGTAAGCCCACGCGTACGCGCGAAATTATTTTAGGCATCGGCGATGATGCCGCCGTGGTGCGAGCCCCGGCCGGTTACGACACGGTGATTGCCATTGATATGCTCAACGCCGGTATCCATTTTCCTCCTGACACCGCCGCGGCGGATATCGGTTACAAGGCCCTCGCCGTGAATTTGAGTGACATCGCGGCCATGGGTGCAATCCCGGCGTGGTTCACCTTGGCGTTGAGCTTGCCAGATGCCGATGAAGCATGGTTGGCGCCGTTCAGTGAGGGGATGTTTGCGCTGGCAGCACAGCATCAGGTTGATCTCATTGGTGGCGATACCACCCGTGGTCCACTGAGTGTGACCATTCAAATCGGCGGCTGGGTGAAACCGGATCAGTATTTGCCGCGTGCGGGCGCGCAAGTTGGTGATCGAATTTATGTGTCGGGTACGTTGGGTGATGCTGCCGCAGGTCTGGCGTTACTGCCACAACAGCGCAAGGACAGTGCCGCATTGCACTTGGTCACGCGCTTACTGCGCCCGACACCGCGCGTCGCATTGGGACAAAAACTGGTGACCATCGCCAATGCCTGTATTGATATTTCCGATGGTTTAACCGCGGACTTGGGCCATATTTTACAGGCCAGCGCTGTCGGCGCCCGCATTCAGCAATCGGCGATTCCGATTTCAAGTGCGTTGCACGAGGCCGTGACCAATCCGCTGGAGATACTCCGGTATGCACTCGCAGGCGGTGATGATTATGAATTGTGTTTCACCGTGCCAGCAGCGAAAGTGCCGCAACTGGAGAATCTGCGCAATCAGCTCGATTGTAGCATCACGCAGATTGGTGAGATCACGCAAAGCCCCGGCTTGCAATGGGTCAGTGTCAACGGTGATGTGACCCGGCTTGCGCCACAGGGATTCCAACATTTTTAATTCAGGGTAAGGACAATGACAGAAAAAATTCAACCACGTACCTTGCTCAAAGACCCTGGCCATTTTCTCAGTATGGGCTTTGGCAGCGGGCTGGCGCCCATTGCCTCGGGCACCTTTGGCACGCTGGCAGCGATCCCTCTATATATAGGTGTCCATTCCCAGAGTGTGATGGCCTTCTATGTATTAACCCTTGTCGCCATCGTCGCGGGTATCTATCTTTGTGATCGCACCACCAAGGCGCTGGGTGTGAATGATCACTCGGCGATTGTCTGGGATGAGTTCGCCGGTTTTTTTGTGACGATGCTGTGGGTACCCATGAGCGTGAGTACGGTGATTGCCGGGTTTTTTCTTTTTCGTTTGTTTGATATCGTCAAACCTTGGCCGGCTTCGTATGTGGATAAAAAAGTACACAGTGGCCTGGGTGTGATGATGGATGATGTCATCGCGGGTTTGTACGCCAGTGCTGTGCTTTACTTGGTGAACCGGTGGTGGTTTTAAATGTTGTTATATTCGGAGTAAGCTATGTTGCGCGTCTATTTTGTCATCGTTGCTTTGGTCTTCTCGCCGCTGCTGCTGGCCAAGGAGGTGGAAATTACAAAAGTGGAATTGGAACCGACGGGTTCGACCTGGACCGTGCATGTGACGCTGCGTCATGATGACCAGGGCTTTGAACATTACGCGAACGGTTGGCGCCTGGTCGATGCCAAGAAAAATGTCATTGCCGCTCAGGAGCTTTATCACCCGCACGATAAAAAGAAATCGTTCACCGACAGCAAGGCAAACATCAAAATTCCGAGTCAAACCAAGCTTGTGTTTCTCGAAGCCCAGGCCAAGCCACACGGTTGGAGTAAGCAACGCGTGCGGATTGACCTGACCAAACCCAAAGGCGATCGTTATCAGATTCGCAGTTCAAAAGCACGCTAACGGGTACTACACTGAATAATATGTCGCGCCTCCTTCTCGCCACTGCCTTCTTTTTTCTCGCGCTCGCGTCGCAAGCAATGGAAGTGCAGGTGTATGGCTTATTTCCCAATATGGCTATCCTTGAGGTCAATGGTAAACAACGCAAGTTACACGTGGGGGAATCCACGCCGGAAGGGATTAAACTGATCTCGGCCAACAGTGATGAGGCCGTGCTGGAGATCAAAGGCAAACAAGTTCGCCATGCACTGGGTACGCGATTTAGCGCAACTACCGTCACCAACAATGAACGCAAAGGCGAGGCGCGTATCTGGCCGCAAAAGGGGATGTATACCATGCCTGGCGCGATCAATCAGCAGTCCGTGCAATTCATGGTGGACACCGGCGCCAGCTGGGTGGCGATGAACGCGAATACAGCGCGGCGGCTGGGGATTAATTTTCGCTATGAAGGCCAGCAAGGTACTGCCACCACCGCCGCCGGACAGGTGTCTGTGTATATGGTGAAATTGCAAACGGTGCGCATCGGTGAAATAGAATTACAAAATGTCGATGGTGCGGTGATCGATGCGCCCGCCGATAATCAAGTCTTGTTAGGTGCATCGTTCCTGAATCGTGTTGAATTGCATCGCGATGGACAGATGATGTTATTGCGCGAGAAGTAGACAACGACTCAAAAGCCTTAGGACAACTCGCATGGACACACAACAACTAGAAGATCTACCTGCCACCACCAGTCGCGTGCGTTTTCTTGCGCAGTTTCTAAAGCTCACCGAACCGGCGTTTGTTCGCAGCATGCAGATCGCCGGACATTCCCCTAGCGCCGATAACTGGCAGCAATTCCTCGAACGGCTGTTTTTAATCAGTGGTGTCACGTTGTGCATGGTCGGCGTCATGTCGTTTTTTGCCTTTAACTGGGCGGCGCTGCCTTATTATTACAAACTAGCCTTGCCGCAGGGATTGATGTTGATCGCCCTTGTTGCAGCGGCGCTGCGTGGCTTGGATAATCCGCTGAGCAAAGCGCTGCTGCTGATCGCATCCGTGTGTGCCGGTGTTGGTTTGGCGATGGTTGGGCAAACGTATCAGACGGGCGCCGATCCCTATAGTTTGTTCGTGGCTTGGGCCGTGTTGATTCTGGCATGGGTTATCGCCGCGCGTTCACCGGGATTGTGGTTGTTAGAGATCGTCGTGATTAACCTGGGTTTCGTTTTATATTGGGCACAAATTTTACATCCGCCACGCTGGAGCGGCTTCGATGGTAGCTCACCCGTGGCACGCTTGTTCACTCAGTTGTTGGATTTTGGTTTAGCACAGTGGTTATATCTGCTCAATATTATTTTCCTGACTGCCTGGGAAGCGTTGGCACTGCGCGCGGCAACTTGGATGCAAGGTCGCACTCTGCCGCGCATTCTGGGTTTTTTAGTGTTGGGCCTGATCATGGCCAATACCCTGTCGGTGATCTTTGTTGATCACACTCATTTTGCAGCACGTGCATGGTTGTTTAGTCCCCTCGTTTATCTGTTGGCAACGGTGGTGGGGTTGTGGCTTTATCAATTCAAACGCCGTGATATGTTTATGTTAGCGATCTTGGCATTCAGTATCGTGGTCGTCATCTCCTCATTAGTGATAAAACTCTTTATCAGTGCAGGGGATATGTTGCATTGGGACACGGGTGGTTTTTTATTTATGTTTTTCTTTATCGGCGGCACTATTATTGGCCAGATTTATCTCATGGCCCGCTGGTTACGCTCCCTGCGAATTAAATGGAGAGCAACGCAATGAAATCAACCGCTCCCAGCATTAACACCGTGTTTACACAACTCCAACAGGAAGGATTGATCGAGAACGGTTGGCAACAACCTGTTCAAACCGGATTGGCGGATGAAATCGAGGAAGCACCTTGGTATATTCGCAGTCTGATTGCGTTTGGCGCATGGATAGCGAGTTTCTTCTTTCTGGGTTTCATCGCGTTATTGGGCTGGTCTGTTTTTGACGACTTGCTCGGCAAGAGTGCGTTGCTGGTATTCAGCCTGTTTTGTTTGTTGGGCGCCACGGTATTGCGTAACAAAAGATCACAGGAGTTTTCAGTGCAGGTGGCACTGGCGATCACATTGGCCGGCGAGGTGCTATTGGCGATTGGCTTGGCCTTGCAGCAGAATTATTCCTATTTTTCTGATAATCACACTGAAGTTATTGTGTTGCTCGGATTGCTGGCGAGTCAGGGTATAATATTCTTTGTCTACCCGGATCGAACCCTGCGTTTTCTGTCGATAGTGGCCATGATTAGTGAAACAATTATTTTGATTTACGTCAATCACGTTCCCTCGGTTGTCCATGGGGTGTTATTGGTGTTGGCGATAGGGTTCACCCAATTGGTGCTGGCCGAGCCGAAGATCTATTCGACCAAGGTGGCGGAAATCTTTAATCCGCTGAAATACGGGGTATTAATTGGTTTGTTAGGTAGCATGATGTTGTCGACGATGTATATTCTTCCTGACCTCCATAACCAGGCGATGGTTTTTCCGAAGCCTTGGATCTCCACGCTTAGCATGGGTGCTATCTTGATCTATTGCCTGTTGCGGGTCACGGCCAATACTGCTTTCCCTATGCGTGAATCCGTTAAGATCGTGGCACTCGTGGGCGCGGTGTGTTTTATTTTGTTGAGCTGGAATGCCCCTGGCCTGGTTTTGTCTTTTGTGATCTTGTTGCTAGGCTTTCACTCCGCAAACCGTATCATCACCGGAATCGCCATTGGCTTCTTTGTGATATTTCTGACGGCGTTCTTTTATGGCATAGAGGTGTCGCTGTTACATAAGTCGTATACCTTGATCGGCACGGGCAGTTTCCTGCTCGTAGCGTGGTATATTCTCCATAAACAGGCAAGCCGCCACGAGGGGCCAACCCATGCGTAAGTTACTTGTGTGGCTGGGTTTGCTGGTTATTTTAATCGTGACGAATTTTGTTATTGTCAGCAAAGAACGTATCTTGGCGCAAGGCGATGTGCTGTTATTGGATATGGCCCCGCGCGATCCGCGTTCATTAATGCAAGGCGACTACATGACCTTGCGCTACCGCATTGCCCAGGAGATCGAAAACGCCGCCACGAAAAATAGGCACGATGGCTACGCCGTGGTCAAGCCGGATGACAAAAGAGTCGCGCAGTTTGTACGCTTGTATGTGGAAGGGTCATCATTGGCGGCCGATGAACGTCTGTTACGTTATCGCAACCGTGCTGAACGTGTCAAAGTCGCCACGGATGCATATTTTTTCCAGGAAGGACGCGGTCATTTTTATGCCGCCGCCCGCTATGGCAAGTTTCGCGTCAGCAAAAACGGCGAGGTGGTTCTGGTTGGTTTGTGTGATGCCAATCTGCGTGCCTTGACAACTGACGCGGTCAATCCTGCACAACAACCCGCCTGCCTCGATCAGAAATAAAATTTACCCAACGCCAGAGAGAAAAAGGGTTATTGCGGCGCATTCGAAAGGATGACGCTTGACTGTAACGTATTTCCAGAGTGGACGAGAGGTCACGCGGGATGCGCCATCGTCTTACCTCAGCCGAATCGAGCACTCAACCACCGCCAGAAATAGTGGCTGTCCCACGAAAATTGACTAGCTGTCTGTTATCATTACACCATGTTGAATATTCAGAATCTGACTTATCTGCAAGGCGGGATGCCGCTGTTGCAGAATGTGAATTTGCAGGCGTTTGCCAACCAGCGTATCGGTCTGGTGGGTAAAAACGGCTGCGGCAAATCCACCCTGTTTCGTTTGATCCGCGGCGAGATCAAGCCGGAGAGTGGCGAGGTCGCCATTCAGTCCGGCAAGACGATTGCGTTTGTCGAGCAGGAGATAGCCACCTCCGATCAAGCTGCCATCGAATTTGTCCTCGACGGTGACGTGGAGTTGCGTCAACTGGAAAAAACCCTGGCACAGGAAAATCATGATGCGGCCTGGTTTGATGCGCAACATCGCTTTGAAGCGATCAATGGCTACGTGGCCAAGGCGCGTGCCGCCCAGTTGCTGAACGGTTTGGGTTTTGCTAACGACACACTGGAGCGTCCGGTCAGCAGTTTCTCCGGTGGCTGGCGCATGCGGTTGAATCTGGTGCGTGCGCTGATGCATCGCGCCGATTTGTTGTTGCTGGATGAACCCACCAACCACTTGGATCTGGAAGCGATACTGTGGCTGGAGCAATATCTGGCGCGTTACCCCGGCAGCCTGTTGCTGGTGTCACACGACCGTGAATTCCTGAACGCCTGCGTCAATCGCATCGCCCATGTGCATGATCACATCATCGACAGTTATGCGGGCAATTACGACGACTTTGAGCGTGCGCGGGCAGTAAAAATCGAACAACAAAATCAGGCTTACAATCAGCAGCAGGCGAAGGTGGCGCACCTGGAAGATTTTGTGCGGCGCTTTCGCGCCAAGGCCACCAAGGCGAAACAGGCACAGAGCCGCATCAAGGCGCTGGAGCGCATCACCCGCATTGCCCCGGCGCATGTGGCCAACGGTCACTTTGAGTTAGAGATTGAAGCCCCGCAGCGCGGCCCCGATTTGTTGCTGCGTGCTGAAAAAATGGGTTTCAGTTATGGCGAAAAATCCCTGTTTAAAAATATCAATCTGGCGCTGCGTGCCGGTGCGCGTATTGCTTTACTTGGCCCCAATGGCGCGGGGAAATCCACGCTGATCAAATTGCTGGTCGGCGAACTTGCGCCGACCTCGGGCACGCTGGAGGTCACCCCCGATATTCGCATCGGCTATTTTGCCCAGCATCAACTGGAAAATCTCGATAGCGCGGCCACCCCATTGCAACACATGGAGCGGCTCGCACCCAAGGAAAAAACGTTGGCCTTGCGTAATTTTCTGGGCCGCTTCGGCTTAGCCGGCGACAGCGAAGACCGTCCGGTCGCCAGTTTTTCCGGCGGCGAAAAAAGCCGTTTGGCGTTGGCGCTGCTGGCGTGGCAGAAACCGCATTTACTGCTGCTGGATGAGCCGACCAATCATCTCGATCTGGACATGCGTGATGCGCTGACCATTGCATTGGAGGAGTACACCGGTGCCGTCGTCATTGTTTCGCACGATCGTAGCCTGATACGCGCGGTAGCCGATGAGTTGTGGCTCGTTGCCGATGGTGAAGCCAAATTATTTGACGGCGATCTGGAAGATTACAAAACCTGGATAGAGAGTCGTCGCCCGCTCGAAGGGGTTGCCGTGGCCGTTGAGAAATCACGCCAGCCTGCTGTCGCCAAACCAAATAGAAAAGCCCTGCAATCAAAACAAGCCAAGTTGAATACCGCACTCGCGGCGGCACAAACCGAACTGCGTAGGGTGACCAACAAATTGGCTGACCCTGCGACCTATGACAAGCTTCCGCGCAGTGAAATCGACACGTTAGTGGTGCTGCATGCCAGCCTGGAACAAAAAGTAGCGGAGCTGGAAGAAAGCTGGCTGGAGTTGGAGCTGGCGATAGAGGACGGGAATTAGTAGGTAAGTGCTAAGCCGGATTCCGTGTGAACCCGCGCAACCCGGTGTGATTTCTCAAAAAAAACCAACCGGATAATGGGTTGGTCTTAATTTATTGGTGGTGGGGTGGCAACCCGCGTCACACGGCATCAATACAACAGATGCGGAACAATGCGGAAACCACAGCGTTATGTCAGCCATTGCGCAAGAATGAGGCGGGGGCATACAGGGAACAATGTCATCCGTTCGATTCTGTGATTAGCAATTTAGCTCACATACGCATTGATCGTTGAGTTGTTGTAAGGACAGAACAGCGCCTTCATGATCCCCCATCTCAATCAACAAAAGCGTTCAGATTGCTTGGGTGTGAGTCCGAGCCTATAAATAAATCCACCCGTATTGTAAAATGCCGCCACATTGCTTTCATTCTTCGCCCTCACGAAATGATAGCGCTGGCCGTTTGGATCATCATGCGTCCATCGCTCATTCAAATCAACAAAGGCAAGCTGATTGGACAAGGTGACTGCCGAAATATTATCTGGCGTAATATAATTGAGTATTGTTGCTGTATTAATGTCAGCGGATAGTCAGAATGAGAGTATCGCACCGCGTGCGGGAGAGTCGACACAACACCGCCCACCTCACCGCATCGACAGAGGTGCGGGCGGGTTTTCTCTGGAGGGGTGTCAGCTCAAATCGACATTTCTACCACTTACCCCAGCGTTGCCACCATCTCAATTTTAGGCGCGACGGAACGCACCAGTTTTTGGATGCCGTGTCCCTCTGGGTTGGCCTGACGTTGTGACACGAGCAGTCCCATTTTCTCAAGTAGCCCGACATCTTTGGTGATGGCCGAACGGTTGCGATGTAGCCGATGGGACAACTCATTAATCGTCTTGGGTTCGTGCAACACCTCAAGGATCAAACGGCGACGTGCTTCCGAGAGCACGGTAAACATCCGTTGCGGATCTTCGAACAAGAGCGTTACCTTGCCGTCGAACGCCTCACCGCGATCGGCTCTTTGTGCTGCATTCTTCGCACGTGAGAAGAAGCCCTTCACATCATCGGTGCGGATCACGATTTTGGCCATGATTTTTTTCCTCGTGTTGGGTTAACAATTTTCTGCCACTCCCGCTGAAATCTTTCCAGCGTTGCTTCATAACTGACGAACTCGACCGCTTCAATCTCACCCAGGTAATGTCGGTGATGGTAGTCGTGGGCATTATCGAACCCGAGAACCCGGCCATTATCGCCTTGGTAAAGGGCGTGATTGATGTAAGCCAGGTTGTACCGGGTCACCACGGTCTTCCCTTTTTCGACAACGCCCCAGACTTCATAACGCAATAGCCCGCCACCGGATTTTGGCTTAAGTTCGAAGCGTACCTGCTCGAGCAGGGTTACCTTGGTTCGTTTCGGCATTCCACCCCCAGATGTGCAATAGCATAGCACATCTGAATGGACGTGTCTCTCGCGCCCTTGAGTCACGCCACGTCGAGTATTCGCCTGGGCCGGACACCGCATCTGTTAATACTGTCACTCAACCGCTTGTTTCGTCCGCGCGTAAGTCCCCAATACATTAAGAGTGAGATTTTTTGATCTTGCGGACTTCACCCATTTTCGAGGTGCGAGGCAGCGGAGAATAATGGCCCGCAGAGAGTGGAATGGGACCCTGAACGGGCTTGTTGGGCAAGATCGGCAGTCCGCAAGAATACGCAGGAACCCGCGCCAGCCCGTAGGGACACGCAAAAAAAAACCAACCGGATAAAGGGTTGGTCTTAATTTATTGGTGGTGGGATGGCAACCCGCGTCACACGGCATCAATACAACCGATGCGGAGCCGTGCTAACTGCTGCGGAACACTGCGGAACACTGCGGAAACCAACGCGTGATATTTTTAGTCTCGTAAAAACTGGCTGCTTGAACCCATTGGCAACGTGGTTACTTGAGCCCACGGCGCGCATCCTTGAGCAGCAGCAAGAGTTGTTGTTCCCGCAAGGGTGACGCGATGAAGCCAAAGCGTGTGTAAAACCGGGCGGCCTCGTCGTCGATGGGGTGGGTCAGCATCGCCCGGATGCCTGCCTGCTCGGCAATGACCAAGGTTCGCCGGATGGCATCCTGCAGCAGACCCACGCCGATGCCCCGGCCTTGGTAGGCATGGTCCACCGCCAGCCGCGCGAGAATAACCACCGGGATGGGATATTGCCCCATGCCTTTACGGATGCGATCCGGGGCGTCCAGCGTGTCGACTTGGCCAACGGTGAGGCTGAAATAACCCACCACACGATCCTCGTGCGCAACGACAAAGGTCTTGGCCGAGCCGCTGCTTTGCGCTTGACGGGCGTGACGCAACAGCCAATCGTTCAGTGCCGGTTTCCCGCAGTCGAAGGCGTCGAACTGGTGTTGTGCGCCCAGCGGCGTTGGGCTGCACAGACTCATTTCTGATCCGGGGTCTTGTTCCATGGCGCAGGCCGCGCAAACAGATCGCGCAGACCATCGCTGTCTTGGGTGGGGTGCTCCAGCAGATCCATCAGGGCCTGATACTGGCTGCCCGATACCATGAACAGGCGCTGGTCGAGCAGCGTCTGTTCCGCAGCCTGACAGGCACTGTCGAGAATGAAATCGGTCAGGGATTTGTGCGCCACGTCGGCGGCACGACGCAGCACCGCCTCCTGCTGCGGCGTGGTGCGCAGCCCTAGCCGGGCGGAGCGGGTGGTCGCACTGTTTGGAATAGCCATGGTGGCGCCTCATGTTGTTTGCCGTATGACTGTCATGTTAGTACAAATGGCAAACAATGTCCATCGTGGGTGACGCACCACGGGAACCGTTGGATCTGGGTGGTGTGGAGCAGGGTTCCCCTGCATGCAATAGGATCAGAACGTGTGACTGCGCGAAGACACATTAATCTTATCGTCCGCGTGTTGCACGGGGTGAGGGCAGTATATAATCCGGGTTATTATAAAAACCAGTGACCGATTATTGCGTTCACCCTACATATATATAGTATCGATTGAACCTGTTTATTTTATTGACCGACTTCACCAAAGTATCATCACCATGCCTGTGTATACCTATGACGCCTTATCCGAGAACGGCACGCGCGCCCACGGCGAAGAGATCGCGTTATCTGAAGCCGTCCTTCGCCAGGATCTGGCCCGGCGTGGTTTTCTTGTCCAGGCGATTCGACCAAAGCGGCAGGGCTTGGGTTTTACCCGCCGCCAGCGAATTAAACCCGAAACCTTCCTGCTGTTTAACCAGGAATTCACCGCGTTGCTGCGCGCGGGGTTGACCATTTCCGACGCCCTTAAACTGGCAGCGGATCGTCCCGACAGTCCGGCGTTGTCCCAGGTATTACAGCATGTTGATGCGGCGGTGCGGGGTGGCATGGCCTTATCGGAGGCCTGTGCACAGCACGGGGAGGTGTTTGACAGCTTGTATCTGGCGGCATTAAAAACGGGCGAGAAGACCGGCGCCTTGGCGAGCGTCCTGGCCAAATATCAGCTCCATCTTCGGCAGCGCGTCGAACTGGATCGCAAAATCGGGCACGCGCTGGCCTACCCTTTATTTTTGTTGATCACCCTGGTTGTCATCCTGACCGTCTTGTTTATTTTTGTGTTACCGCGTTTTGTCACGTTGTATGCCGATTTCGGTGCGCAATTACCGTATCCGACGCGGGTACTCATTTCATTAGTGAGTATGCTACCGTATTGGCTACCGCTGATTATCGTGAGCGCGGTGCTGGGCTGGGCCAGTTGGCGCGCGTGGCTGCGTAAAGCGGCCGTGCGTATTCGCGTGGATGCCCTCAAAGAAAAATTGCCGTTACTGGGTGGGATCCAACGACACACGTCCATTGCCCAGCTGGCGCGCACACTCTCCACCTTGTTATCCGGTGGCATGCCGTTGGTGGAAGCAATGCAAATAACGGCGGATTCCCTCACGAACCGTTATCGTGCCGGCTTGCTCAACGAAGTCAGGAAACAAGTGACGGGTGGTGCTACCTTGGCGTCTGCGGTCAAGAGTACCCAACTTCTGCCTTCTACTGCGGTGAAGATGATCGAAGTGGGGGAGGCGAGTGGGGGACTGGATGCCATGTTAGTGGAGGTCGCCATTTTTCATGAAGAGGCGCTGGCTAACAGTCTTACGCGGATGATGGCGTTGATCGAACCCATTCTGATGTTGCTGATTGGGGTGTTCGTGGGGGGTATTATCATCGTCATGTATTTGCCTATCTTCTATATCGTGGATGTGATCAAGTGACGCATCCCTTTCATCATCGCACCTTGCTGGAGATCCTCACCGCGCGTGGCCATCTCGTGGTGGAGGGGTTAAGCGGAAATGATGTGTCGGACGTCGGCATCGTCCGTGAATTACTGAGCCTTAATCGGGTGACCCCCGAACAGATCGCCGAGGCACTGGCCGAGCAGGCGCATTTGCCGTATGCCGTACTGGATGGATTTACCGTGCCGCCGGATCTGTTCGGCTACCTTGCCGCCGAACGCGCCTACGAATACGGTGTGCTGCCTTATCGCCGTGACGGCAATGTCTTGAGTATTGTTGTTGCTGATCCTTCTAATCTGACGCTCGCGGCCAAACTCGAACGCCTGTGTGGTTTGCGCGTGGAGTTGCAAGTCAGCAGTGCGCGCGCCATTGCAGCGGCATTAAAACGCAGCGAAGGCACCGAGCAGGTACTCAAGGGCGTCTCCCAGGATTTTCGTCTTGCCATCATCAAGGAAAGTGAGGAAGGCAAAGAGCAGATCGTGGCACTGGATGAGTTAGGGGAGGACACCGACAGCCCCGTGGTCAAGCTGATCAACACCGTGTTACTTGCCGCCATTCAAAAACGCGCCAGTGATGTGCACATCGAAGCCTATGAAAAGGGCTTGGTGCTCAAGTACCGTATCGATGGCGTGTTGTATCCCGCCACGGAGGTACTGGATCGCCGTCATCACGGCGCACTGGTGTCGCGACTAAAAGTCATGGCCGAGCTGGACATTGCCGAAAAGCGCACCCCGCAGGATGGCCGTTTTCGTCTGCGCTTCGGCGGTCGGGATATCGACTTTCGTATTTCCGTCTTACCCGGCGCGTTTGGGGAAGATGTCGTGATCCGACTTCTCGACAAAACGGCTGTGGCCGATGACAGGCGACAACTGCGACTGGAGAGCTTGAGTATCGATGGCGAGGTCTTGAAGCGATTCCGAAAATGCGTGCATGAGCCCTATGGCATGGTGTTGATCACCGGCCCCACGGGCAGTGGCAAAACCACCACCTTGTATGCCGCGTTGTCCGAATTGAATTCAGGCGAGGAGAAGATCATTACGATCGAGGATCCGGTGGAATACCAACTCGATGGCATTGTGCAGATTGCGGTGAATGAAAAAAAGGGCCTGACGTTCGCGCGGGGTTTGCGTTCCATCCTACGCCATGATCCGGACAAAATCATGGTGGGCGAGATCCGTGATACGGAGACCGCGCAGATCGCCGTGCAATCCGCATTAACGGGTCACCTGGTGTTCACTACCGTGCACGCGAATAATTCGATCGATGTGATTGGCCGCTTCACGCACATGGGCATCGATCTCTACAGTTTTGTCTCTGCGCTTAACTGTGTCATGGCGCAACGGCTGGTGCGCGTGATCTGTCCGGATTGCCGACGTACGATCCACTACGATAGCACTCAATTGGAAAGTGCCGGCATGGATCCCGTGACCTATGCCAATCAACACTGGTATGAAGGAGCGGGTTGTAGCCATTGTCACGGTACCGGTTACCGTGGACGCAAAGCGATCACCGAGCTGTTAGTATTAACACCACGGATCCGGCAGATGATCATCGATCAGCGTCCCGCCGATGAACTGCTGCGCATCGCCATAGCGGAAGGCATGCTGAGCTTGCGGCAATCCGCCATCAAAGAACTACTGGCCGGGGTCACCACACTCAAAGAGATCAACCGTGTCACCTTCGTGGAATAAACTGAGCCGTCGACGGTGGCCGATGCCCGCAGGGGTGTTGGGACTTGGGTTTGTGGGCGATCGAATACACGCCATGCGCGTGGCGCAGGGCGGTGCACGTTGGCACGTTACGCATGTTGCCACAGAGCAACTGTCCTTTATGCCGTTTCGTGCCGCGCCTCAAGCCAGCGACGCCGCTGCATTGACACACGCACTGCGACGTATTGCGACCGCCATTCCCCAGGGACATTGGCCATTACAGATAACATTACCGGATCCCGTGGGCGTGTTTGACGTGCTCGCGTTTGATACGTTGCCGACCTCTGCACGCGAGCGCGCCGCGTTGGCGCGCTTTCGCTTGGAGAAGGATTGGCCGGTGGTGGCGCACAGGGACTGCATCACGCAGGATATGGGCAAGACGGGGGCACGTTCCTTGTTACTGGCCATGGCGGTTGATCGGTCTTGGCGCGATCTCGTGTGCACGGCGTGTCGCGATGTTGGTTTTGTGCCGACCGCGATGGACTTGAATATCAATTATGTCTTCAACCGTTTTCATGATCGTTTTGCACAGAGTAAGCATGATGGGGTGTTGATCGTGATCGAAGCCGATTATTGGGCGGTGCTGTTGTTTGACAACACGCCCCGGCCGCGATTTTTTCGGACGCGGTGGCGTGAGCCCTTGAGTAATCCGGCGTCAGATCACGGGGTAATCGTGATGGAAGTCGAACGCCTGATCCGCGCGTATGTCTTGGCGGAGCCCGGTCGGAAAATTGAGGAAATGTATGTCTACGCGGATGACACCGAACGCTCGGCATTTGCAGCACAACTGGATGCACGCCTGTCGGCGCCCGCGCAGCAGTTGGATTCGTCCGAGGGTTTCCTACTCGCCGCCGGTATGACGATGGACTCCCTTGTTCCTGGGTTATTCGCCGCCGGGATCCCACGCCGATGAAACTGACGACGAATTTCATTCGCCCTGCGG
>Ga0315281_10007833_pt1 | contig 14962 bp, 16 predicted proteins | sample YL17G07_0_MG_FD_204540 | JGI IMG/M metagenome (GOLD analysis project Ga0315281, IMG submission 204540) | Sediment microbial communities from Yellowstone Lake, YNP, Wyoming, USA - YL17G07_0 | ecosystem: Environmental > Aquatic > Freshwater > Lake > Sediment | place: USA: Wyoming | collected...
CTGGCGGAACTCTGCCGGGTATCGCGTGGCCATCCTGGACTCCTTTCTGGGCGACTTCGTCGCCACAGTCTAGGTGTCCGGGAAAGTGGGGTAGGCTCACCTTAAGGTAGTGACTCGCGGTGGGATCGCAGTGGAGATAGATGGAGCCAGTTGGTTTGAGGACGCGGTGCAGCTCGATCAAGCGGACGGCCATCATGCTCAGGTACGCGGTCACGTCGTTGTGGCCTAGGGCATCCACCATCGCCTTGAGCAGCCGCGCCGTGTCGTCGCTGCCGTGGATCGCGACTTCCTCGAACGCGCGGTTCGCGGACTCTCCCGGGTGCCACGTGTCCTCGAAGGCTTCGATCTGCGCGGGACTCTCGCCCTTGCCGGCCTCCTTGAACAGCACGTTGTAGGAGCGGTTGGAGTTGAAGGGCGGGTCGAGGTAGATCAGATCAACGGAGTCGTCGGGGATGTGGTCACGCAATACCTCCAGGTTGTCGCCGTAGTAGAGCGTGTTGGTCTGTAGCTTCGGCATGTTGCGGCGATTATACCGAGCGTTCAGTCGCTGAGCGCGCAGGACCCGGCCAAGCGGGAGGCAGCCGCGACTGCCTTGCCCGGGGATTGGGGGCGCAGATACGGTCGCCTGCTGGCCGATTACGCCGACGCGAACACGCCTGAGCGGCAGTGTGTCCCTCTCTGCTAGGATCTCCCCCGGTAGGATCAGGCCGGCTCGCACCGCATGACCGTCGTGCCGTGCCGCGACGACGGCTGGGAGGAAGAATGAGTTTTGCACGCTTCATGGCCTCGCCTCTTGGCAGAGGTGGACGCATCGTTCTCGGTCTCGGACTCATCGTTCTTGGTCTCGTCATCGGCGGCGTGATCGGGTGGGTCATTGCCATCGCGGGTTTACTTCCGCTGGGCCTAGGGCTGATCAACGGATGCATCCTCGCTCCGTTTCTGAAGGTCCCCTTCAAGGGATCTGACCTGCCTCCACGCTGAGCCGGGCAGGAAGAGCCGCATCGCGCCGGGCAGCCGCGTCTGGCTTGCCGGGGGTTGGGAGCGCAGATACAATTGCGCGCGGGCCGAGGTAGCTCAGCTGGTAGAGCACACGACTGAAAATCGTGGTGTCGGCAGTTCAACTCTGCCCCTCGGCACCATTTTCCCCTTTGACACTGGCACGGCGGCTTGTGGGCGGACGGCGCTCGATACGGCGTGGCGCTCCGCGTCGCGGCGTGGCGCGCGGCACGGCGCAGGGGGCACGATCGTGCCCCCTGGTTGCGGTTGCGGTAGTGGTTACGGGCGGGCGGGCGCGACGTCGCCGAAGCCCTTGAATCCGTAGGGCTCGTAGGCGCCGAGGAGGAGGAACTCGATGATGCCGTGGCCGGTGCCGATGTCGCCGAGGCCCTCGACGGTGTAGTCGCAGATCGTCTCGGTCTGGCCGCCGATGCGCTTGAGGAGATCGGCGTCGGTGAGGTCCCAGGTCTCGCCTTCGACCGCGAGCGGGGCGTGGTACTGGCCGTGCCGCCAGCCGCCCATGTAGGCGTAGCCGGCGCCGGCCATGTAGATGGTGGTCTTCGGCTCCATCGTGATGGTGGCGATGGCGCCGTCGCGGCGGGCGACGGTAAGGCGTCCGCGCTCGAAGGTGCGGGTGCCGGGCACCATGGTGATGTCGTGGGCGACGACGGTGAGCTGCTCGGGCGGCAGGTTCTTTGCGTAGGGGTGCAATAACTCGGAGGCGGCGTGCCATCGCGTGCCGTCGGGGTCCTCGCTGACGGTGTACATGATGCTGGCGTCGGGGAACTGGATGGGGGTCCAGATCCAGAAGAAGCCGCCGGGGCCGGCGCCGGGCGCGGGGGCGGAGGGCGGCTCGCCGCCGCCGACGGGGCGGATGCCCCAGGAGTGGTCTCGCGCGCCCCACCAGGTCTTCGGCTCGACGACGAAGGTGCGGCCGCCGGCGGTGAGCGTGCCGGACCAGCGTCCGCACTGCGTGAGGCGGGTGTAGTCCATGAAGACGCGGTTGCCGATGCGGCGGAAGAAATGGGGCTCCTCGTAGGGGAAGGTGATGCCCTCGAACGTGAGGTCGAAGCTGAGGGCGTGCTCGCTCGGCTCGGCGTAGACGCGGAAGCGGCGCAGGCCCTCGAGCACCTGGACGCCGATGGGGCCGACCTTCGTGTCCATGCGGTCGCTGCCCAGGGAGCGGGAGGCGCGGACGACGTACTGCGTCTTGCCGTCGATCATGCAGGTGGCGAAGGCGTCGATGACGCCGACGTTGGGGTAGACGCCCATCGCGACGACGAGGAAGGCGTCGCCGTCGAGGGAGTGGGCGTTGAAGTAGTAGCGGTCGTAGAAGTTGCGGTCGCTGGTGGCGACGCGATCGAGGGTGTCGGGGGTCTGGTGGGCCAGGTAGTCGTCGAGCGGCGTCAGCATGCGTGCTCCGTCCTGCTTCACCCGTATGAGATGCCGCAATTGTAGGCCGCGGCGACGGCTGGGTGAAGCGGCGTGCTGCTACGCGGGCTTCGTGGCGGCGAAGAGGGTGCGCTTGAAGGGGTAGAAGACGGGCGTCTCGGGGAAGCGCTCGCGCAGGCGGGCGCGGTAGCGCTCGGTGAAGGCGGGGCGGAGGGCCTCGGGCAGGCGCTCCATGTACGGCACCATCGCGGTGCCGGCGACCCAGTCGGCCATCGCGCCGGCGTCGGCGAGGACGTGGGCGTAGACCTTCTCGAACACCGTGATCCGCTCGCCGCCGAGCGCGAAGAGCAGCGAGGCGTAGTCCTCGGTGTCGAGGACGGGGGCGTGGCGCACCCAGCCGCCGAGGGCATCGCGGAACGGCGCCTCGGCGGCGGTCTCGGCGAGCAGCGTGTGGGTGGGGTGCGTGTGGTTGGAGGGCACCTGGACGGCGAGCTGGCCGCCGGGCCGCACGAGCGACCAGACGCGCGGGATGAGGTCGCGGTGGCCGTCCACCCACTGCAGGGCGGCGTGCGAGAACACGAGGTCCCACGCGCCGGCGACGTCCTCGATGGCGCCGCGCGTGAAGCGGAGGCCGGGGCGCGCCAGCCGGGCGGCCTCGCCGAGCATCTGCGGCGAGGAGTCGATGCCGGCGACGTCGCTGCCGGACAGGAGATCGGCGAGGCGGCGGGTGAGCTCGCCGGTGCCGCATCCGAGATCGACGGCGGCGATGCCGGCGCGGACGGTGACGAGCGCGACGAGATCATCGAACGGGGCGAAGCGCTCGGACTGGAAGGCGCGGTAGCGATCGGGGTCCCACGGCATGGCGGCAGGATAGCGCGGCGGCGCGTTGACAGCAGCCCCGCCCTGAGCGATGCTCGCGGGGAGTGAGGAGCGGACGCCGATGCAGACGATCGCGGGTTATACGGATCGCCGCGCGCAGGTGCGCGGCATCGACTTCCACTACCTGGAGTGGGGCGACGCGGCTGCGCCGCCGATGGTGCTGCTGCACGGGCTGACGGGGCACGCGCACATCTGGGACCACATGGCGCCGGCGCTGGCCGAGCACTACCGCGTGCTGGCGCCCGATCAGCGCGGGCACGGCGACACGGGCCACGCGGCGTCGTACGCGACGAGCGACTTCGTCGCCGACCTGGAGGCGCTGGTGGCGCACTGGGGCATCGGGCGATTCGTGCTGATGGGGCTGTCGATGGGCGGGCACAACGCGATGGCGTACGCGGCGGCGCACCCGGATCGGGTCGAGCGGCTGATCGTGATCGACATCCCGCCGCGCATGTCGCGCGAGCGCTCGCCGGACCGGGGGGACGCCGTGCGGCTGGCGGAGAGCGGGCACCGGGCGTTCGCGACGTTCGACGAGGCCGTGGCCGACGCGCGTTCGGGGACGCCGACGGCGCCTGAGGAGAACCTGCGCTATCGCACGCACTGGAATCTCGTCGCGCGGGACGACGGCAGCCTGACCTACAAGTACGACGCGCGGGTGTCGATGGCGTGGGCGCCGGAGGACTTGTGGCCGCGGATGAGCGCGCTGACGATGCCGGTGCTGCTGGTGCGCGGCGGCAAGACTCTGGTGCTCCCACGGGAAATCGCGGAGCGGATGATCGCGGCGATGCCGCACGGCGAGTTGGCGGAGGTGGCAGAGTCGGGGCACTCGGTGCCGACGGACCGGCCGGAGGATTTGGCGCGGCTCGTGCTGCGATGGCTCGGGCGGTAGCGCTACTGCGCCGCGGGGCGCCAGGAGATGATGGCGGCGCGGGCGCTGCCGATCTCGGGGCCGAGGCGGCCACCCTCCCACGGCACGAGGCGCTGCTGGAGCAGCGCGCGCAGGCGTGCGTTGGCGGCGGCGTCGTCGTCGCGCAGGCAGAGGGCGTTGCGGACCTGCTCGACCGCCTCGTCGAGCGTGGCGAAGGTCCAGGTGAAGCGATGGCTCACGACCTCGACGTCGGCGTAGATGCCGATCTGGGCGAGCAGCGGCACGAGGTCCATGTGGTTCGGCTGCGCCTGGAGGGGGACGCCGTAGAACTCGCGCCAGAGGCCGAGGTCGGTGGGCAGCGGATCGGTGCGGAGGTAGATGAAGACGCGGTCGGTCGCGGACGCGGCGAGCTTGCGGATGAAGGGCACGACATCGCCGATGGGGTAGAGGACGTGCGAGCAGATGACGGTGTCGTGCGGCGCGACGGCGGCCTGTAGCCACTCGGCTTCGATGACGTCGACGTTGGCGATCGCCTGCTGCGCGAGGTCTTCGCGGAGGAGGCCGAGCATGGCCGGCGACGGATCGATGGCGGTGACGCGGCAGACGTGCGGCGCCAGCGCGAGCGTGTGGCGGCCGGTGCCGGCGCCGACATCGAGCACGGTGCTGTCGGCGGTGGTGGCGGCGCGGACGCGCAGGAGGAAGGGATCTTCGTCCATGCGGGCGTACATGGCGGCGCGATACTGCTTCGCGCGGCGGCCCCAGTAGTCGGCGTGGACGATGCCTGCGGCCTCGTACGCGGCGTCCATCTGGGCGCGGCGGCGCTCGACGGTGGCGGCCCAGCGGGCGGCGAAGTCGATCGGCGGGACCTCGGGTGGGAGGGCGCTAGTCATCGTCGGTGGCGTCCGCTGCGCCGGGGCCGATGGCGTCGGTGACGTCGAACTCCATCTTGCCCATGCCGCTGACGATGAAGCCGATGCCGAGCTTGTGCTTGCCTTCGGGCAGCGCGGCGGCGTCGGCGCCGATGGTGACGGTGCGGTTCATCGCCAGCGTGATCGGGTTCTCGGCAGTGACATCGGCGAAGCGGATGGTCGCACCGTCGACGATGAAGTAGGCGGACTCGACGGGGACGACGCCGCCGTCGACGCTGAGCGGCAGGACCTGCTCGGCGTAGCCGGAGCCGAGCGAGTTCTTGAGATCGAACTGGAAGCCGCCGTTGGTGTTGCGGAGGCTGCCCCTCACGTAGAGACGCCGCAGCAAGAAGCCTGGTACCTGCATCTAACCCTCCCTGAACCCCTTCATCATCCGATAGATCCTCTGCTCCGACGCGACGACGTCCGCGGGCAACTCTCGTGCGCCGCCGATGGCCGCGGCGGCGATGACGATGCGCGCGACGCGCTCCACAAGTTCGACGACGGCGACGGCTTCTTCGAGATCGGCGCCGACGCCGATGACGCCGTGGTTGCGCAGGAGCACCGCCGCGCGATCGCCGAGCGCGGCCACGGCGTTGTCGGCGAGCTGCTCGCTGGCGGACGCGCCGTAGGCGGCGACCTCGACGGCGCCGCCGATGGCGACGACCATCTCGTCGAGAATCGGCGGGATGGGGCGGCCGGCCGCGGCGAAGGCGCTGGCGTGCACCGAGTGGGTGTGGATCACCGCGCCGACGTCGGGGCGGGCGTGGTAGACGGCCATGTGCGCGAGCGACTCGCTGGACGGGACGCCGTCGCCGACGACGGGTTCGATCGCGGCGTCGACGACGATGACGTCATCGATGCCGAAGCGGTGGTACGGCACGCGGCTGGCGGTGACGGCGAAGAGATCGCCTTCGGGCGTGCGGATGCGGCGGCTGACGTTGCCGCTGGAGATCGCGACGAGATCCGCATCGACGATGCGGCGGACGGCGTCGAGCACGTCCTGGCGCTCGGCGAGATAGTCGTGCGTCATCCGATCTCCGTGGCGAGGCGGGCGGCCTCGTCGCTGAGCGCGCACCAGCGCGCGTAGTAGTCCTCGTACGCCGCCGAGACGGCGAGCGCCGGCGTCACTGTGCGGCGGCCGCCGGTCATCGCGGCGACGGCGGCTTCGAGGGAAGGGTGCAGCCCAAGCGCCGCGGACGCAAGCGCGGCCGCGCCGAGGGCGGATGTCTCGGGGGAGGCGGCGACCTCGACGGGGCGGTCCAGCACGTCGGCGACGATCTGCGCGAAGACGGGGGCGCGCGACATGCCGCCGCCCAGGCGCAGTGCCGGGATGCGGGCGGCGGCGATCTCCTCGATCTGCTCCAGGTTCGCGCGGATGGCGTAGGCGGTGGCTTCCAGCACGGAGCGGAGGATGTCGCCGGGTTCCGGCGCGGACATGACGAGCGGCAGCGGGAAGGTGAGCGCGCCGATGCCGGCGTTCATCTCGCCGGCGCGCATGGCGCGCGCGCCGATGACGGCCAGCGTGTCGCGCGCGCCGGGCGGCGCGGCCGCGGCGAGGTGGGATGCTGCGTCGGGGGTGAGTTGCAGGAGCGAGCAGGCCCACTGCCAGACCCGGCCGGTCTCGCCGGCGTTCGACTCGAGGATCCAACGGCTGGGTGCGACGTGCAGGCCGGTCCACGTGCGGCGCTGCGGGTCGAAGATCGGCGCGGCGGTTACGTACTGCACGGGGGCGCTCCAGCCGGCGGGCACGGCGGCGTCGCCCGGATCGAGCGCGCCCATGCCGACGAGCGCGCACTGCGTATCGCCGCCGCAGAGCGCGACGTGCAGGCCGGCGAACGGGCCCGACGCGACGACGCCGGCGGTAGCGCCGTCGGCGAGCACGGGCGGGACGAGCGTGGTGTCGAAGTCGAGGTTGGCGAGCAGCGCGGCGGCGACCGTGCCGGTGGCGATGTCGAGCAGGCCGTTCTCGGCGGCGAGGGTGCGGGCGACAGCGGGCGTGCGCGTGAGCAGCGCGGCGAGCCAGTCGGCGAGCGACAGGACGTGGCGGATGCGCGCGGCATCTTCGGGACGGTTGGTTCGCAGCCACGACAGCTTGGCGGGCGCGAGCATGAGTGAGGGGAGGTGGCCGGTGGTGGCGTAGACGTCTGCGGCGCGCGCGGCGTCGGTGGCGATGCCTTCGGCGGAGGCGCGTGCATCGACGTTCGGGGCGACGAAGATCGCGGCGCCGCCTGCGGCGGTGCAAGCGAGGCCTTCGCGCTGGCCGGTGAAGGCGATGCCGGCGACGCGGTCGCGATGCGGCGCGGCCGCGTCGAGCAGGCGCGCGAGTGATGCGGCCACCTCGGCGGCGACGAACTCGCGACCGAAGGGCGCGGCATCGTCGGGGATGACGATGCGCCACGGCTCGGTAGCGACGGGCGCGATCGCGCCGTCCGCCCGGACGAGCAGGGCGCGGAGGGCGCTGGTGCCCGCGTCGACGACGAGGACGCTGTCAGCGGGCACGGGCGTCCGCGTAGGCGGGGTTCACGACGTGTTGGAGGGGCTGGCCGTCGAGCAGGCGCTCGATCTCGTCGGCCATCATCTGTGAGTGGCGGGAGATGGTCTCGTCAGTGGCGCCGCCGATGTGCGGCGTGAGGATGACGTTGGGCGCGCCGATGAGGCGGCTGCCCAGGGGAAGCGGCTGCCCGTCGAAGACGTCCAGCGCGGCGCCGGCGAGGCGGCCGGCGGCCAGGGCGTCGACGACCGCATCCGGATCGACGGCGCCGCCGGCGCCGGTGTTGATGAGGAACGCGCCGGGTTTCATGCGGGCGAGGAATGCGGCGTCAACCATGCGGCGCGTCTCGTCGAGGTCCGGGACGTGCAGGGTGACGAAGTCGGTGCTGGCGGCGAGGTCGTCGAGTGATGCCGGGCTCGCGCCAAGCTCGGCGACCTGTCGTTCGGGCACAAGGGGATCGCAGGCGAGGACAGTGGCGCCGAGGGCGATGCACTTGCGCGCGACTTCGCGTCCGATCTGGCCGAAGCCGACGACGCCGACGGTGGAGCCGGCGATCTCGCGGCCTCGGAAGATCCGGTAGCCGATGGCGGGGTCGCGCCAGCCGGCGCCAGCGACGAGCGCGTTGGCCTGCGGGATGCGGCGGGCGAGCGACAGCATGAGGCCGAGCGTCATCTCAGCGACGGCGTTGGTGTTGCGGCCCGGGGCGTGGGTGACGGCGACGCCGTGCGCGGTGGCGGATTCGATGTCGACCTGGTTGAGTGCGTTGCGGCAGACGCCGACGAGCCGGAGCGCGGGGGCGGCGGCGAAGACCTCCTCGAAGACGAAATCTGCTTCGACGATGAGGACGGCGATCTCCTCGGCGGCCAGGCGCGCGCCGAGCGCGTCGGGATCCTGCAGCGTCTTCGTGTCGGTCCAGCTCTCGTAGGCGATGTCGATGCGCGCGCGGAGATGGTCGAGGACCAGCGGATCGAACGGGGCGAGGATAAGGGCGCGCACGATCACCTGCGATCAGCGAAACACGATCAGACGATGCGCGGGGAGCGGCGGACTAGTTCGTGCCGGTGCGGCGCTCGGCGGCGGTCTGCAGCGGCGTGAGCAGCGAATCGGCCAACTCGCCCGGGGTCATCGCGCGGCCGCCCGGCGAGCCGATGGCGATCTGGACGGCGTAGCCGTCGTGCGCGGCGAGGACGACGGCGCCGACGTCTTCCGACGACTCGACGGCGACCTTGCCGGCGGCGGCGGCGTCCTGGAAGGCCTCGGAGATCTGCTTGCGCCAGCCAGCGTAGGCGCTGCTGAGGCGCTTGCTGACCTCGGGGCTGCGGACGGCCTGCGCCCAGAACTCGAGCAGGACGCCGGGCCACTGGGGGGCGTCCTGGTAGGAGAAGAACGCGGCGAGCAGGTCGTGCAGTTCGTCGCGCGAGGGCGGGCCGTCGGTGGCGTTGGCGTCGAGCACGGTGCTGCGGCCTTCGGTCCAGATGCGGAGGAGCTCGAGGAGGATGTCGTCCTTGGTGGAGAAGTGGAAGTAGTAGGCGCCCTTGGAGTAACCGGCCGCCTGGGAGATGTCGTCGACGGTCGCGTGCTCGTAGCCGCTCGTGGAGAAGAGCTGGAGCGCGGCATCGATGAGCTTGGCGCGGGTGAGCGTCCGCTGCTCAAAGCGGTCGATGGTCGTCCTCGGCATATCGTCCCCTTCATGTTATCGGCGGGCGTCCCGCCTTCCAACTGTGGAGTATGACGGTTGGAAGGGCTGTTTTCCAGCCCTATTGACATCACAATTTTCGAAGGGGCGGGCGGCGGGCGAAAGAAATTTCCGTGGAACCCTGTAACAAACGGCCGGGAGCCGCGTTATGGGTTGTCGAGCGTACTGCACGATGCGGTGGACGAAGCGCGGCCAGGAGGGCGGAATGAGTTCGTCCAGAGGTTACGAACGGGCAAACTCGCCGCGAGGCGAGGACGCAAAGCCACGGGTCCGCCAACGGGGCGGACAGCCGGGCCGCCGACCACCTCGGACCCCGCCAGGTTCGAAGTCGAAGCGATAGCGCCGCCTGTCCTCCCCCTGGACAGGTGGCGTTTTGGTTTGGCGGCAGAGGGGGTTCCGAGATGGTGAACGCACGCGCTCAAGGCCGGCAAGAGATGATCATGAAGCACATGCCGCTCGTGGCGTTCGTGGTGGGCCGGATGTCCACCGACAACCAGAAGACGCTGGGGCTCGACCGGGAGGACGCGCTGGCGTACGGGATCGAGGGGCTGATCCAGTCGGTGGACGCGTTCGACGAGGAGCGGGGCACAAGCTTCGCGAGCTTCGCGGTGCGGCGGATCCGTGGCTCGATCCTGGATGCGATCCGGAAGGCGGACCCGCTGCCGCGCTCGCTCCGCAAGAGCACGCGCGAGGTGGAGACGGCTTCGCAGGAGCTATCGGCGGTGCTGGGCCGCTGGCCGACGCAGAAGGAGATCGCGTTCCGGATGGGGATGCCGGTGGAGCAACTGGATGGCATCCAGAAGCACGCGGGGTCGAAGTTCATCTCGCTGGAGCACGCGCTGCAGGACCGCGACGGGGAGGGCGCGCCGTCGCTGGACCCGGTGGACGAGGACGAGTCCGGCGACCCGGCCAAGGCTGCGGACCACAACGCCTCGCTGGGGCTGCTGGACCTGGCGGTGAAGCAGCTGAGCCCCCGCGACCGGGCAATCCTGAAGATGCGGTACGCCGAAGCCAAGCCGTTCCACGTGATCGGCCAGCTGATGGGGTTGTCGGAATCGCGCGTCTGCCAGATTCACAAGCGGATCCTGGCGGCCCTTCGGAGGCAGATGGCGCTTCAGCTGGATGAGGCTGCCTAGGACTACGGGCCGAAGCTGAATGCGTCGATACTGGAGTAGGTCCCGAAGCCGGGGCTACGACGCATTCAGGCAGGGCGCATGCTCAACGAGCCCATCGAGGAACTGCCCCCGCGCTCCCAATCCGCTCCCAATTCGAAGATCATCGAATTGCCGGTGGCTGCCGCGCGCCCGGAGCAGGCCGAGAGCCTGCCTCCCAAAGCACTCGCATACGTTCTAAGCGTGTTCTTCCTCGGGCTGGTGAGCATCGCCGTCTTCGGGCCGCGGCTGAACACAAGCGACCTGCCCGGGTTCGTGGTGCTGGGCCTGCTGGCGATCGCCTTCGGGCGGACGCGGATGCCGATCTACGGCGACACGACGATCTCCATCGCGATGGTGGGCGACTTCGCCATCGCGTTCCTCTACGGCCCGGCCGGCGCGGTGATCGTCAGCCCGTTCGCGGCGCTGGCGACGGACATGGCGGGCGGCAGCGCCTGGTACAAGCGGCTGTTCAACGTGGGGTCGGTGATCGTCGTGAACGTCGCGATGGCCGCGACGATCCACGGCCTGGTGGGGCTGACGGGTGCGGAGCGGCTGCCGATCACCGGCTGGCTGCTGCCGATCGCGGTCCTGGGAATCGCCGTGTACTACCTGATGAACATCAGCCTGGTGACGGCGGCGGTGAGCCTTGCGACGCGCCAGTCGATCAGGCAGGTCTTCCGCGAGAAGTTCGAGTGGCTGATGCCGCACTACCTCGTGTTCGGGATGCTGGGGCTGGCGCTGGCGGTGGCGTATGAGGGGCTGAGCTATGCGGGGCTGCTGGCGTTCGTGGCGCCGCCGCTGATGATGCGGTTCGCGATCAAACAATACATCGACAAGACGGCGCAGAACGTGGAAGAGCTGCACCAGCGGAACCGCGAGCTGCAGAAGGCGAACCGCGACATCCTGGGGATGGCGGAGCAGCTGCGGGACACGTACGACGGGACGCTGGAGGCGCTGGTATCGGCGCTGGACGCGCGCGACCGCGAGACGAAGGGGCACTCGATCCGGGTGGCGAAGTACATGATGGAGGTCGCGTTCCACATGGGCATCGAGCCGGGGACGGACGAGTGGGTGGACATGCAGCGCGGCGGACTGCTGCACGACATCGGCAAGATCGGCGTGTCGGACACGATCCTGCACAAGCCGGGCACGCTGACGGAAGACGAGTGGGTGGACATGCGGCGGCATCCGAAGATCGGGCACGACATGCTGCGGGAGATCAGCTTCCTGAGCGGGGCGTCGCGGATCGTGATGGCGCACCACGAGCGGTTCGACGGCAAGGGCTACCCGCTGGGGCTCGCGGCGGACGAGATCCCGCTGGGGGCGCGCATCTTCGTGCTGGCGGACACGTTCGACGCGATGACGTCGGACCGGCCGTACCGGGCGGCGCTGTCGGTGGAGGCGTCGCGGGAGGAGATCATCCGGTGCAGCGGGACACAGTTCGACCCGCGGTGCGTGCAGGCGTTCCTGCTGGCGTGGGACAAGATCGTGGAGATCCGGTACGAGGAGCACGACGAAGAGACGGAGCACCACGCAGCGGCGGCGCCGAGGGCGACGCCGCGGGCGGCGTAGGGGCGGCGGCGGGTCGGTTCGACATAACGAAAGGGCTCCCAAGCGGGAGCCTTTCCGACGTTTGTGACTGAAGGTCAGCCGTTTACCACTGCACGCGGAACATTTGCCTATCCTCCTTCGATCCGGGCCGCTCCCGCTGGAGCACCAGTCCCTCTGCCTGCCAGGCCGGTGTAAGTACCGACTCGTCGGTATCTTTATACGCCCAGGGGAAAAGCGTGTCAACAGTGATCTGGCCAGAAATGAGAAACTTGACGAAAACGGAGGGCGGGCGTACAGACCCGGTGTACGGCGACCGATACATCAGATGTGAGCCTCGACCAGCCGACCTCGAATCGCCAGGCGCAGCGGTCGCAGCATACGCGCGAGCAGATCGTGCAGGCTGCGCTGACCGTGTTCGCGCTGAAGGGGTACACGGCGTCGTCGATGGACGACATCTGCATGGCGGCCGCCTGCTCCAAGGGCGGGCTCTACCACCACTTCCCGACGAAATCAGCGGTGCTGGCGGGCGTTGTCAAGCGGCTGACGGAAGCGGGGGCGATCCTGCCGCCGTTCGAAGCTGCGGGGCTGCCGTCGCTGGCGCCGAGCGCGATCGGCCGGGTGCTGATCGAAGTGTGGGCGGAGGCGTCGCGGGACGAGGCGCTGCGGTCGCAGCTGCGGGCGGGCTACGAGGCTTGCATCGAGCGGAACCTGGCGGCGGGCCCCGGCGGGCTGGCGGAGATCCTGCGGATCGGCGCGCTGATCCAGATGCTGACGCGCGCGGACGCGATCGACGCGGAGGCAGCGGCGAAGCGGCTGGGCATCCCGAAGGCAGCGTGAGTCGAGTTAGCAGTTAGCAGTTAGCGATTGGCTGCGGCCGGGCGGCTACGCCGAGAGCCACATCCTGCGGCGGCGCTCGCGCTCCTGCTTCGCCTGGTTGAGGCTGGCCATCGCGGCTTCGAGCACGGCCTCGGACTGGGACATCGCCGGGTCCGATGCGGCGCTGCCGGAGCAGACGCCGGCCCAGAGCGAGATGCTGCGGCCGCCGACCTCGGCTACGGCCGAGTCGCGGGCGAGGCGGTCATCGAGGCGGTCGATGAAGGCGCGGATGCCCTGGTCGCCTGAGTCGAGCAGGATGACTCCGAACTCGTCGTCGCCCAGGCGGGCAGCTACGTCGTTGAAACGGCGGGTGCCGTCGATCACGGTGGCGACGTGCTTGAGCACCTCGTCGCCGGCGCGCACACCGTACTCCTTGTTGACGGCGCTGAGGTTGTTGACGTCGACCAGTACGACGGAGACCTGTTTGCCCATGCGGCGGCAGCGGGCGAACTCGTCGTTGAGGCGGCGCGCGAAGTAGTTGAACGTGGGCAGATCGGTCAGCGGGTCGCGGGCGGCGGCGGCGTCGTCGCCGTCGGCGCGGCGGCCGTCGGTGCCGGCTTCGGGAGCGGACGCCACGTCCTCGCGGGTGATGAGGAAGAACACCGCGACGAGGAGGCCGGTCATGCCCATCGCAAGCACGAACGGCAGGTGGGCGACGAGCCCGAACTCGTCGAGCAGGGCGACGACAATGGCGAAGGCCCAGGCACCCACGAGGGCGCGGACGAAGAGCGTCATCCACGAGATGGGCGGGCGCTTCTCGTCGGGGCGGCCGCGCGACGTGATCGCGGGTCCGCCGGGCTGGTCCGGCACGAATCGTAGGTGGCGGGCGCGACGCATATTCACGGCTGTGACCCCCTTTTCCCGGTTCTAGTATCGGACGCCGCGGGGATCCCCGAACGGGCTGTTCCGTCACGTTTCGGGGCGGATTCCAGATTCGGGGCGTTGTCGGCGCGGGGTGATTCGCGTAAGATGGGTATGCAATTTCGAATGGGCTGGAGAGGAGGCGCGCGATGCAGATCGATTGGGACCAGACGATCGATGACATCTTCGCCGACAAGCTCTCGTGCCTGCGCTGCGGGTCGTTGAACAGCACGCTCGTGGCGGGGTACACGCGTTCGCCGGCGGCGGCGGAGTATGCGCCCCGGACCCACAACTGCAAGAACAAGGAAGAGTGCGACGCCCGCCGGCTGGTGGTGCTGTGCGAGAACTGCGCCCGCGACCTGCGGCTGCGGGCGAACCCGGTGGACCAGGAGGCGATGATGAGCCTGCTGGTGAACGACTGCCGGAAGGACCTGGAAGACTGCCTGGACTACCTGGCAGACTACTGGCAGGAAGACCTGGACATCGACCCGAGCGACGTAGACGCGCGCCTTGAGGACGTGGAGCCGGACATCTTCGCGGAAGAGGACGAGTGGCGGAAGAAGCTCGAGGAAGAGTACATGAGCTACCACCGCTGGTACCGCGAGCACCAGATCCGCATCCCGAACTCCGGCTGGCGCAGCGAGTACGTCGAAGAGATCGTGGCACTGGGCTATAAGACGCTGCTGGGGGATTAGCGGCTGGCTGTTAGCTGTTAGCTGTGGCGATTATTCCGCAGGCACCGAAGATCGACTAGGCTATCGGGATGTTTAGGCACTGGCGCGATCCAGAGGTGGCGGTCGCCCTTGTAGCCGTGGGAGTTGCACCCCTCGTTACGGGCATCGGGCTACGCGCTCTCGTCGTGGGAGTAGATGAAAAGTACGCGACTGGCCTCATCGTAGTCGGCGTCCTCATCGTATTGCTGGGCGTCGTGCTCCTCCTGTCAGGTCCGAGCGAGCCTGCGTCGCAAGGCACCGGGCACATCCTGACAAAAGGCCACGTCGAAGATAGCAACGTCGTAGACACGCAAGGCGACCTAGAAGACAGCAATGTCCTGAGCACGCAGGGCGACGTCGACGGCAGCAATGTCCTGAACAATCAGGGGACGATTCAGGCTGGCGGGAACGTTCACATTGGCGACGTGCATGCGGCACCATCACCCACGCCGCCCACGGCTACGTTTGACCTGCCCCCGATCTTTGGTCCACTCATTATGAGAGTCCGACCGGGTCTTTCCGCTCTGTGAGGCTGCGCCGGAATGCCTCCGGGGTCTGGTTGCCGAGCGAGCTG
>Ga0315281_10007834_pt1 | contig 14962 bp, 11 predicted proteins | sample YL17G07_0_MG_FD_204540 | JGI IMG/M metagenome (GOLD analysis project Ga0315281, IMG submission 204540) | Sediment microbial communities from Yellowstone Lake, YNP, Wyoming, USA - YL17G07_0 | ecosystem: Environmental > Aquatic > Freshwater > Lake > Sediment | place: USA: Wyoming | collected...
CAAGGGCAAGATACAGCTCAAGCGGATTGATTTCGACGAGGAGACTCAAAAAGACAAACCCGACCAGACGCTTTTGGAGAAGCTCATAGACGAGCTGACCGCGCTCCATGCCCAGCAATACAAGGCTATGCTGGAGTCGAAAGTGAAGGTGATGAGCCTTCTGACCCCGGGGCAGAGGCAGAAGTTATCGGAACGCTCATTAATGGGAATGGGCGACGATCATGGGCATGGGCGCGGACATGAGCCGGGGCCAGGGATGGGGCCTCGCGAAGGCTCGTCAGTGGGCGGGTCGAAACTCGACTGAATCTCGCCCCCCCCCTTTACCCCAGGCGCCGGGTTCGCTACCACCAGCGGCCCGGCGCCCTTTTTATTCAGGGAAGGACTAAGCCGAATTCCGAAGTTGGGGCGAGATTCTTCGCTATCGCTCAGAATGACAACTACTTGCTTGTCATTCTGAACGGAGCGTAGCGCAGTGAAGAATCTCAATAAATATTTCTATGCGCTACATCCACACAATGATTGGCCCATCTTCTCCCGATTCACTTCCCGTCCGTCTTCCTGTAATCTTCCGTGCGGTGGCGCACTATCTCGCCGTCGGTCATGTATATGACGTCTTCGGCGATCTCAATCTTGAGCCATGGCAACCATAATCAACTAAAAAATCACTAAATATGGATTTTAATGAAAATATACTTGCACTAAAACTGCAATTCATGCTATTTTTGTCTCATGAAGATCGAAAAAGGCGAGCTGGTTGCGATCCTCTCTAAGTTCAATCCATGGTGGAGAGGCGAAAAAATACCCGACCTTTCCATCTGGAAGAGAGCGGCTTTCAGGGAAATATACAACTGGCTTTCAAATCCACCGGCGCACAGAGCTGTATTGCTGACTGGAGCGCGTCAGGTCGGCAAGACCACGCTGTTGCTACAAGCCGTGGACGAACTTTTAAAGCATGGCGTAAAACCGGCCAATATCCTATATGCGACATTCGACCACCCTATTTTAAAACTTGCCGGGATTGACGCCATTCTGGAGGCGTGGCGCGAACGTGAACCAAGAGCCGAAGGGCCTGAATACCTTTTAATTGACGAGGCCCAATTCATCCGCGACTGGGGGACTTGGGTGAAACATCAAGTGGATTTTGACAAGCGGCGGAGGATCGTGTTCACCGGTTCGGCCATACCCTTAATTGAGGAAGGGCAGGAATCCGGAGTTGGCAGGTGGCATACGATAAAGCTTTCGACTCTTTCATTTTTTGAATATCTTCAGATAAAAAAAATCCAGCTTCCCAGGCTGACATCCATCCGGTCATTAAAGGAGCTTTTCGGCTGGCCTGAACAGGAATTTTACCGGACAACAGAACTGGCGGCGGAATATACGGGTTATTTTCATGAGTATTTAATTCGCGGAGGTTTCCCGCAGACGGCGCTTGTGGAGAGCGTGAACCAGGCGCAAAAACTCCTGCGTGAGGACATCATAGACAAGGTTCTAAAGCGAGACATGACGGCCCTGTTCGGTGTCCGGCGAGTCCTTGAGCTTGAGAATACGTTTCTGTACCTTTGCATGCATGGGAGCGGCCTTCTTGACATGACAGCCCTGTGCGGGAACCTTGAAGTGAAACGCCCCACCGCGCAACATTTCATCGAATTGCTGGAGGCTACGCACCTCATATATCGCCTGCCGTCATTCGGTTACGGCAAGGAGGTTTTACGCGGGCGTTACAAAGTGTATCTTGCCGACGCGGCCATCGCCCCTGCCGTGTTGTTAAAAGGCAAAAGCGTATTGACAGACCCCTTGGCTCTTGGCGTGGCGACCGAAACCGCTGTCTTTAAACACCTTTATGCGCGTTACTACTCACAGAACGCCCGTTTCACATACTGGCGGGACAAGAAGGACAACGAAGTTGACCTTGTAGCGGAAATGGCCGGACAAATCATTCCCTTCGAGGTTAAATACCGCACCCATCACACAGGCAAACGAGAGCTAAAGGGTTTGTTGGCGCTTTGCCGGAATAAATCTGTTGAACGCGGTTACGTCGTGACAAAATCGCTTGATGATTTTGGCCCTATGCCCACGCCGCCGGATATTTCCACGAAAGTCATGCGCATACCAGCCCCCATACTCTGTTACTGGATGGGCGAGACCGAGCTTGCGCAGGGGGAGTGACATTTCCATAGAAAAGACACATAACAGTTTACCCAAACCGGGTCAGAACTTCACTTCCCGTCTGTCTTCCTGTAATCTTCCGTGCGGTGGCGCACTATCTCGCCGTCGGTCATGTATATGACGTCTTCGGCGATGTTGGTGGCGTGGTCGGCGATACGCTCCAGATGGCGCGATATCGAAAGGTAGTGGATCAGCTGATCCACGCTCTCCGGGTGTTTGCGCACGCCGTCTTTGACCTTGTCGTACATCGCGCGGTTGATGGCGTCCACTTCGTCGTCCATCACCAGCACCCGATGCGCCAGCGTAGTGTCGCCGCTGAACAGCGACTCCAGGCTCTTCTCCAGCATCTCAAGGGCTTTGTCGGCCATCCCTGGAAAGTCGAAGGGTATGTCCAGCTTATCCTTCGTGGACAGGAACACGGCCCGTTCCGCGATGTTCACGGCCAGGTCGGCTATCCGCTCCAGCTCGTTGTTGATCTTTAGCGCCGCCACGATGAACCGCAGGTCGCTGGCCATTGGCTGATGGAGCGCCAGCGTCTTTAGGCACTCCTCTTCCACATCCACCTCAAGGTGGTTTATCTCCATGTCTGTGTCTATGATACGAAGCCCCAGCGTCGCGTCGCGCCGTTCTATCGCGCTAACGGCCCAGTGCGCCCGCTCCTGCACCCTCTTGCCGAGGCCTCGGAGCATTTCTTTAATCCTGTCTATCTCGCGCATCAGATGCCTGGGCATTGCAAACCACCTTTCTTCGCCTGGTTGGGCGTTTAACCGAACCGGCCAGTTATATAATCGAGCGTCCGTTTGTCATGTGGGTTCTGAAACAACCCCTTGGTCACCCCAAATTCCACCAACTCCCCCATCAGCATGAACCCCGTGAAGTCGGAAACCCTCGCGGCCTGTTGCATGTTGTGGGTGACTATGATTATCGTGTACATGTCCTTGAGGTCGCCCATAAGGTCTTCTATTTTCGCCGTTGCGATGGGGTCCAGGGCCGAGCATGGCTCGTCCATCAACAACACCTCCGGCTCCACCGCCAGCGCGCGGGCGATGCACAGCCTCTGCTGTTGGCCACCGGACAGGCCGAGGGCGGAGTCATGGAGCCGGTCGCGCACCTCGTCCCACAGCGCGGCGGACTTCAGGCTACGCTCAACGATCCCGGCCAGGTCCGATGCGTTTCTCACCCCATGTATGCGTGGGCCGTAGGCCACGTTTTCAAATATGCTTTTCGGGAACGGGTTGGACTTCTGGAACACCATCCCAACTGTCTTGCGCAGTTCAGAGACATGGATGAACGGCTGGTTTATATCCCGCCCCGAAAGCAACACCTCGCCGGTTATCTCTACACCATCCACTAGGTCGTTCATCCTGTTGAGGCAACGTAGCAGAGTGGACTTGCCACACCCCGACGGCCCGATGAGCGCGGTTATCCTGTTTTTGAGAAACGCGATGTTGACCCCTTTGAGGGCTTGCTTGCCGCTGTACGCCAGGCTCAGAGAGCGCACCTCCATCACAGGTTCACCCTGTGGATTGGAACCGGCAACTGAGCCTGACTGCCAACTATCTGGAGCTACTCGCACGCTCTCGCCTTTCCCGATGACCCAGCCGTGACCTTGCGGGCTGATTGCGGATTGTCTTCTTAGCAGTCATCTTTATTTTTTGTTATTGATGTTCAGACAGCGGAACCCGCGAATTTTTTCCTGAGCCTGTTGCGGGTCATGATGGCCCCCATTGTGAGAAAAACCACAATAATCAACAATAACAACGTCGTAGTATATACCATGGGCCGGGCCGCGTCCACGTTGGGGGACTGGAACCCAACGTCGTATATGTGGAACCCAAGATGCATGAACTTGCGCTCCAGATGTACGAACGGCCAATATCCGTCCAGCGGCAAAGCCGGGGCCAGCTTGACCACACCCGTTATCATAAGCGGCGCCACCTCGCCCGCCGCCCGCGCCATCGCCAGTATCAACCCCGTCATTATCGAAGGCAGGGCCGCTGGCAGGGCCACACGCCATGTCGTCTCAAACTTGGTCGCCCCCAGCGCAAGCGAGGCTTCCCTCAACCCCTTGGGTATCTGCGCCAGTCCCTCCTCCGTGGAGACAATGACCACCGGTAGCGTCATCAAGGCCAGCGTAAGCGACGCCCAAAGTATTCCGCCCGTGCCGAATGTTGGGGACGGAAGCCTTTCGGGGAAGAACATCGCGTCCAGCCCGCCGCCGACGAAATATATGAAAAACCCGACGCCGAACACGCCAAACACGATGGACGGCACGCCCGCCAGGTTGTTGACGGCGATCCGCACAAGGCTCACCATCGTCCCCTGTTTTGCGTACTCCCGCAGGTAAAACGCCGCCACCACGCCGAACGGGGTCACAATGACGCTCATTATCATGACCAGCATCACCGTGCCGAAAATCGCGGGGAACACGCCGCCTTCGGTGTTGGATTCCCTCGGATCGCCGGAAATAAACTCCCATAACCCCGTCATATAAACAAGCGTCTTGCCGGCCACGCCCATAGTGTTTGGGGATATCATCCGCACGATCATGCCCAGTGGCATCTCTTTGTTACCCCCCCCGGCGGCGGCAAGCCTGACCAAAGAGGTCTGCCTCTTTTTCAATTCGTCTATCCGGGCGGACTGGATGGCGTACAACTCCCCCAGTTTTTTCATCTCCGTCTCGATTACCGCAGTCTTGGGCCCGCCTTTGTCGCCCCTCATTTCCAGCTTTTTCAGTTCCAGGCGCAAGGCTTCCTGCCGGTAATTGATCTGGCCTATATCTCCTTTTTCGATGGAGAATATGGCCTTGAGTGTCTCGTCCTCGCGTGGCAGGAGGGTTGTCAAAGCCTTTAAACCCTCGACGGGTCCCGTGGCCACGGTCTTCCCGCCGTCCGTGACCTCCGTTATAACGCCGATGAAATCCCCCCATTCCCTGCGTGCGATGAGAATCATATCTTCGGGTTTATCTTTTTTCGTTATATCGCTTTCGTTTATCCAGATGAAATCCGTCCCGTAGAGTTCACGGTTGGCCTGTTTTACCTTGATGCGGAACAGCCCGCCGGGAACGGTTTTCTCCGAGTTGGGAACAACCTCCCGCTCGGCCAACTGGCCTGCGATCACGCGTCCGTCCTTTAGCGTGTACCTGTATATGTCGCCCGGCCAGAAAAAGCCCAGCCCGTTGACCACAATCAACGTCACCAGGCCCACGACCATTATCAGGCAGAAGGCCAAAGCCCCGCCCGTAAGCCATATGTACGGGTCGCCGCTTTTGAAAAACCCCCTCATAACGAACCGTATTTTTTCCGAAGCCTAAGCCGCACTATCTCCGCCAGCGTGTTCACGGCGAACGTCATCATGAACAAAAGCAACGCCGCAAGGAAAAGGACCCGGTACAGCGAGCCTTGCTCCGGAGCCTCGGGAAGCTCCACGGCGATATTGGCGGAGAGCGCCCGGAACCCGTTGAACACGCTCCAGTCCATCACCGGCGTGTTGCCGGTGGCCATCAGGACTATCATCGTCTCGCCCACGGCCCTGCCGAACCCTATCATTATCGCGGAGAATATGGCGGGGCTGGCCGCAGGCAGGATGACCTTCATGGCAGTTTGCCACTGTGTGGCGCCAAGGGCCAGAGACCCCGCGCGAAGGTGCGGCGGGACGTTGGTCAGGGAGTCCTCCGTTATCGTGAATATTATCGGTATTACGGCGAACCCCATCGCCAGCCCCACCACCAGCGAGTTGCGCTGGTCGTACGTCAGCCCCATCGCATCCTTTATCCACTGCCGGTAATCGCCGTTAAGAAACGCCCCCTCGAACAGCCCCCCCAGCTTGAAGGACAGGTATCCGGCGGCTATCAGCGTGGGCGCGAGAATGACTATCTCCATCCCTGAGGTGATTTTCGTCCGAAGGCTTGCGGGAGCCAGCGTCTTCCACGCGAACACGGCCGTCAGTATAAGCGCCACCGCGACCAGCGGCAGAAGGAAAAACCCCGGGGTCACCTTCTCCATTATTGGCGCAAGCCAAAGCCCCGCGATGAATCCCAAAACCACGCTTGGCAGGGCGGCCATCACCTCCACCGTCGGCTTTACGAACGAGCGGACGGACGGATGCATGAACTGCGACGTGTAAAGCGCCGCCAGCAGGGAAATCGGGATGGCGAACAGCATCGCGTAAAGCGTGCCTTTGAGCGTGCCGAAAATCATCGGGACAAGGCTTAGCTTCGGCTCAAAATCATCGGAGCCGCCGGTGGACTGCCACACATACTCCGGCTTCTCGTAGCCTTCGTACCAAACCTTCCCGAACAACGACGACAGCGTTACCTCCGGGTGGGGGTTTACCAGTTCCATGTGATGAACAGACCCTTTTCCGTCCACGGCGACCACACCGTCAGACTTGGGCGTCATTGTCAGCGTGACGACCGGGCTATTTACGCAATCCGCGTAAAGAAGCGTTTCCCCGGACGTGCCGTACCTTATGGCAATCTCCCCAGACTCGTCAGCGGTGGCGAACCCCTTGTTCCGGAGCGACGGCGAGAAGGCCGTGACCGCTTTTGCGTGGTGTGTGAAATCGTGTATCTTCGTGAGCCTTAGCTGGTTGGATTTGTCTTTGACTATCTGCCATGAGCTCACGCCGCCGGTAGAATCCCCCACGATCAGAGTCCGATCCCCCAAAAGGAAACCCAGGATGGTTATCGTCGCGTTTTGCGAGGATACGGCCTTGACCATTTCCGCTATCCGCAGGGATCCGTCGTCGTCTATGTTCAGACGCACAACCTCGCCTTTTGACGTTCCAGCCAGCGCCTCTTCGCCACGGCTGTCAATCTCCAGGGCGGAAATCGCCCCCTCGATTGGAATGGACAGCCTTGTGGTGACAGTCTGGGTTTTCCCCTCGTCCATGAGGCTTTTGCTTTTTTTCACTGTCAGCAGGGAAAGCTCTTTGCCCCCGACTGCGGCCACGACCACCAACCCCCGTTCACCCTCGACGGAATGAATGAGATTGAGCGGCGCTCCAGACTCGGCGATAACCACCGGTTCGCCAACGTCAATCTGCGGCTCCACTTTGCGCTGGCCGTTTTCCGGGTAACTTACGTTGAATTTTGCCCGTATCGTAACGGCCCTGCCATCTGCCAGGCCCAGGATGAAAGAGTCCTTGCCGGAGGATGACGCGCTCACAACGCGAGTGCCGCTTATGCCTGGAATAGTGGCGCGTTTTATGATTCTCCCATTTTTAAGATCAGTCACCGCCACGCCGGACGTGGTGAAGACCAGCGCCGTCTCCCTGTACTCGTCAACAGTTGCGCCCAATGGATCGCCGATCCCTTTTGGAAGCTCAAAGGTCAATAGATGCCTGGAAAACGGTTTTTTGAAAAGCGGGTAAACCTCCGCCGCGATAACGAAAAGGATGGCGATTATGGAGCAGATAACCGCCATGCCGCCCAGGGAGATGGCATGGCGGGCCATTGCGTCCTTGCGGAGCCGTGAGGCAAGTGTTTTTCCCGTCACATGCATGGAGGAAGAAGGGGGCTGTGTTTGCCCCTTCCCTTCCGCGCCTGCGGTATCGTTATCGCGGCTCCCGGAGCTACCGGAAGCCTTGGCGTTCTGGTTCATCTTTCGCTCCACCGTTTCACGGGGAACCATTGTACAACATCAATCCAGTTTTTTAAGCTCTTCGGCGGCGATGGAGGCGGGAAGCGGATAGTAACCGTCCTTCACGACCACTTCCTGTCCCTCTTTTGAAAGGACAAGCTTCATGAACTCTTTCACAATCGGGTCCAGCGGTTTGCCGGGCGATTTGTTAATGTAGATATAAAGGAACCGCGAGAGGGGATAGTCGCCAGAATACGCGTTCTCCGGTGTGGCGTTGAAAACTTTGCTTCCGTCCTTTTCCGACAACGGGACGGCGCGCACGCCAGGAGTGCTGTAGCCGATGCCGCTGTAACCCATCGAGTAACGGTCAACGGTGACGCCCTGCACCACCGCCGCAGAGCCGGGCTGTTCCTTGACGGTGTCCTTGTAGTCGCCCTTGTTGAGCGTGTGTTCCTTGAAGAAGCCGTAAGTGCCGGAGGCGGAGTTGCGCCCGTAGAGGCTTATGGGTTTGCCCGCCCATTCACCGGCCAGGCCAAGTTGCCCCCAGGTCTTTATATCCTCCGCGCCCTTCCGGAGCCGCCCTTTGGAGAACGCCGCGTCAACCTGCGCAAGGCTCATCGCCTTAATGGGGTTGTCCTTGTTGACGAACACCGCCAGCGCGTCCACTGCGGTTTTTATCACGGTCGGTTTATAGCCGAATTTTTTCTCGAACTCGTCTATCTCGGTGGACTTCATCGTCCGCGACATCGGCCCGAACTGGGCCGTGCCGGAGATAAGCGCGGGCGGGGCCGTGGACGAACCTTTGCCTTCTATCTGGACCTTCACATTGGGATAGGCCTTCTGAAAACCTTCCGACCAGAGCGTCATCAGGTTGTTGAGCGTGTCCGACCCGACGCTGGAGACATTGCCGCTGACACCCTGGACTGGCTTGTATGAAGGTATCTTTGAGTCCACCACCACTGTTTGCGCGTCCGCCCGGTTGACAGGCTGGAAAACCGCCGTCACTGTTAAAAGCGCCGCCAGGACGATTGCCGGTTTTTTCACGAAATACATTTTCGTTCTCCTGAATGTTTTTGAGATGTTCCAATCAAATGTCACGCTCGAATCGTATCAGTAAATACTGGAGCGCAATGTTAGGATAGCGTTAATAATGATTGTGTAGGGGCGCCGCTTGCCGCGCCCTCCTCATATTCCCTCGCCCCTTGTGGGAGAGGGTGGCCGAAGGCCGGGTGAGGGGATGCTGACCCTATCCCTATCCCTATCCCTATCCCTTTCTCCCCCTGCCAGAGGGGGAGTGGCGCTTTGGCGCCGAGGGGGTGGGAGTTAAAGCAAATAATTCCATTAACACACCCCTAACCCCGCCCCTTCGGGCCGACCCTCACCCCGCTAAGCGGGGCGAGGGAAAAATGGGCGCCGTGTAGCCGTTGACTTATGCAAAGCTATGCTTCTCAGGGGCAATGGATTTACCCTCAAGTCCCTCATCCTTTTCAAATGCTTCATTTTTATCAATTCCCTCAGGTTCTGATGACCCTGCCTTAAAGTTGAGCTACCATCACATTGCGTTGACGAAATTACGCGGCGTGAAGAAGATGAATGAGACGATAATCGAGGCGCTCCAAGAGACAAAGAGCCACGATTCCCTGTGGCCGCCTTTGCCGCTTCGCCGGGATCGCAAGGGGCTGTCGCCCAAACACCCCTCCTTGGCAAGCAGGGGTCGCCAAAGTAGGTGGCGGGGGAGGTTTAATTTGTCCTTGGGGCAATATTGGGGCGATAACGAGGGGAGAATTGAATTAAACCCCCTCGGCGCTGAAGCGCCACTCCCCCTTTGTAAGGGGGAGAAAATATTTGGGCAACAGCCCCAGGCGACCACGGGGAAGCGGAAGAAGGGCGGCCCACCGGGTCGCCCCTTGCCACTCTTAACCAAATCCTAACAATCCATGCGATGTTTCATGGGATATGCTTAACGAGAAACCGGTGGAAAGGATTGCGCGGATGGAAGTCGTTTTGATCGTGGATGACGAAGAGGACATCCTGGAACTGCTTTCCTACAATCTTACGAAAGCCGGTTATCACGTCATCACCGCCGCCACTGGCGAGGAGGCCATAGACAAGGCCGTAAAGAACCTTCCGTCGCTTGCGCTTCTAGACATCCTGCTTCCCGGCCTCAGCGGGTTCGAAACGCTTAACCGGCTTCGCTCCGACAGCAGGACCGCGAATATCCCGATAGTGATGGTTTCCGCCAAAGGTGATGAAGAGGACATCATCAAGGGGCTGACAATGGGCGCCGACGACTATATAACAAAACCTTTCAGCGTGAAGGTCATGCTGGCAAGGGTGAAAGCCGCCTTGCGCAGGGTCAGCTCCCCGATCAAAGGGGCGAAGATCGAGATAGACGGCCTGACGCTTGACAAGGAACGGCACGAGGCCAGCCTTTTAGGGGAAGCGCTTGACCTTACATTCTCGGAATTCGCCATACTGGAGGCTCTTTTGCGGCGAGGCGGCGGTGTGCTCACGCGCCAGCAGATAGTCTCCGAAATACGGGAAGGCCAAATCACAGTGACCGACCGCACTATTGACGTACACATGACGTCGCTACGCAAAAAGCTTAAAACCATCGCCGCCCGCATTATCACAGTCCGAGGCGTCGGTTACAGGTTTGACATGTGACGCGGGACATGATGGACGACGTCAAAACGCTTCGGGAAAGCCTCGACAGCGAGATCAAACGCAACGAGGCCATACTTTCCTGCATGAAAGAGGGCATCCTTGCAATGGACAGCTCCGGCGTTATCCTCAAGCTCAACCAGAAAGCGCGGGAGATGCTGAGCCTCAAATCCGTTAAGGCCGAGGGCCTTCCGGTCTCTTTGATTTGCGGCCAGAATGAGCTTGCCGATTTCATAAGCGAGGGACTGGCCGCGCGCGACAGCTCCGAGAGGGAGATCAAGCTGGACGCTTCGAATGAAGGGTTCGCGCTGGCGTCACGCAGTCCCATGTTCGGCTCTTCCGGGGAGCATATAGGGATGGTCGTGGCTCTCAACGACATCACACAGCTAAGGCGGCTGGCGAATTTCCGGCGCGACTTCGCGTCCAACGTCTCTCATGAGCTGAGAACGCCGATCACGTCCATCCGTGGTTTCGCCGAGACACTCCTAAGCGGCGCAATAGAGGAGCCTGCGACCGCCCGCAATTTTGTCGAGATAATAAACAAGCACGCCAACAGGCTTAGCTCCATCATCGAGGACATCCTCACCCTGTCGAGCCTGGAGCAGGGTGAGGCGATAGAGCTTATGGCCCAGCCGCTGAGGAACGTGATAGCAAAGGCCATTGAAGGGCTTGCCGGCAAGGCCGCCGAAAAGGGCGTCATCGTTAATGTGGAGTGCGACCCATCAATAGAAGCTCCCATAAACGGCCCACTGCTTGAAAGCGCCATCGCAAACCTCGTGGACAACGCCATCAACTACAGCGATGAAAACACCACGATAAACGTCTCTGCTTTCATCGGGAACGGGGAAGTCACAATACGCGTGCGCGACCAGGGTTACGGAATGGAACAACACCACTCCGACCGCATTTTTGAACGGTTTTACCGGGTGGACAAAGCGCGTTCCAGAAAGGCCGGGGGAACGGGCCTTGGGCTTTCCATAGTCAAGCATGTGGTTTTGGCGCATCGCGGGAAAGTGATAGTGGAAAGCGCTCCGGGCAAAGGAAGCGTTTTTACAATAACAATGCCGGCGGTGGACAACCGCTGAACAAAACCATCGTCATCTGGCTAAGAGTGGGTGTCATTGCGAGCGAAGCGAAGCGATATCGTCCAGCCGAAAAACAATGGATTGCTTCGTCGCTTTCGCTCCTCGCAATGACAATAGCCGCCCCGCAACTTCGGAATTCGGAATTAACCGTACTTTAACACTCATACCACCGGTTCTGGGTTAACCTGATCTCATTAAGAGATGAGGTGACGATATGAACGGCATTGCTGACAGTAACGCGTGTTGCCAGGAAATCCTGGAAAAAACGGACAGGGCGATTTCGTCAATTTCACATGATCTCAAATCCCCCATGGTGGCGATCGCCGCCCTTACAAACATATTGATGGAAGAGATTCATGAAACCGCCCCGGAGCCGCAACAGATAGCCAGGTGGATGGACTTTCTGCGCCGCATAAGCGGAGCGGTCATGTCCTCCCTGTCGCTGGTTGAGGACATCCTGACGATGGCCAAGATCGAGGCGGGCAAAGAGCCGGTAGAGCCTGACTGGACGCAGGAACCCGGAGCGGAGCTAAAGGACATTCTAGCCACATTCAGCATGGAAGCCGAGGCGAAAGGGATTGCCCTTGGCGTCGAAGTGGACGATCTGCCCCCCGTGCGATGGGATATGCGCCGGATAAGGTATCATTGCATCAACAACGTGCTGTCCAACGCGCTCAAATTCACCCCGTCAGGCGGAACCGTCACGCTTCGCGCCTTTCAAAAAGACGGAATGGTCAGAATAACCGTGGAGGATAACGGCCCCGGAATTCCGCCCGCCGAGCGCGAAAGGATATTCCTGAGGTTCGAGCAATCTTCCCTTTCCTCGGTGCGTTCATTCAATGGGGCAGGGCTTGGACTGGCCAACGCATGGCTTTTTGTAAAAAGACATGGGGGAAACATATTCGCGGAAGAGGCCAGCCCGCACGGAGCGCGATTTGTAATGGAGCTACCGATAGACGCTCTTGGCGCAGTTGATTGAGGGAAGGGGCGGGATTCGCCGTCTTCCGCTGGACAAAAGGCTCCCAAAAGCCGCATGATTTACCAAATGCTGGTTTTCCGCAAAACCAGGGAGCTACAATTTGCGTGTGGCATTGGTGGGCGGCGGTAAAAATGAGAGGCGATCAGAATGGCCAAAATAGAGGGGTCTAGAATTACAATTAATCAAACCCCCTCGCCGCTTTGTGGAGGCCCCCTTGGTAAAGAAGCCTTTGTGTAAGTCAACGATTGAGCCACGCCTGTCTTTACCCTCGCCCCGCTTGAGGGGAGAGGGTGGGTAAGAAATGGGCGCCTTGCGTTTGCCATATTTGAAGTGTGGAATTCCTGGTTATGCAAAGCTCTCCTTGGTAAAGGGGATAAAGTTTGAGCGATTTATCCAAAGGCTCCGCCTCCCTCATCTTCCTCCACGGCTGGGGCCAGTCGCGCCGGGTGTTCAACCCGCTCATCAACGCGCTTAACGACAGGGGCGTGACTTCCTTCGCTTTGGATTTCCCCGGTCATGGCGACGCTCGCGAGGAGCCGGGGCCATACTCGTTCGACCGCTACGCAAGCCTCATCGGCGACTTCGCAAAATCTGCCGGAGCCTCGCGCTTCCATCTTGCGGGCTGGTCCATGGGCGGGACAATCGCGGCGATCCACTGTCTTGAACGAAGGGAGCCGCGCCCGCTGTCGCTGATTCTCATCGCGTCCACTCCGCGTTTTGTCGCGCTGGGAAATAATATTGGCGTGGGCCAGCATCCGACAGCGGTGGAAAAAATGGAGCGGATGATCTCCGCCGATCACGATGCGGGTCTGCGCGATTTCATCGGGCGGTTTTTCGAATCCGGCGAGGTTATCACCGAAGAGATGAAGGCTGACATCGAAAACCTCCTGATACCCGAAAGTTTTCCGCCAAACAAAGACGCCATTCTTTCGACATTAAAAGAGCTTGCGGCGCTTGACCTGACCGTATCGGGCCACAAGTGGGACGGGCCGGTGTTGAATATCCAGGGGACGGCTGATAAAATCACATTAAAAGGCGGCCAGAGGTTGTGGCGCGGCCTTTTCGACAATATTACGGAGGCCCCGATGGAATCGGCGGGGCATGCGCCGCACCTTACCCAAACCGACGGAGTGGCCGAAATCATCGCCGGTTTTATTGGCTCGTTGGAGTGACCCGCATTGCGTTCCACTATCATCAAATCAAGAGTCCGCGCCGGATTCGACCACGGCTCCAGCTTTTACGCAAACAGCTCGGATTTTCAGGACGAGATGGGCCGCCAGATGGTCGAGCGGCTGTCCGCGCTGGATTGTCATGGCTCCGTCGCCGTTGAGCTTGGTTGCGGAGTGGGGAAACTTGCGCGCGATGTCGTAAACAGCGGGCGGTATACGGCTGTCGCCTGCGTGGACATGTCGTTCGGAATGTTAAGGGAAACGCAACTGCGTATGCGCCAAGCTGGCGCCGGGGCTATGCTGATACAGGCGGATATGGAGAGCCTGCCTATCCGCAATGGCTCCGCCGACCTTTTGTTTTCCAACCTCGTTTTTCATTGGTTGCCGGGGCTTGCGGAAGGGTTCCGCGAAGCCGCGCGGACGCTGAAAAAAGGGGGGATACTGCTCGCCAACATCCTGGCCGAAAACACGTTCGCCGAGATACGCAAAGCTCTGGACGCGGCTCAAGAACGCATCGGAGTAAAACCGGACCCATCCATTTTCCACCCGTTTCCGCCGGTGGAGCGAGTCCTGCGTTTGGTGGCGGAGGCTGGCCTTGCGATAACAGAAGGGCATACGCGCGATTATACGAGTGTGTTCGCCGACCCGTTTTCCATCATGCGCGCGCTCAAGCGGCAGGGAGTGCAAAACAGCCGGGGCCTTGCGGATATGGGGCTGGGACGGCGCGGCGTGATGAAGCGTTTCGACGAGGAATACCGGTCGAGGTTCACTGTCGAGGGAGGCGTGCGGTTGACGTACCAAGTCATCCATCTTCTCGCCGTGCGGGGCTGATGAGCCGCAAGCCGCCGATGGCCGCCGGGGTTTTTGTGGTCGGCGTGGACACCGGCGTGGGAAAGACCACTGTGGCCGGGGCGCTGTCCGCCGCGTTGCGGGGAAGGGGCCTGCGAGTGGGCGTGATGAAACCGGCGCAGACTGGCGCAGTCCGTTCAGTGGATGGAGGGCTTTCAGGCGACGCGCTGTATCTTGCGCGGATGTCGGGTTGCAACTCTGCGCCGGACGTGGTGAACCCGTATTCTTTCCGCGAACCTCTCTCGGCGTATCACGCCGCGATGAAAGAGGGGATAACCGCCGATCCCGGTAAAATACGCGAGGCGTATCAAACGTTGTCCTCAAGCCACGACGTTGTGATTGTCGAAGGCGCGGGTGGGATATTCACCCCGTTCACTCGGGAGATAACGATGGGCGGCCTTGCGCGGATGTTGAACCTGCCCGTGATAATCGTGAGCCATCCGTATCTGGGACACATCAACCACACAG
>Ga0315281_10007835_pt1 | contig 14961 bp, 6 predicted proteins | sample YL17G07_0_MG_FD_204540 | JGI IMG/M metagenome (GOLD analysis project Ga0315281, IMG submission 204540) | Sediment microbial communities from Yellowstone Lake, YNP, Wyoming, USA - YL17G07_0 | ecosystem: Environmental > Aquatic > Freshwater > Lake > Sediment | place: USA: Wyoming | collected...
TGGCTGACAGCCTTCACTCTCTAAAGTATCCGGTTGAATCCGGCCAAAATGGTAGAATGCTCTCCGCGAAGCAGGCGCTGACGCGCCTGCGCGACTCTCCTGACCTAAGCTACACAACAAGGACGTTGAGGCGCGCATGACTTGGACGATTGCGGTGATTGTGGCGCAACTGATTTTCCTGGAAGGCATCCTCTCCATTGACAACGCCGCGGTGCTGGGCGCGATGATCGCCCATTTGCCCGACCACTTGCCCGTGGAATGGCCGGGCGCGCTCAAATCGGCCGGCGCCGCCATGCAACCGGTCATCGGCAATCAACGCACCGCCGCCTTGCGCGTAGGCTTGCTCGGCGCGTACGTCGGGCGCGGCCTGATGTTGTTGGTGGCCAATTTTATCGTCCACAATCCGTGGTTGAAAATTCTGGGCGCGCTCTATCTCGTCCGGCTGGCCTTCAACAATTTAGGTATGGCGGAACCGGGCGAGGCCGACCCGCACACCCACCCGCTGAGCGTCAAAGCCTTCTGGGGGGTAGTGCTCACCGTGGAGTTAGCCGACCTCGCCTTCAGCCTCGACAACGTGGTGGCCGCCGTCGCCCTCTCCAACAAATTCTGGGTGGTCATGCTGGGCGTGGCCATTGGCATCCTGACCATGCGCTTTGCGGCGGGGTGGTTTAGCTACGCCGTGCAACGCGAACCGGGGCTGGAAATAGCGGCTTATATTCTGGTGCTGAATATCGGCGTTGAGTTGTTATTGGAAAACTTCGCCGGGCTGCACCTCGACGATTGGATGCGATTTGGAATCTCGGTGGCGACAATTCTGCTCGCCGTAGCCTATGCCCGGCTTAAGCCGTTACACATCTTCCGGCCGGTGCTGGTTTGGCTGGCGCAAGGTTTCGCCAATATCAACGAAGTGATTGATTGGGCGCTGGTGCCATTCAGCGCCGCCTTACGCTTACTGTGGCGCGGCGGCGTGGCGCTCTTTGGAATCTTGCGACCTAAACGCAAGGCCGGCAAAGCGCCGGGTGATTGACCCGCCTCCATTTCCGGCTACAATCCAGCCTCAATTCATTCTTCCATAGGACTCGCCGCAATGGACGTTCTTAAACTTCGCATTCTCACCGACGGCAAAAATCTCGGCAACGGGATTCTCAAAGTGGACGGGTTCATCAATCATCAGGTGGATCCGCAATTGATGGACGAATGCGGGCGGGAGTTAGCCGCTCGCTTTTCACAGATGAAATTAACGAAAGTGCTTACCGCCGAAATCTCCGGCATTGCCCCGGCGCTCACGACCGCTTTGCACCTCGGCGTGCCGGTGGTCTATGCCCGCAAGCAGAAGCCCATCACCATGCCCAACGAGGTTTTTCTCACCCTCGCGCCCTCGCACACCAAAGGCCGCACGGTGGAACTCATCGTCTCGCCGGAATATCTGGGCAAAGCGGAGCGGGTGCTCATTATTGACGACTTCCTGGCCTCGGGGCAGACCATCCTCGGCCTCGCGCGGCTGGCGCAGACCGCCGGAGCGCAAGTCGTCGGCGTGGGCGCGGTGATTGAGAAATCGTTCGAGGGCGGGCGCAAAATGCTGGAGAGCCTCGGCGTGCCGATTGAGTCATTGGTGATTATTGAGAATATGGAAGATGGAAAAATCATCTTCGCCGATTAACTCCAAACTCCAAATTCCAAAATTGGGGTAGGCCATTTGAAGTTTGGATTTTGAAGTTGGAAGTTTTATGGACACTATCGTCATCCTCGACTTCGGCGCTCAATACTCTCAACTCATCGCCCGGCGGGTGCGGGAGGCCGGGGTGTACTGCGAGTTGTTTCCTTACGACGCGCCCGCCGAAAAAGTTCTGGCGCTGAACCCCAAAGCCTTCATCCTCTCCGGCGGCCCGAACTCGGTCTACGACCCCGGCGCGCCGCAACTTCCCGGCTACGTTTTGGAATCCGGCTTGCCGGTGCTCGGCATTTGCTACGGGATGCAACTGCTGGCGCAAGCCCTGGGCGGCCACGTTTTTGCCTCGAACAAACGGGAATATGGGCGGGCGGAATTGCGGCTCACAACAGACAGCGGGTTATTTGCGAACTTCAAACTTCAAACTCCAAACTTCCAGGTTTGGATGAGCCACGGGGACAAAGTGGACAAGTTGCCTGAGGGTTTTCGCCGGGTGGCCGAGTCCGACAACTGCCCGATTGCGGCGATGGAAAATGCGGGGCGCAAAATCTTCGCCCTTCAATTTCATCCCGAAGTGAATCACACCGAGCACGGGCGCGAGATTCTGCGCGGGTTCATCGAGGCCGCCGGGGTGCGCGCCGAATGGTCGCCCGGGTCCATCGTCACCGACGCCATCGCCAAGATCCGCGCTCAAGTGGGGGAGGCGCCAGTCGTCGCGGGCGTCAGCGGGGGCGTGGATTCGTCGGTGGCGGCGGCGCTCGTCCAGCGCGCCATCGGCCAGCAGTTGACGTGTATCTTTGTAGATACGGGAATGTTGCGACAGAACGAGGGGCCGGAAGTGGTGGAAGCCTTTGACAAGAGGCTGGGCGCGCGGCTCGTGGCGGTGAATGCCGCCGAAGAATTTCTCGAGGCCCTCGCGGGGGTGACGGACCCCGAACAGAAGCGTAAGATCATCGGCGAAAAATTCATCCGCATTTTTGAGCGGGAAGCGCGGCGGGTAGCCGAACTTCCCTCTCCCGGCGGGAGAGGGGGCGGGGGTGAGGGAGAGTCACTGTCCTCCCGCTTCCTCGTGCAAGGCACGATTTACCCCGATGTCGTCGAGTCGAGCGGGCCGGAACGACAAACGGCGGCGAAAATCAAGACGCATCACAACGTGGGCGGCTTGCCCGCCGATTTAAATTTTCAACTGGTCGAGCCGTTGCGATTTCTATTCAAAGACGAAGTGCGCGCGGTGGGGCTGGAACTGGGCTTGCCCGAAGCGCTGGTGTGGCGACAACCGTTCCCCGGCCCCGGGCTGGCGGTGCGGTGTCTGGGCGAGATTACCTGGGAGCGGCTGGAGATTTTGCGCGCCGCCGACAAGATCGTGACCGACGAACTCGGCGCGGCGGGCTTGCTGAGAAATGGCGCCGCGCAGGCCTTCGCCGTTTTGCTACCCATCCGCTCCGTGGGCGTAATGGGAGATGAACGCACGTATCAGGCCGTGTGCGCTCTGCGCGCCGTGACGACCGACGATTTCATGACCGCCGATTGGGCGCGCTTGCCTTACGACGTGCTCGCCAAAATTTCGAGCCGCATTGTGAATGAGGTGAAGGGTATCAACCGCGTGGTGTACGACATCACCAGCAAGCCGCCGGGGACGATTGAGTGGGAATGACGAATGCACAATGCGGAATGCACAGTTGTGAATTGAGCATTGTGAATTCTGATGAACATCATCGCCCTGCTCTCCCAAACCTGGCACATCACCTGGCGCAACTGGCAATTGTGGTTGTTAAATCTCGCGCTGTTCATCGTCGCCATTCCCGCATTCACCTTCGGCGGGGCGTTAGGCGGGCTGGGGGCCATGCTGGCTCTGCCGACAGCGGGCTTTCAACCGGATTGGGTGAGGCAACTCCGGCAAATTCCGGGCTGGGCGTGGCTCTTCATTAGTTTTGGCGCGTTAGTGTTCATTGTCATCACTAGCGCGCTAGCATGGCTGTTGCAAGCGGCGGCCATGCGCGGCGCGGCGCTGGCGGCGGAACACGGCTCGTTTTCCTTAGGGCAGGCGCTCAATCTTGGGCGGCAGAGAGTCTTTAGCATCCTGCAATTGAGTCTCACGCTTGGCTTTTTGCTGGCGCTTATCGTCCTCGCGCCGTTTCCGTTGCTCTTCATCGCCCGCAATTCCGGGTTCGGCCTGCCGTTGATGAACATAGCCGAGGTGGGACTGGCGCCGTTCAGTACAGTATTGAGCATCGCGCTCTTGCTGGTCATGATGTCGGTTGCGCTTGAAAACCTGCGACCGCGCGCGGCTTTCCGGCAAGCGTGGCGCGTGTTTAGTCGGAGCTGGTGGGCCTTCTTGCTCATCCTCGGGCTATCATTCATCCCCGGCGTGGCGCTGGCGATTATCACCGTGCCGGCGGTGATGATTGGCATCGTCGCCTTCATCGCCGCGCCTTCGTTTGCCCCGGTGGTGGCGGTGGCCCTATGCGGTTGCCTCGGCCCGCTGGCGCTCGTCATCGTTTTGTTCACCGCCGTGTTCACGGTGGTGCTGTACACGCTGGTGTATCGTGAGGCATCCAGACAACTTTCGCCTTTACTACGCTAACACTAGTTCACTATATCTCAGGAGACAACGATGAACTTCGACTTCGGCTCAACCCTTGCCCGCGCGTGGAAGATTACGTGGGAAAACAAGATCCTCTGGATTTTTGGCATCCTCGCCTCGCTCGGCGGAGGCACGTGGGGTAGTGGCGTCAACTACAACTTCGGGGGCGGGGGCGGCTCGGGCGGCGGTCAACCGCAACTCCCGCCGGATGTTCAGCGATTCCTCGACCGGCTGGGGAATGACCCGGTGTTCATCGCCATTATCATTGGCGTTGTCTGCGGGCTTCTGCTCCTCGGCCTGGTGTTATTCGTTCTCTCGATCATTGGGCGCGGCGGGCTGATTGGCGGCGCGCAATTGGCGGAGGCTAACGGCAAAGTGACGTTTGGCGAGGCATGGAGCGCCGGCACACGCCATTTTTTGACGTTGTTCCTCATTGGGCTGGCAACCGGTCTGGTAGTGCTGGCCTTGTTCGTCGTCACAATTGTGCCGGGCGTGTTGCTGACCGTTGCCACCTTAGGCTTCGGGCTGTTGTGTCTCCTCCCGCTCATCTGCCTTCTCGTCATCGTCGCGATCATCCTGGGCATCATCGCCTATTTCGCGCAGATCGCGGCGGTGACCGAGAATCTCGGCGTGGGCGCGGCTTTCGGGCGGGCCTGGGCGATCATCAAAGCCAACCTGGGCCCCATCATCATCCTCGGTGTCATCCTCGCAGTCATCGGCGGCATCATCGGCTTCGTCACAGCTCTGCCACTTATCGCCATCGTCTTCCCGCCCATGATTGGCCTCCTGCTGGGTGACAAGAATGGTCTAGGCACGGGGATCGCTATCGCCATCGTCTGCGGTGTGGCCTATTTGCCGGTGTTGCTGTTCATCAGCGGGGTTCTGCAAACCTGGATTACTTCGACGTGGGTGCTGGCGTATAAGCAATTCACGGGGCCGGCGGCGGCGCCGGCCTCGCCTTACTCGGTCACACCGCCGATGTAGGGCCAAGAACGCCCGGAAAACTCAGGGAACTGAAGGAAATTGCCTCAGTTCCCTGAGTTCTTCTTTTTTATTCAGTTCGTTGAGTTCCTTCCTACCAAACATAACAACCGAGTTGCGTTCTGGGGGGCACAGGGTAAGATGACGGTATGAAACGTCTTCTAGCCTTGGGGCTTGTTTTAGCATTGGCGCTTCCCGCATATGCGCAGACGGAGGGCGGCTCGGCGGTTATCGCGGCGGTGGATTCGAGCGCATTCCCCGAGATGAGCGTATATCTCTCGGTGAACGACGCCTCGGGGAGCCGCATCGCTGGCCTGCCGACCCCGGCATTTGCGCTGACCGAGGACGGCTCCCCGATTGCGAGTTTGGCCGTTGCCGAAGAAGAAGTGGGCGTGCAGGTAGTGTTCGTGCTGGACACCGGCCCGGCCTTCAAATCCCGCGATGCCAACGGCGCAACCCGCCTCGACCGACTGAAACAGGCGCTAGCCGTGTTCGCCCGCTCCCGAATGGCCGACGGCGTGGATGACGTGACGGTGCTGTCCCCTGAGGGCACGCTCATCGCCCACAGTAGCGCAGGCAACGACATTGTCCAAGCCCTCGAAACCTACACCCCCACCGAGTTCGCCGGGGTGGCCGACCATTTTCCCTTTGTGAATCAGGCCCTCGACTTTGCCGCCGACGCCGCGCCCCGCACCGGAATGCGGCGCTATCTGGTGTTTCTCTCCAACGGCCTCGAAAGAAACTTCGCCCTCGACGACCTCGCCACCCGCGCGACCGCCGCGCACATTACTATTCATACCGTTTTCGTCGGCCCGGAGGGCGCGGAAGCCACCGCGGAGGCCAAAACCCTCGGACAACTTGCCACGCTCACGGGCGGAACGCCCTTCGTCTTTCATCAAATTGACGACCTTGAGCCGCTCTATCAAAATCTCGTTGCCGAGCGCACGCAATACAAACTTGCGTACCGCTCAGCGCTTAACGTCACCGGCCAACACCTCCTGAGCGCGCAAATCAAAATCCCCAACGCTGGGATTTTGCTCTCCAGCACCTGGGCGTTCCCTTTGCGCGTCGAGGCCCCGACGGTTTTCCTCAACTCTCCCGCAAGCCTCGAACGCGCCCCGACCTTTGCCGTGCCCTTCAGCGTGAACTACCCCGACGGCCACACCCGCAACTTGCGCGAAGCCATTCTGCTCATTGACGGGCAAGCCACGCGTAGCGTCATACAGACCGCCGGAGATACGCTGGTCTGGCCCCTCGCCAATTATGCCGAGACTAGTGCGCACACCGTCCAAGTTCGCATCACGGATGAATTGGGGTTGATGGCCGAGAGTAATGTCCTGACCGTGACGGTGAACGTAGCCCCGGCGGTGTTACTCGCGCCTCCGCCAACAACCTTAGGCCCTCCAGGACTCGTATTACCCCTGGCAGTGTTGCTGGTCTCGACGGGCCTCATCGGCGGCGTAGCGTGGTGGTGGCTCAACCGGAATCGTCGCGCCCCGACGCCAGCCGCTTCCCCTGTGCTTGAAGACACCCAACCCTTCCGCCCGCTCCCCAAAGAACGCACCGGCCCGCTTGGCTCGCTCCCGAAAGGCGCGCTGAACGCCATCCCGCGCGTCTCGATGCCCCAGTTGCACTTCCCTAAACGCCCCGCCGGGCCGAAACCCAACCCAGCCAAAGGCAAAGCCTATCTCGAAGTCTTGGAAGCGGGCGGGGGTGGCGCGCCCCGCGCCGACATCGAAATCCTCGGCGCGGCTCTCACCCTCGGGCGCGACCCCTCCGAAGCCGCCATCACCTTCCCCGACACGTCCGTCTCACGCCGCCACGCCCGCATTACCGAAGCCTCCGACTGCGTCTACAAAATTTTCGATGCTGGCTCCACCTCGGGGACGTGGGTGAACTTCGAGCAAGTTCCCGCTGAAGGCGGGCAAGAGTTGAAGGATGGGGACGTGATTAATTTGGGGCGGGTGCAGATGCGGTTTAAGCAGAGGGTGGTTCCGCCGCCGAAACCGGCGGAATCTGCCAAACCCGAAGCGCCCTTGCCTGAGAACGGCAGTGGGTCTCCTCCACCGAAAGCCGAGGCGCCAAAACCGGCTGAGGCGGTTGCGAGCTTGGGTGAGTCAAAGCCGGAATAACGGCCAAGCGGCTCAAGACGCAGCCTCCCCCAGCGACTTCGAGTTAAACAGAAAGCGCCCAACTGAGTTGGGCGCTTTCTCTGTCTTCTCCTTGCGAAGAAGACTGCAACAATTCCTTTGGCAATGACCTACTCTCCCGGGCGGTCTCCCGCCAAGTACCATCGGCGCTGTCGAGCTTAACTTCCGGGTTCGGGATGGGACCGGGTGTACCCTCGACGCACAGATCACCAAAAGAAATTATGCGTGTGTTGTTAAGAGCAGAGGCCAACTCTGCCAGTTACTGAATACTGTGAAATTCCAAGTTCTCCGCACCACGTTGGATGAACTAAGCCCTCGACCATTAGATACGTCTACGCTACGCATTGCTGCTATACACGCGACGCCTATCAAGCAGGTAGTCTTCCTGCGGTCTTACTAGCTTAACGCTATGGGAGATCTAATCTTGAGACGAGTTTCCCACTTAGATGCATTCAGCGGTTATCTCTGCCGGACGTAGCTACTCAGCGATGCGGTTGGCACCACAACTGACACACCAGCGGTCCGTCCATCCCGGTCCTCTCGTACTAGGGACAGATTCTCTCAAATCTCCTGCGCCCACAGCGGATAGAGACCGACCTGTCTCACGACGGTCTGAACCCAGCTCACGTACCGCTTTAATGGGCGAACAGCCCAACCCTTGGGACCTTGTCCAGCCCCAGGATGCGATGAGCCGACATCGAGGTGCCGAGCGAGGTCGTCGATGTGAACTCTTGGACCTCACCAGCCTGTTATCCCCGGGGTAGCTTTTGTCTGATAAGCTACGGCCATTCCACTCTGAACCGTAGGATCACTAAGCCCGACTTTCGTCTCTGCTCGGCGCATTGGCCTTGCAGTCAAGCTCGCTTGTGCCTTTACACTCTACGGCTGGTTTCCATTCAGCCTGAGCGAACCTTTGGGCGCCTCCGTTACCTTTTAGGAGGCGACCGCCCCAGTCAAACTACCCACCTGGCACGGTCCCCTGCCCCGATAAGGGAACAAGGTTAGGGTCAAAACTCCACTAGGGTGGTATTTCATATTGCGACTCCCCCGAGCCCGAAAGCCCAGGTTCGAAGTCTCCCACCTATGCTACGCAAGAGAAGTTCTAACGCAATGCCAGGATATAGTAAAGCTCCACGGGGTCTTTTTGTCCTGCTGCGGGAAGGCAGCATCTTCACTGCCATTTCAATTTCGCCGGATCCCTTGTTGAGACAGTGCTCCAGTTGTTACACCGTTCGTGCGGGTCGGAACTTACCCGACTAGGAATTTCGCTACCTTAGGACCGTTATAGTTACGGCCGCCGTTCACCGGGGCTTCAGTTCAAAGCTTCGGCTTGCGCCTAACCTCTCCCTTTAACCTTCCGGCACTGGGCAGGTGTCAGCCCCTATACTTCGCCTTACGGCTTAGCAGAGACCTGTGGTTTAGTTAACCAGTCACTAGAGCCATTTCACTGCGATCTCCGGCCGCTCCTTCTGATTGAGCTCACGGCCAGAGACACCTCTTCTCCCGAAGTTACGAGGTCATGTTGCCTAATTCCTTAACAAGGGTTCTTCCGGTCGCCTTGGTATTCTCTACCCATCTACCAGTGTCGGATTGCGGTACGGGCGCCTAGAATCAACGCTACGAAGTTTTTCTTGGCAGTCAGACTCAACCACTTTGGGCTCGAGGCCCCGCTATCACCCCTCGGGTCAAGCCGCGGATTTGCCAACGGCTCTCAACCCCTACGGGTTTTGCACCTACCATGTCCAATAGGTAGGCTGGTCTATCTGTCTGCGTCACTCCTTCGCTCATCTAGACGGTGCCGGAATATTGACCGGCTGTCCATCACCTACGCCTTGCGGCCTCGGCTAAGGCCCGACTAACCCGACGCGGACTGACCTTGCGTCGGAAACCTTAGATTTACGGCGAACACGGTTCTCACGTGTTTTGCGCTACTCATGTCTGCATTCTCACTTCCATCCGCTCCAGCCGTCCTTCCGGTCGACCTTCACAGCTGATGGAACGCTCTCCTACTACTCGTCCCCGAAGGGACGAATCCATAGTTTCGGTGCCAGGCTTAGCCCCGTTAAATTATCCGCGCAGGATCACTTGACCAGTGAGCTATTACGCACTCTTTAAAGGGTGGCTGCTTCTAAGCCAACCTCCTGGCTGTCTAAGTAATCCCACATCGTTTTCCACTTAGCCTGAACTTGGGGACCTTAACTGATGGTCTGGGTTCTTTCCCTCTCGACCACGGATCTCATAACTCGTAGTCCGACTGCTGTGCTCTGGAGTACTGGCATTCGGAGTTTGGTTTGGTTTGGTAACCGGGAAGGCCCCTAGCCAATCCAGTGCTCTACCTCCAGTACTGAACGCACAACGCTAACCCGAAAGTTATTTCGGAGAGAACAAGCTATCTCCTGGTTCGGTTGGCATATCACCCCTACTCACAGCTCATCTCCTAATTTTGCAACATTAGTGAGTTCGAGCCTCCACGCGCGGTTAAGCGCGCTTCACTCTGGCCATGAGTAGCTCACCAGGTTTCGTGCCTCATCCCTGCGACTGAACGCCGTTATCAGACTCGCTTTCGCTGCGCCTCCGGGTGTAACTCCCTTAGGCTTGCCACAAAGATGAACTCGCAGACTCATTCTCCAAAAGGCACGCCGTCAGGCCTAGCGGCGCACATCCCTGTTTCCAGGGCGCACAGACCCGCCATTAGCCCTCCGACTGTTTGTAAGCATACGGTTTCAGGTTCTATTTCACTCGGCTAGCAGCCGTACTTTTAACCTTTCCCTCACGGTACTTGTTCACTATCGGTCGTCAAACGTATTTAGCCTTGGGGAGTGGGCTCCCCAGCTTCCTACCGGATTAGCGTGCCCGGTAGTACTCAGGAATTCGGCCAGGCTTTGGTCACTTTCGCTTACGGGACTAGCACCCTCTATGGTAGGCTTTTCAACACCATTCAGCTAGCAACCTCAGTCCCTACTGCCGCTCCTACAACCCCATCTTGCGATGGTTTGGGCTGATCCGCTTTCGCTCGCCACTACTCGCGGAATGATCTCTTTTCCTCACGGTACTTAGATGTTTCAGTTCCCGCGGTTCCCTTCAACACTCTATAGATTCAAGTGTTGATACCAGGCGATTAAGCCTGGTGGGTTTCCCCATTCGGACATCCCCGGATATAGCGCCTGCACACGGCTCCCCGGGGCTTATCGCAGTGTTCCACGTCCTTCATCGGCGTTTGACGCCAAGGCATCCACCGTACGCTCTTAGTAGCTTAATTCACGTGATGCGGAGAAATTGAAATTTCACAGATATTCAGTTGTAAAAGTGCGTATCTATTTTTTATTATAGACTTCAGCGTTGGCCGCCGATGAGTGTCTCAGAGATTACTCTGCCACACTCATCGAAGTCCAACCATTTTCAACTTTCAACGTTCGCTGTTTCACACAGCCAATCCCGACAAAACAGCCCAGCACATCGTGCCGGGCTGTTCAAGATACAGCCAGCTAACGATCTGCTTCACAAGAACTATGCGGTTGCGTGCCCCTGTGTTAGTAACAAGCCTTTATTTTCTCCTGAGCCATTCCCCGCACCCCACCGAGAGTGGAGATGAGGGGACTCGAACCCCTGACCTTCGCCTTGCAAAGGCGTTGCTCTCCCAACTGAGCTACATCCCCGTCAGATTTCCAACGGAGTGGGCCTTTGTGGATTCGAACCACAGACCTTCCCCTTATCAGAGGGATGCTCTAACCAACTGAGCTAAAGGCCCGACTGCGGCGCTTAACAACTGAAGAGTGATAGGAAGACCTGAAGAATTGGGGGTGAAAATTTCGGAGTAGAGCGCCAGCTCACAAGCTTTTGCTCAGAACTCCCTAGAAAGGAGGTGATCCAGGCGCAGCTTCCGCTACACCTACCTTGTTACGACTTCGTCCCAGTCACCGACCCCACCTTAGACGGCTGCTTCCTTGCGGTTAGCGCACCGGCTTCAGGTGTTGCCAGCTCCCATGACGTGACGGGCGGTGTGTACAAGACCCGGGAACGTATTCAACGCAGTATAGCTGTCCTGCGTTTACTAGCAACTCCGACTTCATGCAGGCGGGTTGCAGCCTGCAATCTGAACTGAGACCGGCTTTTTAGGATTGGCTCCGCCTCGCGGCTTGGCAACCTATTGTACCGGCCATTGTAGCGTGTGTGTAGCCCAGGATATAAAGGACATGCTGACTTGACGTCATCCCCACCTTCCTCCAGCTTAATACTGGCAGTCGTGCCAGACACGTGTAACTGACACTAAGGGTTGCGCTCGTTAGTGGACTTAACCAAACACCTCACGGCACGAGCTGACGACAGCCATGCATCACCTGTGTAGGCTCCCCGAAGGGTCGTTCCGCTTTCGCTTCACTACTACCTACATGTCAAACCCTGGTAAGGTTCTTCGCGTAGCCTCGAATTAAACCACACGCTCCGCTGCTTGTGCGGGTCCCCGTCAATTCCTTTGAGTTTTAACCTTGCGGCCGTAGTCCCCAGGCGGTTGACTTAACGCGTTTGCTACGGCACCAAAGGTGTTTAGACCTCTGACACCTAGTCAACATCGTTTACGGCTAGGACTACCGGGGTTTCTAATCCCGTTCGCTACCCTAGCTTTCGCATTTGAGCGTCAGGAGCAGCCCAGAGGGCCGCTTTCGCCACTGGTGTTCCTCCGCATATCTACGCATTTCACCACTACACGCGGAATTCCACCCTCCTCTACTGCCCTCAAGCCTAGCAGTATCGGACAGCCTCTCCCGGTTGAGCCGAGAGATTTCATGCCCGACTTGCCAAGCCGCCTGAATGCGCTTTACGCCCAGTAAATCCGGATAACGCTCGCCACCTACGTTTTACCGCGGCTGCTGGCACGTAGTTAGCCGTGACTTATTCCGGGAGTACTGTCCTTCCTCATCCTCCCGAAAAGCGCTTTACGACCCGAAGGCCTTCATCGCGCACGCGGCGTTGCTGCTTCAGACTTTCGTCCATTGAGCAATATTCCCGACTGCTGCCTCCCGTAGGAGTTTGGCCCGTGTGTCAGTGCCAATGTGGGGGGCCACCCTCTCAGGTCCCCTACCCGTCGTTGCCTTGGTAGGCCATTACCCTACCAACTAGCTGATGGGCCGCAGGCCCCTCCCGAAGTGTCTTGCGACTTTAGACCCGGCTTTCTAAAGCCCGGGACCACATGCGGTATTAGCAATCCTTTCGGACTGTTATTCCACGCTTCGGGGCAGGTCACCTACGTGTTACGCACCCATTCGCCACTAAGAGTCCGTATTGCTACAAACTCTTCGTTCGACTTGCATGTCTTAAGCACGCCGCCAGCGTTCATCCTGAGCCAGGATCAAACTCTCCGTATGAATTGTTTTTCAGATTGCTTACGCAATCTGAACGGAGTCGATCTTGTGAACCCAAGTTCAACTGGTTTCTTCCTATCACTATTCAGTTGTTAAGGTGCCATCCTTCAAACTCCGCCCTGATTTTTCCGGCGGTCAAGCGGGCGAGATATTACCACCCACCCTGAAGGCTGTCAAGGCCTAAGACACGAAAGCCGATGCAAAACGTTCGCATCGGTAGCATCCAGACCTACAAATTATTTTAAGATTGTGGTCTCTGGGGCCAGAGTGTTTAGGTTGTTTAGTCTGCCCCGGAAACTTGGAGACGAGACTGTCTTATTGGTTACATTATAAACGGTCTTCTTACCGTCTGTCAAGGGCAAAATAAAATTTCCAAACGTGGAATTGAACACTCAACTCCGCTTGCCATATGTGCCTAATCTGGAACGCCCTGTTTTTCTCTTAATTGGGATGAATTATGCGGTGACCGGTTTCCGAATCGCCCCTCAAGCCTTTCGCTTACAAGTCCGCCTGTCACGGGCATCGAACTCAGGCGCCTCCAGAGTCAGCGCCGGAAACTTTTTTCTCCGCGGACATCTGCCTTTGCGCGCTTTTAGAGTCGGAGCCACGCCCGTTGCTTCGGTTGGAACGCTTGCCGCCGTCCAGATAATATCCATAACTATTGTAGGCCGAGTAGTAAGGATATCCGCCGTAGTAATAGTAACCGCGATTCTGGGGAATCCGATTCAATACCACGCCAACCACCCGCGCCCCGGCCCGGTTGAGTTGCTCCAACATGGCTATGGCCGCTTCAGTATGCGTGTGCCCAGGCTCAATCACCAGCAACACCCCATCCACGCGGGCCGCCAAGACCGAAGCATCGGTCACCAGGAAAGGCGGGCTGTCAATAATGACCACATCGGCCAAATCTTTCAGTTCGGCCAGAAACTCCAGCATCCGCGCCGAACCCAGCAACTCAGCCGGGTTGGGCGGCAAATCCCCGGTCGTGACTGCCGCCAGATGCGGCACTCGCCACAACTGGGTCACGGCCTTAATCGCGTCCCGGATGGGCACGCGCTCTTTGAAAAGATCGCTTAACCCCTGTTGGTTGGGCAGGCCCAGGCGGCGATGGACGCTCGGGCGACGCATATCGGCGTCAAGGATAATACTGTTTTTGCCGCCCTGCGCGATTACGACTGCCAGGTTGACCGCCACCGTCGTCTTGCCCTCGGCCGGTCCGGCGCTCGTAACCAGGATGGTTTTCAAGGGCTTATCCACTCCGGCGAATTCGAGATTGGTGCGCAAAGAGCGGAAAGCTTCCGAGACAGGCGAGCGGGGTTGTTGTGCAACATAAGGCTCTGCCTCTTCTTTGCCCATGCGCTCCACCGTGGCGACGAACCCGATCACCGGCAGCTTAAGGACCCGGGCGATATCGTCCGGCGTCTTTAGCGTCGTATCCAGATATTCAATCAGGAATGCCGTCGCCCCGGCAATCAGCAATCCGACGACGCCGCCCAGGGCCGTGTTGGTCAAAGGCTTGGGGCGAATTGGGGCAGTCGGCAGTCGAGCCGCTTCCACCTGAACCACATTCGGGGTATTCTGCAAGCGAGCCAGGCGCACCGATTCGTAGTTGGTCAACAAGCTCGAATAGATTTGCTGATACAACGCCAGGTTGGTCTGCAACTGGTCGAGGCGGCCGCTGGAATCGTCCTTGGGCAATTTAGCAATGTCCGCCTGCAAGCTGGCGATCTGCTTGCTGACCTGATCCAGTTGCGCCTGCAAGCTCGTCTCCGAAGAGGTATAACGGCTGGCCTGCAATTGATCAATTTGTACGATGAAGACTTCAATCAGTTTATTGGCGATCAACGCGGCGCGTTGGGGGTCACTGTTTTCCACCAGAATCGTGATGAGTTGCGTGTTTTGATTGGTTTGGACCGTGATCTGCCGACTGTTAACGGTAAACCCTAGCGCTTGGCCAGTCGCATCCAAGATGGGCTGTGTGACCATGAGCTGGCTGTAAGTCTGCGCCAATTGTAATCCGCTGGTGCCGGTCAGGTCGGCCAGCTTGTCCTCCTGCGCCCGGATGACCAGCACTTTGGTGGAGGCCTGATAGACCCGCGTTTGGTAAATGCTACCGGCATACGCCCCCCCGGCGCCGACCAACAGCCCCAGCACCAACAGCCATACCCAGCGGCGTAATAAAACCAGATAATATTTGAGTTCCATAAAAGCCTCAGCCTG
>Ga0315281_10007838_pt1 | contig 14958 bp, 19 predicted proteins | sample YL17G07_0_MG_FD_204540 | JGI IMG/M metagenome (GOLD analysis project Ga0315281, IMG submission 204540) | Sediment microbial communities from Yellowstone Lake, YNP, Wyoming, USA - YL17G07_0 | ecosystem: Environmental > Aquatic > Freshwater > Lake > Sediment | place: USA: Wyoming | collected...
GTGTAGTAATCCGGGTATTCATTCAGGTGTGCAAGTGCGATCTTGCCGGTGAGAACGGGGTCATCATTAGTCACGTTGGTCGGTGGATCCCTCTTTCCATGTTCGAGTTCAACCTCAAGGCCCATCATGAACTGATCGAGGCCGACCTTTCTCCAATCAATGCCAAGCGTTTCACCAATCCTCCTGGCTTCTGCTTCGCTAAACTTGCGCTCTTTCATCTTCCCATCGTCCTAGCATAGTTCACGCAGCATCATGCTTTAGTCGCAGTCCTATTCTGTCCGTTCGATTTCCAAAATTGGCACCGAGACGCGGTTGTCTGGTATCCAGTGTTGACGCCAAGATTGAATAAGTCGGAGAGGGTGACCTACGTGGCATGAAGGCCAAATTCGGTTACACGGGGATTCGTGTGCGGGATCTCGAGAAGGCGGTTGAGTTCTTCACCAAAGTACTTGGAATGAGGGTTCAGGCCCGCGTTCCGGCTCCATGGAACAAGGGAGAGTTCGTCAACCTCGTTACCGGCGATGGAAAACACTGGTTAGAAGTCAACTGGTACGCAGACGACAGTCCTGCTGCCGGTCCGTATTCGGAGGGTGAGCAGCTGGACCACCTTGGTTTCGAAGTCGTCGACTTCGAAGGAGCACTGAAACAGTTGAACGACGCCGGCTACTCAACTCTGATCGGCCCAACCAAGGCTGGAAAGCGGAACTTCGCTTTCGTGAAAGTAGTGGACGGCATTTGGTTGGATGTCTACAAGATCGATAAGACGCCTAAGAAGAGATCGAAGGCACGAGCCGCCAAGAAACGGCGAAGATAGACCGCGCCTTAGGGTTGTTCCTTTACTTCAACAAGGATTATTCTGTATGAGAAGTACATCTCGAGCGCTAGGTACACTACGCCGCAGAGAACTAGGAACATACCTGTGATGAAGGTCAGATGAATCATGATCTGACTCACTCCAAGTGGTATGGCGAAATATCCCAAACCTATCCAGAATGACGTGAGCACGAAGAATATCGCTGAAAGGCTAAGGCAGAGAATGCCGTTCCTGATGTACTTGATGCGCGGAAGCAAGAGGCCCTGCTGTTCCTTGATGTTGCCCAGACGGACTTTGTCCATCTCCAGAAGTCTTCGTTTCTTCTTCAGTGTTCGGGCCTCCTCGTCCAACAGACGAATTCTGTTGACAAGGGCGCTATGCCTTGAGTTCATACTCAGCAATAGTAGAGCAACGGCCGTGAGCATAACGGCTGGCGCCAATATGGCTTGAATCGTCTGTATAGCGCTTCCAATGTCGACCTGCAGTGGTTGCATACTTGACCCGCATTGCACTCCGCTTTGGCTCGTGTATTAGTCATGGTCAGTTTTCATAACAGAAAATCAACAACTAGTCAGATCGCATTTCCAACATCGGAAATTTCCAAATCAGAATTCTGGTTGCGGGCACAAGGCTTTATGCGCTCTATCGTTTCCGTCATCAACTTAGACTAGTTGGGCCAAGGATTGAAGCAGGCGCAAATAAGCCTCCTCGTTGATGATTTACCAACCAGATGGTACAACATTCAACCCGATCTCCCGAACAAGCTGCCTTCCCCCAAAGAGCCAGGGACGGGTGAATCGAGATTACAGGCTTTAGGGAGACGAATGATCGGCGAATGTCTGAAACAGGAGTTCTCAGATTGACGTTGGATCGACATTCCGGAGGCTGTGAGAGAACTCTACGTTCAGGCGGGTAGACCGCGACCCTGGGTCTGTGGCTCGTGGTCTCGGCGTCCCAAGCGAACAGGGCTATTTTGTTAACGCTAGCGCTTGAATTTTCGTCAAGGATCTGGTCAATTGTCTTCGGTTCAAGGGTGTGCCCGGATTTCTTGGCCGCCGCCTTAACCTGCGACCCACCAGCCTCGATAAGGAACTCCTTTGTTGGTGGATGAACGTGAACGTCAATTAAGTCCATGAGTTGTTTTGGCATAGCTCGATCGTCCACTGGGCTGTATCTGACCTTGGTTTTCAGTCATAAAAGTTCGACCGAACATGTGTTAGTCATCGTAACACTTTTCCGAGGCCGTCCAATGCATGTGTTGGCCGAGGGCTTGTGGTGATCTCACTCTGGGATATGGGATATTGGGCTCTGATTACCTTCGCGACGCCCCTCATCATAGCTGTTCTCCCGTTTCTGAAAGTCCAGATCAGTGAACGAGTTCTCCACTTGATGCTAGGATTCAGCGCGGGCATATTGGGCGGCGTAACGTTCGTTGACATCCTGCCCGAGGCGTTCGCCGTAGCCAAGGAGCTGTCCCTTCTCTCAATCTATGTGCCCTCAGGCATTGGAGTCGGATTCTTCATTCTGCTGATAATCGAAAGATATCTGCTGGCCAGTGAAGAGATACATGGTGGACACTTTCACATCCATGGGAAACCTCTTGATCCAAACCACGGCCTGATGGGTGTGAGCGCTCTCACATTTCACGGGTTCATGGATGGGTTTGTTATTCCAATAGGCTTCTCAGCAGGACCACAGGTAGGAATGATTGTGACCCTTGCTGTTGCTATCCACCAAATCCCAGATTCCTTCGCAGCTCTCTCATTGGCTCTGGGAAGTACTGATAGCAAGAAACAGGCATTTCTCTACGTGCTCACGACCGCAGTGGACACACCGATTGGGATAATCGTCGGACTACTGTTCGTAGGCTTAGGAAGCTACATGATTCCTCTAGGATTAGGGCTCTCCGCTGGAACTTTCATCTATGTCTCCGCAACGGACTTGATCCCTGAGCTCCAACACGAGGCCAGGAGCCCTCTCGTCGTGATGTCTATGGTCGCAGGTTTCGTCTTAGTCATGGCGCTCTCAATATTCCTACCGCCAGTCTAAGCTGGATCGATTAGGAGCAAAGACCGAAGCAAGCTTCTTATCAAGAGGATATTGAGCTTTGATTAGCGTTCCATGACATGACGGAGGGCGATGATTGAAACAGAAATTCTCAGCTTGGATTGGGATAGTCGGCGGCATCATCGACTTGGCCGTAGGCGCGTCGCTCATACAATCCCAACCGGGGCCGATGGGAACGCAGAGTATGATGAGCGTGTCCGCAGGTTCTTCGACTGGGTACGCGGTCTTGGCGCTCGGAATAGTCGTGTTGATGACTGGCTTGTATCTACTCGTCACGCGCATGATGCAACATCGTCAAGGCTTTGGTCTCCTGATGATTCTGTACGGGTTGGTTATGCTGGTTCTGGGTGCGGGCATGATCGGGCAGATGTTCATGATGATGCAAGCTTCTTTGACCTCTGGGATTGTGATGATCGTCGTCGGACTCGCCATGCTCTATAGCGGTGCAGACATGGTAAGAAGATAGAGCTGATTTCTACTCAGTGAGTATGGATATCGATCGGTCGGACACAGCGGAAATCTGAGACTCTATTACCGACTTATGCTTGAGAACGGTTTTCATTAGGTCATCAATTCTCCTATCGAGCTCTCCTTTCCTTGCTGATGCCTCTTCGATCTGAGTTCGCTTGTCCGTTAGTAGTGCTTCCAAAGCATCTCTTTTATCGAGAACTCCAATCGACTTCAGCTGGCGCATTGTTTCCTGAATATTCGCTTGAAGCGCCAAGTATTCTTCGCGCATCTCATCCAAAGTTCCATCCTTAACTTTACTGATGGTCTCCTGTGCTTTTCTGCGCCTCTTCTCTTCGAATTCCAATGAGTGCTGATTCAATTTCTCTTCGAGTACGTTCAGCAACTGCATGATAGCATAGGTCTTGCTCGTCACGATTGTCTCTGTTGGGTTCTCGATCAGATTGCTAATGAGGTGAGCGTCGACTGAAGCCTGCTTCATCGATGCCATACGTTCCAACTTAAGCAGAGGTTTCGCGAGCGGTTGGAGGAATTGATGAATTTCGTCGCTTTTCAGCTTCATTGCGTCTTCATATCGTTTGAGTTCCTGGAATTCAGATGTGCCGAGGAGAGATTCCTTATCCTGCATTATCTTGCCTTCCTGACCCGATAACCCTTCTAGTGTCGCGGACTCTTTCTGTTCTTGCGACCTGAGTTCGATCAGTTCAGCTTGTCTTTGCGTCATTTGTTCAACTTCACGCCGAAGTGTCTCGAGTTTCGCTCCTGGTGACTTGTCGAGGGCGGCGCCAAGGGCTGTAATGGAGTTCTCGAGTTTTGCCAGTGAACTGTTGAGTGTTGCCATCTCGGTTCTTAGCGCTCGATGGAGTTTAGGAACATACTTGCGCACGCTAAGTATGATTCTGTTCAGTGTTTGTACTGATTGTTCATGAAATCTCTCCGTATCATTATAGCTTGACGGTGTCTCTTTCTTTGAGATCGCGAGCGCATTCTCCTGAATAATGTGCGCTAAGCGTGCTCCGTATTCCGACGTTGTCTTTTCCAGAGTGCCCCAAGCACTCCTTACAGCAGACTCAAATCGCGCCGCGGCGTTGCTGAGATTAATTGCGGCTTCCCTTATGCTCTTTGCTCGCTCTGTGAATCGCTTTTCGTGATCCTTCATGGCGCGCCGTGCAAGGGAGTCGCAATACTCCGAAAGCTCACTAATGCGAATCCCCTTGGCACTCAACGAAACCACTGAAGCCTGCGTCAAGAAGCCCAAGAGCTAGCGCGGATTTGCTTCATAAATCCCTGTGCTCATTCCGCGGTTTGGCAATCGCAGGCCAAACGTGCGTTACGCGGTTGGATTCTGGAATCGATTCACGGCCTCGGTAACCGTTTGATGAAGCGCATCACAAGCCCGCTTTCTAATCTCAAGAGCATCATCCTGCGTGTCCCCTCGCTGATCGACAAGTTTGGCTCGTAACGCGTTCTGCTCTTTGAGTAGGTATTTTCGTTTGATCTCGTGATCGGTTCTGCTCTTTTCAAGTTGCTTCTTGAACTGAATCTCCTTGTCTCCCAGAGCATTCTTTTTTGATTGGAGTGAGCTGGTTTTCTCTTCGAGTTTCGCTTCAGATCTCTTGAAGATTCTATCTAGCAGATTCGATTTCTTTCGAAGGAGACTCAGCCGCTGTTTGCCAAGTTTGTCGATCTCCCGCTGGAGTTCCACGGAGACATTCTCGTGTTTCCTTTTGATTTCACGGTTCTGCTTATTGTATTCGCCTTCCAGTTTTGATAGTTCAATTTCGATCGCCGTCAATTGTTGCTGAATATTCGAAAATGAACCCGCGGTCTGCTTCTCGTCTTCAATGCGTTTGTTGAGACCCTCTTGAACCTCTATCAATGCTTTCTGAGCGCTGTCTCGGTATTGTTGGTCAACTGCCCCTGCAAGTTTCGTTTCGAACTCTGTCAGAATACCTTGCACGTCCTTGAGCCAGCGCTGGAAATGCTCAGCGTAAGGTGGTAGTGCGAATCGTTGGTCGCCTAAGTGTTTGATTGCGTTGGTCACTTTGATTGACAGTTCGGAGGGGTTGACCTGTTCTGGCTCTTCGTAGAAGACTGATATTGTTTGATCTTCCCTTCGTTCCCGAGAGCCGGATTTCTTCGTGGTTGGTCGTCCGAATCGCCGACTCCGGCCTCGCATGCGTGGCTGATATCCCATGGCTTGAGAATCCCAAGCTTTCACTATATATGAAAGAGTCTAGGAGACGCCTATCGGTTTTGAAGGTAGAAACGACGCAAGACCAAGCCTGCGACAAGGCCCCCTGCATGTGCCAGGAAGCCGCCTCCTGCGAACATGTTCAGGCCCAAGAATAGCACCATCCCTACTAGCCCTCGTATTCCACCCGCAGCTGCCAGCAGACCCCAGATCGCTCCTGATGCGCCTACTCCGATGGCGTCGCCGCCAAGGAACAGGAACGCTATGTTTCCAACAAGTCCGCTTGTGAGGTACGTGACGAGCCATTTTCTCGTAGTAACCTGTTCTTCGAGTGATGTTCCGAAGATCAGAAGGAAGAGAACGTTTCCTCCCAAGTGGCTTGGGTTTGCGTGTAGAAACATCGCTGTGAAGAGCATCCATAATGCTCCATGCCGTACCGCTTCATTAACCTGCGTCAGAGGAAGGGCTACATCATAGTTTAAGGAAAGTAGATCGCCACCTACAATACCTAAGGCGAGATAGATGATGATCAGGATCACAGCCATCCAAACCGACGGTGAATCTCTGATCCGCAAGTTACTTCTTTGATGCCGCAAGGGTAAGCCCTGATGAGATGCAATGCGTCCTTCGACTGTGCCCAATTTAATAAGTGAAACTGCTATCCTTTCCAGTTTGTGTCGTCTGAATCATCGGTGGAAGCATTCGAAGCAGGAGAGAGGATCGCCAAGCTCTCCGTTCTAACGCTGCTCACTCTCGGAGTTGTTGAGATTGGCGTTGGAACGTGGACTAGGAGCCTAGGGTTGAGTGCAGACGGCGTCGATTCATTATTGGATTCCTTCATATCGTTGATAGTCTGGATTGGTTTACATTACTCAAGGCGTAGACCTGATGCGCGTTTTCATTTTGGATACCATAAGGTCGAGAGTTTTGGCGCTCTCCTTGCATCATTAGGCATGATGGGTATCGCTAGTTACATTCTCTATCATTCCTACTTGACCTTCCTGAATCCTCGGGAGATCCTGTACCCGCATGTCGCACTTGCAACGCTGTTGGTGGCCGGAACCATTTCGATGTACCGCGCGTTCCAGATGCGACGCATAGCCACCAACTACAGACTGCTCTCACTTCGCACCGACGCGAATAACTCGATCAAAGACGCTACCGCCTCATTCGTTGTTTTTGTGAGCGTACTCGGTGCTTCATTTGGCATACTTGAGTTGGATGCGGTCGGAAGTATGATCATAGCCGTCTACATTCTGGGCGTTGCATACGTAGCCATTAGAGAATCGTCGCTGATCCTCTTGGATGCATTCGAAAGTCCTGAGATAACCTCTGTTCTGGCAGGGGCACTGAAAACGGTGGACGGCGTTAGGGGTGTGTCCAGCATTAGGCTGCGTCCTTCAGGGCCATATGTCATAGGGATTATCTCTGTCTTGGTTGATGGTTCTTTGACTGTGGCGAGAACGGAACAGTTGCGAAGGCGCCTCTTGGAGGTTGTCGCCGCAATAGTGGAGCCGATTGGCGAATTAGTGATCGTATTCAGATCCGATAGTCACACATGATTATTGGATGTAGCTGCGTCGTAGTCTTAGATTCGGTCGATCGCGTCGAACCATGTTCGCAGCTTAGGGAATCTCTGCGGCAATTCGTTTCCTGAGTATCGAAGCGGATAGATAGCGCCGAATGCGGCGAAGTCTACTAAACTTGGTTTATCGCTTACTAAGTACTGGTGATCTTTCAGCATGTCTTCTATGATTTGGAGGTGGGCTTCCATGTCAGCTTTGAGGGCTGGTCTCCTTGCTGCGACTTGTTCGAGTGGTCCTCGCTTCAATTCCTGTATCTCGACAAACACCCAACGTTCCAAGTCGTCTTTGAATGTCTTGGGAAAGTCGACGACCACGTACCTCCAGACTATCTCCTCAAGCCGCCAATGCGCCCAATTCTCCAGCGCCCTCGTCAAAGCCCGCGTTCCATTTGGATAAATGGTTGGGTTAGGGGCGAGCTTCTCCAAATAGTCTGGAATATCAGGGTAAGTTATGATCTGATCGTCGTTGATTAGGGCAGGAACATAATCTTGGCCGGTCGCCTTGATCAATTCCCTCTTATCATGGTAGCCAACGTTCTTGAGTTCGTATTTCAACCCCTTGTAGTTCAGGATCTTCCTTACCTTAACGCACCAGTGGCTGAACGGTTCCTGAAAGAATGTAAGCATGGGGACCACAGGAGTTCAGTCTTGACTGTGCGGAGCGCTTGGTGGTTTTTCCTCTATCTTTTCAACTAGTAGCATCCTCCCGAGTGTCGTCAATGTGACCTTCGTCTTTCCTCTTGAATGTCTCACAGCCTCAGCCAATCCGAGATCAATTAGGCCTCTTGCATCCTCAGATCCGTGAATGTGATAGCTCAGCAGCGGTTTGCCGTAATTGGTGAGCTTACTGAGTTGGTCCAAGCTGTCAACCTCTCCTCCCGCTTTATCCAAGGCCCTGAGGATGTCCATCTTCACCTCAGAAACCATCTCAGTATAGCTAAGTTTCATGGGAGGAAGCATGACACATTCGTCTCCCTTGCAGAAGAAGGCTTTGAAGCCAAGGATGAAGGAGGTTACGGCTGCTGCGATGCAAATCATCTTGTCGCCACTACTGACGTTTAGTAGGAAGTCATCGAACGGGGCTCTATTCTTTTCGACAATCTGTGAGAATACTTGCATCGTATCTTTGTAACAGTGCTCAGGCCTTATGGTGTCGTAAATCTCGACATCAGTCTTCAATGTCTCCATTATGTTCGTGGAAAGGCGTTTCGCTGTGTCCTTGTCACGATCATAGCAGATTAGAACGAGCTTGTTAACCGGCGCATTTCTGACGCCCGCGAGAACGCCACCGGAGTCCTCTCCGACCGTAGCGATCTGCAGCGTCTTTCTGAACGCCTTGGACGATTCGGCCTCTGACGTTCTATGCTGAGTCTTGGTGTCTGCGATCATCAATATTCAGCTCATTCCCGGTCCTTCAGATCAATGAATGACAAATGTAAAGGTTGCCAGTATGCTCACGCTCATAGAAATTGTGCTCCGAATTGCAGCTCGGGCTCGGTTCAGTGAATGATCTGAGGCATTTGAAAAGTCTTCAGGAATTGGACTGGCAGAGGACGAAGGAGAACAAGCGATCACAGAAGTCCGGTTGACTTCTCAAATGCCGAACGGATTCCAATCACGCTCTTACTTGCTTGATCTCAGGAAGAGTTCGGGTGAAGGACTCACGCAGGTTCGCTATCTCAGTAGTGGTCATCGATCGGAGCGGCGGCTTAACGAAACCGCTTCTCAGTCCTCGTAATTTCAAGGCCTCCAACAGCGGCGCTATTGCCGGCTTACTCAACAAGGTTCGAGCCGCATGTATCTTGAACTGCAAAGCTTTCCCTTTTTCAAGGTTGTTGGTTTTGTAGGCGTTGTACATCTCAACGAATAGTTCTGGGATGACGTTCGCTGTCGCGGAGACGCCGGCTTTGACACCAGCGCAGAAGGCTGAGAACTGGTACGAGTCTGTGCCATTAACCACATTGAAACCGTCAGGAATTACTTGCAGGAAGTCCAGCAGCTGTGAGAAGTCGCGACTACTGTCCTTGATTCCGACAACTCTAGGGATCTTGCTCAGTTTTGACAGTAAACCGGCGTCGACATTGTTCCCCGTGTTCCTGGGTATATTATAGACGAAGATCGGGAGCTTCGTTGCCTCAGACAATCGTCGGTAGTGTTCCAACGTGGCCTCTTCGCCGGGTTGATAGTAAAATGGGGTCACGCTTGCCACGGCGTCTGCGCCGGTCTTCTCTGCATGTACAGCCAAGTCCAGACCAACTGAAGGGTCGACAGCTCCAACGTGGATTATGCTAGGAATTCGCCCTTTAGCTTCCTCTATTGCGATTTCAGCAACTCTCTTTCTCTGCTCAGGCATCATCACTGTTCCCATCCCAGTTGTACCATTCACAAAGAGACCATGCACTCCGCTCTTCAGCTGGAACTGCACGATTTCGCGGAACGAATCTTCATCCACATCACCGCGCTGGGTGAACGGTGTAACCAATGCCGTTATCATTCCATGAACCGAAAACTGATCTGCCATTGAGCATCTTCCTCTGATTTCCCCTCACGCATCGTACCGACTAAAAGGAATTGTTTTCATTACTCCAAGCCGACGGGCGTCGCTCGTTTCGAATTAATTAGAACGATCGCATATCTAGCCTGCAACGTACAGTGGTGTTAGATCTGCGCGGGAGTGTGGCTTTCCAAGGAGAGCATGGCGCTTACAGCGAAGAGGCCGCTTTCGCATTCTTCGGATCCAACATTGATACAAGACCTCACAAAAGCTTGCGTGAGGTGTTCATGTCAGTTCAGCATGAAGCCGCGGAGTTTGGCGTTGTCCCAGCCGAAAACTCCCTGGAGGGTAGTGTCAATCAGACCTACGATCTACTGCTCGAGTCGACTTTGAAGATACGGGGAGAAGTCAAGGTCAGGATAAATCACTGCCTGTTGGCCCTACCCGGGACAAACCTAGATGATGTGACTGTAGTCTATTCACACCCGCAAGCACTCGCACAGTGCTCAGGGGTCCTTGCAGTTTTGCATGCGGAAACCGTCCCAGCTTACGACACGGCGGGCAGCGCCAAGATGATAAGCGATAAGAAACTTCGGAACGCAGCCGCGATCGCAAGTGAGCAGGCGGCTGAGATCCACAAATTGACTGTTCTTAAACGTCACATCGAGGACCTTCCCGACAACTTCACTCGCTTTTTCATCATAGGTTCGCAGGATGCTCCGGCAACGGGCAACGATAGGACGTCAATCGTCTTCGGGGCTAAGCATGTGCCGGGTTCGCTTCAAGTGGCCTTGCAGGAACTAGCAGTGCGGAAGATCAATCTCACGAAGATTGAGTCTCGCCCGATCAGAACTACTCCTTGGGAGTATAATTTCTTCGTGGACTTCGAAGGGCATCGCTCTGATTCTGTCTGTGCTGATGCTCTTGAGGGGTTGAGGAAGTCAACAACATTCCTCAAGATTCTGGGTTCTTATCCACGTGCCGCCTAGGATCTTCGGCGATCAAGGAAGCGTGCTAGACGGGTCGCCATCTTCAACGCTATTCTCCCAGGAAGCGTAATCAGATACCGCCCGCGGTCGCCTTCCTGTACTGCCAACCCAGTCTCCTCCAAGGTCTTGAGATGATTCGAAATCGTGCTTGGCGACAGATCCTTCAAAACAGATTCCAATTCGCTTGCGTATCTTCCACCATAGAGTAGCTCAGTTAGTATCCGTAACCTATGCTCGCTCGCCAACGCGCCCATCAGTGACGCTGCTCGCTGGGCTTCAGCAGTGCTGATTGACTTTGACTGAACTTTCGCAATGTGGCGATCAAACCATGTCCCAGTCGGATCAATGAAGACAGATCTTTCAATCTCTGAAGAGATGCCTGACATCACGCTCTCCATAACGTCATTAACGTACTCCGATAACGATTGACCAAAGTTCCTTCTTTCAGACGGTTCACTCTTCGTCGTCTTCTGATTTGGCATGGCTTCAGAGAGACGCCTCACCTCATCCCTTAGCTTAGCTATCTCGACTCTTAGATCGTCTGTATCAGGGGATTTAGGGTCACTCATATCTCATCAAACTCAATTCGATATATATCGAATTGGATTCGTCTCTCATAAGCATTCCGCAACATCGAGGAGATCGCGCCAATGCCCGCCTCACGCATGGCGCTGGCTTGTTTAAACATTTCAACGCAATCACTCACCCTACTCGTATCCGCTTATATCAGATCAAACAGAGCATGCTAAGGACAAGGCAATGCAAACAACCATCGTGGATGAGAAGCAAACAGCAAGCACAGGCAAGCATCTTCCAAAGGATGTTATGACGCTCGAATTCAATCCAACTAGAAAGTTGGCGCACTTCGTCATCGAACTGACCAATATTCCCGGTGCATTAGAGCACTCAGCGGCACTCGCTACGCGGCACAAGGTGAACATTCTATCAGGGTTTCATCATACATCGTCAGCATCAGAGCGCGGCTTTTGGAGCTTCTTTGCAGACTTCACCGTCGCAACTGTAGACCCGGAGCAACTTGCGGAAGAACTGAAGTCGCTTTCATTCGTTCTCAACGTTCGCTTTCAGGTTCCACTCAATGGTCTCCTAGTCGACGCCTTTCACTTCCCGCTCCGATGGGGAGGGCAACGAGCCATAATGCTACGCACTGACTCAATGGGGGCTATCCTCTCTCGCATAAATGGAATGTTCGGAGACGGTCCGGCTGCGAAAGTCGTGCTCTATGAGATGGGAGAAGCGGCAGGGCGCGCGATCTACAAGGATCTTGCCGCCCGCATAGGAAAGGACATGATCAGAGACGAGCTTTCACAGGTTTTGGCTCTTTACGCATCGAGTGGTTGGGGCTTGACGGAACTGCTTCATATAGACTATAACATGCGCACTGCCCTTGTTCGAATGCGTGAGAATTTCGAGTGTGTTCACTACCAGGGCAAGTCAAGTATGCCCAGAAGTAGCTTTGTGAGAGGTCATTTGGCAGGCTGGTTCTCTGAACTCTTCCGCATACGGGCTGAGGTCACAGAGAATCGCTGTGTGGCCAAAGGCGATGAGTTCTGCGATTTCGCAGTTGAGGCAGGAACCGTTTGATCATTCCTTGAGTCATTCAAGGATACGTTGAAAGACAAACGGATCTTAGTAACAACTGTCGGGAAGACAAATGCAGCTTAGTGCATCTGATTTTGAAGGAACCCGACTCAAGAGAGCGGGCACAGTACCTGTGCTGTTTACGGCTTCGTGGTGCCCGTTCTGCAGAATGTTCAATCCCATCTTCGAATCTGCCCTCAGGGAAAAGGGAATTGAATACGCCAGTGTCGATCTGAGCGATTACGAGAATCCACTCTGGGATACTTTCGGCATCAGTATTGTCCCGACGGTTGTAGTGTTCCGTGAAGGTAAGCCTGCTATGAGAAAGGGCGGGGTCCCAGGGCGTGGGTTGTCTGAGGAAGTCATGGAAGAAGTCGTTCGGCAGCTAAGCATCGGTCAGGCGGCTCTCACAGGCTAGTTATGCGTTCACATCTTGATGGTCATATACGAGTTCGCGTTCGAGCGGCTTGCCTTTCCTATATTTCCAGATCTCAACTCGGCCGCGAAATGCCCTTCCCCAGAGCCTAAGAGTTTCTCTCTCAGCTTTGCTTGCACGAGCCTTACCACTCTTCACCTGCACCATTAGCACGGTTCCATTTCGGCCCGCGAATATGTCTACTGGGCCGTGGGAGGCTGCGCTTCGGCTGCAAAACCAGCCTTCTTCCCTCAATCTTCGCAGCACCTGATATTCGCGACTGCGCCCTCTGGTGTACGGGGTTGAGACCATACCTCATCCTAAACCTGTAGATCTATGCTCTCCTACTTTGTGATGCATCTGATAGATGCTTTCCTTTCGTGGAACAACTGGCAAGGCGATCGCGAGGATGCTCTCATCTGGTCATGGCTTTTTCGAACACTGGTATCGCTGCTGTCATGGTGATAATCGAATAGACTATCAGAATTACGAGGCCGATTCCTATTACGTCAAACCCTGCATTCAATATTATGACTCTCCTAAGCGCATCAGCGGCATAGTAGAGTGGCATTGCCTTTCCGATCCGCTGCTTCGTTAAACCGACGGTTTCAATGGCATAGGTTGATGGCGAAGCGGAATGCGAATGCAAGACCTCCTTTCTTGGTTCAACAATTTTCGGGTCGGACGCAAGTTGATACACACTCCCGTTCGGCACCAAACTCGGGACTCAGGGTTACTTCGTCTTGGCTATCGTCTTCCTGGGGGCTGTGTCGGATGGGTGTATGGTTTCGGGTCTCATTCTGCCAGAGCTTGAATTTGCTCAAAACGAGGCAGTTCCGGTCATCTAACCGACACAATTGCATCCTCTAAAACACTTAAGGCGTCGAATTTCAAACTCACCTGCAGAGACGACAGACAGTGCGCTCGTTGTCCAAATCCCTCATCTTTCTGGCGTGCATGAGTCTGGTCGTTCTCACCGGCTCCCAAGCCTCGGGTCAGCCCAGTTACATTGTGTCGATCACTGTTCAAGGACTGCCCAGTGGTCTGAGCACGACGATCTATGTAGATGGGTCACCCAACGCCACGTTGAGCGGTGGCCAATCACTTTCCTTGAACTTCTCGGGCTCAGTGACTCACTATGTTGTAGTCCAATCTTATGTGCCAAGCTTTAACGGACAGAACGGGACGCGTTACTTCGAAAAGGACACGTCGTGGTCGTTCAGCGCGGGCGGGAGTCATGTCTTCACTTATGCAGCGCAATATTTTCTTACTGTACGGACATCTTTCAGTACTGCGACGGGTGAGGGATGGTACGACTCCGGAGCTACGGCGCAAGCTACGCTTACAGCAAGTGAAGTGGATGAGGGTCAGGATACCCGAAACGTGTTCACGGGGTGGACAGGCGACGCATCAGGTACTGCATTAAGCTCCAGTAGTATTTTGATGAATGGCCCGAAGACAGCTGTTGCAGCATGGAAGACGCAGTTCTATCTCACCGTCGAGTCAGATCCTCCGAGCGTTAGCTCGTTGGGCGGCGCTGGATGGTATGACTCGGGAACCACAGCCAACATCTCCGCGGCCGCAGTTGTTCCCGCTACTGAGGACACTAGGCTGCGGTTTAGCTTTTGGAGCGGAGCATTTGACGCTCAATCACCGACCGGAACAGTTGTAATGGACCGCCCGAAGAGTGTGAAGGCACATTACCTTGCGCAGTATCTGCTAACCGTCCAATATGATCCGGCAAGTATAGAGTCGTCATACAATGAAACTCATGCCGGATGGTATGATGCAAATTCAAACGTTCAACTTGGACCGGCGCCCCCGGTCATCACCCTCAGTTCTGTAGAACGCTTGCGTTTTTCCGGATGGATTGAGAACGGCACATTGGCCTCCGAGCCATCAATAACCATTCTGATGAATGATCCGCTGAAGGTCACTCTCTCTTACAAGACGCAGTACTATGTTGAGGTTCGATCTCAATACGGCTCGGTTACGGGATCAGGGTGGTACGATAAGGGTTCGGTGGCTAAGATCTCCACCTCCAGCACAGTAGGAACATGGCCCTTTGCTTACAATTTCGCAGGCTGGACTGTCGATCCTTCTTCAGGAAAGCTCAATCAAGTCGACAGTTCATGGGCTCTGCTTGTGGATAGACCTTACGTTGTTGATGCAAATTGGAGTGCAGACTACCTGCCGCTGATAGGTCTTGTTGGTGGCGGGACGGCATTGATTGTCGCTCTAGTGGCCGCCATTGTTGTTGGACGCAAACGAGGTCTGTTTACACGAGGCCCTGGTATACGTTCCTTGAAACCCACAGGTCTCCCTCGGCGCTC
>Ga0315281_10007839_pt1 | contig 14957 bp, 14 predicted proteins | sample YL17G07_0_MG_FD_204540 | JGI IMG/M metagenome (GOLD analysis project Ga0315281, IMG submission 204540) | Sediment microbial communities from Yellowstone Lake, YNP, Wyoming, USA - YL17G07_0 | ecosystem: Environmental > Aquatic > Freshwater > Lake > Sediment | place: USA: Wyoming | collected...
GAGTTGCCGTACAAGCTGCCCGAATACCTGAGGGCGACCGGGCAGGGCAGCGTGCAAATGGGCGACGTCTATATGGGTTTCCTCGCCGGGGACAGCAAGATCGCGGTGCTCACTGGCTTGCCCTTCCTGGTTGGCACGCCCGACGAACTACGCAAGGCGATGGTCGTCCTCGAACCCCTGATTCGCGAAGACTTCGCGCGTTTCGGGGCCGACATTCTCACCTGGTTCACTTGGCCTGAGCAGAACGTCTTCGGCCGAGGCAAGCCGATCACGGGGGTTGACGACTTCAAGGGCCGCAAGATCCGCACGACCAGCCCCGAGCAGTCCGAGATGATGAAACGCCTGGGCGCGGTGCCCATCTCGCTGACCGCTCCCGAAGTCCCGAGCGCGGCGCAGCGCGGGGTCATGGACGGCCTGATCACGGCGGCCTTTAACCTCCTTGGCGCCAAGTGGCACGAGTTCACCGAGTGGAGCTACGTTACCGATATCCACATCGGCGGGCCGGCCTACATCCTGGTGAACCGGCAGGCGCTGGCGGAACTGCCTCCGGACGTGCGCAAACACCTGCAGGATGCCGCGGGCGAGCTCCAGGCGAAGATGCTCAAGGAGATCCCGGCCCGCGAGTACCTGGACAGGGATGTCCTGGCGCAGCAGCACAAGATCAAGTTCTACAAGGCTTCTGCGGCCGATGTAGCACGGGCTCGCAAGGTAATGGAACCCTACTGGGATGAATGGGCCCAGGCGGGTGGCCCCAAGCTCGTGGAAGCTCTCGCGCAGGTCAAAAAGGCCATCGGGCGCTAGCGGGTGGCGCCGCTCGCGCAGGCGCTGGCCCGCGCGGTGCGCCGCGCCGGCGACGGCGCCATGGCGGCCAGCGGCGTCGCCGTGGTCGCGATGATGCTCCTCGTCACAGGCGAAGTGCTCGGCCGCAACGTTCTGAATGTGTCGATCCTCGTCGCGGACGAGGTCGCGGCCTACTTGCTGGTGGCGATGACTTTTGTCGGGCTCGCCCCCACGCTGCGGGACGGCGGTTTCATCCGCCTAGACGCCTTTTTGGTCAGAACGCGTGGGGCCCGCCGCCGCGCATTTGATCTAGGTATCGTCATTGTGGCCGCAGCCTACACCGCGATCCTGGACTGGTATCTCTGGGCGCTCGCGCTGAAGTCCTTTGAACTCGGCACGACGTCGATCCAGGTGTCGCGCACGCCGCTCTGGATCCCGCAGGTTGTTATGGCGGCGGGAGGTCTGTTCCTCTTGTTCGAGCTGCTCGCCCGGTTCGCGCTCGTCGTCACGGGCCAAGAGGCCGAAGTGCGGTCGGCCGGGAACCCCGAACTGTGAGGCGGTCGCGGTGATGGGCTGGGAGGCGACGCTCCTTGTGGTCGTCGGGCTGCTCGTAGGACTCCTGCTCTCAGGCCTGTGGGTTGGCTTCGCGCTGGGATTCGCGGGAATGACCGTTCTGCTGCTTCACGGCGGTCTCCGCGCTCTCGACCCGCTGGGTGTCATAGCGTGGAATACGGTGGAGAGCTTCGTGCTCACGTCGGTGCCCCTGTTCATCCTCATGGGCGAGCTGGTCCTGCGCGCCGGCCTTGGCGACGACTTCTACCGGAGCATGGGGATGTGGTTCCAAGGGCTCAAGGGCCGCCTCCTCCAGGCGAACATCGTCGCTTGCGCGATCTTCGCCGCGGCGAGCGGCTCGAGTGTGGCGACGGCGGCGGCTATCGGTACCGTCGCCATCCCGGAGATGACGCGCCGGGGCTACGATCGCAAGATCCTCTTCGGCAGCCTTGCCGCGGGCGGCACGCTCGGCATCCTCATCCCGCCAAGTATCCCCTTGATCATCTATGGCGCGATGGTCGAGCAGTCGGTCGAGCGGCTGTTCATCGCGGGCGTGATTCCCGGCATACTCATGGCGCTGCTCTTCATGGCCTATATCTGGGTGCGGGTGGCCGTCTCACCGGGCTTGGTACCGGCGGAGGAGGCACGGGCGACCTGGGGAGAGCGCCTGCGAAGCCTCTGGGGCGTGGCACCGATGCTCCTCCTCATCCTCCTTGTGCTCGGCAGCATCTGGCTCGGCTACGCTACGCCGACCGAGGCGGCGGCGGTCGGCGCGGCGACGGCTATGCTGGTGGCCTTGGTTAGCGGAAAGCTGCGCTGGGTCTCGCTCCGCGACAGCGTGACCAGCACCGTGCGGACTTCCTGCATGGTGCTCTTTATCATCCTCGGCGCGCAGATCCTGTCCTATGCTCTCGTGCGCACCGGGGTCAGCCGCGAGCTCACAGCTTGGGTGGTTGATCTCGGACTCTCGAAGTGGGTGCTGTTCGGGATTCTGACCGTGCTCTACATCTTCCTCGGCTGCATCATCGACGGCGTGTCGATGATGGTGCTCACCCTGCCGCTCCTGTACCCGATCGTGGTCGCCGCGGGGTTCGATCCGATCTGGTTCGGCATCGCCCTCGTGGTTCTCATCGAACTCGGCAACATCACGCCGCCGGTGGGCCTCAACATGTTCGTGATCCAGGGGCTGTCCGGCGGACGCCCGATGGGCGAGATCGTGTGGGGCTCCCTGCCGTTCGCGGGCATCATGCTCGTGCTGCTGGCGGCCCTGGCGGTGTTTCCCGAGCTGGCGACCTGGCTGCCTTCCACTTTGGCAAAGCGCTGACATGCGAGCCGACGTGCATGCGCCGCGCGGCCCGAGCCTGCGTATGTTGCTGGCCGGGCCAGGGCTGATCGTCGCCCCGGGTTGCTACGATGTCATTACCGCGCGCCTGGTCGAGCACGCGGGCTTCCCCGCCGCCTACCTGACCGGATCGGGCGTCTCACTTAGTGCGACCGGCCTGCCGGATATTGGCTTGGTGAGTCTGCATGAAGTGCTCGAGCGGGTGGCACAGATCACGGGCGCCATTCGTCTGCCCCTCATCGCCGACGGGGACACCGGCTTCGGCAATCCCCTGAACGTGCTGCGCACGGTGCAGGAGTTCGAGCGCCGGGGCGCCGCCGCTATCCAGCTCGAGGACCAGGAGATGCCGAAGAAGTGCGGCCACGAGCCGGGGCGGCGTCTGGTGCCGGTGGAAGAGATGGTGGCCAAGATCGAGGCGGCCCGCTTCGCGCGCTCCTCCCCCGACTTCCTGATTGTCGCGCGCACGGATGCCCGCACGACCCACGGCATCGAGGAGGCCATCGCGCGCGGCCGGCGCTTCGCGGCGGCTGGGGCAGACGTGGTCTTCGTGGAGTCGCCCGAGACACCGGAAGAGATGCGCGCCGTCTGCCGCGGCGTCCCGGCCCCGTGCCTCGCCAACCTGGTCGAGGGCGGGCGCACGCCGCTGCTGTCCCAAGCGGAACTGGCCGAGATCGGCTACCGCGTCGTCATCTACCCGAACGCGCTCACCCGCACCTTCGCACGCGCTGGCCTGGACCTGCTGGACGAGCTCAAGCGCACAGGCACCACCGCCGGAATGTTGCCGCGCATGCTGACCCACGGGGAGCTGTGGGACCTTTTCGGCCGGCGCGAGTGGGGCGAGCTCGAACGGCGGTTCGTCCGCGATGTCACCGTCAAACAGGAGCCCAGAACATGAACGCTGCGTTTCCGGTCATCGAGAGCAAGGTCTTCGCCCGCGTGCCCGACGCCAAGCTGCTCGAGGGTCCGTCCTTTGATCGCGCGGGAAACCTGTACGTCACCGATATCCCCAACGGCCGGGTGTGGCGGATCGCTCCCGACGGCGCGCTGCAGAAGGTCGCGGAGTACGACGGCGAGCCCAACGGGCTGAAGATCCACAAGGACGGGCGCATCTTCATCGCCGACCACAAGCACGGGCTCCTGCTCCTCGATCCGGCGAGCGGGACGGTGACGCCGCACCTCGACCGGCCTTTCCACGAGCGCTTCAAGGGGCTGAATGACCTGCTTTTCGCCCGGAACGGGGACTGCTACTTCACGGACCAGGGCGAGAGCGATCTGCGCGACCCGACCGGGCGCCTGTACTGTCTGCGCGCCGGCGGCCGGCTCGAGTGCCTGCTGGACTGCGTGCCGAGCCCCAACGGCCTGGTGCTCACCCCGGACGAGTCCATCCTCTACCTCGCAGTGACCCGGGCCAACGCGGTGTGGCGCGTTCCGCTGGCCTCGCTCGGCGGGCTCGGTGTGGGCCGGCTGGGCGTCGGGCGGGTCGGCGTGTGGCTGCAGCTCTCGGGCGGAATTGGGCCGGACGGCATGGCCGTGGACGAGCTGGGGCGCATCGTGGTGGCTCACGTAGGGAAGGGCGCGGTCAATGTCTTCGACAAGACGGGGGAGCCCGTCTGCCGGATCCGCTCCTGCGAGGGGTTGCGCGTCACCAATGTGGCCTTCGGCGGTCCAGAACGGAAGCGGCTCTACATGACCGAGGTCGATTCCGGCTGCGTGCTCACCGCCGAGCTCGACGTAGCGGGCCTCGCCTTGTTCTCGCACCAGTGATCAAAGCGGCAAAGAACATTCCCATGCGCGATCTTGTTGGCTACGCTGACCGGCCGCCGCCGGCGAACTGGCCGGGCAACGCCCGTATCGCCGTCAACATGGTTCTCAACTACGAAGAGGGTTCCGAATACACGATCGGAGACGGCGATGGACGCACTGAAATCGGGCTGGCCGAGGCGCCGGGTGGTCGGCTGCCGGTTGGCGCCCGCGACCTTGCGTACGAGACCATGTACGAGTTCGGCAGCCGGGTCGGTTTCTGGCGCATTCGCGAGCTGTTTCGGCAGCGCGGGCTGCCACTCACCGTGTTCGGCTGCGCGCTGGCGCTCGAACGCAATCCGCGCGCGGCCGAGGCGATCGTCGCGGCCGGCTACGACATTTGCTGCCATGGCTGGCGCTGGGTGGAGCACTTCAAGCTTTCCGAGCAAGACGAGCGCGAGCAGATCGCGCGGGCGATCGCCTCGATCGCCGCGCTGACGGGCCAGCGGCCGCTCGGGTGGTACTGCCGCTACGGTCCGAGCGAGAACACGCGCCGGCTGCTGGTCGAAGAGGGTGGGTTCCTGTACGACTCGGACGCCTACAACGATGAGCTTCCCTATTGGCTGACGGTCTCCGGCCGTCCGCACCTCGTGGTCCCGTATACGATGGACGCCAACGACGGCAAATTCTGCCAGCCCGCCGGATTCGTGACCGGCGAGGATTTTTTTTCGTATCTGAAGGCAAGCTTCGACCAGTTGTATGCCGAGGGTGAAGCGACGCCGCGCATCATGTCGGTCGGGCTGCACGCGCGGATTTCCGGGAGGCCGGCGCGTACGCATGCCCTGGCGCGTTTCCTCGACTACGCCATGGGTCACGAGCGGGTCTGGTTCTGCCGCCGGCTCGATATCGCGAATCACTGGCGCGCCCATCATCCCTACACGGCGTGAGCGGGCCTGTGTCGCATCACCGGATCTCTCCCGAATAGGCTCCGTCGTGGCCGCGATACCCAGCACCATCCCACAGCAACTGATGGAAAAAATCCGTCAGGGCGTTATCGTTGGCCGCTATGCGCCCGGGTCGGCGCTGCGGGAGGAGGCACTTGAGTCCGAGTACGGTGCCAGCCGCGGCCCGGTGCGGGAAGCATTGCGCCTGCTGGAACTGCGCGGCCTGGCCACGCACCGCCCACGGCATGGGTTTCGCGTGCGCGAGTACGCGCCGAAGACGGTCGAAGACCTGTACCGGCTGCGCGCAGTGCTCGAACGCTACGCCGTCGAGTGCCTGGCCGGGCGTGACTTGAGCGGCCTCATCGCCGGTCTCGACGCCAGCAACGCGCGCATGCGGCGGCATTTCAAGGCGCGCCGCGTCGCCGATTATCTGCGCGAGAACATCGCCTTTCATCGTCTGATCATCGGGTGCGGCGGCAACGAGGCGCTGCAAAGAACGCTTGAAGTGCTGAACGAGATGGCGGAACCCTTGCGTTACGCGATTCTCGACCGCAGCCTGCGCAAGAGCCGCTCGCTTGATGACCACGTCACGATCACCGATCTGCTGCGCCGCGGGCGCCTGCAGGCCGCCGCCGCGACGGCCGAATCGCACATCCTCGACAATCTGCCGGCGGTGCTGGAGGTCAGCCGAAAATTGTAGACAATTCATGTGCCGCGGACTAGGATCGCGCTTCATTTGCTGCAGGCCGGTCCATGAAAATGCGTGAACCCCACAAGCTGCGGCGCAGCAAGTTGTTCGTTCCCGGCAATCGAAGCGAGTTGTTCGCCAAGGCGCTCGCCGGGCCGGCCGACGCGATCTCGGTCGATCTCGAGGATGCGGTCCCCGAGAGCGGCAAATCGCGCGCCAGGGAGGTGGTGGCGGAATTCCTGCGTGCCTGTCCCGCCGGGGGCAAGGAGTGGATAGTTCGGGTCAACAGCCTTGAAACCGGGCTGATGATCGAAGATATTCTCGCGCTTGCCTGCGTCCGGCTGAACGTGATCAATGTACCCAAGGTAGAGGACCCGCGCGACCTGCACGTGGCCGACGAAGTGTTGCGGCATGTTGAGCGCCAGCTCGGGCTTGAGCCTGGCCGCATCGGGCTCATACCGACGCTGGAATCACCGGCGGGCTTGCGGCGTGCGCATGAGATCGCCACTGCGTCAGCGCGGGTGGTGGCCTTGCAGCTCGGAACCGGCGACTTGAAGGCGGCGACCGGACTGGTGCCCGAAACCGCGCGGCTCAACGCCGTGCGCACCACGCTCGTGCTGGCTGCCGCCGAAGCCGGGGTCGATGCGCTCGACAGCGCGTTCGTCAATATCGCCGATCTCCCGGCGTTCGAGCGCGACGCGGCGGAAGCGCGCGCGCTCGGGTTTGCCGGCAAGAGCTGCATTCATCCTTCACAGATCGAAGCCTGCAACCGGATCTTTGCGCCGACCGAAGCCGAACTCGATGACGCACGGCTGCTGCTGCGCGCCTACGAAGAGGCCAGGGGGCGCGGACTCGGCGCGATTGCGCACCGCGGCACGCTGGTCGACCACGTGCACGCCCTGGAAGCGCGGCGCTTGTTGCAGGCGGCAGGCGAAATCAGCGCGGCGGCCGCATGAGCGCTGCGCCGCCGCTGACGGGCATCCGGGTCATCGACGCGGCGTCGATCTTCGCCGGACCGCTGATTGCCAGCCTGATGGGCGACTTTGGCGCCGACGTGATCAAGATCGAGCATCCGAGCGGCGACGCGTTGCGTAAGACCGGTTATGTCAAGGATGGCGCGCCGTTGTGGTGGAAAGTGGTTTCGCGCAACAAGCGCTGCATCACCCTGGATCTGAAAAAAGGCCAGCAAATCTTCAAGCGCCTGGTCAAGGATGCCGATGTTCTGATCGAGAATTTCCGTCCCGGCACGCTGGAGAAATGGGGCATTGGGTGGGAAGTGCTCTCGGCGCTGAACCCGCGCCTGATCATGGTGCGGGTTACCGGCTTCGGCCAGACCGGCCCCTACAAGGACAGGCCCGGTTTCGGTACTCTGGCCGAGGCGATCAGCGGGTTTGCCCACGTCACCGGCTTGCCCGACGGACCGCCGACCTTGCCGCCGTTCGGTCTAGCCGACGGGATTGCGGCGCATTATGGAACCTTCGCGACTATGTTCGCGCTGTATGAACGGGACGCGGTCAGCAAGGCAGGCGGCAAGGGCAGCGGCAAAGGGCAATTCATCGACCTGTCGATTTACGAACCGATTTTCGCGCTGCTGGGATATCAGCCCACCGTGTTCGATCAGCTCGGCATCATCCAGAATCGCACCGGCAATCGCTCCGTCAGCAACGCGCCGCGCAACGCCTACCAGACGCGCGATGGGCGCTGGGTGGCGTTGTCGGCTGCGGCACCGGCGATTCGCGACCGCGTGCTGACCCTTACAGGCGGCGCCGCGTTTGCCGCCGATCCGCGTTTTGCGACGGCTGCCGGACGCCTGAAGTACAACGACGAAATCGATGCGGTCGTTGGCGGCTGGATCGCGCGCCACGATTTAAACCAGGTTATCGCCACCTTCGAACAGGTCGAAGCCGCGATCGCGCCGGTGTACGACATCGAACAGATCTTCGCCGATCCGCAATATCAGGCGCGCGCCGACATTATCGAAGTCCCCGACGACGAGCTGGGCAAGATCAAAATGCAGAACGTTTTTCCGTTCATGTCGCGCACCCCGGGATCGGTCAGGCACGCCGGTCCCCGCCTTGGCGCACACACCGAAGAAGTGTTGTGCGACGAGTTGGGATTTTCGCGCGAAGAGTTGGCCAGCCTGAAACACGAGGGGACCGTATGAGCAGCGTCCAGTCGGCCCCGCGCGAATGGGATCGCTACGTCGGAGCGGAAGACAGAGCAGTCATTGCGCGCGCGCAGTTAGGCCAGCGCATGGGGTTCGGCGTGCGCCCTGCGCTGCTGGCAATCGATTGCCAGCGCTACATGGTCGGCGAACGCGGCGTCGACAATGCACGCTACCCGTCGAGTTGTGGCGCCAAGGGCTGGGCGGCGATCGATCAGACCGCGCGCCTGGCGCGTGCTGCGCGCGCCGCCGGAGCACCTGTGTTTTTCACCCGGTTTACCCTCGACCCGGCGGGTGCGGACATCGGCGTCTATGGCCGCAAGCGAAAGTTACTGCACAGTCCGTACTGGTGCCTCGAAGGCTCGCCCGGCGCCGAGTTGGTGCCGGAGCTCGGCACTGAACCGGCCGATATCGTATTCGTGAAAAAAAAGCCGAGCGGGTTTTTCGGCACGCCTTTGCTGCCTTACCTGGTCGATCGCCAGATCGATACCCTGATCGTCTGCGGGGGTGCCACCAGCAACTGCATCCGCGCGACGGTGTTCGATGCGTCTTCGTACAACTTCCGCACCATCGTCGCGCGCGAAGCGGTGTTCGACCGGATTCCGGTATCGCATGCGATCAGCCTGTTCGACATGGATCGCCAGTTCGCCGACGTCGTCGATTGCGACGACATCGCGCGCTATTTTGAATCACTCAAGGAGGAACGCTCATGAAGCTTGGCACTCTGGTTCAAGGGGTATCGCAATCGGTCGGATTTGTTCCCGCGTCGTACATTCGTGGAGGAATCACAATGAAACGCTTCGTTTGGTTTGCGGCGATGGCCGTTGGGGCGGGTTGCCTGTTCGGTGCCGGCGAGGTGCAGGCGCAGCAGAAACATCAGTGGAAGTTCGTTTCCATCATTCCGGCCGGACAGGACGCGTTCATCGACCGCTTCAAGGAACTGGCGGCCGAGATAACCAAGCGGACCAGCGGCCAGGTCGAGGTGGCCTTTTACGCGGCGGGTGAACTCCCTTACAAGGCGCCCGAGCACCTGCGCGTGACCGGCAAGGGCTTGATCGAGATGTCGGAGGTGGTCGGCAGCATGGGCTTCGGCGACGCCCCGCCGCTGCTGCTGGGTGACCTGCCCTTCCTCGCGTTGAACGACGCGGAACGGAAAATCCTGCGCGACATCATGTGGCCCGAGATCTACGGTGCGCTGCGCAAGCAAGGGGTCGAGCCAATCAGTTGGGGCGCCTATCCGCCGCGCAACATCGTCATGCGCAACCCGATCAAAGGACTCAACGACATCAAGGGGCAGAAGATTCGCACCGCGGGCGGTCTGGAATCCGAGTACATCAAACTGTGGGGCGCCGCGCCTTCCTTCGTGGTCTGGGGCGAGACCTATCCCGCAACGCAGCGCGGCGTTGTCGACGGCGTGCTTACGGCCGCGGTTGCGATCGAGACTTCGAAGATGTACGAGGTGGCGCCGCATTTTCTCAAGATCGATGGTCCGGTCGCGCATTTCTACATTACCGTGAATCAGACGGTCTGGAGCAAGCTCTCGGGCGAACAACAGAAAACCGTCAAGGCGGTCGGCGACTGGTGGGCCGACCGCTGGCAGAAGCTGGTGGTCGAAGACGCCGACAACGGCGCCATCAAGCGCATGCAGGACAGGGGGCAGATCAAGAGCCTGGTTCAGGTGCCGGCGGCGACCCACATCGAAACCCGCAAAAACTTGATCCCGATCTATCGCAGCTACGTGAAGGACAAGGTTGGCCCGGAGGGCAGCATGGCGCTTGAGCGGGCGCTAACCGCACTCAAGTTGCAGTAGTCGGTGAATTTTTCAGCGTCCGCGGCGCGCTTGAGCAAGGCCGCCGCGGCCGTCGGGGCTGTCGCCCTGACGGCGATGATCGTTCTGATCACGGTGCAGGTGATTTCGCGGCGGGTGCTCGCGGCGCCGATGGTGGTTGCCGATGAGCTGTCCGGCTATCTTCTGGTCATCACCACGTTTTCTGCTCTCGGATACGCGCTGATGCGGGGTGATCATATTCAGGTGACCCTGTTGACGGATCGCCTCTCCGACCGGCTGCGCAGGTACCTGCGCGTTGCCTGGTGCCTGGTTGGACTGCCGTTTATAGCACTGCTGGTGTGGCGCACTTCAGAGCTCGCGCTCGACAGCTTTCGCAGCGGATCATTTTCGGTGTCGGCCACCAATTTCGTCCTGTGGCCGTTCCAGGCGTTCATACCGCTCGGTTTTGCCGTGCTGTTGGTGCAGATGTTCGCCGACCTGCTTCAGGCGATCGGCCGGGTTCGGCGAGGCGCAGCGTGAGCTGGGAAGCCCTGGCAGCACTGTATTTCGGCGTGATGCTGGTGCTGTTGTTCGGCGGTGTGTGGATCGCCATCAGCCTGGGGGCTGCCGGCATTCTCGGCATCTGGATCGTCAAGCCCGCGCTGCTCGGCGGCCTGGAATCGGTGGTATGGAACACGGTGGACAACTTTGTCCTGACTGCGGTTCCCTTGTTTCTGTTCATGGGCACGATCATCCTGCATGGCGGAATCAGCACGCGGTTCTACCGCAGTGTCGCGCTCTGGCTCAACCGCGTGCCGGGCGGCTTGGCGCAAACCAACATTTTGTCCTGCAGCATCTTTTCCGCGCTATGCGGTTCGAGCGTCGCCACTGCGGCCGCGGTCGGGTCGATTGCGATCCCGGAAATGCAAAAGCGCGGCTACGGCGTGCGGCCGATGACCGGTACCCTTGCTGCCGGTGGCACGCTGGGCATTCTGATCCCGCCTTCGATTCCATTCATCATCTATGGCTCAACGGTCGGCGAGTCGGTCGGCAAGCTGTTCGTGGCAGGCATCATTCCCGGCATCCTCATGGCCGGAGTCTTCATGGTGTTTCTTGCCTGCCAGGCCAAGCTGATGCCGCAGGAGTTTCCGTCCCTTGATGAAGCGGTATCGTGGCGTGCACGGCTGGCGGGATTGCGTGATCTGGTGCCGGTCGTGCTGCTGATTGCTCTGGTGATGGGTGGAATTTACGCCGGCTTAATGACACCCACGGAAGCCGCTGGCGTCGGGGCGGCAGGCGCGGTCGCCGTGGTTGCTCTCTACGGCGGGCTGACGATAGAGGTGCTGCGGCGCAGCCTGATGGACACGCTGCGCACCAACGCGATGATTTTGTTCATCGTGATCGGCGCCCAGATCATGTCATTCGCGCTGGTCACGGCGGGGATTCCGCGGGCGCTGGTCAGCGCCATCGAATCGGCGCAGTTGGCCCCGTATCTGGTGTTGTCGGTGGTGGTGGTGATGTATCTGGTGCTTGGCTGCCTGGTCGACGCCTTGTCGCTGATGCTGCTGACCCTGCCCGTCGTGTTCCCGGTCATGAAAGCGGCGGGCTTCGATCCAATCTGGTTCGGTGTCGTGCTGGTGATTCTGCTCGAGATCGGTCTGGTCACGCCACCGGTCGGGATGAACCTTTTCGTCATCCAGGGGATGGCGCAGACCACGCTCGGCGAAGTGGCCTGGGGTTCGCTGCCCTACGTGGTACTGATGCTGGTCGGGGTGCTGATGCTGACGATCTTCCCGGAAATCGCGCTTTGGCTGCCGCGAAAGATGTTTTAGGAAACGGGCGGCTCAGACTTTCACGCAGGACGCGCAAGACGGTAGACGTTTGCGGCCGTGCCACTATAGAGGGCGGTTTTCTCATCGGCCGAGCAGTTTGCGGTAAGACGCTTGAACGCGTTCCACAGGATTTGATAGCTGCAGGTGCCCTTGTCGACCGGAAAGTTGCTCTCGAACATGCAGCGCGTTACGCCGAATGCGGAAATGCAGGTCTCAACGTAAGGCTTCCACGCTTGCGCCAGTTCCTGCGACGCGGGCGGCCGTTCGCGCGCGTGGAAGTCAAAGCCAATGACATGCATTCCCAGGCCGCCCAGCTTTACGTGGACGTTGGGGCAGCGCGCCAGGTTCGCGACTGCGGCACTCCACCGGGCGAATACTTCCTCTCGCTTGCCCACGTAGGGACCAATGCCGATCGGACCGCCAACGTGATCGAGCACGATGGTGGCATCGGGAAAAGCCTGAGCCAGGTCGAGCATGTCGTCCAACTGGGTGTGGAGCAGCCAGGCGTCGAAGCTGAGTCCGAGCCGGGACAGGTTGGCGAAGCCTTCGCGAAAGCTGCGATCGAGCAGCAAACCCTCCGGCGGATTGGCGCTGGTCGCCTTGATGCCGTCGGGATGCCAGGCGGAGACGTTGCGAATGCCGCGAAACCGCCCGCCAGCGGCCGCCATGTGTTCCTCAAGGATGGCGCCGGCGCGGCTTCCGAGCCGGAGGTTCACGTTGCCGACAATGCCCTCGCAGATGCGGGTTGGTCCATAGCCGTCGCTCGCACTCATCGCCGCAACGCCATTGACGAACTCGGTCTCGCCGAGTGACCGCGTCTCAGCCGGCCCGTCGGCGCGGTACATGGCGCGACACTCCACAAACACTGTGGCGACAATATTGTGGCCGCAGCCGATGTCTTCCAATAGCTCGGGGAGCAGATAAGGATTGCCTGGATGAACCCAGAGATGGTGGTGTGGATCGATGATCGGCAGGCCGGGCTCGAGCACTTCTTCCCGGCGCAGCGCAAGCCAATCCGGCTTGACCGGTATGAAGTCGTTGGACACGCGCGGCAAGGGGGCGGTTGTGGTACTCATTTCTGATTTCTCCTGACTTGCCAATGCGGTGATGATTTATCGGAACAATGGAGCGGGCGACCGGTAGGGTATCTACGCAAAGAGTGATCTGAGATCGGGCAGCTCGTCGAGCTTGTGCAGTTTATCGTGCAGATCCCTAGCGGAGGGCGGGGGCCAAGCGCGCTCGGTGAGCTCGAAGAATTTTTCGGCGAGCTCCTTGCGGCTGTAGGGATCCTGGTCGTCGCCGCGGTTGGCGTCGGCTGCGCCCGCGAGTTCGCGGTCGTCTCGCAGCAGGATCTTCACGCGTGCGGGGCGCAGCTGCGGCAGCATCGCCGTCAACGCGGGGTCTTCGCGGACGAACACTCTTTTCGCAAGGCTTTGAATGGCTTCGTCCCGCACGCATTCCCAGGTGAAGCTCGCCAGGCCGCTCGAGCCGGTCGCGATGCGCGTGGCGATCGCGAAGGGCACCGAGAATTTCGCCGCGAGTACGTTGCGGGGCGCCTGATCGTCAAGTTCCGCGGCATGGCGGTAGCTCGCCACGTCGATGCGCTCGACGTCGTCCGCATTGACTGGAGTTCTTGCCAATATACCGTCGAGCGCATCGAGGGCGCCGTGGTTGTAGCGGCAGCAGGAGTGCCGCTTGAAGTAATTCATGTCGATCTGCCAGCGCTCGCCCAAGCCCTCGACCATCTTCTCGCGGTCGAACGACTCCGACACCACCGCGCCGAACACGCTCGCCAGTCCGTCGCGCTCGCCGGAAAAGCCGCATTCGACCAGCTCGAGCGCGAGCAATCCCATCTGGTTGCTGACGCCCGCGTAGGCGTTCCTGACGGTTCCGCCCTGCAGCATGGTGTTCTTGCTGGTGGCGAGCGTGAGGGACGAGGCCACATTGACGACCTCGCGCATTTTCGCGGCGTCCGCGCCGGCGAGTTTCGCCACTGCAATCGCGGCGCCGACGGTTCCCCAGGTGCCGTGCGGATGCATGGCGGGACGCAGGTTCGAGGCGATGCCGATCCGCGCACCGACCTCGTAGCCGACCACTACCGCTACGAGCAGATCGCGCCCTGCGAGGCCGCGCTCCTCGGCGTAGGCGAGGGCGGCCGGCAGCACGTGGACCGAAGGGTGCCCGCGGCTGAAACGGTTGCCCTCGTCCATCTCGAGCCAGGTGCCGGCGACGCCATTCAGGAACGCCGCGCTGGAGGCGGAGGAGCACATGCCCGCGCCGATGACCGTACTGTTTCCCTGATGGCGAACGCGTCCGGCAAGCGTGACGACTTCCGGCTCCTGGGAGCCTGCCGCGATCGCGGCGAGCGTATCGGCGATGACCACCTTGGCCTGCTCGACGGTCTGCGCGCCGAGCTGTGCGTAGCGCAGGCCGGCGGCGAAGTTGCACAACTTATCGAGGTAGTCGGCCATCGCGGTACCAGTCGGCGATTTCGCCGGCGGTCGCCTGCCAGACCTGCGTGCGGCCGCAGATCCGCTCCAGCGCGGCATGCAGGTATTTCACCCGATGCGCCTGGCCGATCATCCAGGGATGCAGGCCCAGGCAGAAGACGCGGCCGCCTTCGGCGTGGAGCGTTTCGAAGGCCTCCTCGACCACGACGGGATACCGGCTCATCGGAAGCCGCCGCAGCCAGAGCAACTGCACGTCGTCCCACTCCGGCTGTGACGGAAGCGAAATCAGCGGCCTGCCTGCGCTCATCGGGTAAGGCTGGTCGTCGTTCGGCCAGTCCGCGACATAGTCGAGGCCCGCTTCGGCCAGCAGCCGGGGCGTGCGCTGCGACTCGCCGTAGTCCTGTCCGAGCCAGCCGCGCGGTCGCGCGCCAGTCGCGCGCTCCAGCGCGTCAAGCGCATCACCGATAAACGCGCGCTCCTCGCCCTCGGACATCCGGCTCGTGAGCATGCGCGTGGCATGGCTGCCATGGCCCACGAACTCGTAACCGCGCTCAAGGCATTCCCGGACGATCTGCGGATAGCGCCCGGCCGCCGAGCTGTTCAGCGCCACCGACGCCCGGATGCCATGACGGTCCAGGGCCTCGATCACACGGAACACGCCGACGCGGTTGCCGTACTCGCGCTGCCCCCAGCTGCC
>Ga0315281_10007840_pt1 | contig 14953 bp, 12 predicted proteins | sample YL17G07_0_MG_FD_204540 | JGI IMG/M metagenome (GOLD analysis project Ga0315281, IMG submission 204540) | Sediment microbial communities from Yellowstone Lake, YNP, Wyoming, USA - YL17G07_0 | ecosystem: Environmental > Aquatic > Freshwater > Lake > Sediment | place: USA: Wyoming | collected...
TGTCACGACCGCTGCCCAGCTGGCTCGCGTGCCGGCCTCGGAGCGGCCCACCGAGGTGGCTGCGGATTCGGCAGAGCTGGCGGCAATCCTGGAGCGGCTGGCGAGGAGCTGAGGGTCAGCGTCGGCAGGCGATGGAGGGCGCGGCCCTGACGCGCACCGAACCGCCGGACGTCAGGGTTGCCGGAGTTCGGGGATTCCGGCGCCCCAGGCCCGGAACTCGGCGGTCAGCCGATCGAGCGCCGGCCGCTCGGCGAAGGCGACGTCCAGGGCGCGACGGTTGATTTCCCAGAGCTCCGGCAGCGTCAGTCCCGCCTCTTCAACGAGCCCGACGTACTCCTCCGAGAGGGTGACGTCAGAGACGGTGAGGTCGTCCGAGCTGAGCGTGACGGGCACCCCGCGGCGATGCAGGGTCGGCAGGGGGTGGTCGGCCCGGCTCGCCACGATTCCCGCCTGGACGTTGCTCGTGGGGCACAGGTCGAGGGCGATCCCCCGTCGGATCAGCTCGCCGCACAGGTCCAGGTCATCCACGGATCCCGGGCCGTGGGCGATCCGCTCGGGCCGAAGGGCGAGCGCCCGGCGGACCTGCCCTGCCCCGCCCCACTCGCCCGCGTGGAGGGTGATGTGCAGCCCGGCGTCCCGGGCCGCCTCGAAGGCGGCGCGATGGACGAGCGGGTCGGGGAACGCCTCTTCCGGCCCCGCCAGGTCGAATCCGACGAGCCCGCGCCCGACGAAGTGGGCGGCCGCCTCGGCCAGCCGGACGTTCTCCGCGGCCTCATGCGAGCGGAGCGCCGTACAGATGAGTCGAACCTCCACCCCGGTTCTGCGGGCGGCGCGATTCGCGCCACGGCAGACTGCCGCGATGCCATCCTCCAGGCCGAGTCCGCCGGAGACGTGCAGGAGCGGACCCCAGCGGATCTCCAGGTACCGGACCCGATCCGCGGCCTTGTCTTCCACGAGCTCCGCGGCGACCCGCTCCAGGGCATCGGCATCCTGCAGCAGGGCGATCGGCAGGTCGAAGGCCTCGAGCAGCCGGGCCTGGGATGCGCCATGGGGCGGGGCCGCCAGCGCGGCTCGCATCCCCGCGTAGTCGCGGGGCGCCTCCACGCCGCGGGTCCGTGCCAGATCGAGGGCGGTTTCGGCCCGCAGCGACCCATCGAGGTGGAGATGCAGCTCGGCCTTCGGCATCGCCTGGCAGAGGCGGCGCAGGTCCGCGCCGTTGAGAGCCGGGCGCCTCGCGGGCCCGGACCCGCCGTCCAGCTGATACGTCATGCCCCGATGCTACGATGCCGACCGGTATGCCACGTGTACGCGCCGTCGCCAGCCGGGTCGCGGCAGGGAAGACCTGGCTCCCGCTCGCCCTGGCCCTCGCGGCCACCGCCGTCGCCGTGGCCATCGCCCTGGGCTGGCAGTCCGGCATCTCGGAGCGCACGGAGCGCACGAAGGCCGCCGATGTCGAGGCCCGCGGTCGGCTCGATCGCGCGGCTACCAGGCTCGGGATGCTGGCGGCCGACGTGGCAGAGCTGGGCCGGGACGGCCGCGCGGCCCTCGCGGCCACCGTGGGCATGGACTCGTCGGCGCTCCACGCCGCACTCGACGCGGGAGCGGGAGTGCTGGCCCGGATCGCCGGAGAGTCGGGACGGCTCCGCGGAGAGGTTGAGGCGCTGCCGACCGCCGTCCCGTCCGGGGCCAACCTGGTCGCCGGCGCGACCTTCGAGGCGCGTCGCGCCGCCGCGCTCGACGCACTCGGCGCCAGCGCGGATCTGGCCCGCAGCTGGGCGGTCCTCGCGGCAGGCTGCCTCGAAGCCGATCGGCTTGCGGATCTCCTGCGCTCGCATGACGAGCTCGCGGGCGAGGCTGCCAGGCTGGGCAGCGAGGCCCGGTACGGGGACGCCCTCGCCCGGCTCGACCTCGCCGGCCGGGCGCTGGCGGGGGCGACGGCGCTTCGTGACCGGATCGCGACGGTCGCAGACGTGTCCGTCCTTGCTTCCTGGCTGAGTCGGAACGCTGCCATCGACGCCGCCCTGCGCCGCCTCTACTCGGTCATGGCGACCACGAGCGGACGCATGGACCAGGAGGCCTCCCGGGCCCTCGCCGACGTCTCGGACGCCCGGCGACTGCTGCCGCCGGACGCGCGGGCGCTGGTCGTCGTCATGGCCGATCTGACCCACGGCGGGCCCGACCAGGCCATTGTCCTGATCGACGAGGCCCGCTCGCGTCTCGCCGCTGCCGCTGCCGATCTGCGGGAGCCGCCGGGCGGATGACACGGCCCGGATGACACGGCCCGGTCACGACGGACGGTAGACTGGAGGCACGCACCCGCGTTCGCCATCGAGGAGGGACCCCCCGCCGATGAACCTGTCCGTCGTCGCCGACCAGCCCTGGGACGTGCCCGCTGACGTCCTGGTCGTCCCGGTCGTGGCTGATCCAACGTTCGACGGCCAGCTCGGCGAGATCGATCGGCGGTCGGGCGGCGAACTGCGGGCTCTGAAGGAATTCGGCGAACTCAGGAGCAAGCGCTACGCCACCTCACTGGCAGGCGGTGGGGAACTGCGGGCTCGCTGGGTCCTCTGCGTCTCCGTGGGGGCCGTGGAGTCACTCGACCGCGAAGTCGTCGTCCGGGTCGCCGCCACCGCCGTGCGCCGGCTGGCCGGTCGAACCGTTCGCAGCCTGGCGTTCTGGCTCGGCGACCTCCCGACGATCGAGGGCGGCATGTCGGCCGCCGCCGAGCTCGTCATGCGCGGCATCGTGGAGGGCTCGTTCGACCCCAGCCAGATCTACCTCGACCAGGTCGAGTCGCCGCCGGCCGTCCTCGACGAGGTCATCCTCATCGCCCCCGGCGCGGACCGGTCGGCCGTCGCCCGGGCCGCCGAACGGGGCCGGATCATCGGTGAGGGAGCCAACCGGACGCGTCGCCTGGCCAATCGCTCGGCCAACGACGTGAGTCCCGAGGTCCTGGCCGACGAAGCCCGCGCACTTGCCGGGCAGCATGGCCTGTCGATCGACGTCATCGGCCCTGAGCGCGCGGCCGAGATGGGCATGGGCATGTTCCTGGCCGTCGGGCGGGGGAGTGACAACCCGCCGCGGATGATCGTCATGCGTTCCGGCGAGGCCGGCCAGAAGGACGCCCTCGGGCGCCACCTGGCGCTCGTGGGCAAGGGCGTCTGCTTCGACTCCGGCGGCATCAGCCTCAAGCCGGCCGACAAGATGGAAGACATGAAGATGGACAAGACGGGCGCCTGCACCGTCATCAGCGCCATCGCCACCGTCGCCCAGCTCGCGCCCGGAACCCCGCTGCTGGCGATCGCCCCGGCGGTCGAGAACATGCCCGGGCCGCACTCGAGCCGGCCGGGCGACATCGTGCGTGCGCTCAACGGGAAGATGGTCGACATCATCAACACCGATGCGGAGGGTCGCCTGATCCTCGGCGACGCCCTGACGTACGCGGAGCAGCTCGGCGCGACGCACCTGGTGGACGTGGCGACGCTGACCGGGGCGGTCAGCCGGGCGCTCGGCGACCTCGTGACCGGGGCGTTCGGGCAACCCCAGGACTGGTACGCGGCGGTCATGGCCGCTGCCGACCGGGCCGGCGAGCGGTACTGGCAGTTGCCGCTCGTCGACGAGTACCGCGAGGAGATGGACTCCTGGTATGGCGACGTGACCAACTCGAGCTCGGCCGATGGTTCGCTGGTCAAGAGCGGCCTCTTCCTGCGCGAGTTCGTGACCCGGCCGTGGGTCCACTTGGACATCGCCGGAACGGCCTACTTCCGCAGGTCCCGACCATTCGCCCCGCGCGGCGCGACCGGCGTGGCGCATGCCACCCTGGTCGAGCTCGCCCTCGCCGGGGCGACGGGGACCAGCGCCTGAGCCTCGCCGCGACCGGCCCGGGCGTCGGCGTCCTCGGGCTGGGCCTGATCGGGTTCGCCTGGGGCCTGGTGGCCGATCGGATCGGGGCCCGCTGGCCGGCACACGAGGACGGATCGATCCGTCGCGTCGACTGGCGAACGCTCGTCGTGGCGCTGGCCGGCGCCGGCGCGCTGGCTGTCCTTCCCGGGCGGTTCGACGATCCGGCCGAACGGCTCCTCTTCGGCGCCTACTTCCTGGCCCTCGTGTTCCTCCTCGCCACGGACCTCGACCAGCGTCTCCTGCCGGACCTCGTGACCCTGCCGATGATCCCGCTGGCGCTCGTGGCAGCCGGCCTCGGGGTGGATCCCCTCGTCCACGGTCAGCTCGGCCTGTCGATCGTCGCGGCCGTCGCCCTGCCGCTGGGGATGTACCTGCTGTCGATCCCGTTCGGGGCGGGAGCCATCGGCACGGGCGACCTCAAGCTGCTGGTCAGCGTGGGGCTGCTGAGCGGACTTGCCCGCGGCGTGATCGCCATCATCTCGGCGGCGCTGCTCTCCGGTGTCGTCGTGCTCCTCCTCCTGGGCGCCCGGCGGGTCACCCTCCGCAGCTACATCCCGTTCGGTCCGTTCCTGATCGCCGGGGCGTTCTGGGCCGTGCTCGTCTCGCCGGGTTGAGCGATGGGCGTACCATGTGGCCCAGCCGGAGTCGTCTTCGCGGCAGTGCCCGTCACGGGACGGCGATCACCGGCGGGCCTGTCCGTTCGCGTTCGTCACGACGCGCCACCGGAGGTGCTCGCACGATGAGTACGCCACGCTAGATGCGCCGTCCCACGCTCGAACCAGTCCGGTCGGTCCCATTCCGGCGCCGCCTCCGCGTCCTGGGCTCCTGCCTCCTCCTCCTGTCGCTGTTCGCGGGACTTCTCGGCACGCCTGTTGCGACCGGCGATGACCTGGCCGATGCGATCGCCCGACAGAAAGCGCTCCAGGCGAAGATCGCCGCGGAGAAGCGGGAAGTGGCGAAGCTCAGCGCGAAGCAGGCCAGCCTGGGCGGCGAGATCGCCGCCACGCAGCGGACGCTCAGGGGGATCAACACGGACCTGGCCGCGGTGAAGGCCCGGGTGGCCACGATCGCTGCCAACATCGCCCTGACCAGGGCCAGCTACCAGGACCTGGTCAACCAGCTCGCCGACATCGACCAGCAACTCCGGGGTCTCGAGGAGGAGGAGACCCGGCGCCGACAGGCGCTCTTCGACCGCAAGGAACTCCTCGCGGCGCGCATCCGCGAGGCGTACTCCGTCGGCCAGACAACCCTTCTCGAGACGTTCCTCTCCTCGCAGTCGTTCTCCGATGTGGTCACCCAGGTCGGCTACTACGTCGACGTCGGAACACAGGACGAGGCGCTCGCGGCGCAGATCGCGGGGGACGTGCGTGACATCGCCTCGCTCCACCAGGCCGTCCTGGGGGTCCGGGCGTCCACCGAGACGTTGCGCGACGGCGTCGTCGCCCAGAAGGATCAGCTCGACGCCCAGCTTGTGCAGTTGAAGGCCGCCGAGGCGGCTGTGCGGGCCCTCCAGAAGAAGGCCCAGGCCCAGCTGGACGCGCAGCGGGGCCGCTACGACGAACTGGCCAGCAACAAGGCGACGCTGGCCGCCGCGATCCGGCGAGCGGCAGCCGCCAAGGCGGCACTCCAGCGCAGGATCGACCGGCTCGTGGCCGCCCAGCGGACGCGAGGCCGGATCCCCTCGGCCTACAACGGCACCCTGAGCTGGCCGATGGGTGGTGACATCAGCCAGGAATTCGGCTGCACCGGGGTGATCTTCGAGCCGCGGGTCGGCAACTGTTCGCACTTCCACCAGGGGATCGACGTCGTCGCTCCCTACGGCACGCCGATCAGGGCCGCCGGACCCGGGGTGGTCGTCTACGTTGGCTGGAACTACGCGGACGGCTACGACCCCGCCTGGATCGTGATCATCGCCCACTCGTCCGCGCTGCAGACGTGGTACGCCCACATGACGCCCACCGCCCCCAGCGGCATCCGGGCCGGCGCGTCCGTGACCGAGGGCCAGATCATCGGCTACGAGGGCAACACCGGTCATTCGACCGGTGCCCATCTCCACTGGGCCGTCCGCTTCAACGGCACCTTCGCCAACCCGCGGCTGTTCCTGTGAGGCCGCTGGCTGAACCTTCGCCGAGGGCAGATCCGCGCTGATCTCCTTCGAGGGTGGGCATCAGGGGGGCCGTGCTACGATCGGCGCCGATCGGCTCCGGGCAGCGAAGGGGCGGACCAGTGAAGCGAACCGTTGCGGTGGTCCTGGCCGGCGGTGAAGGCGAGCGCCTCTCGATCCTCTCGTCGGTGCGCGCCAAGCCGGCCGTGCCGTTCGGCGGCAAGTACCGCATCATCGACTTCACGCTCTCCAACTGCGTGAACTCGGGCATCGACAACGTCGTCGTCCTCACCCAGTACAACCCACGCTCGCTGAACGACCACATCGGCCGGGGTCGCCCGTGGGACCTCGACCGAACCAGCGGCGGGATCAAGCTCCTCCAGCCGTACATCGCCCGCGGTCGCATGGCCGAGTGGTACCGGGGAACCGCCGACGCGGTCCTGCAGAACCTCGACGTGATCGAGGAAGCCTGCGAAGAGACGGTCCTGGTGCTGGCTGGCGACCACGTCTACAAGATGGACTACCAGCCGTTCCTGACCTTCCACCGGCGCCACCGGGCCGATGTCACCATCGCCGTCCGTCGCGTGCCCCCCGCCGACGCCACCCGCATGGGCATCCTGGCCATGGACGACTCGGGTCGCATCGTTGAGTGGCAGGAGAAGCCGCGCCAGCCCCGCAGCGACCTGGCCAGCATGGGCGTCTATGTCTTCTCCCGCCGGGCACTCCGCCGCTGGCTGGAGGACGGCCGGCCGGACTTCGGGGCCAACGTCATCCCGGCCATGATCGACGGCGGAGCGCGCGTCTTCGGATACCGCTTCGACGGGTACTGGCAGGACGTCGGGACCGTCCAGAGCTACTGGGAGGCGAACATGGCGCTCCTGGAGGACCAGCCCGACCTGGACCTCTCCGACCGCCGCTCGCTGATCCATACGCGCTCCGAGGAACGTCCGCCGGCGCGGATCGGCGCCAGCGCCCAGGTCCACCGGAGCCTGATCAGCCACGGCTGCGTGATCGACGGCACGGTGGTCAACTCGATCCTCTCGCCGGGCGTCCGGGTCGAGGTGGGCGCGGTGGTGCGCGATTCGATCGTCATGTTCGACACGGTCATCCGGACGGGCGCGGTCATCGACCGCTCGATCCTCGACAAGGAGGTGGTCGTCGGAGCGGGCGCCATCGTGGGCACCGGGGACGACCTCACGATCGCGAACCGCCAGGAGCCGGGTCGGCTCTCGACGGGGATCACGGTCGTCGGAAAGCAGGCGGTCATCCCCCGTGGGGTCCGGATCGGGCGAAACTGCCGGATTGACGGGGAGGTTCGCGCCGCGGACTTCCGCGGTCGGGTGGTGAAGAGCGGTGACTCGGTCGAACGGCGCCGTCCCGCCGCCCCCGACTCCGGGCAGCTCTCGCTGGCCGGTGGGAACACGGGCTCATAGGGACCGACCGGGGGCGGGGTCTCGCCAGGCGCCCGCGGAAGGGTTCGTGGAGCAGGCCGCTCACAGGCATCGGTCCGGCTAGACTCGGCCTGATGTCCGACCCAGCATCGCCCCAGGCCGGCCCCTCTGCGCGTGACGTGGAGGGCTGGCTCGCCGAACTCGGCGTGACCCCGGCCGAACGCGCGGATCGGGAGCGGATCACCGCCTGGGACCTGATGCTCGACGGTGAGCGGCGCTTCGACGTGCCGGCCACGGTGATCCTTGACCCGGCCCTGGCCGTCATCGTCTGGATCCACTTCGCGCCGCCGATCCTCGATCGCTTCCGCGTGTCGTACCGCCGGCTCCTCAAGTGGAACGACGCCTTCCCCTTCGTCAAGTTCGCCCTGGCGGAAGATGAGCGGCCGGTTCTCTCCACGGAGATCCCGCTGGCCCTGCTCGATCGCGATGCGCTCGGCCTGGCCATCGTCCGGCTGCTCAGCATCTGCGACCAGCTCCTGGAGGAATCGGCGGCCTGGCTCTGGGTCGGCGGGCGCATCCCGGACACGACGTCGCGGATCGCGCGCCACAGCGACCTCTTCGCCCGGTACGTGGACCGGCTGGGCGACCTCCGGCCGTCATGATCTCGAGCGGAGCGTCGCGGACCGAAGGTCGCCTTCGCCGGGTCCCGCTGCTGGCGCTCCTCGGGCCGCTGTTGGTCGTCCTCGCCTCGGTGGTGGCTCCTCCGACCAGTGCTGCCGCCCTGCCCGACCTGACGATCGTGGCCGACACGCGCTACGTGGTGCAGCCGGCGCATCACCGCATCCACGTCATCGCCAACCTCACCGTGACCAACAACCGGGCCGACACGACGACGACGCGCTACTACTTCGACTCGGCGTTCCTGGCCGTGCTGCCCGGCAGCCAGCACTTCTCGCTGACGTCCAGCGGCGTCAAGCCGTCGGTCAAGGTCAGGACCGCGTCGAGCCGCTACACGCTCCTCCAGCTCAACCTGGGCCGCCGGCTCGGCAGCGGGGGCCACATGACCCTCAGCCTTGCCTTCGATCTGCCCGACGCCGGCGGAGAACCGTCGCGCGACGTGCGGGTCGGGACGTCGCTGGTCTCGTTCCCGGCCTGGGCGTTCGCCACCTCCGCCACGCCGGGCGGAACCGTGACCGTCATCCTGCCGAAGGGGTTCACTGGCCAGCTGAGCGGGACACGAATGCGGGCGCCGGTCAGCGCATCCAACGGTTCGACCATCTACCGAAGCGGACCGTTGACGAAGCCCCTCAGCTTCTTCGTGTACGTGGTCGCGGACAAGCCGGGTGCCTACAGGGAGACGCGCCAGACGCTCTCCCTGGATGACGTGCCGGTCTCCCTGGCCATCCGGGCCTGGGCAGACGATTCGGCGTGGGCGAAGCGGATCGGAGGTCTTGTCCGGCGCGCCCTGCCGGCCATCAGCGCGGCCATCGGCCTGCCTTACCAGGGGGATGGGCTGATCGTCCAGGAGTCGGTCAGTCGAGCCATGGGCGGGTATGCCGGGAGATTCGACCCGGCCTCGCAGACGATCGAGGTCGCCTACTTCGCATCGTCGTTCGTCGCGTTGCACGAGACCGCCCACGCGTGGCTGAACGGCGGCCTGGTCGCCGACCGCTGGATCGGCGAGGGGTTCGCTTCGTACTACGCCGCCCAGGCGGCGCGGGTCCTCAAGCTCAAGGTCACGCCGCCAGCGCTCACCAAGGCGCTCCAGAAGGCGCGCATCCCGCTCAACGCGTGGCCGGCGACCGGCCGCTCAAACCCGGCCGTGGAGGACTACGCCTACGCTGCCGGATACCGGCTCGCGAGCCTGATCGCCTCGCGAGCCGGAACCGACGGGCTCCAGGAGGTCTGGACAGCGGCGCGGAACCGGGAGCCCGCCTACCTTCCGGTCCAGGGCGGCGCCGACGCGGAAGGCCCTCCTGCGGGCCCACCCGACTGGCGGGGCCTGCTGGACCTGCTCGAGGAGCGGACAGGCGAGGAGTTCGCTGACCTCTGGCTCACCTGGGTCGCCCGGCCCGCCGACGAGAAGGTCCTGGATGGGCGCCGGGTGGCGCGTGCCCAGTACCGCGCGGTCGTCGCGGCTGCTGGTGACTGGGAGCTGCCGGCGGCAATCCGGGCCGCCATGGGGGCCTGGCGGTTCGACCAGGCGGGCGAGCTCCTCGGTTCGGCCGGCAAGGCGCTGGAGAAGCGCGAGGACGTGACGGCGCGAGCCACGGCCGCGGGTCTCGAGCTGCCCGTCGCCATGCGCGACGCGTTCCAGGGCCCGGCCGGGCCGGCGGCCGCGATCAGCGAGGGAGATCGCGAGATCGACGCGATCGAGGCGTTCTCCGCGGCCGATCGGGCCGGTTCGCTCGCCACAGGCTTCGTCGAGCAGGTCGGGTTGTTCGGGTCCGACCCGGCGGCCGAGCTCGAGCGGGCACGCAAGGAGTTCGCTGCCGGCGAGCTCGACGCGGTCCGAGAGAGGGCCGCCCTCGCCCTGGAGGCCTGGACCCAGGCCGGCGAGCGCGGGCGCCAGCGCCTCCTCCTGGTCCTTGGGCTCATCGTCGTGGCGGTCGCCGTCGCGGTCGGCACCGCGCTGGTCCGGAGGCGGCGGGCGGTCCGGTACGACTGACCGCGGGACCGGTCAACTCCGCCGTCGCGCGGCGCGCCCCGCTTCACCGTGCGACCATCTGCGCATGACAGCGGAGCGTCCCGGCGAGCCCGTTGACTCGCCCGGCCAGCAATCCGGCGCAACGGACCCGGACGAAGCTCGCGAGACGGCCTACGCACTGCTGCACCGTGGCGCGGGCCTGCAGCAGCAGCGTCACTACGCCCAGGCCGCGACCGTCCTGGCCCGCGCTGCGCGCCTCGAACCTCGCAGCGGATCGATCCTCGAAGCGCTCGGCCGCGCCCTGTACAACAGCGGTCAGTACACCCCGGCGGCCCGGACGTTCGAGGAAATGCTCGATCTCGATCCGTCGGCCCACTACGCCCACTACGCCCTGGGACAGAGCCTCGGGAAACTGGGCCGCCAGCGTGAGGCGCGGACCCACCTTCGGCTCGCCTGCGCGCTCGACCCGGGCAGCCAGCTCTACCGATCGGCGCTGGCGAGGCTCGAATCGGCCCTGCGACCCGAGCGCTGAAGGCCCGCCCCGGCCCGCTCGAGTCGATCCCGGCTCAGGTCCCGCCGGACTGCCCGAGGCGGGCGACCCACAGCAGGCCGATAACGGACTTGGCGTCCTGGATCTCGCGGCGCTCGACTGCGGCGACTGCTTCGGACAGGGGCAGCAGGATGCGGTGCAGCCGCTCGTCCTCGTCCGGCTCGCGCCGATCCGCATCGGCCTGGGCGGATCGCAGATCGGTGGCAAGGTAGAGGTACATCAGCTCGGAGGTGAACCCAGGCGCCGTCCAGAACCGCGTCAGCAGCCGCCAGCTTCCCGCCCGGAGGCCGGTCTCCTCCTCCAGTTCGCGTGGTGCGGCGAGCGAATGGTCCTCGACCGCTCCCGTGGCGTCGTCCACCTCGAGTGTGCCCGCCGGGATCTCCAGGAGGGACCGTCCGGCCGGGTGCCGCCATTGACGGACGAGCGCGACCCGGCCGACCGCGTCGAGGGCGACGATCGCAACCGCGCCCGGATGGGCACAGACGTCGCGCGTCGCGCGCGTCCCGTCGGCCCGCTCCACCTGGTCGACCTGGAACGTGAGGTACCGGCCGCGATGCAGGACGCGCCGGTCGAGCAGCCGTTCCCGCAGGTCGGCATCGCTACCCGCGCCGGCCGCCGTGTCGGCAGCCGCTCCCGTCACGGATGTCCCGTCGCCCGTCGAACCCCGACCTCCAGCCCCGCCGCTCACGTCCCGTACGATAGGCATTCCACATGCCTCGCGTCGCCCGTTCCACGGCCGCACCCGGAAGCCGCCTGCCGCGGCTGGCAGCGCTGACGCTCCTCGGCCTGCTGGTCGCCGCCTGCGCGGGGACCGCCCTGGGTCCGCAGCAATCACCCGGCGGAACCCCCGGCGAGACCGGCCCCGGCTCCAGCCCGTCGATCACCCCGGCTCTCGCGGCGACGACCGCCCCGGCGTCGTCGCCAGCTCCGCCGGGGCGGCCAACGCCGGGCGTCTCGTCCGCTCCTGGCGCGTCGCCAGGAGTACGCCCGTCGCCCGCCGCCGGCGAACTGGCCTGGACCGACTGTGGCGGCGGTTTCGAGTGCGCCACCCTGGACGTGCCCCTCGACTACGACGCGCCGACCGGCACCGCCATCAGCCTCTCGCTGATCAGGCTGCCTGCGATCGACCCCGCGGAGCGCCTCGGCACCCTGGTCACGAATCCAGGCGGGCCGGGGGCTTCCGGCGTGGACTTCGTCCGGCAGGCGGCCACCACCGTCTTCTCCGAAGCCCTCCGGACGAGGTTCGACATCCTCGGCTTCGACCCGCGCGGCGTCGGCGCCAGTGCGCCCGTGGCGTGCGTCGGTCCGCGGGAGCTGGACCGCCTGATCGCCCTCGATCCCACGCCCGACACGGCCGCCGAGCGCTCCGCCCTCATCGATGGCACGCGATCGTTCGTGGCGGCCTGCCAGGCCAACAGCGCCGCCCTGCTGCCCCACGTGGGCACGCGGGATGCCGCGCGCGACCTGGACCGCATCCGGGCGGCCGTGGGCGATCCGGCGCTGAGCTACCTCGGCTTCTCCTACGGCACGTTCCTCGGGGCGACCTACGCCGACCTCTTCCCGGGCCGGGTCCGGGCCCTGGTGCTCGACGGGGCCGTCGATCCGACGCTGCCCTTCGAGGAGCGCAATGCTCAGCAGGCGATGAGCTTCGCCGCCGCATTCGGGCGGTTCCTGGACAACTGCGCCAGCCGACCGGCCTGCTCGTTCTACAGCAAGGGCAACCCCGCGGCCGCCTATGACGCCCTGATGGCCCGGATCGATCGCGCCCCGCTCCACGCCGCCCTGACCGGTGATTCTCGCTCCGTGGGCCCGGGCGAGGCGTTCACCGCCGTGGCGGCAGCCCTCTATGACCAGTCCGGCTGGTCGATCCTGGCCCAGGCCCTGGCCATGGCCGAGCGCGGCGACGGCTCGGTGCTCCTGCTCCTCGCCGACTCCTACAACGAGCGCAGGCCGGACGGGACCTACGCCAACATCCTCGCCGCCAACAACGCCGTGACCTGCCTCGACTACGCGAGTCCCGCAGACGTCGCTGCCTATCAGGCCCTGGCCCTGAGGCTGGAGAAGCTGGCGCCGCGGTTCGGTGAGGCCGTCGCCTGGAGCGGACTGACGTGTGCGCTCTGGCCGGTCCACCCGGCAGGTGATCCGGTCGCGCCGCGTGCGAGCGGCGCCTCGCCGATCCTCGTCATCGGCAGCACGGGCGATCCCGCGACGCCCTATGCCTGGGCGGTCAAGCTCGCGGGGGAACTGGAGTCCGGCGTCCTGCTCACCCGCCGAGGTGAAGGCCATACCGCCTACGGCGGCAAGAGCGCCTGCATCGACGAGGCGGTCGACGCCTACCTGATCACGCTGCTCGTTCCGGCCGCGGGGACCGTCTGCAACTGACATCACGCACACCTGCCAGGGGGACCGCATGTCATTTCTTCCGATCCCGCGCCGACTCCGACCGCTGCAGATCGCCGAGAGCCCGGTCAACCCCCACGAATCCCGTGCCACGGGGATCCTCCGGCCGATCGTCTTCGGCGCCAACGACGGCCTGGTCAGCAACCTCGCGCTGGTCATGGGCGTGGCCGGGGCGACGTCGCAGCCCGGCGTGATCGTCCTCGCGGGCATCGCCGGCTTGCTTGCCGGCGCCTTCAGCATGGGTGTCGGCGAGTACGTCTCGGTGCAGTCGCAGCAGGAGCTGCTGGCCTTCCAGACGGCCTTCCAGCGTCGACAGCTCATCGAGACCCCGGACCAGGAGCGACGGATCCTCGAGGACACGTATCGCGCCCGCGGCTTCACCGAGGAGGAGGCCGCCCACTTCGTCGAGCGCGTCTTCGCCGACCCGGAGCACGCCATCTCAGTCCTGCTCCACGAGGAAGTTGGCCTCGACGCCCGCTCCATCGGCTCGCCGTGGCAGGCCGCGATCGGCTCATTCCTCGCCTTCACGCTGGGCGCCCTCGTTCCCCTGATCCCGTTCCTGCTCTACTCAGGAGGGACGGCGTTCGTCGGAAGCCTGACCGCCAGCCTGCTGGCGCTGGCCCTGCTGGGCTACGGGATCAGTCGCCTGACCCGGCGCAGCGCGCTCTATTCGTCCGTCCGCCAGGTGCTCCTCGGCGGCATCGCGGCCGCGGTCACCTACGCCGTCGGAGCGTTCGTCGGCGTCCGCGCGGGATAGGCTTGTCCCCAGGCGGGGATCCGCGTGCGACCAGGCTGTTGGGGTGGCCTGCGGGTTTCGAACCCGCAACCTTCGGAGCCACATTCCGATGCTCTGCCGGTTGAGCTAAGGCCACCACGGCTCCGATCGCCGCGTCACGGTCCTCGTCCGACGAGCCAGCGACGTTGGCGATGGGCGACGGGAGTATAGCGGCTGTTTGCCCGGCGGGCGCCGCCACGCGGCCCCGCAGGCGCCGGCAGGCGCCCATCCAGTCCGCTCCCCGACGGAAGTCCTGTCCCCGACGGGACCATCTCGCCGGCTGACCGCGGACCCCTCGTCGCCTAGAGTCCGGACAACAGTCCAAGCGCGAGGGAATTGCATTGATGCACACCGAGCAGGCCGGCCGGATCGAACATCGCAGCACCGCTCGCCGCTCGAACGTCCCGTTCCGATCGTTCCGCGCTTCGCTCCTGCTCGCCGTCGCGGTCCTCGCCGCGCTGACCTCGCAGCTGGTATTGCCCCAGGGCACTCGCGCCTGGGGCGCGGGCACCTTCAGCGGCGCATCGGAGCAGGAGCTCTTCGCCTACACCAACCAGGCGCGGGCGGCCGCCGGCCTGCCGGCGCTGCGCTGGGACGCGGTCCTCGGGGACATCGCCCGAACGCGCAGTTCGGACATGATCCTGCGCAACTACTTCGCCCACGCCATCCCGCCCTCGGGGAAGTACGTCTGGGACCTGATGGCCGCCCGGGGGTATTGCTTCACGCTGGCCGGTGAGAACATCGGCTGGAACCAGGGATACTCCGACGCCGACGCGACCGCGGCGATCCAGAATTCGTTCATGAATTCCGCCGTCCACCGCCAGGACATCCTCGGCTCCGAGTGGAACGTCGTGGGAATCGGAGCGTACGAGGGCGACGGCGCCAAGAAGATGTGGACCGTGGTCTTCGCGACGACCTGTGCCGCCAAGCCGACACCGAGCCCGACACCGACACCGACACCGAAGCCCACCCCGACCCCGACGCCCAAGCCGACGGCCACCCCGACACCGACCCCGACGCCCAGGCCGACTGCCACCCCGACGCCCACGCCGAAGCCGACGCCGACACGGACCCCCACCCCGACGCCCACCCCGGCCGCAACCCCGACGCCCCCCCCCACGCCCGCCCCCACCCCCCCCCCCCCCCCCGCCCCCCCCCCCACCCCCCCCCCCCCCCCCCCCCC